>ERZ778021.1781-NODE-1781-length-22710-cov-5.697683_pt1 | contig 22710 bp, 18 predicted proteins | sample MGYA00375751_ERZ778021 | MGnify/ENA primary metagenome ERZ778021 (study PRJEB29350, sample SAMN05389814) | bioreactor metagenome | isolation source: Thiocyanate stock bioreactor | place: South Africa: University of Cape Town | collected 2013-08-29 ... | reverse complement strand
GATGGAAGCTCTCGGCGCGGATGCCGGCTTCGAAGCCCGACGCGGCGGTCTCGATGCGGAAGTCGTCCCCCTCGCGGAGATGATCCCGGAGGACGGCCTGGAGCGGGGCGTCGGCCCCGACGACCAGGATCTTGTTATAGACTTCGGCCTCCAGGTCCCCCAGGGGCATTCCATGCTCCTTGAGGAACCGCAGGAGGTGCTCCCGGGGGATCCGGCGATCCTGAGACCCCGGGATGCGATATCCACGCAGGCGGCCCGAATCGAACCACTTGCTCACGGTCCGGGGCGCGACCTTGCAAATCTTCGCGACCTGGCCGGTTGTAAATACCTTCTTCATAATCGACGACTCCACTCGCCCTGTCGGGTGCGAGGCCGCGGAGGTCTTCCTCCTACCTCCGGTCGGGAACCCTGTCGGCACGATCAGGCCGGTGCTCCGGTCTCGCGGTTCGTTCCTCCCCCCGCGGCGGGGGGCCGTCCGCGATGCCGGGGCCCATCCAATCGCTCCAACCCTTCCCCCGTTCTTTATCGCCCCGGGGAGCGGCGTTCCTGCAACCCGAATCGAGACTCAAGTTTCCACCCGTCTCGACCCGGGCCTTCGGCCGCCCTCCCCGTCCGTGGACGATGGCATCGGCGACCCGATCCCCGTATTCGACAAAGACCGAGGGCCCTGGCCGCCTCCGTTAAAGAAGGCGGGCATCGGCCCCGGCCCGCACCTTCAAGGGCGTCTCGCTCGCTTCCTTGCCGTAGCGGACCTGACCGTCAAGACTAATATTCGAACCGCGCGGCCTGGGACTTTAGGTGGGGCGGCGAGTAGTCGCCGCGGGCCGGGGGCTCGTAGGGGATGGAGGGGAGGATCCGCGCCGCGCGACGGCGTCGTCGCGCGGCGGGGCTTGGGCGGGGGGGAGGGTCACTCGCCCCGGCGAAGGGCGTCGAGCAGGCGGGGGCGGCGGCGGGCCTCGGCGGCCGGCGCGGCCTCGCCCGAGGTCTTGCGGAGCGAGTCGTCCTTCTTGGCCGGGCCGTCGGCCACGGCCGGCTCCTGGGCGTCGGCGGCGGGCTTGTCGCCGCCCGCCTCGGGATCGTCGGGCTCCTCGCCCTCGCCCTTCTCGTCGCCCTCTTTCTTGGCGACGGCCTTCGGCGCGGGCTCGGCCTTCCCACGCGCGAAGATCCGGCGGAGGAACGAGCCGGAGGCCGGCTTGACCTCCTCGTCGTGCCTGGGCAGGTCATCCTTGCCGAGGATGGCCTTGTTCAGGTACTGCATGCTCGCCTGGGGGACGGAGTCCACGAAGAGCGGGCCCGGGAGGTTCTTCTGCCGGTCGGCCGCCTCGATGATCGCGACGACCTCGGGGTAGGTGGCGCCCAGGCGGGCGATGCTGCGGATCACCTCGCCCAGCTCCAGCGAGCACCGGAGCTTCACGTCCCGGTCGCCGTACCGGCTGGGGACGATCTTGGAGATGTCCACGACGTCGTCGTGGTCGGCGGCGTTCAGCAGGATGTCGCCGTGGCCCAGCACCAGCGGCGGCTCCAGGCTTTGCCCCCGGCCGAAGACGACGATCTCCGACCTCCGGGATCGCGAGATGTGGACGACGGGGGGCCCTTCGGAATCGACGATGTAGAGCGAGAACGGATCCTCCGCGCGGGGGCGGCGGCGTGCGGCCAGGGCCAGCGCCATGCCGTCGACGGCGTCGCTTTCCTCCTCGCTCGAGGGGGCGGGGTCGTCGAGGATCCGGACCTGGCCGAGCATGGCGTCGGTCGGGTCGAGCGTCCGGAGGGCGTTGAACGCCCCGTAGCGGACCTCGATCTCGGGCTCGTCCATCAGCCTGCGGAGCCGCGCCTTGGCCGAGTAGTCCTCCATGGCGGCGAGGGCCGCCAGGGCGTAGGCCCGATACTTCTTCTGCTTGACGGCGGTCTCGCCCAGCACCTCGACGCCCGCCGACTCGTTCAGGTAGGCCAGGGCCTCGGCGGCGAAGAACCGGACGTCGGCGTCATCGCTCTTGAGGCCGGCCGACAGTTGGTCCACCGTCGAGGGCCCCAGCGCCTCCAGCTTCAGCGCGGCGACGCCCGCGGTCTTCGGGTCGAGCAGCTCCCGGGCGGTCGCCGCCACCCGCTGCTCGCGCAGCTCGGGCGTGTCGATCATCGGGAGGAGCTGGACGACGCGGAAGTAGCGCTCCTGGTTCTGGTGGTAGACGTCGGGGACGCGCAGCTCCAGGTAGGCTTCGGACTTGGCGGTGGCGGCGCCCTTCTGCTGCCCGTGCTCGTTCTTGGTGAAGCGGGCGTTGACGGCCTTCTCGACCATGCCGGCGTTGCGGATGAACCGGCGGTCCCCCTTCAGCAGGAGCTGGTACGGCTGTTCCTTCTTGGGCCGGCCGCCGCCGAGCACCCGGCCGACCTTGCCGTTGGTCGGGTCCTTCACGTCGCCGATCATGACCGGCCCGCCGGCGAGGGCCTGCTCGGGGCCATTCCTGGGCGAGCCCCCGGCGTGCATGATCGTGCGCAGGCGGGTGGGCATCAGGTAGCCCCCGGAGAGGCTCTTGACGGCGCTGGCCGGCGGGAGTTCGAGGTCGACGTCGAAGCGGTCGCTCGGCGAGGCCCCGGTGGGGATCCGCATCTTCACGATCACCATCGCGAACGACTTGCTCTCCAGGAACTTGGCCGGATGCTCGACGCCCGCCTTGCTCATGTCGTCGAGGAGCTGCTTCCGGTACCAGGACTCGGGGGCGTCGCCGCCCGTGCCGTCCAGGTTGGAGACCAGCCCGATCCCTTCCACCACGGTCTCGCCGTTCTGGAAGACGTCCGCCAGGTCGCCGACCGATTCCTCGGCCTTGGGCGCGGCCTTGTCGGCGCTCTTCTTGCCGAGGGGGCCCAGGGGGCCGGCCCCGATCGCCACGGTCGCGAACGCGACCAATGCTCCCAACGCCCAGGAACGCCCGGGGACTGTCCGCCGCATGGACCTGCCTCCTTGCCTACCGCAACGGGGAGAACCCCCGGACCGCCCTCGGAGAGATGAGCGAAGGCGGTCGCTCGCGAACGATCGGACTCCCGCCCACGTCCTGTGGCCGGGGCGGAGCGGGTCCTGGCGGAGCCCGCATTCGGGCGGAATCTATGCCGAGTGCGGCGGCCCGTCAAGCCGAAGTCGACGGTTTCCCGGGCCGGACGACGTCCCAGCCCCGCTCGCGGGCCAGCCGCGCCAGCCGCTTGCCCGGGCGGACGACCACGCCCCGGCCGACCCGATCCAGCAGGGCGCGGTCGCTCCAGTTGTCGGCGTAGGCGACGGCCTCGGACATCGCCAGCCCGTAGCGCGCCGCCCACTCCTCGGCCCAGAACAGCTTCCCCTCGCCGTAGCACGGCGGGCCGCTCCCGACGCCCACCAGCCGGCCCCGGTTGACGACCACCTTGGTCGTCAGGGCGTCGGCGCAGCTCAGGAAGATGCGGAGCGGCTCGATCACCAGCCCCGGCGACGACGACACCAGCACCAGGGGCGTCCCCGTCGCGCGCAGGGCGTTGAAGTGGTCGACCACCCCGGGATAGAGCCGCGGCTTGACGTGCTCCGCGAAGTTCTCATACGCGATCCGCTCCAGCTCGACGACCGGGATCGAGGCGATGTTCCTCAGCCCGTAGGCGATCAGCGCCCCGTAGTCCAGCCGGCCGAAGCGGTGCTGGAGCGAATGATACAGCGCGCGCAGGAGCGAGGACCGGCGGATCAGCCCCCGTCGCATCAGGATGCGGGCGAAGAGGAAGGTCGTGGTCTCGGCGAGCAGGGTCCCGTCCACGTCGATGAACGCGACGGACGGGGCCCGGTCGAACTGCGGCCACCCGCCGGCGGCGGTCATGGCCGGGCTTCCGCCGCGACCCGGCGGCCCAGGTCGTCGGCCAGCGCGCGGGCGACGGCCGCGTCGGGCCCCTCGGCGATCACCCGGACGATCGGCTCGGTGTTGCTGGCGCGGACGTGGGCCCAGCGGTCGCCCCACGACAGCCTCAGGCCGTCGCGGCGGTCGGCCTCGGCGCCGTCGAACGCGGCGGCGACGCGGTCCCAGAGCCTCGCCACCCCCTCGGCGCCGAGGCCCGGCGGCAGCGGGTACTGGTCCTTGACCATCGCGAACCGGGGCAGCTCGCCCACCCACGCCGACAGCGGCTTCGACGCCGGCCCGGAGGCCAGCAGGTCGAGCGTCAGCGCCATGCCGACGAAGCTGTCGCGCACCAGGCCGACGCGGGGGTCGATCACGCCGCCGTTCCCCTCGCCGCCGATCACGGCCCCCTCGGCCAGCATCCCGCCGACGACGTGGATCTCGCCGACCGGGGTCCGCACGACGGGGCAGCCGCGGCCGCGCGCCAGGGCCTCGGTCGTCATGGAGGTCGAGAGGTTCAGGACGACCGGGCCGGCCTGCTGGCCCAGCCGACGCAGCGCGGCCAGGCCGAGCGTCAGCTCCTCGCCGATGTAGCGGCCGGCCTCGTCGACGAGGGCGAGGCGGTCGGCGTCCGGGTCCTGCGCGAAGCCGACGGCCGCGCCGACGGCCGGGACGACCTTCGAGAACTCGGCGAGGTTCTTCTCGGTCGGCTCGGGGGTGTGGTCGTAGATCCCGTCGGGCTCGCCCCCCAGGACGATCGCGCGGCAGCCCAGGCGGCGGAGCAGCTCGCGGCCCATCCGGCCGCCGGCGCCGTGGCAGGCGTCGAGCGCCACGGTGAACTCCCGGGCGCGGATCGCCTCGACGTCGACGACGGCCAGCACCCGCTCCAGGTGGATCGCGTCGGGGTCGTCCAGCGGCCGGATCCGGCCCAGGGCGTCGAACGGGGCCCAGGCGAACTCCTTGCGCGTCCAGCGGTCGAGCATCGCGCGGCCCTCGTCGGGGCCCAGGACCATGCCGGCCGGCTGGAAGAACTTCAGGCCGTTGTACTCCGGCGGGTTGTGCGACGCCGAGATCTGCACCCCGCCGGCCGCCTTCAGCTCGCGGACGAGCACCCCGACCGTGGGGGTGGCGGTCGCGCCGACCTTCCAGACCTCGCGCCCCGAGCCGGCCAGCCCGGCCGCGACGGCCGATTCGAACACCGGCGCGGTGCGCCGGCCGTCGTGGCTCAGGACGATCGGCCCCGGCGCGCATCCGGCGGCGTAGGCGGCGGCGAATTCCAGGGCCGCCGCCGGGTCGAGCCCGTCCCCGACCCAGCCCCGAATGCCCGAGACGCTCGCGATCCGCGTTCCCTTCACGACCTGTCCGTCCTTCCCTCGTCCTCGCCGACTCGCGGCCGAATCAGGCCGCGAGCAGGCCGATGCCCAGCAGGATGAGCCGCAGGGCTTCCCTCTGCTCGGGCGTGATCCGCTCCTGGCGCCGGAGGGCGTCCACGTCCTCCAGGCAGCGATCCAGGGCCCCTTCCACGACCGGCCGGGCGGCGAACCGGGCCATCCGGCCCACGCACTCGACCACCCGCCCCGATTCGACGGCGACGCGCGTCATGGCGTTCTCCTCCTTGAGGGCCGAGCGAGCCCCGGGCCCACGGGACCGACGGCCGGGCCGCCGGGCCGCCTCGGGCGTCGAATCCGCCCGATCGGCTCAAGTCGGCAGGATGCCCCGCGCCGTCGCCGGTGTCAAGGGGAAGGCGGGCCGCCGCGCAGGCCCTTGGATCGGCGGCCTCGGGTTGTTAGCCTGGACGGCCCGGACGCCTCCGCAACCGCATCGATGAATGAAAGGATCCGCCGTCATGGCCGTGGAATGGAACGACGAGCATCGCGACGCGCTCGTCGAGCTTCTCAAGCGAGACTCCCTGCGCCTCGGCCAGTTCACCCTCGCCAGCGGGCGCAGCTCGCACTACTACATCGACGGCCGCAAGGTCACGCTCTCGGCCGAGGGGGCCCGGCTGATCGGCCGGGGGATGCTCTCGGTCCTCTGGGGACGTCCGGGGATCGCGGCCGTCGGCGGCCTGACGATGGGGGCCGACCCGATCGTGGGGGCCTCGCTGGCCCTGGCGACCGGCTTCGGCATGGGCGCGCTCAAGGGCTTCCTGGTCCGCAAGCAGGCCAAGGGCCACGGCACGGGGAACCTGGTGGAAGGGCCCCTGGAACCGGGCTCGACCGTCGCCATCGTCGACGACGTGGCGACGACCGGCGGCTCCTCCCTCCAGGCGGTCGACGCCGTGGAGGCGATGGGCTGCAAGGTGGCCGTCGTGGTCGCCGTGCTCGACCGCCTCGAAGGGGCCGAGGAGACCTTCGCCGCCCGCGGCCTCGCCTTCAAGAGCCTGCTGACGATCCGCGACCTGGGCGTCGAGCCCCTCGCGCGCGACTGACGCCGATCCGGCCGGGCCCGGGGACGATCGACGGGGATGGAAACCAACCTGCACCGCAGCCTCAAGGAGCGCCACGGGCCGACGGCCGGGGGCCGCTGCGAGGTCTCCGTCGACGGCTTCCGCATCGACGCGGTCGCCGCCGACGGCACGCTCGTCGAGATCCAGTCCGGCGGCCTGGGGGCCCTCAGGCCGAAGTTGAGAAGCCTGCTTCCTCGGCACAGGATCCGGGTCGTCAAGCCGATCGCCCTGAGCCGGGTCGTCGTGCGGCGCGCCTCGGCCGACGGCCCGGACCTCTCGCGCCGCCGCAGCCCGCGCCGGGGCTCGCTCATCGAGGCTTTCGAGGACCTCGTCGGCCTGGCGCCGCTCCTCCCCGACCCCAATCTCTCCGTCGAGATCCTCGGGGTCGCGATCGAGGAAGTCCGAGTCCCGCGCCGTCGGCGGCCCGGCTTCTCCGTGGTCGACCGCCGCCTCCTCGATGTCCGAGAGGCCGTGATAATCGATTCGGTCGACGACCTCTGGGCCCTGCTGCCGGTCGATTTTCCGCGCTTCGAACCGTTCTCGACGGCCGACCTTGCGCGAGATCTGGGCACGGCTCGCCCATTCGCCCAGCGAGTAGCCTACTGTCTCCGCTGCGCCGGGGCGGCGCAATCGGTGGCCAAGCGAGGTAATTCTTACATTTATACGGCCAGAACGGGAATCGTCGCGGTGAAGTGAGCGACGCCTTGTCGACCGTGATGCATGCAGCCCGAGGGGGACGGACGGCGACCGAGGTCCGGACCGGCCGGTGGGCGGGGGCGGGGCGGGATCAGATCTTCGGATTCACGACGACCAGGGGGCCGACGGTCGACGGTGCGTTCGCCGCCGCGATCGGGGCGAGGCGGCCGCCGTTGTAGAGCAGCCGGAGGTTGCGCCGGGCCCGGTCCCAGAGCCGGGACTCCAGCGATTCGAGGGCGTCGAACTGAGATCCCGCGCCGGACGGCTCGCTGCGGGAGATTGAATCGGCGTTCATGTCTTGGCCCATCATCCTTAACAACTTTGTTTATCAAGAGTTTGGTCGATCGATCCGGACTCGTCGGGTCGGACGCGGCCGCTCGGACCACGAAACTCCGGGGAACTGGCCCCGGTCCGGACGCAGGGGTCCCGACGAAGTCGCAACCGGGCCGATCGACCGCGGCTGCCTTTCAGACGGCGATCCGCACGAGAGGTTCTCGGAGGAACCGGCTCGCGCCGAGAGGGGGAGGGTCAACAGCGAAAGGCGGCCGGATTCCTGGTGAGCGAAGTTGCATGAGCCAACCTCCTTGCCTGGCGCCTGCGAGAGGCGTGCGTCGCTGCCGCTGCGGGAAGACGAGTCGAGGAGCGGGACGGCATGACCACGGATCCAGGATGGCTTTCGGTTGGGGTCCGCACGGGTCGGACGTCATCTCGAAGTCGCCGGCTCGCTCCCGAGTCGGCGGCGGAGAGTTCAGCAAAAATCGCGCCCGAAGTGGCATGAGGACCATGAAACCGGGAGCCCGAGCCGGCCGGTCGGCGGTCCCGGCGTGCAGCTTGAACGAAAAGGTTACAACTCGCCGTCGCGCTTGTCAAATAAAAAAACGCCGTGATCCTGATTCTATCTTAAGGTCTCCTCGGCCTCCGCGAGGCCCATCGGGGTGACGCGGAGGGGGGCGGGGCGACTATAATCAGAAAGTATGAGGGGGGCGAGGCCCCGGGGGTTCGCGAGCGGCGGGGAAGGGGGCCGGCCACGGCCCGGCGAGGTGCGGCGCGCATGAGTCTCGTCGACGGCACGGTCGATCTCGATGGGGCGCTCCGGGGCCGATTCGGCCTGCGGGACTTCCGCCCCGGCCAGCGGGACGTCATCGAGGCCGTGATCGCCGGCCGGGACGTCCTCTGCGTGATGCCCACCGGGGGGGGCAAGAGCCTCTGCTACCAGCTCCCGGCCGTGGTCGTCCCCGGCCTCACCCTGGTCGTCAGCCCGCTCATCGCCCTGATGAAGGACCAGGTCGACGCCCTCACCCAGCGAGGCATCCGCGCCACCCTGCTGAACAGCACCATCGAGCCCGCCGCCCAGGCCCAGCGGATGGCCGAGATCGAGTCCGGCCTGTACGACCTGGTCTACGTCGCCCCCGAGCGGTTCCGCAGCGGCCGGTTCACCGCGATGGTCGAGCGCGTCCGCCCGGCGCTCCTGGCGATCGACGAGGCCCACTGCATCAGCCAGTGGGGCCACGACTTCCGACCCGACTACGCCCGCCTCGGCGAGGCCCGCCGGCGGATCGGCTCGCCCCCCTGCATCGCCCTGACGGCCACCGCCACCGACGTCGTCCAGCGCGACGTGGCCGAGCAGCTCGGCCTCCGCGACCCCCGGCTGTTCGTCACGGGGTTCGACCGCCCCAACCTCCGCTACGTCGTCGCCCGGACCAACCGCGACGAGGCCAAGCTGGAGGCCCTGGGCCGGATCCTGGAGCGGAACCCCGGCCCCTCGGTGATCTACGCCTCCAGCCGCGCCCGTTGCGAGAGCGTCGCCGCCCACGTCGCCAAGGAGCTGCGCCGCGAGGTCGTCGTCTACCACGCCGGCCTGGACCGGGACGCCCGCGCCCGCGCCCAGGACGAGTTCATGAGCGGCGAGGCCGACGTGGTCGTGGCGACCAACGCCTTCGGCATGGGCGTGGACAAGCCCGACATCCGGTCGGTCGTCCATTTCAACATGCCCGGCACCATCGAGGCGTATTACCAGGAGGCCGGCCGCGCCGGTCGCGACGGCAACCCCTCGATCTGCGTCCTCCTGTACTCCGGCGGCGACCGCCGGCTCCAGGAGATGTTCATCGAGAACGAGTACCCGCCCAAGCAGGACGTCCACAAGGTCTACGACTACCTCCGCTCCCTCGACGACGACCCCATCGAGCTGACCATCGCCCAGGTCATGGAGCTTTCCGGCGCCGACCTGAAGGAGTCGGGCGTCGGCGCGGCGCTCAAGATCCTGGACGACTGCGGGGCGATCGAGAAGTTCTCCCCCCGCGAGAACATGGCCATCGTCCGCTTCAACCTGGAGGCGGAGGAGGGGGAGGGGAGCCTGGTCGAACGGGTCAGCGCCCAGGCCCCGGTCAAGCGGGCCGTGCTCGCCGGGCTGGAGGCGCTCGCCCGGGGCCGGGCCGGCGAGCCCTGCTACTTCCGCCCCGACGAACTCGCCTCCGCCCTGGGGATCGACCGGCCGGCGTTCAACCGGGCGATGAAGGGGCTGACGGCGGAGCTGCCGATCGACTACATCCCGCCGTTCCGCGGCAACGCCCTGCGCGTGGTCGACCGGGGCCGGAAGGCCCGCGACCTGGACATCGACTTCCGCCGGCTGGAGGCCCGGAAGCGGCACGAGTACGAGAAGCTCGACCGGATGACCCAGTACGCGATGAGCCCGATCTGCCGGCGGTCGCTCATCCTCAGCTACTTCGGCGAGAAGGCCAACCTCTCCGACCACTGCGGCGGCTGCGACAACTGCAAGGCCGAGGACGGCTCGCCGCGGGTCGACGCCACGGTGATCGACGCCCCCGAGGCCCGCGAGACGATCCAGAAGGTCCTCTCCGGCGTGGCCAGGGCCAAGGGGCGGTTCGGCAAGACGGCCGTCGCCAAGATGCTCGCCGGGTCGGCCTCCGAGAAGATGACCCGCAGCGGCCTCCAGAACCTGAGCACCTACGGCGTCCTCCGCAACAGCGGGCTGACCCACCGCGACATCGCCGACCTGATCGACGCCCTCGCCGGGGTCGGCATGATCGAGAGCCAGGCGGTGGCCGACTTCAAGCCGGTCGTCAACCTGAGCGAGGCCGGCTGGTCCTGGCTCCGCGACCGCGACGCCCCGGCGCTCAGCCTGGCCCTCCCGCGCGACGTCGCCCGCAAGTTCGCCACGGCCCACGGCCTGAAGTCGCCCCCCGCCTCGGCGTCGCCCCGCCCGTCGTCCGACGAGGGGCCGGAGCCGTCCGAGCTGGGCGGAGACCCGCTCTGGGAGCGGCTGAAGGGGCTGCGCCAGCAGTGGGCCCGCGACGCCAAGCAGCCGGCCTACTGCATCTTCACGAACCAGACCATGGAGGCCCTGGTCCGCCAGCGTCCCGCCACCCCCGCCGAGCTGAACGACGTCAAGGGGCTCGGCCGCGCCCGGATCGAACGCTACGGCGACGCCATCCTCGGCGCCATCGCCGGCTTCCCCGAGGCCGCGGCCCCGCGCCCCCGCGTCGCCCCCGAGGCCCCCGCGCCCGAGCCCGAGCCCATCGCCCGCCCCGCGCCCCCGAAGGCCGCCGTCGCGGAAGCCGCCCCTTCGCCGGCCGAGGCCCCGGCCCCGACCCCGACCCCGCCGAAGCCGAGGCCGGCCTCGGCGTCGGACCACGTCTCGACCGAGGAATGGACCTGGCGGCTGATCGATCGCGGGTTCACGATCGACGAGGCGGGCGCGATCCGCGGCCTGGAGCCGGCCGTCGTGGCCCGGCACCTGGTCTGGATGGCCCGCCGGGGCAAGGCCGTGGACGCCGAGGCCGTGGCCCCGCCGGACGTGGTCGCGGCGTGGGACGCCTGGATGACGGCCCATCCCGGGGGCGAGGCGCCCGAGGACCCCGCCGAATGGCTCCACCTCTGGCCCCTCGTCCGCGCCTGCCGGACGGGGCGATGACGCCGCGAAAGGGGCGAGGATGACGACGGCGGACCTGACGATCCGGCTGACGACGGCCGCGGTGCTGGGCGGCCTGGTGGGGCTGGAGCGGCACCGCGCCGACAAGGCGGCCGGGCTCCGCACGCACATGCTGGTCGGCCTGGGGTCGGCCCTGTTCATGATCGTCTCGGCCCACGGCTTCGGCGAAGTCCTGCGGCCCTCGCTGGTGCAGCTCGACCCCTCGCGGGTCGCGGCCCAGGTCGTCAGCGGGATCGGGTTCCTCGGGGCGGGGGCCATCCTCCGCCGCAAGGAGGCGGTCCTAGGGCTGACGACGGCGGCGAGCATCTGGGCCGTCGCGGCGGTCGGGCTGGCGGCGGGCGGGGGGATGTTCGCGGGGGCCGTCGCGGCGACGGCCGTCGTCCTGCTGACGTTGAACGGCATGAAATGGGTCGAGGACCGCATCGCCGTCCGGACGGCGACATGCGTCCTATCCTTATTAGTAATGGACGGCGAGGCCGCCGAACGGTTGGCCGGGGGCGAGTTCGCCCGGCCGGGGCTGAAGGTGTCGGGCCTCCGCTTCTCCGCCGGCGACCGGCCCGGGACGCGCCGGGTCGAGGCGACCCTGTCGGGGCTGTCGGATCGCGAGCTGCTGGCCCTGGCCGCGCGGCTCCAGGCGGCGGGTGAGGTTTTGGAAGTCTGGTACGAAGGGAGGACGTCGTGAGGCGGTTGATGCGGGGGATCCTGGGGCTCCTCCTGGGGGCGGGGTGGGTCGCGGCCGCGTTCGCCAGGGGCGAGGGCGAGGACGCCGTCGCGCCGGCGCTGGCCGCGGCCCCGGTCGCGTCACGCCTGCGCCTGGAGCCCGTCGGCCTCTCGACCCCGACGGTCCCGCAGCCCGGGAAGGCCCCGGTGATCCTGATCCCCGGCCTCTGGATGGGGCCGCGGACCTGGGAGCCGATGATCCGCGCCCTCTCCTCCGACCCGGAGGTCGCCGCGTCGTACCAGTTCTGGACCTTCGGGTACGCCACGGGCGACCCGCTCCCCTACTCGGCCGGCCGGCTGCGGATCGCCATCGACGAGGCCCGGCGGCGGCTCGACCCCGACTATACCGATCGCGCCCTCGATCGCATCGTCCTGATCGGCCACAGCATGGGCGGCCTGGTGGCGAAGCTGGCGGCCGTCGACAGCGGCGACCGGCTCTGGCGACTGGTCAGCGACCGGCGCGCCGACCAGTTGGCCGGCGATCCGGCCGACGTGGCCCTCGCCCGCGACTGCCTCATCTTCCCGGCGCGCCCCGACGTCCGGGCGATCGTCTTCGTCGCCACCCCGCACGGCGGCGGGACGGCCGAGCAAGGGCTCCTGCACGACGTCGCCAGCCGGCTCGTCACCCCGCCCGACCCCTTGTTGAAGGCGTATCATCGGCTGATCGCCGCCAACCCCCCGGACTTCTTCCGGCCCTCCTTCCGCGGCAACCTCATCACCAGCATCGACGAAATGCGCCGCGACTCCCCGATGCTCCGGGAGTTGCACGAACTCCGACCGCCGGCGGGCGTCGAGGCCCACTCGATCATCCCCGTCAAGAACGGCCCGAACGGGCCCGGCGGCGACGACGGCGTGGTCACCTACGCGAGCGCCCACCTGGATGGGGTGGGCTCCGAGTCGATCGTCCCCGTCGGCCACTTCTGCCAGGACGCCCCCGCGGTGATCGCGGAGGTGCGGCGCATCCTCCTGGACCTCGACCGTCGCTGAGCCCCGGATTCAACTTGCGATTCCGCCACGGGTTGGGTAGAACTCGGCTTGAATCGTGGAAGGACGGGTTGATTTCCGGCGAGGATCGGCCGGACAATCGTCTCTAGAGAAGGGACGACGGCGATCTTCCGCCCGCCCCCCATGAATCGCGAGCCCGCAGCCATCATGAAGGAACTCACGACGGACAAGGCGTCCACGCCCCAGCCCGCCGAAGGGCAGGGGGTCCTGGCGCGGACGTACAAGGCCGGGCCGGCGGCCATGGCCCTGGTCATCGGCCTCGCCGCGCTGACCGCGCAGGCGTCGGAATCCGACCTGGTCCGCGACATCCAGCGCTACTGCACGGTCTGCTGGCGGAACGCCCGCCTCGACCCCCGGGTCTGGGACGACTGCACGCAGGAAGTCTGCTGCCGCCTGCTCACCAAGGCCCGCGACGGCCAGCTCGACCTGGCCCAGGTCCTCGCCGACGACACCTCCGAGCGCCGGGAACTCGTCCGGGCGATCGACATGGTGCGCAAGCGCGTCCAGCGGGCCAAGAAGCACCAGCCCATCGAATCCCTCGCCCTCCCCGCCCCCGACGCCGACCAGCGGCACCGAGACCGGCTCGAACTCGGCGAGATCCTCGAATCCGCCCGCCGCGCCGTGCTTTCGAAGCGGCAGGACCGGATCGTCGAGCTGTGGATGCGCGGCTGGTCCGTCCCCGAGATCGGGGCCGACCTCGGCATCGCCGTGAACCGGGTGAGCGACGAGAAGTACAAGGCCCTCCGCAAGCTCGAACAGCACCTCCGCGCCGGCCACGAGCTGGACGCCTTCGCCCAGACCCAGGCCCGCGCCGCCGCCCCCGACCGCCGCGAGACCGCCTGACCCGGCTCGCTCCGATTCGGCTTCCTTCGCCGCCCGACCGACGCTTCCGACTCGACGCAAGTCGAATCGCGACAAGCAGTTCATCTCGCGATAGCTTGGCTTCGTTCGTCGTTAGCGATCGAGATTTTCGGCATCCGCGAGTTGAGTCCCGTAGGCTGGGTCGCGACCCAGCCTACGGGGAGAGTCCCCGATCTGGTGCGCGAGGCCGAGGCCGCCCGGAACTCGCGTCGCCATCGAAATCCGAATTGCCAAGGAACCGGCTCGCGTCATCATGATCCGCGGGGCCGGCGTCCGGATTTCAGGTTTCCGGAAATTTTTGCGGATCGGCCGCCCCTCACTTCAACTCGCGGACGGCCTCCAGCACGGCCTCGGCGTGGCCGGGGACCTTGACCCTGGGGAAGACCCGGGCCACCTTGCCGTCGCGGTCGAGGACGTAGGTGGTCCGCTCGACGCCCATGTACTTGCGGCCGTACATGCTCTTCTCCTTCCAAACGCCGTACGCCTCGCAGACGGCCTTGTCGACGTCGGCCAGGAGCGTGAAGGGGAGCGTATACTTGGCGACGAACTTCGCATGCGACGCCGACGAGTCCGGGCTGATCCCCAGGATCGTCGCCCCGGCGGCCTCGAAGTCCAGGAACCCGTCGCGGAATGCGCACGCCTCCTTGGTGCAGCCGGACGTGTCGTCCTTGGGGTAGAAATAGAGGACGACGGGCGAACCTTTCAGGCCGGAGAGGGTCGTCTCCCGGCCGGACTGGTCGGGCAGGGTGAAGTCGGGGGCGGGGGTTCCGGGTTCGAGCATCGCGATCGGGCTCCGAAGTTGAGGCGGCCCCGGATCGGGGCGATCGCCCGTTTGTAATCGGGCGGAGGCGAGGCGTCGAGGGGAGGGTGGACGTGGGACGCGCGGAAGTCTTCGACCATACGGCCGACCTGGGCCTGCGCATCGCGGCCGACGACCTTTCGGACCTCTTCCGCACGGCGGCCGAGGGCCTCTTCGACGTCATCACCGCCGACCGCTCGACCATCGAGCCGCGCGAGTCGGAGGCCGTCGAACTGGCCGCCGACTCGCCCGAGCAGCTCCTGGTCGACTGGCTGAACGAGCTGATCTTCCGCGTCGAGACCCGCCATGCGCTCTACGCGCGCTTCGACGTCCGGGTCGCCGACGACGGTCGTTCCCTGCGAGGCTCGATCGCCGGCGAGCCGATGGACGTCGACCGCCACGTTTTGGACCACGAAGTCAAGGCGGCGACGCACCACGGCCTGGTCCTGGAGCCGCACGGCGACGGCTGGCGGGCCGAGGTGATCGTGGACATCTGAGCGTCCGGCCGCCGGTCACGCCAGTTGCAGGCGCTCGATGGGGACCTCGTGCTTGCCGAGGAACTCGTCGACCTCGTGGCGGCGGAAGACGCCCGGGGTGGCGCCGACCTGGCGGACGCAGCTCGCGCCGACGGCGCTGGCGAGGGTGAGGCAGTCCATCTCGGACTTCCCTTCCAGCAGGCCGACGGTGTAGCCGGCGATGAAGGCGTCGCCGCCGCCGGTGCCGTCGACGAACGTGACGGGGAACGAGCCCATGCGGACCTCGTTCTCGTTCGACAGCGAGACCAGTCCGCCGTCGCCCATCGTGATGACCACCCGACGGGCCCCCATCTCGCGGAAGGCGCGGGCCTGGCGGATCGGGTCGTGCTCGCCCAGGATCAGGGCGGCCTCGTCGGTGTTCGGCTTGAAGACGTCGGTGTAGGGGAGCACCTTCTTCAGGGGCTCGATGTAATCCCCCTCGCCGGGCGTGACGACGTCGAGGATCGTGTGGCCGCCGGCCTTGCGGACGCGGTCGAACCGCTGCGCCAGCTCCGCGCCGTCGAGCTGGGGGAGGATCAGGAAGTAGCCGATGTGCAGCACCTTGGGCGGGACGGCGAGGGCGTCGTCCATGTCGGCCGCGACGTAGCCGCGGTTGGCGCCCAGGGTGTGGATGAAGCGGCGGTCCTCGCCCTGCACGTTGACGATGAGCGTCTGGCTGGTCTCGCGCTCGCGGTCGACGGTGATCATGTCGGTGCCGACGCCGCCGGCTTGCAGCGACTCGACGATGAACCGGCCGAAGGCGTCGTCTCCGATCCGGGCCGAGACCGATACCGGCACGCCCAGCCGCCCCAGCGCCATGCTCGTGTTGGCCGCGCCGCCGCCGATGTTCAGATAAAGCTGGTCCACCGCGATCAGCTCGCCCGACCGCGGCAGCCGCGGGATCGGGGGCGTGAGGTGATCGACCAGGACCATCCCCGCCGAGATCACCGGCGGGCGCGAGGCGGGGGAGGAGGGCGTCGACACGGCTGGATGGTCCCTGCGAAAGACATCGGAGGATTCAGCAAGCCCGTCGCACCGGGCGGACTCCACCATACCACCGCAGGCGGGCGGAGCAAGGTATGAGGCGGCCTACCGGTGGGCCGAGATGCCGCCGAGGAGATTCCCCCCACCTCCCCGAGCCTCCCAATGGATCGGCGAACCTCGGCCGTCATCGGAATCCTCGAAAGATTCCATCTGGACCAAGGTTCCGCACGAAGTCCCGGTAGTCCAGGTTCGCGAGGGATAGGTTGTTCTCCACCGACGCCATTTCGGACGGGATGACACGGAAGGGTCGCCGCCGTTTCTCGAACAGGTCGACCACGAGGATGGGGTGTTCCTGATGGGTCAGGGTCGTGCGATCGACGAGGAAGACGAGCCGACGCTGGAAGCCGGTGCCGATCGCCGACGGGAGCGTCTCCGGCGTCAGCCCCTCGAAGGAGGGATCGTCGACGAAATCCACGTTCGCCAGCACCTCATAGCCGCCGAGGCGGAAGGGAGTCCGGATGGCCTTGCAAATGGCCTCCCAGGCCCCCGGGTCCGAAAAATCGGTCCGGACGACTGGAGCATCGTCGGACTCAGGGAGCTTGTCCATACACGACTCCGGAGGATATCGACGCCCAGACAGTTCGGCTCGGGTTGCATGCAACGCCCCCCTCCCGGCGGTAGGGGGCGTTGCTGGGCGGCGCGAAGCTCTTGCCGAACATGGCGTTCGCTCAGCTCGGGTCGTCCAGCGAGGCCACGACCTCGTCGCCCTGGGGTTCGGCGGCGGGGACGGAGTTCGAGCCAGGCTCGGCCACGACGGGGCGCTGGCCGATCAGGGACGTCAACTCGGATTCGGTGAGGACTTCCTTCTCGATGAGGGCCTCGGTGACGCGTTCGAGGGCGTCGCGGTTCTCGTCGAGGAGGTTGTAGGCGTGCTGCTCGGCCTCGCGGAGGATGCGGCCGACCTCCTCGTCGATGATCTGCTGCATGTGCTCCGAGTGGTCGCGGGGCTCGGACATCTCGCGGCCGAGGAACGGGTGCTCGGAGCTGGACCGGAACGAGACCGGGCCCACGCGCTCGGACATGCCCCACTGGGTCACCATCTTGCGGGCGAGCCGGGTGGCGTGGTCGAGGTCCTGGGCGGCGCCGGTGCTCAGGTCGTTGTAGATGAGCCGCTCGGCCGCGCGTCCGCCCATCGCGGTGTAGAGGCGGGCGAGGATCTGGCTCTCGTGGTAGCTGACGCGGTCCTCCTCGGGCATGAACTGGGTGACGCCCAGCGACCGCCCGCGGGGGATGATCGTGACCTTGTGGACCGGGTCGGACCGGGGGGTGAGCCAGCCGACGAGGGCGTGGCCGACCTCGTGATACGCGGTGGCCCGCTTGTCGCGGTCGGTGATGACCTCCTCGCGCTTGGCACCGAGGATCACCTTGTCGAGCGCGGCCTCCATGTCCTTGTCGTCGACGGCGGCCTTGTCCTCGCGGGTGGCGAGGAGGGCGGCCTCGTTGACGAGGTTGGCCAGGTCGGCGCCGCTCATGCCGACGGTGTTGCGGGCGATCCGCTCCAGGTCGACGTCGGCGGCGAGCGGGACGTTGCGGGCGTGGACCTTGAGGATCTCCAGCCGGCCCTTCTTCGTCGGCAGGTCGACGGTGACGTGGCGGTCGAACCGGCCGGGGCGGAGCAGGGCGGGGTCCAGCACGTCGGGGCGGTTGGTGGCGGCCAGGACGATGACGCTCTCGCTGGGCGAGAAGCCGTCCATCTCGGTCAGGATCTGGTTCAGGGTCTGCTCGCGCTCGTCATGCCCGCCGCCGAGCCCCGCGCCCCGGATCCGGCCGACGGCGTCGATCTCGTCGATGAACAGGATGCACGGGCTGTTCTCCTTGGCCGTCTTGAACATGTCGCGGACGCGGCTGGCGCCCACGCCGACGAACATCTGGATGAACTCGGAGCCCGAGATCGAGTAGAACGGCACGCCGGCCTCGCCGGCCACGGCGCGGCCCAGCAGGGTCTTGCCGGTGCCCGGCGGGCCGACCAGCAATACGCCCTTGGGGATCCGGCCGCCGAGGCGCTGGAACTTCTCCGGGTTCTTGAGGAACTCGACGATCTCCTGGAGTTCCGCCTTGGCGTTCTCCAGGCCGGCGACCTCGTCGAAGGTGGTGCGCTGCTTGGACTTGTCGTGCCGCTTGGCGGGGCTCTTGACGAAGCTGCCGAGGATGCCGCCGTCGAACTGGTCGCGGGCCCGGCGCATCATCAGGTAGATGAAGCCGAGGGCCAGGAGCATCGGCAGCAGGAAGAGCATCCAGACCATGCCCCAGACCTGGTTGGCCGGGCTGGACTCGATCCGGACGGGCTCCACGCCGGCCTTCTTGGGCTTGGCGCTGAGCTTCTCCACGATCGGCTGGACGGCCTCGTCGGAGGGGAAGTAGGTGATGAACTTGCGGACCTCGATCTCGTTGTTCGAGGTGGGGGACGAGCGGTACTTCCGCGGCTCGCGCAGCTCGCCCTGGATCTCGACCCCCATCAGGGAGACGCTCTTGATGTTCTCCGCCTCCACCTGGTCGAGGAACCAGGGGGCGTAGGAGACGGGCGTCTCGGTGGGGGGGACGAACTGGTAGAAGATGAAGGCGAAGCCCGCCAGCAGGACCGCCCAGAGCCAGGGGGGCGTCGGCGGCCCCGCGGCGCCGTTAGGCTTCCGCGCCGGGGGGGGCGTGGGCCGTCGGGGCGATTCCTGCTGCTGAGGTCGGTTCTCCATGCGGTCTCACTCGTAAGGATCAGTCGGACTTCGTTCGAACGTTCCCGTCGCCCCGCATCGGTCGCGGCGTCCGGCGCGCACTCATTGGGGAATTGTAGCGAAGATCGGCCGGAAGGTCAGGGGGTAGGGGGGGCCGGGGCGCCGAAGACGCACGCCGAGCCCAGATGCCCCGGGATGCGATCCCGGAACGCGACGCGGCCCGGCTCGTCCGCCGCCAGGCCCCCGGGGTCGAGCGCCTGGCCCACGGCCGCGAATCGGCGTCGCCGCGGCCCGACTCCGGGCCGGCCTCGCGATCCCCATGCGTCCTACGGCCGCTCGGCCAGGAGGGCCTCGATCCGTCGCAACGCCATATCGCCCGGCCAGGCCACGAGGGCCTCGTCCGGCGGGCGAGCCCGGGCGTCGCGGAGTTCGGCCGCCGCACGATCCGGCATGCCGAGCTTCCGATACGCCAGCGCCAGGTAGAGGCGGGCCACCCTCTCGGGCCAGCCCCGGTCCAGGGGCGATGGATCGGCGAGGCGTCGTTCCAGCTCCTCGCGGGCCGCGCCGTAATCGCCGTCCTCGCAGAGGCAGATGCCCAGGACGACCGGGCCGCGATCGAATTCCCGGGCGCGATCGCGGGCGTGGGCGACGGCTTTGGCCGTGTCGCGGATCGAGGGGTCGGGGCACACGCATCGGTGCCACGCGAGCAACAGGAGCGAGTTCGAGCGTTGCGGGCCTTCGAGCAGCGACTCCAGGATCGCGACCGACTCTCGGAAATCGCCGCCCGCGGCGGCCGGGTCGGTCGGCCACTTCCGATAGCCGTCGACGAGCAGCCAGGAAGCGAGCCACTCCCGCGCCGTCGGCGATTCCGGCTCTCGCCTCAAGGTCTCCCGCCAGGCGTCCAGGGCCGTCGCCACGAGCCTCCCGGCGTCCTGGGCGAATCCAGCCTTCTGGAGGGCTCCGGCATCGCTCGCGTCGTTGAGGAGCCGCGGGAGGATGATGGGCCAGTCCGGCTGCGACCGCGCCCGGTCGCACAGGTCCAGCCGCTCGCGGACGAGCTCGCGGTACCCCTCCAGGTCCCCTCGTCGGAGTTTCAAGACGCCGGAGACATGGCTGGCGTCGAAGAAGTAACCGTACCGTACCGGGTCGAAAGGATAGCGATCGACCATCCGGCGGTTGACGGCGAGGGATCGCTCCACGAGGGGCGCCGCCTCGTCGTCTCGTCCCCTTTGGAGGAGGTCTCGGGCCAACGTGGAGCGGAAAACGGCCAGTTCGGCGGCATAGGCGTCGCGCCCGGGATGGCGAGCGACCAGTTCCTCGGCCGTGCGCCTCGCCTCGTCGTGGAGGCGCATCTCCTCGTCGGGACGACCGGCCCGACGCTCCAGGGCGGCCGACTGCATGCAGCCCTGGGCGTAGTGGTAGGCGAGGTCGGGAAGCTCGGGATGGGCCCGGGAGAGGCGCGAGAGGATCGCCAGGGCCCGCCTGTTGGCCCGGTCGGCGGGCTCCGATTCCCCTAAGTGGTAGAGCCCGTTCGCCATCTGGAGCATGGCGTAGGCGAGCCGATGCTGGTCCTCGGGGGAGTCGGGAAGGTCGGCGGCTTGCTCCAGGGCGTCGAGGCCCTGGAGGACGGCCTCTCGGTTCACGAGCGGGACCAGCGCGGGGTGCTCGAACAGCTTGCTCACGGATTCCGCGCTGAAGGCCAGGGCGTTGAGGAGCTGCTTGCCGCGCCGCTCGGCCGTCTCGACGGATTTGGTCAGCCTGACCTGCTGGGCCACGGATCGGCGCCAGGCGGCCGTCACGACGACGAGCAGGGTCGCGGCGAGCAGGATCGCCGCGGCCGACAGCCCGGCGACGACCGGCTCGCGCCGCGTCCAACGCCGGAGACGGCCCAGGCGGCCGACGGGCCGCGCCGCGACCGGGCGGCCGGCGCGGAAGGCTTCCAGGTCGTCGGCGAGTCGGGCGGCGGACGCGTAGCGGCGGCCGGGCTCCTTCTCCAGGCACTTCAGGCAGATCGTCTCCAGGTCCTTCGGCAATCCCGGGCGGAGCCGCCCCGGCGACACGGGGTCCTCGTCGCGGACCAGCAGGAGCGTCTCGTAAGCCGTCCCGCCCTGGAACGGCGGCCGGCCGGTCAGCAGTTCATAGAGGATCGCGCCCAGGCCGTAGACGTCGGCGGCCGGTCCCACGTCGCGGCTCCTCCCGAACGCCTGTTCGGGGGCCATGTAGCCGGGCGTGCCGAAGATCGCCTGGGTCGGGGTCGCCGTCCGGGCCGCGGCCTCGGTCAACTTCGCCATGCCGAAGTCGGCGACCTTGGGCGTCCAGGGGAGTTCCGGGCGCGTCGGCGCGTCGAGCAGGATGTTGCCCGGCTTGAGGTCCCGGTGGATCACGCCGGCCTCGTGGGCGTGCTGGATCGCCAGGGCGAGGTCCAGCACGAGCGCCGCCGCCCCCCCGAGATCGAACGGAGCGCCGTCGAGGCGGCCGGCCAGCGACCCGGAGGGGAGGTATTCCATCGCGTAATAGGGCTGCCCGCGCCCCTCGCCCACGGCCAGCACCGTCACGATGTTGGGGTGGCGGAGGTTCGCGGCGGCCCTGGCCTCGTCCAGGAACCACGCGCGCTCGCGGGGGCTGGCGATCGCCCCGCCGCGGAGGAGCTTGACGGCCACCCGGCGACCGGAAACCGACTCGGCCGCGAGATACACCACGCCGCACCCGCCCCGGCCCAGCGGGCGGAAATCCTCGTAGCCGGGGATCGTCGGCCCCTCGATCGGGGGGGAAGGCGCCGCGGCGCGACCGCCCGCCGCGACGAGCGTCGCCCAGAGGTCGCGCGGGACCTCGGTCAGGCGCTCGGCGACCTCCCGACAGCTTTCGCAGCCGTCCAGATGCTCCGCGACGGCCTCGGCGCGGTCCGGCGGCGATCGGTCGTCCAGGAGCGCCCGGAGTTCGTCCTCGGTCGGGTGGCTCATGGCCGCGGGCTCGGCGATGCGGTCAGTCGGCGCCCTCGACGCCGGCCTCGGCCAGGAGACGTTTTCGAACGCGGCACTTGGCCATGTACACGGCCGCGGCGGATTTCCCGAGGCGTCGGGCGGCTTCGATCCCGGACAGGCCCTCGACGACCGTCAGCTCGAAGACCCGCCAGTTCTCCGGCCCGACCTCGAAGCGCACCCGCTCCAGCGCCCACTGGAGGTCGTCGACCTGCGAGCGGAGCCGCTCGTCGAGCTCGGCGCCGAGCTCGACGAGCGGCTCGGGGATCGAATCCGCCCGGTCGCCCCCCCACCCGACCCACCCCGGTCGCCTGCGGAGGACCCGCCAGTGGGTCCGGATGGCGTGCTCGACGACCCGCTGGAGGTAGCCCCGGAACCGACGCGCCGGGTCGTATCGGAACCCCTTCATCGCCGCGACCAGTTGCATGCAGACCGCCGCGCGCACGTCCTCGGCGTCGCACGGCTGCAACCCCGCCCGGCGGCAACGGTCCTCGATCAGCGGGCTGTATCGGTCGACGAACACCTTCCACGTATCGTCGCTCCCGGGCAGGGCCAGCAGCCCGAGCAGGGTCGGGCTGGTCGTCGGCGGACGGATTACGGCCATGACGCACCCTCGATTACGCGCCGGGAGGCGGAAATCTAACCGCAAATTCCACGACGCGTCTCGCACGCGCCGTGCGATCAATTATGGAGCCCGCACGCACGGACGCACAACCGGAAGCAATGCCTTGATTCCCAATTCCCTCAGTCGCCAAACAAGGCGTCGAAAACCTCCAGCCGACGGGGCTTTGCAGGCGACGATCGACCGCCGCCGACGACCGCCGCGCCCGGCTCGACGGGGGAGCCATCGGGACGCCCGCCCCGGGATCCGCGACGGCCGGAAATCCCGACCGTACTGTTCGGCGCGACTTGCATAGCGGAAGCGGCAAAGCCGCGTCCTGCGTCCCCTTTCCCGGCGGGAGAGGGGACGTCGATCACCCGCGCGCGGAAGGGTCGTCATGCAAAAATCGACACTCCTCGCGGAACACCACCGGGATCGATCGGGAACAGTGGCCCGGCCGGGCCGACCGGGCCACTGTTCCTTCAAAAGACTTACGTCGATCCCGGTGGTGTTCCGCGAGGAGTGTCAAAAAATCTAGGACGGCAAAGCCCGATTGATCGGCGTTCCGACGTCGGTTACACCTGGGGG
>ERZ778021.1777-NODE-1777-length-22822-cov-5.743972_pt1 | contig 22822 bp, 18 predicted proteins | sample MGYA00375751_ERZ778021 | MGnify/ENA primary metagenome ERZ778021 (study PRJEB29350, sample SAMN05389814) | bioreactor metagenome | isolation source: Thiocyanate stock bioreactor | place: South Africa: University of Cape Town | collected 2013-08-29 ... | reverse complement strand
TCCCCCTCATCCGGCCCTTCGGGCCACCTTCCCCCGCGAGGGGGGAAGGACGTCACGACGGTTCGCGATCGCGAGCCGCCGAATTCCAAAGGGATGCCCCGGCCGCCGGCCGTCGCTGAGGTTGCGACCCCGGGCCGAATCGGGTAATAGGTGCAGGTCCCCGCCGCGAGCCCGCCCGCCTCGACTTGCCCCCGCGACGTCCGGCGGGAGACAATCCTCACTATCCGACGGCCCCGCCGCGTCCCGCGGCCGTCCCTTCTTCGAGGAAAGGCCCCGCCAAGGATGAAGACGGAACAGTTTCTCCAGCACCACGGCATCAAGGGCAATCCGTTCAGCGAGGAGGACGCCCAGACCGACACCGTCTTCAAGCGGCGGTGCCTCACCACCATCCACCACCCCGCCTGGAGCAAGGTCTTCGGCCAGCCCGAGAACCCCTCCACCGCCCTCGTCTTCGGCGAGAAGGGGAGCGGCAAGACCGCCCTGCGGCTCCAGATCACCTCGGAGATCGAGGAGTACAACCAGGCCAACCCGTCGGAGCGGGTCTTCGTCATCTCCTACGACGACTTCAACCCGTACCTGGACAACTACCGCGTCGCCATCAAGTCGAGCGACACGAACCAGGTCCTGAAGCGGTTCCAGCTCCAGGACCACATGGACGCCATCCTCTCGCTGGGCGTCACCCACCTCGTCGACCTGCTGACCTCCGAGAAGGTCGACCTCTCCGTCCTCAGCCTGGACCAGCGCCGCGACCTGCTCCTGCTGGCCGCGCTGTACGACGCCTCGACCGGCGAGCCGATCGAGCGCCGCTGGAGCCGCCTCCGCCGCCGCTCGGGCTTCCGGCCGCTCTGGAGCCGCCGCGACTTGCAGATCGGCTTCGGCACCACGCTGGCGGTGGTCGCGCTGGTCTTCCTGTTCCCGAGCCTGCGGTCGTGGTCGCTGCTCCCCTGGCTGCTGGTCCCGCTGGTCGCCGGCTGGGTCTACTGGGCCTGGCGGATCGCCCGCGCCGAGTGGTACTCGCGCGACATCCGCAAGGGGATCAAGGTGCTGAACCGCGACCCCTCCGCCCTGCGCTGGGAGCTGCTCTGGTTCCGCCCGTCCGAGCTCGGCGGCCAGCCCATGCCCACGGCCTCGCGGGGCCGGGCCGAGGAGCGGTACGAGCTGCTCCGCAAGTTCCAGGGCGTGCTCAAGACGCTGGGCTACGGCGGCGGGATCGTCGTGCTGGTCGACCGCGTCGACGAGCCCCAGCAGATCGAGGGCGACCCCCGCAAGATGCGGGCGCTGATGTGGCCGCTGCTCGACCACAAGTTCCTGCGACACCCGGGCATCGGCGCCAAGCTGCTGCTGCCGATCGAGCTGGCGTACTACCTGGAGAAGGAAGACAAGGAGTTCTACGACCGGGCCCGGCCGGACAAGCTCAACATGATCAAGCCCCTGCGCTGGACCGGGCCGTCGCTCTACGACCTGGCCAGCGACCGGCTGAAGGCCTGCCAGATCAACCCGACGGAGGACGGTGACGGCGTCCGGCTGCGGGAGTTCATCGACCCGGACGTGAGCGACGACTACCTGAAGGAGTCGCTGGGGAACCTTCGCACGCCCCGGCACCTCTTCAAGTTCCTGCACCGGCTGATCGAGGAGCATTGCCACCGCCACACCGAGGACCAGCCCCGGTGGACGGTGGACTACGACACCTTCCGCACCACCTACGCCTCATACATGCGCGACCTCGACGCCTTCGACCGCGGCTACGGCCACGGCTGATCCGGCCCCCGGCCGACGGGCCGGCGCGGGCCCATCAGGCCGCGTCGGCCCGTCGCGAGGGCCCGCCCTCGGCGTTCGCCGTCGCCGGGGCGACGTGCCGGCGCGGCAGGCCCACCCGCCGCAGCCGGACCTCGTCCGGCACGCACGACGTCGCCATCCAGCGGCCGTCGGCGGAGAAGTCCAGGGTCCGGATCCAGCCCATGGGCCCCTCCAGCACGCCCGAGGAGCGGCCCGTCTTCGGATCCCAGAACCGCAGGGCCAGGTCCGACCCGCACGAGGCCAGGACGCCGCCGTCCTGCGAGAACGCCAGCGCGTGGACCTCGCCGCCGGCCCCCCGACACGTCGCCCGTAAAGCGCCCGCGGCCACGTCCCAGATCTCCACCCGGCCGTCGGTCTCGTGGAGTCGGCTCAGCGCCATGTCGCGGCCGTCCGGCGACAGGGCGAAGGTGAGGATGGGACGCTTGACGTCGTCCAGGGCGGAGAACCCGACGGACTCCTTCCCCGAGGCCACGTCCCACGACTTGAACCGGCCGTCGTAGCTCAGCGAGAGGAGCCGCCCGCCGTCGGCCGCGAAGGCGAGCTTCCGGATCACGTCGCGATGGCCCGGGAGCGAGGACTCCACGCGGCCGGTCTGCACGTCGATCAGGTGGATGCCGCGGTCATACCCCCCGACGGCCAGCAGGCGGCCGTCCGGCGAGAACGCGATCGAGCGCGAGACGCCGACCGGCCGGGACGGGCGGCGCAGGCCCCCCCCTCCCGCCCAATCCCAGAGCGACAAGCCGTCCAGCCCCGCCACGGCCACGGTCCGGCCGTCGGGGGAGATCGCCGCGGAGTAGATCTCGACGCCGGTGGAGAGCCGGGCCAGCTCTTCGCCGAACTCGCTCTCGGAGTCGTTAAGGCCCCAGATGCGGACCGTCTTGTCCCAGCCCGAGCTGAGCAAGGTGCGGCCGTCGGCCGAGAACCGCAGCGTGTCGACCAGGCCGGTATGCCCGGAGAACGCGACCTCCCGCCCCCCGGCCCCCTTCGGCTCGGCATCCTCGCCCACCAGCGCCGCGCCGGCCGCCATCACGGCGACGACCCCCAGCAGCCCCTGCCATGTGCAGAGGGGCAGCCGGATCCTCCGGGCCGCCGCCCTCCCATCCTCCGGAAGGGCCATCCCGTCGACGTCACCGCCCTCCTCGCGTCGCATCTCGATCCTCCCTCGGCCGCCGGGGTCGGCTTGCGTCGGCGCGCACGCCGACCCCGGCCCGCCCTGGGGTCCCGTTCGACCGGCCCGCTCGGGGCGGGCCTCCTCGTCTTGAATTCGGCAGGGGACGCGAGCGACCCGCTCGGGCGTCCGATTCGCACCGCTCCAGCTTCGCCGCTCGGCGGTCGCCGGGCCGGCCATGCGGCCGCCGTCCCGGCCTCCTATCTCAACCTTCGCGCATGACCGTCAGATTATTGGGGGGCGAATCCCTATCCTCTTCCAGGTCATTCTACGAATTCTTTCGTCTTCGTATCGCTGGATGGGGAAATTCAACACTCGCGTACCCATGGACACTCGCCGCCTTCCATTCAATCCTAGGCCCGATTGCCGGCCACGGACGTCCTGATCGCGATTTGGCAGTCCTGTCGTGAACGCTGTGAGCTGATGCCAAAATGGCATTTTCCAGAAGCTTGGGTACTGCCGAATTCTTCATGCACGTGTCGGCTCCGAAGACGACTGGCGGCCGTAAGATGGCTTCATTTATCGACTTGAATTTATTTTATGTTTTGGCATGTGGCTCGCTTGGATCTCGAGCGCGAAGCCGAGTTGGTACGACGGCTTGGTATTCCGGGAGTGATGGAAGGAGGAAGCGATGTCGAGCATGGTGCGAAATCGGATTCCGGCGGCGGTCAACGGCCTCGGTCGTCTCGATGCCCAGATGGACGCGCTGCTCGGTCATTTGTTCCGGGAAGGCGGGGAGGTGAAGGAGCGGCCGGGGCGGGCGGAGGTCCTCCCGCTCTCGCTGTGGAGCGACGAGGAGCGGTTCCACATCGAGGTCGACCTGCCCGGCGTCGAGGCGAAGGACGTGGACGTCTCGGTCTTGAAGGACGTCCTGACGATCAAGGCGGAGCGGGCCCTCGACGAAGGCCGGCGCTACTCGTACAACGGGCGGGCGTTCGGCCGGTTCGAGCGGTCGCTGACGCTCCCCGAGTCGGTCGACGCGGATTCGGTGGAGGCCCGCATGTCGCATGGGGTTCTGCACCTTTCGCTGAGGAAGCGGCCGGAGGCCCAGGTCCGGAAGATCGAGGTTCGGCAGGATTGACGACGGCCTGATGCGTCTCCTGAAGGGTCCGCCCCGACGGCTCGGGGCGGCCCTTCCGCCGGTCAGTCGGCCTGCATCCGCAGGGTCCGCGTGGGCGTGCGCAAGAAGGTGGGGGCGACGGCCGATTCCCTCCCCGGCAGGCCGAAGGAGGGGCGAGAGAGGACCTCCGCGATCGTGGCCGGCGGCGTCTCCGAGCCCCCTCCCCCCGGCTCCCCCATGAGGGACCGGGCCTCGACGAGGAACCGGAGGAGTTCCAGGTCGTCGGGGTGGTGGCGTCGGCGCGACTCCTCGGAGCGGCGATACCAGTCGCGGGCCTCGTCCTGGCGTCCCAGCCGCCAGAGGGTCATCGCCAGGCCGAAGCCGTCGAACGCCTGGACCTCGCCGAACAGCTCGATCGCGCGGCGGAAGGCGGCCTCGGCGCCCGTCCAGTCGCCGTTGCGATAGCGGGCGACGGCCAGCGTGTTCCAGCAGGCCCAGACGTCCGGCGAGTTGGCGACGACCAGCTCCGCGAACTCCACGGCCTTGGCCGGGTTGCGCGAGGAGACGTCGGGCGTCGTGACGAGGTACCACGCGATGTTGTTCAGGCGCGTCTGTTCGAAGGCGTCGCGCTTGGGGTCCAGCTCGTAGGCCGCCTTGTCGGCCGCCTCGGAGTCCTCGGGCCGTCCGACCTCCCAGTAGATGCGGCTCAGCAGCCCCAGGAGCCGGGCCAGGTCGCGGCGGTGGCGCGGGACGCGAGGGTACTCGTCGGCCAGGCGCCTCAGGTCGGCCGTCGCCTGCTCCAGCGAGGCGATGGCGTCGTCGGGCCGTCGCGACTCCCACTGGAGTTCCCCCAGCCGGGCGCGGCAGCGGGCCAGCGATTCCCGCCCCCCCGGCTGGACGACCGCCCCCGGGGATTCCTCCACGAGCTTCAGGGCCTTCCGGTAGGCCGCCTCGGCCTCGTCGCGGCGATGGTCGAGTTGGAGCCAGCTCCCCAGGCCGACGTAAGTCGCGGCCAGCTCGTTCTTGAGGTCGATCGCGGGGGGGAGGTCGCGGGCGACGGCCTCCAGGGGTGCCAGCAGGGCCAGGGCCTCGTTCGAGTCGGCCAGGGCCCGCTCGGTCCGCGCCGTGTCGCCCGCGATGTTGGCCCTCAGGTTCAGCGCCTGGGCGAGCGCGAACCGGCGCGGGGTCTCGGCCCGGCCGCCTTCGAGGACCTTGCGGAAGAGGCGCACGGAATGGTCCGCGGCCCACTCGGCGGGGCCGTAGACGGCGTGCCGCCGCAGCAACTCGGCGTATTTCCGCAGGACGGTCGCGAGCTGCAAGGCGTCGGCGTCGTCGTCCGGGCGCCCTTCCATCAGGCCGAGCATGATCCGGATGGCCCGGCGATAGGCGTCCTCCGCCTCGTACGCGAGGCCGAGCGTCAGGCGGATGTCGCCGATCCGGCCGTAGGCCTCGAACGTGCGGCGGAGGACCTCCGGCTCGGAGTCGTTCCGCGACGCGATCTGCTCGTAGAACTGGAGCGCCGTGCGGAGCAGGTCGACGTCGCCCCGGTCGTCGCCGTCCCCGCGCGGGAACCACGCCTCGGCGGAGTCCAGGTAGAGCTTCAGGGCGCGATGGGCCACCTCCAGGTTCACCTGGGCGCGGTCGAGCTGGAGCCGGCGGGCGTCGGACTCGCTCCGGATGCGGGCCATCGTGCCCCAGACGACCAGCGTGGTGGCCGCCAGGCAGACGACCCCCAGGGCCAGGGCCGCGGCGAGGGCCGCGGCGATCGGCCGGTGCCGCCGCGCCCAGAGGACGGAACGCTCGGCGAGGGACGGCCGACGGGCCAGGATCGGCTGGTCGGCGAGGAACCGCCGGAGGTCGTCGGCGAGGGCGCGGGCCGAGGGGTAGCGGCCGGACGGGTCCTTGGCCATCGCCTTCAGGATGATCGTCTCCAGGTCGCGCGGGAGCTGCGGGGTGGAACGGGACGGGGGCGGCGGATCCTCGCCGGCGATCCGCTGGACCAGGGCCCCCATGTCGCCGCCGGCGAAGGCCGGCTCCAGGGCCGCCAGCTCGTACAGGGTCACGCCGAGGGAGTAGAGGTCGGTACGGTGATCGACGACGCCGCGGTCGCCGACGACCTGCTCGGGGCTCATGTAGCGGAGCGTCCCGACGAGGTCGCCCGTGGCCGTCGGGCCGGAGGCCCCGTGCAGCCGGGCGAGGCCGAAATCCGCCACCCAGAGGTCCCCCCGGTCGTCGATCAGGAGGTTCCCCGGCTTGACGTCGCGATGCACCACCCCCAGGCCGTGGGCGTGGTCGAGGGCCTCGGCCGCCTGGAGCCCCAGCCGGGCGACCGACCGGAAGAACGCCGCGCCGGGGCGGGACGACCGCGCGGGATCGGCCTCCTCGCCCCCGGGCGCGGACCACGAAGGCGGCCCCCCGGGGCGCTCCTCGCGCCCGCGCCGCATCTCCTCGATCCACGAGGCGAGCGGGCGGCCCGGGATGAACTGCATGCTGTAATAGTGGACGCCCCCCTCGCAGCCGACGGAGTAGATCGGGACGATGTGGGGATGGCGGAGGTGCCCGGCCGCCTGGACCTCGACCTGGAACCGCTGGACCTGCCGGGGGTCCATCGCCGCCGTGGAGGGGAGGAGCTTCAGGGCCACGCGGCGGCCCAGCGAGGACTGCTCCGCCTCGTAGACGATCCCCATGCCGCCGCGGCCCAGCTCGCGGATGATCCGATAATCCCCCAGCCGCTCCGGAGGCATGGGCACGTCCCCCTGGAACCAGACCCCCGCGTCGCGGAGCCGGTCGAGGCCGTCCAGGCAGTCCGCCAGGTCTTCGGCGATGTCGGCGTGGAGGCCCAGGAAGGCCGAGCGGACGGGGCGCTCGCCGCGGGCGCAGGCCGCTTCATACGCCTCCAGCGCCAGGGCGAGGCGGGGGTCGTCGTCCGGGTCGGGCGTGTCGACCCGGTGGGGGAACGGCTCGGTGAGGTCCGGTCGGGTGTCAGGCTCCATCGAAGGCCTCCAGCCGGCGGCGGAGCTTGGCCAGGGCGCGGGCCCAGAGGTTCTTCACGCTGTCCTGCGTCCGCCCCATCCGCTCGGCGACCTCGGGGAAGCTGAGCCCCTGGAGCTGGCGGAGGATGATGACCTCGCGATAGTCGGCGGCCAAGTCGTCGAGCGCGTCGGCCAGGATGACGGCCTGCTCGCGGCGGGCCGCCTGGGCGCTGGGGGAACTCTCGGCAGCGACCAGCGGCGCGGCCATCGCCCGCGAGGACTGGTCGAGGTCTTCGAACAGGTCCCGCTCCAGGCGGACGTCGCGGCGCTTGGCGCCGAAGTAGCGCCGGACCTGGTTCGCCAGGACCCCGCCGAGGATCTGCCGCAGCCACGACAGGAACTCCCCCTCGGACCCGCCCCGGAAGGAGGCGATGCGGCGATGGACCTCCAGCGAGACGTCCTGGACGACGTCGGCCACGTCCAGCTTCGCCTGGATCCGGCGGCCGAGCTGCACCCGCGCCAGGAGGGTCAGGTAGTTGTGGTATCGCCCCAGCAGGAGGCCGAGGGCCGCGCCGTCGCCGCCGCGGGCGGCGTCCAGCAGGCGTTCGACGGGCGGGGTCGTTTCGCCGGCGCGATTCATCGGGCTTCGGCTCCGAGGGAATCCCGAGGGCGCGGGATGCGCCGATTCTACGAGATCCGCCGCCCGGCGTCCGCGCCGGCCGTCAGCCGGATGTGCCTTCGGAATTCGGCGGATCGCGTCGGAGGTTGAGGGGGCATCATATCGGCCTTCCCCCCCGGCGGGGGAAGGTGGCCCGAAGGGCCGGATGAGGGGGAAGACGAGCGCGGGGGCCGCCGGATCTCGCGCCGGCCCGGTCGGACGGGCCTTCGAATACCGACGGGTCCCGTGCTCCGCGTCCCCCTCATCTGACCGCTTCGCGGTCTGTCTTCCCCCGCGAGGGGGGAAGACGTCGAACGCCGATCGCCGAATTCCGAAGGTACGCTCCGTCAGCCGTCCGAGGAGGCGCGATCGGCGACCGCGGCGCGGAGGATCGGAGGAGGGACGTCCCAGAAGCGGATCGAGCCGTCGCGGCCCCCGTAGGCGAGCCGCGAGCCGCCGCCGGTGAACAGGATGGTCTTCACCCATCCCACGCCGCCGTTCAGCTCGCCCCGCATCTCGCCCGATTTCGGGTCCCACGCCCGGATCGCCTGATCGACGCCCGCGCCGGCCACCAGGCCGTCGTCCGGCGAGAAGGCCACGGCGTTGTAGCCCTCGCCGCCCCCCAGGGTGGCCTTCGGCTCGCCGGCCTCCACGTCCCAGAGGGTGACGCCCCCCCGCCCGCCGAGCCGCGGGGCCGTCGCCAGGGTGCGCCCATCCCGCGAGAATGCGAAGCAGTGGACGCGGCCGACCTTCCGGCCCAGCGGCGACCGCGCCCCGGTCGCCGCGTCCCAGATCACCAGCTCGCCGCGGAACGAGGTCGCCGCGACGCGCGCGCCGTCGGCCGAGAAGGCGACGGAGTGGACCATGTCCGTCAGGCCCCTGAGGGCGGCCTTCTCCTCCAGGGCGGGGACGGCGAGGATCCGGACCTCGCCCCCCTCGCCGCCGATCGCCAGGGATCGCGAGTCCGGGGCGAAGGCCAGGTAGCGGCCGTCGGTCCCCTGCTTCGACGCCAGTTGGGACCAGCCGCCGTCGCGGGCCTCCCAGACGGTCAGGTTGCTGGATCCCCCCACGGCCAGGTAGCGGCCGTCGGGGCTGGGGGCCAGGGCGTAGGGCCGCGAGCCGTGCGGGAGCGTGTGCATCTCCCCGCCCCAGGCCGCCCCCTCGGCCTCCAGGTCCCAGAATCGGACCGTGTCGTCCCAGCCGGAGGAGATCAGCACGTCCCGCCCGGGTGCGAGCGCCAGGGCCTCCACCAGGATCTCGTGGCCGTCGACCGCCGAGCGGCCGGCCGCCGGGCCGGCCCCCGGCCCGTCCAGCCGCGCCGACAGGCCCACGGCGGCGACCGAGGTCAGGACGAGGAAGGCCGCCGCCTCGAAGCTCAGCAGGGAGAGCCGGACCCGGCCGCCCCGCACCCGGCCCGCGCCCGCGGGCCGGCCGTCCTGCGCCGGGGTCGAATCGTCGTACATGGCTCTCCGATCTCCTATCGAAGGCGCGCATCCGCCCCGCGCCGGCCGCTCGCGGCGGGCGTGATCCCGCCTCGCACCGCCCCCCGCACGGCGGCGGGATCGCGGATCGAGGGGGCTTGCCGCGGGGGATTTCGACGCGCCGCGAGGTTTCTTACGCCCGACTCCGAGAATCTTACGAGACGATCCCGGAGGCCGTCCCGCGGGGGCCGGTCGAGCCCGGTGCGGCGTCGCCGCATCGTCCTCGGTCCCGGCCCACGGGATTAGTCGCAAGACCTCTCGCGAAAGCGCCGCGGAATCCCGGAGGGCCTCGGCCTCCGGGTGGGACGGGCATCCTACCGGGGCGATGCTCGCCCCGCAATGCCCCCGGCGGCGCGTCAGCCCCCGTCCTCGGGCTTCTGGTGGTAGAGCTTCAGGTAGCTCTCGTAGCGGCCGGCGTGGATCCAGCCCCAGTAGACCGCGTCCTTCACGGCGCAGCGGCCCTCGTGGGTGTGCGAGCAGTCCGGGAACCGGCAGAGGGGGACGAAGGGGCGGAACTCGATGAAGCAGCCCTCCAGCTCCCCGGGGAGGACGCCCCACAATTCGAACTGCCGGAGCCCCGGCGTGTCGACGACGTAGCCGCCGCCGTCCAGCCGGATCAGCTCGGCGGTGGTCGTGGTGTGCTTCCCCTTCGACGTCCAGTCGGAGACCTCGTTGACGCGGAGGTTCAGCCCCGGCTGGAGCGCGTTCAGGAGCGAACTCTTGCCCACGCCGCTCTGGCCCGAGATGGCCGTCACCCCCTTGCGCAGCAGGGACCGCAGGCGATCGAGCCCGCGGCCGTCGGCCGCCGAGGTCACGACGGTCTCGTAGCCGAGCTGGGTGTACAGGCCGACGACCCACTGGTACAGCGAGACGTCGACCAGGTCGGCCTTGTTGAGCACGACCACGGGCCGGACGCCGCTGAACTCGGCGGCGGCCAGGTAGCGGTCGACGAGGCTGATCTTCAGGCCGGGCTCGGCCAGGGCCGAGACGATGAAGACCGAGTCCACGTTGGCCGCGATGACGTGCCGCCGGCCCCGGTAGCCGCGGGTCACGACCCCCTTGCGGGCCTCGACGCGCTCGATGAACCCCTCGTCGCCCCCGGAGTCGGGCGGGCGGAACCAGACGCGGTCGCCGACGGCCACGACGTTCCGGCCGTCGATCGCCATGCTCTTGAGCAGGCGGCGGACGTGGCACGGGTACGTCCGGCCGTCCTCCGCCTCCACGATGTTCACCAGGCCGTGGACCCGGACGACCCGGCCCGAGAGCCAGGACGACTCGTCGACGGCGCGGCGGCCCGAGGCCCCCTCGGCCGCGACGCCGGGGCCCGCGCCGGGGCCCTCGCCGGCGTCGGCCACGATCGTGCGATGGCGCGACATCTCGCCCTTCGGCCGGACGCGCTCGCCCGCGACCGACTCGGCGGCGGCGGGCTTCTCGTCCCCGAAGGCGCGCGTCAGGTCGTTGGCCCGGGTGCGCTTCTGGCGGTTCTTCTTCAGCTCGATCCGGATCTTCTTCTTCTTCGCCAAGGGGGGCCCTTCATTTCCGGCGGGGGTGCGGGGCCGGCCTCAGCGCGAGTGCAGCGGCCGACGGCCGCCCGCCTTCTCGGCCCCGGGGGCCGCGGGCTCCCTCAGGACCTGCTGGGCCCGCTTCAGGTTCGCGACGTGCAGGATCCCCAGGGCCTTCCCCTGGGTCGACGCCGACGAGACGTAGGCGTAATCGATGTTGATGTGCTCCTCGGCCAGCTTCTCCAGCACGCCGGCCAGGGCGCCCGTGCGGTTCTCGACCTGGATGGCGACCACCTCGGCGAGCGTCGACTCGGTCCCCAGCCCGGTGAGGATCCGCCGGGCGGTGGCCGGGTCGGACGTCACCAGCCGAAGGACGCTTGCCCCGTCCGACTCCATCACGCTGATCGCGAGCAGGTCCACCTTCTCCTGGGCCAGGGCGGAGCAGATCTTCGCCAGGCGGCCCGGCTTGTTCTCCAGACGGGCGGTGATTTCGCTGACCAGTTCCATCGTGCGTCCTCCGCTTCGGGAGAGGTTCCTGGACGACGCGGCAACGGGAGATCGATGCGGCAAGATCCGCGCCGGACCTGGGCGATCCACCCGATCCCCGGCCGGCGCGGCGAGGATCGGGCGGGTCGGCTCAGCGATCCCGACGGGCGCCGCCGGGGGGCGGGGCGGGGTTGCCGCCCGGCTGCGGCGCGGGGTTGCCCCCGCCCGGCCGGCCCATCCCGGGGCCCGGGACGGGGTTGCCGCCCGGCTGCGGCGCGGGGTTCCCCCCCTGCCCCGGCTGGGCCTGGGCCTGGGCCGCGGCGGCCTTGGCCGCGGCGGCGGTGCGGGCCGCGGCGATCGGCGGCGTGAGCAGGGCCGGCAGGAAGCCCTTGGCCCCCACCAGCGCCGTCACGTCCGGGAACGCACCCCGGGTGACGATCCGGACGGAGTCGTCGTCGACGGACACCACGGTCGTCGACGGGAACATCAGCGACTTCAGCTCGTCGGCCTTGGGCAGGTGGGCGGGGTCGACGCGGATCTGGATCATCGAGAAATCGGGGCCGGCCTGGGCGGGCTGGCCCCCCTGGGGGCCCATCCCCGGGCCGCCGGGGCCCAGCATCATCCCGGGATACTGCGGGTTGAAGCTGCCGCCGGGGCTGGAGCCGCCCCCGCCGGGGCCCATCGGCATCCTCATCCCCTGCGGGCCGGACGAGCCCGGCTGGCTACCGCCCGCCTGGCCCTTCAGGATCCGCTCGCTGGCGGCGATCGCCGTGTTGATCCCCGTCTGGAGCGAGCCGGGGAGGCTCGCCAGCGAGGCCGAGGTCGCCTCGCGGAAGTCGCCGTAGAGCAGGACGAACGTCGAGTCCGGGGCCCTGTCGATCGCCCGGGCGACGTCCTCGGCCGGCGTCCACGGCTTGCGCTGGAGTTGCTCGACCGCCACGCGGGCGGCCTCGGAGGAGGTCGAGATCGCCAGGTAATGCCCCTCCAGGCGCACGCTCGGGCGGAACCCGGCGGGGAGCTTGATCGACGACGAGGTCGGGACGTTCAGCATGTAGGTGCGGTTCGTCTCCGCCCCGCCGCTCGGCAGCAGGCGGAACTCGGGGATGGCGTTCTCGTCGCGCTTGCGGTCCTTGCGCTCGCCGCCGGGCTCCTCGACCCGCGCGCCGGGGCCGCCGGGGAAGCCGGGGCCGCCGGGGGCGGGGTTCGCGGCCTCGGCCTTGACGGCCTCGGCGATCCGCTCCGCGGCCACGGCCTTGATCTGGCGGTTGGCCTCCTGCATCACGGCCTCCAGCGCCCGGCTGAACTTCGCCGGGTCGGCCACCTCGGCCACGAGCACCGGCTTGGGGAGCTGCGGGCCCATCGCGCTGAGGATGGCGGTCGGGTCGGCCAGGTTGGAGGCCGGCTCGTCGACGGTCGCGGCGGACGTACTCGGGGCGAGGTAGGCGACCGCCCGCGGGCCGAGGTTCCCCAGGAAGTCCTTCTCGAAGTCCGACCGGCCGCGCGACCGGACGCCCTCGACCATCGCGTCGTACTGCGCCCTGGCGCCCGGCGAGCCCGAGAACAGCCCGGAGATCAGCGCCGCCCAGCGGTCCGGCTTGAGCGAGACCGACGCGAAGTACTCGACGCCGTCGGGGATCGGCAGCAGCTTCTTGGCCTCGAACGAGGGTTCGTCGAGGAACGCCAGGGCGCCGCGGCGGGGCTTGGGGGCGACGAGCCGGGTCGCGCCCACCAGGGCCTCATCCTGGAAGCCCCAGCGGTACTCGATCCGCTGCACGCCCGAGTCGACGGGGGGCGTCGGCGGCGCGCCGGGGAGCCTGACGTCGGTCGTCGCGTCCAGGAACGCCTTCAGCGCGGGCGTCAGCCCGGCGTCGGCCTTGGCGACGGCCTCCACCGGCTCATACCCGACCGCGCTGGCGGCCTTGCCTTCCAGGCACGCCAGGCAGGCGTCGGCGTCGGAGGGGCGGGCCAGGGCGATCCCGAAGTCCCCCCCCTCGGCCCACCACGCCCAGCCCTCGTCGGCCGGCTTGCCGTCGCCGCCGGGGGGCGGGACGACCACGACCGATCGGGAACCCTTGCGCTCCAGCCGGTGCTTGGACGCCGGATCCATGAACGAGACCACGAGCCGGCTGAGGAGCCCCTTCGACTCCTTGGTCGTCGCGCCCCTCAGTATTAGGACGCCCCGATACCCCTTCGGGGCGGAGGGGTCGGCGTTGAAGGCGGCCACGAAGCCCTTGCGGGCCAGGTGCTTGACGATCGCCACGCCGTCGGCGCCGTTGATCTTGCGGTTCGGGAGCCAGGCCGAGGCCCGTTCCAGCAGGGCGACGCCCACCTCTTCGAGCATGCCGCCGAGCGGCGTGTCGTTCAGCATGCGGAAGGCGGCCGTCTTGCGCCAGCCCTCCTCGTGGGCGTCGAGGCCGTCGAACTCGACGTAGGCGATCAGCTTCTCGCGGGCGGCGTAGGCCGGCCCCGGCGGGGGCGCCGGCGCCGCGGCGGGGGCGTCCGCCTTGGCGGCGGGGGGGGGCGTCGTCGTCTGGGCCCCCGCGCCGAGCGGCAAGAGCAGCCCGAGGAGCACCGCGGCCGGCAGGGCGAGGGCGGTCGGGCGGGGGGGGGCGGTCGGGGATGCTGGCACGGGGCGATCCTCGTCAAGTGGCCGGAGTGGGGGCGCGTCGCCGCGCCCCGGACGCCCTCGCGGCCCTCGCCGACGGGCTCGCTGGCGGCCGGATCAACCCTCATCGTATGGCGACCGCCCGGCCGCGCCAACAACTCGCCCCGGAAGGGGGCGGGGCGTGCAGCCGATTGACACGGCCCCTCGCGCCCGCTAGCTTGAGACCCATCCTGCTCCGGGTTCCAACCGGACGCCCACGCGCCGATCTTCGCCGGGAATCATCACCATCGCCGCGCCACATACCACGACCCAACGGGACGAGGGCCGCCTGCTCGCGGAGTGTCAGGGGGTGCTCGGGTACGAGTTCCGGGATCCGGACCTGCTGCGCGAGGCGCTCACGCACGCCTCGGGGGCGAACCACCGGCTGGCGTCGAACGAGAGGCTGGAGTTCCTGGGCGACGCCATCCTCGGCGCCGTCGTCTGCGAGTCCCTCTTCCGCAAGTTCCCCGACTACCAGGAGGGGGAGCTGACGCGGATCAAGTCGGTCGTCGTCTCGCGGAAGACCTGCGCCAAGATCTCCGAGGAGTTGGGGCTGGACGTCTACCTGTTCCTGGGCAAGGGGATGGGCGGGGGCGACCAGACGCCGTCGTCGGTCCTGGCGGACGTCTTCGAGAGCCTCATCGGCGCCATCTTCGTCGACGGCGGCATGGCCGCGGCGGCCCGGTTCATCGTCCGGCACATGGACCCGGAGATCGAGTCGGCCGTGGAGGGGCAGAACGGGCTCAACTACAAGAGCAACCTCCAGCAGGCCGCCCAGCGCGACTTCGGCGAGACGCCGACCTACCTGCTGCTGGACGAGAAGGGCCCGGACCATTCCAAGTGCTTCAAGATCGCGGCCCAGATCGGCCAGGTCCAGTACCCCCCCGCGTGGGGCCGGAACAAGAAGGAGGCCGAGCAGCGCGCGGCGCTGAACGCCCTCTCCCTGCTCGCCGGCTCCCCCATCCCCTACCAGTCGGACTGACGAGGTCGCCGTGGACGGTCCGCTCGTCATGGATCTCGGCCTCGGGCCGGTCGTCTGGCTGTTCCTCTCGCTGCTGGGCTGCGTCACGCTGTTCTTCAAGTGGGGCCGGTTCTGGAGCGTCCGGAACCTGGACCTGCTGCTCCTGTTCGCGCCCGGCCCGGGGCTGATGATGTTCGTCGGCCGCGGGGGGCACCCGCCGTGGATCGCGTTCGTCCTCCTGTTCGCGGGGACGTTCGCGTGGCTGGTGCGGCTGTTCGTCGACCTGGGGTTCTCGCGACGCCCGCTGCTGGAGCCGAACCTGAACGCCTCGGGCCTGCTGACGCTCTCCATCGGCGTCCTAGGCCTGCTGCTGGTCGAGACCGTGAGCCTCCCCGTCGAGGAGGGGGCCAAGCGCAACCCCGCGGAGCCCTCCGGCCGCGAGGAGGCCGGCGCCCGCCCCCCCGCCCCGGCCGAGGAGAGCCGGGCCGTCCGCCAGGTGATCGACGCCGCCCCCCTCCCCTCCTCGCTCAAGCACGAGCGCCCCCAGGTGATCGTGGGCCGCGTGCTCGCCGTGCTGGCCCACCTGGCCCTGGCGTCCGGGCTGTGGCTGATCGGCTGGAAGCACTACGAACGCTCGCTGACGGGGCTGTCGATGGCCTCGTGCTACCTGCTGCTCCCATACACGAGGATGGCGCTGGTGGACAGCGGCCAGCTGGTCTCGTCGGCGCTGGTCGTGTACGCGGTGTTCTGGTACGCGCGGCCGGCGATCTCCGGGCTGCTGATCGGCCTGGCGGCGGGGTGGATCCCGGCGTGCCTGGGGCTCCTGCCGCTCTGGGCGGGCTTCTATCGGGGCCGGGCCCGAGTGGCGTACGTCGCCGTGGCGGCGTCGGTCGCGGTGGTCTGCGCCCTGCTGGGGGCGGCCGGCCTGGGGCTCTCGGAATGGGCCCGCGCCCTGGGCGCGCGGAGCATCGCGGACGTCGGCCTGCTCCCCCGGTTCGAGCCCAAGCCGGGGAGCAGCTTCTGGGGCGCCGTCGACCCCAGCTTCCGGCTCCCGGTCCTGATCGGCTACCTGGCGATGGTCCTGATCGTCGCCTTCTGGCCGGCGCGCAAGGACCTGGCGCAGCTCGTGTCGCTCTCGGCCGCGCTGCTGGCGGCCAGCCAGTTCTGGTACCTGGACAAGGGGGGCACGCTGGTCCTGCTGTACCTCCCGCTGGCCCTCCTGGTCATGTTCCGCCCGACCATGAACGCCCGCCGGCTCCGCGCCTGGGCCTACCCTCGCGACGGCTCGTCCGTCGCCACCCCCGTCTCGCCGGCCTGACCGACCGACGGCCGCGCCGGCGCGAGGATTGCACAGCGGTCGGGCTCGCGACGGCCGCGGACGGCCGTCGGTGCACTCGACCGGAGGTTCGTCCGATGTCCAGCAAGACATGGCGGTTCGCAGCGGCGATCGTCGGCCTGGCGGCCCTCGTCGGCTGTTCGCGGGGGGACATGAACCCGAACGCGACGCCCAACGTCCCCGCCCCCGGGCATAACCCGTCCGACGGCGGCAGCGGCAACAGCGAGAGCCAGACCTCCACGACGACCGGCTCCGACACCACCGCCCCCGGCGCGCCCACCGGCACCGACGGCTCGTCGAACTCCCCCAACCCTCGCTGACGGCATGCCCCCCGCCTCGCCCCTCGCGGGGCGCGATCGCGGCGACTTCGGCGAAATCGGCCTGCGCAAGAAGGCGTCCGGATGTCAAAATGGACCGGGCACGAGTCCACCCACCGGAGCCGGGACGCATGGCCGAGAAGTCGCCGAAGCGGTTGAAGCTGGAGGAGAGCCTGCGGGACGATCCCTCGGATCCGTTCCTGCGCTACGGGCTGGCGATGCAGTGCTTGCGCGAGGGCGACGCCGACGAGGGCCGCGAACGCCTCAAGGCGCTGGTGGCGGACCGGCCGGACGAGGTCGCGGCCTACCAGCAGCTCGGCCAGTCGTATGCTGAGTCGGAGGAGTTCGCCGAGGCGTCCGAGTGGCTGCGGGCCGGGATCGCCCGGGCCCGCGCCACGGGGGACGCCCACGCCGCCGCCGAGATGGAGGGGCTCCTTGAGTCGCTCGACTGACGGTCGCGGGAGGGTGCCCGCGTGATCGGCCCGATGCTCTCGTCGGCGAGCCCCGGCCCGCCCCCGCGCGGGACGACCGCCCTGGTCGTCGCGCCGGCCCCGGTGCGGATCGGCGTCGGTGCCGTCCGCGACCTGCCGGCCGCGCTGGCGGCGCTGGGGGTCGCCCGCCCCATGCTCGTGACGGATCCGAACCTCGTCGCGATCGGGCTCGCCGAGTCCGTCCTGTCGACCCTCCCCGGCGCGAACGTCTGGACGGGGGGCGGCGAGGCGGCGGCCGTGGCGCGCTTCCGCGAGGACGGCCGCGACGGCCTCGCGGCCCTGGGCGGCGGCTCGGTGATCGCGGCGGCCAGGGCGATCCGCGAGGCGCTCGGCGGCCCGCCGCTGGTGGCGATCCCGACGACCGGCGGCGCCGGCGTCGAGATGATCGCGACGGCCCCCTCGCCGGCGATCAGCGACCCGGCCCTGGCCCGCTCGCTCCCCCCCGACCTCACCGCGGCCACGGGCCTCGACGCCCTGGGACACTGCATCGAGAGCTTCCTGGCGACGGGCTTCCAGCCGTTCGCCGACGCCGCGGCCGTGGAGGGCCTGCGCCACATCTTCCGCGGCCTGGAGGCGGCGATCCAGGACGGCTCGGACCTCGACGCGCGGTCGGCGATGGCCGTGGGTTCGCTGCTGGGCGGGACCGCCGCGAACAAGGGGCTGGGGGTCGCCCACGCCCTGGCCCGTGCCGCCGAGTCCGACGCCCCCGGCCGCCATGCGACGCTCGCCGCCGTCCTGCTCCCCCACGCCCTGCGGTTCAACCGCGAGGCGGCGGAGCCCCGCATGGCCGACCTGGCCTCGCGCCTGGGCCTCGGCCGGGCCGGCGACGGCCCCGGCCACCTCATCACGCTCGTCGAACTCCTCCGCGCCAACGCCCCCCTGCCCCGCAAGCTCCGCGACGTCCCCGGCCTGGCGCGCGACCGCATCGCCGAATACGCCCGCCTCGCCCTCCTCGACCCGGCCGTCGCCTCCAACCCCCGCCCCTGCACCCCGGCCGTGCTGGAAGACCTGCTGGACCGGGCGTGGTGAGGGGCTCCCCTCGCCGCGGGTTGGACTTCAGGGATTCTGCGACTCGCGCTGGAAGCGTTCCAACTCTTGCTGCATGTCGGGCGGTAGCTGCCCGGGGGCCGGGGCCGGGGGGGCGTCGGAGGACGACGGCGGCGTCGGTGACGGGCCGGGAGCGGGGCCGGCCCCGGGGGCCGCGCCGAATCCGCGGCCGGCGTCCTTGCTGAAGACGGCGAAGTACCAGCCGGTCGAGTCGGTCGAGCCTTCGGGATAGGCCTGTCGGTACGACTCCTCGTACTGCGTCGCGGTGTCGACGGCCTCCTTCATCGACTTGCCGGGGGGCGAATTCGGGTCCGCGGGGAGGCGTCCCAGGGCGTCGCGCGAGGCGCGGGCGACCCGGCCGAGGGCCTCGCCGTAGGCCGCCCCGTACTTGGCGAAGAGCTGGCGCACCTGCTCGCGGGTCGGCGGCGGCATGGCGCGGCTGCGGGCTTCGAGCATCCGGCCCTCGCCCTGGAGCATGTTGATCTCCATGAAGGCGTCGAGGCCCTGAGCCGTGCCGAGCGACTCCATCACGCCGGCCAGCCGCTGCTGATACTGGACCATCGACCCCACCATGTCCTCATAGGCCGCGAGGGGCGCCTGTTCCGTGGCCGAGAGCGAGGCGTCGAGCGCCGCCATCCGGCTCCAGCTGAAGCCGAGGAAGCCCGTGAGGAAGAAGAAGGCCACCGTCATCGAGGCCAGCGAGCTGAGCCCCCAGGCCGCGAATCCGCCGGTGTTGTCGGCGCGGAACGCCGTGCGATTCCCGCGGGAGTAGCTGACGATCGCGCCGACGATGCTGACGGCGCAGAGCGTCGCCGCCAGCAGGCTCATGGCCAGGTTCCCGTTGCCGAGGTAGACGCCGACCGTCGAATCGCCCAGGCCGGCCCGGCGGATGTATTTCATCGCGCTGCCGATCGTCAGCACGATCCCCATCAGGCCGATCGCCGCGTTGCGGATCGGGACTCCCCAGGCGCCTTCGTCCACGCCCCGCTTCTTCTTTTTCTTCTTCCCGGGACCCGGCTTCCCCCCGCCGCCCCGCGGGAGCGGCGAGCCCCCTCCCTCGTCGTCGGCGAGCATGTCCGGCCGGATGGTCATCGGCGAGGCCGAGACGGGCTCGTCGGCCAGCCCGTAAGGGTCGTCGACCTCCCCCCGAGGCGTCGGGTCGGGGGCCGGGGTCGGGCGAGGCTTCGGGGGGGACGAGATCGCTCCCGAGGGGGCGGCCGGCTTCGCCGCGACGGGCCGGGCGGCCGCCGGCTTCGGGGCCGCCTCGGGCGCGGCCGGGATCGGCATCACGGTGCCGCAGTCCTTGCATCGACCCTTGCGGCCGGCCAACGCGGCGTCGACGGAGTAGGGCTTCTTGCAGAAGGGGCACGAGAACTGGATTTTCATGGCGCGACCCGACCGGGGATGAAGCCGACCGCGACGCCCCCCCGGGCCCGTCGATCGACGATTCAACGACTCCTATATCGGCCGATCCCACCTCCGTCCAGTGGATGCATCGAATTTCCCACCGCCGCGCGCGGAACGGCCCCCCGGCGCGGACGCGCCGGGGGGCGTTCGGTCCCGATCAGGGCGTGAGCGGCGCGGGCGTCACATCGCGTCGGCGCTGAGGATCTCGCCGCCGGCGCGGGTCCACATGCCCCACCAGACCGGCTTGGAGATCGAGTCCTTGACGAACCGGACCGACCCGTCGGCCATGGCGGCGTTGACCCCGCCCGAGTGCCGGCTCCGGGCCGCGGTGGCCTTGGCCGAAGCGTAGACCAGGTCCGGCGCGGCGAAGTTGGGGGCGAACCGGCCGTTCATGACCGGCCCGTCGGGGGTGGCGCTGCGGAGCCAGTTGTTCAGACGCCCGCCGTCCCACTTCGTGAGGACCCCGGCCGCCGCCCCGTAGCCGCCGGCGTCGACCGCGTCGACCAGCGTGACCGACCACGAGGACGGGTACGCCCGGTAGACCCTCGGATCCTGCATCGGCGTCGCCGCCGTGGAGGCCGCGGGCGAGCCGGGGCCGATCAGCGACTCCGTGAAGGCCAGGGTGTTGCTCGTGCCGTCGGTGATCCCCGAGAGCGTCACCACGCCGCCGACCCAGCACAGGCCGTTCGAGGCCGTGCCGTTCCCCGGGTGGAAGACGCCGTCCAGGCCGTTCCCCTGGTTCATCGCGTAGTTCGTCGACGCGAACGGGATCGTCGAGCCGCTCGGCGAGGTGTAGTTGTGGACCGACGGGGCCCCGTCGCTGGGGCAGAGGTAGGCGCTGATCGACGTCCGAGCGATGGTGAGCAGCGCGTCCGGGAGCGGCACGACGCCGGGATGGCCCATGTAGACGTCGAAGTTGAGCGCGGAGTAGATGTTCCCCGCCTCCAGGAACGGGAGCAGCCGGGCCAGCGCCGAATGGTCCTGGGGATAGCCGGTGGGCCAGTTGTACCCGGCGATCGGCAGCGCCTCGCCGTAGACCGAGATGTAGTTGTGCATCGCCAGCCCGATCTGCTTCAGGTTGTTCGTGCACTGCGAACGGCGGGCGGCCTCGCGCGCCGCCTGCACGGCCGGCAGCAGCAGGGCGATCAGCACCGCGATGATCGCGATGACCACCAGCAGCTCGATCAACGTGAACGCGGGGCGGGACTTTCGGGGTGTCATGGTCTCTCGATGGTGAGATGGGATGATGGCGGCCTCCTCCCCCCCGCGGCCTGCGCGGGACGGCGAACCTTCCGCCGGATGAGCGTGCGAATGAGACTCCGTCTCATTGACTCCATAGAGGGTAGGAATGTCATCCTCCCCTGTCAAGCATGCAGACGATGGCATCTTGATGTCGCACCGGCCGCCGGCTTGGCGGATTCGGCGTCACGGGTCGGCCAAAAGCAATTGCGAGGCCGCACCCATTATCCGTCGCAAGTAGCATTCATTCAGGTGGTTAAGGAATCGGCTCGGATCCCTCGGCCACGACCTCGGCGGAAAGTCGGCCGTCGCCCGACGGGATTTTCATCACCGCATGGAGGTCGGCGACCGGCGAGGCGGGGCGGGAACTGAGGTTGGCCGATCGGGCGGGATTCGATAAAGTCCGGCATGACCCGGGCCGACAGGAGGTCGGCGAGGGGCCCATCTCTGCGGATGCTTCATCGATCGGCGCGGCTCTCCGGATGGATCGGGACGATGGGAGATACGCCATGAGGGACGCCCGCGCGAGGATCCGGGACGGTCGTCGGACGCTCGCCGCCTTGCTGCTCGGCGGCTTCTGCTCCTGCGGCTGGGGCTGCCACCAGCACCATTACTATTACGGGTCGACCGGGGCCACGGCCATCGGCCCCTGCCCCCCCACGGTCGGCCCGGTCATGTCCAGCAACGTGGCCGTCGGGCCCGTGTGCGAGGTCCCCTCCGAGATCGACGGCGGCACCATCGTCGGCTCGCACTCCACCGTCGTCGACGACGGCCGGGGCAAGGCGAAGGTCGTCGTCAGCAAGCCCGACCGCCGCACCTCCCGATTCGGCTGGCGCAGCTCCAACCCCGAGGACGTCCCCGCCTTCACCCAGATCGACGGCGCGGTCGGATCGACCGTCAAATAGCCCGGGATCACCGCGACCGTCGCCGTGCTTCCAGGTTTCGCCCGGATTTCCTCAAGTTTTCGCCCGCATCTTGCCCGGCCTTGCTAGAATATCCGGTAGCGTTGATGGACATCTCGACATCATCCGGGTGGGGCCATGCGTGATCGACGTTCCTGGAGGCAGACGCGGGCGCTGGTGACGGGGGCGTCTTCGGGCCTGGGCCGGGCGATCGCCGAGGACCTGGTCCGTCGCGGCGCGAAGGTCGTCCTGACGGGCCGTTCGCTCGCGAGGCTGGAGGCGACGGCGGCCGAGCTGATCCGCGGCGGGGCCGACCCGGAGCGCGTGATCGTGGCCCCCGCCGACCTGACCGTCCAGGCGGACCGCGACCGCCTCTTCGAAACCGTGCGCGACCGCCTCGGGGCGCTCGACCTGCTCGTCAACAACGCGGGCGTCGGCGCGACCGGCCAGTTCGACACCCACGACGCCTGGGTGCTCCGCCGGGTCTTCGAGATCAATTTCTTCGCGATGGCGGAGGTCAGTCGCGCCGCCCTTCCCCTCCTGAGCGAGGGGGTCGAGCCGACCATGCTGGTGATGGGCTCGATCAACGCCCGCCGCGGCCTCCCCGGCCGGGTGGAGTACAGCGCCAGCAAGTTCGCGGTGTCGGGCTTCGTGGAGTCGTTGCGGATCGAGTGGCGTCGCTACGGGATCCACATCCTCCAGGTGAACCCCGGCTTCTCCGCGACCCCCTTCGACGAGAACGCCGTGGTGAAGACCGCGCGGGTCTCCGTCGCCGACTGGCGCACGACCCCCCCCGAGGCCGTCGCCGCCGCCGCCCTCCGCGCCGTCGAGAAGAAGAAGCGCGAGATCACCCTCACCGGGAAGGGCCGGCTGCTCGTGCTCGCCAATCGCTTCCTCCCCCGCTTCGTCGACTGGGGCCTCTCGCGCTGGCTCCTCCGCCACTTCCCCGACTCCCCCGCCCTGCGCCGGGGCAAGCCGCGGCAGCAGGTCGGCCGCGTCTCCTGACGGCCGCCCCCCCCTTCCTTCGTGATTTTCTGCCGATTCTTGAAATCCGGCCGACCTGCCCGCGGACCCTATCCTCCGGAGAGGATCGTGGTCTTTGGCAATTCGATCGGTTCAAGTCGCAGCCCGGCCGACGCGCGCGCCGCCCCAATCGTGTTCTGCGCAAGAAATGAGGGCCCCGGGAGCGTCCCCTCTCCCGCCGGGAGATGGTCGTCGGATTTCGGGACCGCCGGGGCGATCGAACCTTTCTCCCCTTGAGGTGCTTCATCGAAAGCATGCCGACGCGTGTCGAAGACGCTCTTCCCCCCTCGCGGGGGAAGACAGACCGCGAAGCGGTCAGATGAGGGGGACG
>ERZ778021.1775-NODE-1775-length-22834-cov-5.597085_pt1 | contig 22834 bp, 22 predicted proteins | sample MGYA00375751_ERZ778021 | MGnify/ENA primary metagenome ERZ778021 (study PRJEB29350, sample SAMN05389814) | bioreactor metagenome | isolation source: Thiocyanate stock bioreactor | place: South Africa: University of Cape Town | collected 2013-08-29 ... | reverse complement strand
GCGCTCCATCCGGCATCCCCCGCATCGCGACGTGTCGGCCCGACGCGGCGCGGGCCCGGCCTTTCAGTATGTCCGAGCCCGTTCGGACTTCAAGCGAAAACGGGGCGCGACGGCCGCGAGGCCCGCGCCCCGTCGCCCCGGCTCAGGGCTTGACGGCCTCGTCGACCTTCTTCTCGACGGCCTCGGCCCCCTCCTTGACCTTGTCGGCGCCTTCCTTCACGGCCTCGGCGGCCTTGTCGGCGGCGGCGTCGGCGGCCTGGTCGACCTTGGCGCCGGCGTCCTTGGCGGCGGAGTCGGCCTTGCCGGTCAGCTCCTTGAACTTCTCGACGGTGGCGTCCTTAATGTCCTTGGCCTTCTCGACGGTGGCGTCCTTCGCGTCCTTGAGCTTCTCGCCGGCCGCGTCGACCTTCTCGCCGACCTTCTCGGCCGAGCCGCTGACCTTCTCGCCCAGCCTGTCGACCGCCCCGCCGGTCCTCTCCAGGCCGTGGGCCACGGCGTCGCCGACCTTCTCCAGTTTGCCCCCTTCCGCGGACTTCTCCAGCTTCTCGCCCGCGTGCTCGATGGCCTCGCCGGCCCGGGAGATGCCCTGGCCGGTCTTGTCCACGGCGTTCTCGGCCTGCTCGCCGCTGCAACCCGCCAGGGCGATCGCCGCCGCCAGCCCGAACGAAGAGGCCAAACCCGTGTAGCGCTTCATCTTGCTGTTCTCCTGCTCGCCGTCCTCGCCGGGCGGAGCGCCCCGCGTCCAGACGCGGCTGATTCTGACCCGGACGCGTCCCCCGAGGGGATTCGTCCCGCCCGCGTCAAAATTATAGTACGACCGAACCCGGCCTTCCGTGAGCATCCCGCGCGCCGGTTTTTCGCGGGCCCTTGACCTTCTGAGACAGTTGTCTTAGGATTGGCCTCGTGAACGTCCGCGGTCGAACATCAGCCCGGTCCCGACGTCTCGACCGTCGGGCCGTCCCCCCGCGCGGCCGGGCCGGGCTCCATGTCCGCCGCCCCAGACCCGAGACGACCTCCGATGGCTAAACGCCCCCCCACGATACCCGACTCCGAACTCGACGTCCTGAAAGTCCTCTGGGAGCGCGGCCAGGCCACCGTCCGCGAGGCCCTGGAGACCCTGAAGGCGGCCGGCCGCGAGTGGTCGTACGCCACCGTCGCCACCCTGCTCGACCGCCTGGAGACCAAGGGCCTGGTGGAGAGCGACCGCAAGGAGCTGGCGTTCGTCTACAGGCCGACGATCAGCTCGCAGGAAGTCCGCCAGCGCCGGGTCAGCAGCCTGGTCGACAAGCTGTATGAGGGGGAGCCCGGGCTCCTCGTCCTGCACCTCCTCAAGTCGCACCCGCTCGACCCCGGCCAGGCCTCGCAGGTCCGCGAGGTCCTGGACCAGATGACCGCCGGCAAGCCCGCCAAGAAGAAGGGCTGACCCGGCCCGCCTCGCCCCGCCCGACCCGACCGAATCGATCCGACGAACCGCCCCGCATCGCCCAGGCCCCCCGAAGGACGCCCCGCCATGGCCGTCCCGATCGTCGTCTGCGCCTGCGGGATGCGGCTGAACGCGCCCGGCGCCCGCCCCGGCCGCGTGGGCCGATGCCCCGGCTGCGGGGCCGCCCTCCGCATCCCCGACGCACCTCCCGCCGAGACGGCTCCGGGCCCGGGAGTGAAGTCGAAGTCGAAGGGGAGACGCCGACTCGCCCGCGGCGAATCCCTGCTCGCCTCCCACGCCTACCCGTTCCGCGACGTGAACGGCGTCGCCTATTCGACGATCCTGCCGGTCGCCTGGTTCCTCGTCGCCCTGGGGCCGTTCCTGCTGGCGGCGTCGGCCGTGGGCGGCGAAATGCCTTCCGAACTCTTCCGCATCGCGCTCGCACCCTCCATGCTGGGGATCCCTCCGGCCCTGGCCTATACCTTGACGTACCTGAACCGGGCGTTCGCGACGACCTTCCAGGGAGAGGATTCGCCCCCCCGATGGCCCGAATTGGACGTCTGGCAGATGATCCGGGCCGTCGTCGTGTGGCTGGCGGCGATCGCCTCCGGGGCGGCGGCGGGCGGGCTGCCGGCGTGGTACTTCTGGTCGCACACGGGGGAGCCGGGGAACCTGGACCGGGCCGCGGTCGTCCTCCTGGTCGTCCTCGGCGCGGTTTATGCACAGGGGGCCCTGGCGGCGGGGCTGCTGTTCGACGACGTCCTGGCCATGAACCCGGTCACCGTCCTGAAGGCGATGCGGGCGATGGGCCTGGGCTCGCTGCGGACGCTCGCCTATGCGTCCTGCGCCCTGGCGGCCGTCGTCGGGCTGCTGGCCCTGGTTCTGCGATCCACGAGCCCCCTGGTCTCGCTCCCGGCCTGGCTGGCCTTCTGGGCGTTCGCCGTGCACGAGGCGCTGGTCGCCACGCGGATCTGGGGCGTAGAATGTCGACGCCGGGCCCGCGGGCTGGGATGGTTCCGGGGGGCCTCGCCGCGGAGTTGAGCCGGATGCCTCGACAGAAACGCTGGTATGACGCCGACGCTTCCGAAGCCCTCCGGGTGGTCCGGCGGTCGAGCCTGGACGACGCCTATTCCCTGGAGCGATGGCGGCACCCTCGCACCCCGCCGGGGCTGGTGGAGTGCCTGATGTACCCGCTGTCGGACGGGCCGGGGCTGGGGCTGCTGGTCCTGTTCCCGCCGGTGCTGTGGGTGCTGTCGCTGCCGGTCTACGACTTCATCGCCGTGCTGGAGCCCCTGACCAAGAGCGACTGGGCGCTCGGGCTGATGGTGGTGCCGATCTTCATCCCGATGCTGGTGAGCTTCACGGCGGTCTTCGGCTACGTCCTGCTGTACCTGGGGCACGTCCTGGTGGCCAGCGCGATGGGGGAGAACGACCACCCGCGCTGGCCCGAGTGGGCCCCGGACGACGTCGCGGAGGGGATCGGCCGCTGGATCTGGGCGCTGCTGATGGGGGCGGCGGTCGCCGTCCCGCCGGCGTTCGCCTACTGGGGGGACCGCGGCGCGGTGGACTGGACGACGGGGGTCGTGCTGGGGGCCTTGATCCTGGCGGGGGTCGGGTTCGGCCAGATGGCCCTGGCGGCCTCGCTGATGCACGACAGGATCCTGGCGGCGAACCCGGTGACGGTGGCCGTGGCCGTGCGTCGGATCGGCCGCTCGTACCTGCTGCCGACGGTCGTCGGCGGCGTGGCCGCGACGGCGGTCGCGCTGGGGGTGTACGGGCTGATCTATCACGTCCCGCGGATGTGGATCGAGGCCGTCGCCCTGTGGGGCTTCTGGGTGATGTCGCTGTACGCCGGGATGGTGGTCCTGCGGATGGTGGGCCTGACCTATCACGCCCACGCGATGGAGCTGTTCTGGTTCCGTCGCCGCCCCAAGTGGGCCACCGGTACCCGGGCCGGTCGGATCTACGCCAACTCGTGACTCGGCTCGCCGGGGATGGGCCGCCTGGATAGAATGTGCGGTCCGTACCACCATGTTTTGACGACCGATCGGCGGTCGCGACGGTCCCTCGCGCGCCTCGCATCGCCCGTCCCACGTCCCGACCCGACGACGCCCGATGGAGGGGCCGTCCCCATGCTGATCAGCCAGAAGATCGAGGCCGCGTTCAACGCCCAGATCGGCAACGAGCTGGGCAACTCGCACCAGTACATGGCCATCGCCGCCTATTTCGAGAAGGAGGCCCTCTTCGGCCTGGCCAAGATCTATTCCAAGCAGGCCGACGAGGAGCGCGAACACGCGATGAAGTTCGTGAAGTTCCTCCTCGACGCCGGCGCGACGCCGCGGTTCCCCGCCGTCGTCGAGCCGCGCAACAACTTCGCCTCGGCCGTCGACGCCGCCCAGCTCGCGTACGACTCCGAGGTCAAGACGACCGAGCAGATCTACGCCCTGGTCGACCTCGCCCTGTCCGAGCGCAACCACATCGCCCACAACTTCCTCCAGTGGTTCGTCTCGGAGCAGCTCGAAGAGGTCTCCAGCGCCGACACCCGCCTGAGCGTCATCCGCCGCGCCGGGCCGAGCGTCCTGATGGTCGAGGCCTACCTCGCCCACGAATGAGCGACCCACCCCGCGGGGCGGCCCGGCCGTCCCGCGAACCTCGCATCCTCGCGGCCGGCGTCTCGTAGGCATTCTACGAGCGCTTCGTCGACGGCCTGCCGGCGACCTCCGCCGTCCGCGCGGCCTTCGACGGCGAGGACATGGAGATCCTCGTCAAGGGCCCGCTCCACGAGGACTTCCGCTCGCTCCTCGGCCGGTTCGTGGAGGAGGTCGCGGGCGAGATCGGCGTCGCCTTCCTGGGGCTGGGAGAGACCACCTGGAAGCGGCCGGACGTCGGGCGCGGCCTCGAAGCCGACCAGTGCTTCTATTTCGACCCGGCCAAGGTCGCCGCGGCGCGGGCCGCGCCTGGGCCGCCTCCTGCGCCCGCTGAGCGGCCCGCCGTTCGCCTCTCGGGTCGATGGTCCGTTCATAGGGTTGCGAACCTGGGGGAGATGGGCAAGAATAGAGCCCTCGCCCGCGGGTCGTCGGGCGAGGCACCCGGGGAGAGGCATCATGGCGATTCGCGCGCGACGCGGCCGGTCTAGGCGTCTGGGGATGGAGAGCCTGGAGGGGCGGGCGCTGCTGAACGCCTCGATCGACATCGCGGCCGACGGCTCGGTCGTCTACAGGACCGACCCGGCCGCGGCGCAATCGCTGCTGCTGACGACGTCGGGCGGCGTGTACACCTTCGCCGTCGACCCGGGCGGCCCGGCGATCGACGTGACGAGCAACGCGGCCGGCCTGGTCGTCACCGGCTCCGGATCGAACACGGTGACGGTGGCGGGCCCCTCGGTCGGCATGCGGATCGAGGCGGCCTCGGCGGGCCAGACGATCCGCGTCCGCAGCACGGCCCTGCCCACCGTGATCGTCCTCCAGGCCGATTCGGAGCGGGTGATCCTGGGCGACGACCAGTCCGCCGGCTCGGGCGGGCTGCGGGCGCTCGCCGCGCCGATCACCGTCTCGTCGACGGCCTCGACCTTCACGTCCAACACCCTGACGGTGGACGACGGCCCGGCCGCCTACGACCCGGGCGTGACGCCGACGTACACGCTGACGTCGACGGCCGTCGCGTCGGCCACGGCGACGGGCTTCGGCGGGATCAACTATTCGGGCGTGTCGGCCCTGACGCTGAAGGGGACGTCCGACGCCACGGCCGGCAGCCCGCTGTACCTGGTGACGGGGACCGCGGGGGGCGTCGCCACGACGATCGACGCCACGGCCGGGCCGGCGAGCCGGGACTTCTCGATCGTCGGCACGTCCTCCTCCGCGACGAGCCGGCTGACGCTCCTCTCGGCCGGCTCGGCGAACGTCTACGCCTCCTCGATCGACTCGCCCGTCTTCTTCAACGCCGGCGCCGGCCGCTCGACCGTCCGCATCGAGGCCGTGCGGGGCGGGGCCTACGGGCTGGATTCCGACCTCGTCCTCCAGGGGGGCGGCGGGACGATCGACGTCCAGCTCTCCAACTTCTGGAACACCGGCGTGCGGCGCGGGAACCCGAACTGGGCCCTGGGCTTCGACCCGGACTCGACGTCGCCGTTCGCGGCGCTGCGGGACTCGACCAACCCGAACGTCGGCGGCCTCTACTTCCGCCCGGCCGAGGTCCACAGCCTGGGCCTCAACGCCGCCGGGAACGTGGGCGCGTCGCTTTTGGTGGATTTCCGCAACGGCGACCCGCTCCCCTCGGGCGCGGCGGCCGGCGCCGAGGACGACCCCCGGGCCGGCCTGACGTACGTCGGCGCGGCCGGCGTCGGCGCCGGGGCCGGCTACGCCCTGGCGTTCGTGGGGGCCCCGCCGGAGGGGGCGTTCTCGACCGAGGCCCACACGGCGTTCCCGCTCTACCGCGGCCTGATCGAGCTGACCGACGCCGGCGGCGCGGTGCGGAACGTGGCCTACCAGCTCGACGCCGCGGCCCCGCTGCTCGACGACACGGCGACCGTCGCGTCGTACCGCTGGTTCTACGACATCATGAACGGCTCGGTCGACGGCGTCCGCACGCTCCCGAACGGCTCGACGGTCTCGGCTGTGATCGACTCCACGCTGAACGTCACGGCGTCGGCGTCGGCCGTGATCGAGGGGCAGGGGCTCCTGCTGGCGGAGGCGAACGCGAACGCCTACCTCGCCCGCTACCTCGTCGCGGGCAAGTCGAACCTCCGGCTGCTGCGGGGCTGGTCCTACGGCGCGGTGACGACCGTGGTGGACTACGCGCCGGAGCCCGTGGGCGAGGAGGGCGAGGAGCCCGTGATCCCGCCGGTGGTCGGCCTGGCGACCCTCTCCGTGGAGGACGCCTCGCCCGCGGAGGCGCCCACGGCCGACGTCGTCCGGCTGAACGCCGCGCCGCCGGGGGCGTCGGTCTTCATCCTCCAGAACGCCGGGGCGGACTCGGCGATCATCAAGCTGACCGGCTTGGACGGCGTGACCAGCGTCGGCCTGGACGGCGGGACGAGCAGCACCGACGGCGAGCCCGACGAGGACACGCTCTACATCGACGCCGACGGCCTGAACCTCAGCCCCTCCAGCTTCATCGGCCTGGGTGCCGGGGCGTTCCAGATCCCGGCCCTGTCGCCGGAATCCGCGCCCGTGTCGGCCCGGAACTACGAGGGCGTGCAGGTCTTCAACTCGTCGACTCCGACGTTCCAGGAGCAGCCGACGGCCCTGGCCGCGACGGCCTACGTCCCGCTGACGAACGTCACGGCGGGCGTCCTGAGGGTGACCCTCCCCGGGCTGACGCTCGCCGGGTTCACGGCGACGATCGCCTGGGGCGACGGCACGGCCTCGGCCGGGACGATCCAGGCCGTCCCGGGGTCGCCCGGGACCTACCGCGTGATCGGCTCGCACACCTACGCGCGGTCGGGCGTCTTCACGCCGACGATCACGCTCTCGGGGACGTCGCCGGCGGTGACGGAGGTCTCGGGCGTGCCGGTGACGTATCAGGTGCTGGGCTCGTCCGGCTCCGTCGCGACGCCGCCGAGCCTCGGCGTCGCCCTGACGCCGGGGAGCGACTCCGGCGTCTCGTCGTCGGACCGGCTGACCAACGTCGTCCGGCCGACCTTCGCCGGGGCGTCGGGGGCGGCCGGGGCGCGCATCGACCTCTACGCGGCCTCGCCTAGCGGCGGCGCGCTCATCCCCCTGGGCTCGACCACGGCCGACGCCTCGGGCGCGTGGACGATCACCTCGGCGGCGACGCTGGCCGACGGCGACTACACGATCCAGGCCGTCTCCACCACCGCCGCGGACGCGGCCAACGGCACGGCGACCCTCGCCGGGCCGCTCCGGATCGACACCCTGGGCCCGCGGGTCTGGGGCGTCACGGTCGCCGGCCTGGCCCGCGAGGTCCGCGTCTCGATCCGCGACCGTGGCGGCGCGGGGGACGCGGGCTCGGCCCTCTACGCGATCGACGTCCCGGGGAACTACGCCTTCGCGTCCGCGGGCGTGCTGGCCGTCCTCGCGGCGCCGCCGTCCCCCTCGACGGGCACGGTCGTCACCCTGAGGACGGGCCGGATCCGCAACGGCGCCTACGCCCTCACCGTCCTGGCCGGCCGCAACCTGGCGACGGGGCAGGGGATCTTCGACTACGCCGGCAACCCGCTCGACGGCGCGTTCTCCGGGAGCTTCCCGTCCGGCGGGTCGAACACCGGCCAGGACTTCCGCGCCCGCGTGACCGTCCGCGGCAACCGCGCCACGTCCATACGGCCGGCGTGAGCGAGCCTTTCGTCCCCTCTCCCGCCGGGAGAGGGGACGAAAGGCATCGGGCGTCCGGGTGGTCTTGGGGCCGTCTCGGGCGCCCGTCGGCCCGCTCAGCCCTTCTTGCCGGCGGCGGCCTTCTCGTACTCCTCAAGCCGCTCCTTGAGGCTCTGGTCCTCCTCCAGGTCGGTCCCCTTGGCGAGTTCGAGGGCCCGCTTCTGGGTCTCGACCGCCTTGGCGACGTCGCCGGACTCGAAGTAGGCGCGGGCGAGGGTGTCGGCCAGGAAGGGGCTCTTGCCCTTCTCGATCTCGTCGCCCTTCCGGGCCGTCTCCAGCGCGAAGGCGACGAGCTTGGGGCCGGGCTTGCTCTTGTTCTCCGGGTCGACGATCGCCCAGGCGACGAAGTTCAGGGCGCTGGCGTTCCCGCCGGCCTCGCCCTCCAGGAGCTTCTTCGCCAGGGCCAGCGCCTCGTCCTGCTCGCCGGCGTGGATCAGCGCCCCGAACTTCATGGGGGCGAGCCGGGCCTCGACGGCGGGGACCTCCTTGACGGCGTCGGCGATGGCCGCGAGGATCTGCTTCGGGTCTTCGGACTGGATGGCCTCCTGGAGCTTGCCCTGGAGCTTCGCCAGCTTGCCCTGCTCTTCCTTGGCCTTCTTGGCCTCGGCGACGGCCGTCTCCAGGTCCCACTTGCCTTCGACGACCTTCGCCAGCGGCTCCTCGATCTCGCCGGGGTGGCCGATCCAGACGATCTTGAGGTCCTTGTTCACGATGAACGCGGCGGGGATGCCGTTCTGGTCGGCGGCCTTCATCCAGTTCGTGGCCATCGCGCCGTCGTCGGCCTCCTTCCCCTCGGGGATGGAGTCCCTGGCGACCCGGTAGTCCATCTTGTCGCCCATCTCCTTGACGAACGGGGCGACGGCGTCCTGGTCCTGCTCCCACACGCTGACGCCGATGAACTTGACGTCCTTGTGCTTCTTCTGCAGCTCGGTCAGGTGCGGGATGGTGGCGCGGCAGGGGCCGCACCAGGTCGCCCAGAACTCGACGACGTAGGTGTTGCCGGCTTCGAGGGCCTTGATCGGCTCCCCCTTCACGAACTCCTTCACTTCGAGCTTGGGCGCCGCGTCGCCGACGTTCAGGTCGGCGCGGGCGGGGGCCGCGAAGGCGGCCAGCGCGGCCAGGGCGGCCGTCGCGGCGTGCTTGAGCTTCATCGGAATCCCTTCGGTTGGAAGAACGGGTCGGAAACGTCGGTGGCGGGTCGCGATCGGTCGACCCTCGATCGTAGCCTGCGGCGCGGCCGGGGTCATCAGGGATTCGCGAGGGCCCGACGCGGAGGGCGGGGCTCGCCCGTCAGCTCGGCCCCGAGGCGTCGCGCGCGGGTCCACAGCACGGCCGACGGGCCCAGGCCGTGGCGGTCGCGGAGCCTCGCCGCGACGTCACGCCTCGCCCCCTCGTCCGGGGTTCCGAAGGCGTAGAGCGACGGCCCCCACGAGCTTTGCCCCGCGCCGACCAGCCCGAGCCGGCCGAGGTCGGCGACGATGGCCTCGGACTGCGGGCTCGAATAGACGCCCCCCTGCGCCGGGGCGAAGGCCGAGCCCACCGCGCCCTGGATCTCCGCCAGCGCCGCGCCGAAGGCGTCCAGGTCGCGCGTGGCGGCCGCGGAGAGGAGGTCGAGCAGGACGAGCCGGCAGAGGCGCTCGGACGTCCGCTCGGGCATCGGCGGCAGGTCGGCGAAGGCGGCGACCTCGTCGCCGCCGTGGCGGCCGGCGGGGGCCGCGGGCGGGCGGACGACCAGGACCGACCAGTCCTCGGGGAACTCCAGCCGGGCGACCAGCGGCGGGACGTCGTCGGCCGAGGCGTGGCCGCCGTCGACGATCAGGCCGCCGTGGACGAACCCGTGCAGCCCCACGCCCGACCGCCGCCCCCGCCCGGCGAGCCGCGCCAGGTCCTCGGCCGACGGCTCCCCCGCGCCGGACGCCGCCAGCGCCAGCCGCGCCACGGCCAGGGAGAGCTGCGTCCCCACCCCCAGCCCCGCGTGCTCGTCCGGCGCGCGCAGGACCTCCACCCGGACGGGCCGGATCGGCGGGCCCATGCGGCCGAGCAGCTCCGCGACCCGGCCGGCGAGCGGGCCGACGGCCTCGAAGCGATCGGACGGCTCCGCGGCCAGATCCAGCCCGGGGTCGTCGATCATCAGCCCCACGCCGCCGAACTGGCGGCGGAGGTGCGGGCCCCACCCCAGCAGGCCGAAATGGAGCCGGCTCCCCGTCCGGATGCCGAGCCGGCTCATGGCCCGTCCGCCTTCGGCCCGGCCGCCTCGCGGACGTGGGCCAGCAGCAGGTCGAACGCCTCGCGCTCCGCCGGCCCCCCCGTCTTGTCGACGACGATCGACAGCTTCCGGAACTCCTCCAGGATCTCGGCGACCGGCAGGAACGCCGTCCGGGTGGCGAGGATGGCCGCCTCGACGACGGCGTGCTTCGCGCGGTTGAAGCCCAGGAAGTCGCGGAGCCGGCCCTCGGCCACGGTCTCCACCAGCACGGTCGTCCGCTCGTCGATGTCGTCGATCACGATCGCCCGGAACTCGTAGTAGCGGCAGGCACCGGCGAGGATCCGGCCCGCGACGGCCTTCGCGGGGAGCGTCGCCGGCGGCGGCTCGACCCTCGCGCCGATCGCCGTGCGGGCCAGCAGGGTCACGTCGTCGGTGACGTGGAACACCCCCGCGCCGCCGGCCTTCAGGTTGCGGTACGTCGTCGACGTCCGGTACGGGCGCAGGACGAACGTCCCCAGGCTCAGGTCGGCGGGGATCTTGGGGCCCATCGGCGCGACGTTCAGCTCGCCCTCGGGGCTCAGGGTCGTGACGAGTCCTTCCAGGATCACGCGAACTCGTCCTCCTCGGGCGTCGGGCGGGCCTCCGGAGGGGCCGCGCCGCCGGCCCGCTTCCGCTTCAGCCGGTGGCTCGCCTCCGGCTCGGTGAGGAAGCCCCACGAGAGCGCTTGATCCTGGCGATACGCCTTGCCCAGCGTCAAGGCGGTTCTCGCCTTCATCATCTCCCACCCCAGGTAGAACGCGTGCGAGGCGTCCGCCACCCCCATCGACTCGAACATCAGGAACGGGTCGGTCCCGCTCAGGAAGTGCTCGTTGTTCAGCGCGTAGATCAGGCCGTCTTCCGCGAAGATCCGCCAGTTCGGGTCCCGGATCCGGCGCTGCAATTCCGCCAGGTCGTCGGGCCCGGACCGGGGGAGCCTGGGGTCTCGCAGCATCACCAGGCCCGGCTCCACGCGCTTGGGCAGGACCCGGTTGACGACGGCGTGCCGCACCAATCGCCGGGCCAGGTCCAACTCGCGGACGGACGACCGGGCCCAGTTGATGACGGCCGTGGTCAGGACGCTGCGGATCTTTTGCTCCTGGCAGAACCCCATGAGCAGGACGTTGACCCCGGCCGAGTCGACGTCGGTCAGCTCGGTGAGGTTGCCGATCCCCATCATCATCGCGGCGTCGGGATAGCGGCGGCGGACCTCCAGGTAGCGGCCGAGCGACTCCGCGAAGCCGAAGCCGATGGGCTCCAGGATCGGGTCGATGCGCAGGGGGACGCCGGCCGCCGCCAGGGCGTCCACGGTGGCGTCGAGCCCGTCGAGCGTCCCCGGCCGGTCGGGGAGGACGACGACCTCCGCGCCCCAGTCCTTGGCGGCGTCGCGGTTGCCGGCGTTGACGCTGAGGACCAGTTCCGCCCCCGCGGCGACGGCCCGCGCGACCTCGCCGGGGTCGAAGCTGTCGATGGAGACCCGCAGCCCTTCGTCCCGCAGCGCCCGGACGGCGTCGCCGACGCCCGCCCAGGGCTCGCCCGGCTCGCAGCCGACGTCGATCACGTCGGCCCCCTTCGCCGCGAACGCTCTCGCCTGGCGGACCAACTCCTCGCGGGACAGCCGCGGGGCGTGGTTGATCTCGGCCAGGATCTCGACGTCGTACTCGCCGTAGTCCTCCGGCGGCCCGGCCTGGCCGAACCAGCGGGGGAGGTCGCGGAGGTCTTCCGGCCCGACCGCCACCGGCACGCCCGGCACCAGGGCCTCGACCGGCCCCAGGTCCCCGCGGCAGTGCCCCGGCAGGACGATCCGGCCGACGCCCTCGGGCGGTCGCAGCTTCTTCGCGATCCACGCGGGCGTCATCAGCGCCGCGACGGTGATCGGCAGCACCGCCACCTCCGCCTCGATCCCCGCCCGGGGCGCGAGGTCGTCCAGCACCTGCCGCAGCGCGAACTCCGCCAGCCGGCCGGTGACGAACAGGACGCGATCCGGTCGCGCCTCACTCACCGCACCGCCCCGCCGTTGACGCGCACGACCTGGCCGGTGAGGAAGCCCGACGCCGGTCCGGCGAGGAACGCGGCGACCTTCGCGACGTCGTCGGGCTCGCCCCAGCGGAGCAGGGGGGTCTCGCGGAGGACGCGGTCCTGCCATTCCTGGGGTGCCGTGTCGCCCCAGGCGGTGCGGATCCAGCCGGGGGCGACGGCGTTGACGCGGACGCTCGGCGCGAGGCTCAGGGCCAGGCTGCGCGAGAACGCCGTCACGGCCCCCTTGATGGCGGCGAACATCTCGCCCGAGTCCCCTTCCATGCCCGTCTCGGCCTGGTCCCATCCCATCGTGACGATCGCGCCGCCGCCGCCGTCGATCATCCTCCGGCCGACGTCGCGGCAGAGGCGGATCGCGGCGACCACGTCCACCTCCCACAGCAGGTCGAGCTTGGCGTCGAACGGGAGCTTGGCGGCGTCGCCGGTGAGGACGTCGGCCCCCGCGAAGTGGATCCAGGCGTCGAGCCCGCCCCAGAGCTTCCAGGCGTTGGCGACCAGCCGGTCCCCCTGCTCGCGCGAGCGCAGGTCGGCCAGGATGGAGGCCACGCGCACGCCCCGGCGCTCGACCTCCTGCACGACCCCCACCGCGGCGTCGAGCCGGCGGCCGTGGACGATCACGTCGGCCCCGGCGTCGGCCAGGGCCAGGGCCGTCGCGCGGCCGATGCCCGACGTGGCGCCCAGCACGGCGCATCGCAGGCCCCGGAGGCTGGTCTCGGCGGCGGACATTCGGCGGGCTCGCGGGGCCGGGGGGAGGGTGGACGGAGCGTCGCCCTTCGGCGACACTACACGTTATCCCGACGGGGTTTCCTCCGACAAGCCTTTCGAGCCCCCCCCATGACCCGCCCCCGCCTCGCGACCACCCGCCGCATCCTCAGGGCGATCCGCGACGGCTGGCTGCTGCTGGGGCTCTGCCTGGCCCCGATCCTCGCCCTGGAGTTGGGCCTCCGCGGGGCCTTCGCGCTCAAGGACCGCCTCGCCGCGCCGCCGGCCGTCGACCCCCGCGTCGTCGAGGCGGCGGGCGGGACGTGGCCGATCGATCACGACCGCGAATTGAAGGCCCTCGTCGACCGCTGGGAGCCCTTCGCCTACTTCCGCCCCGAGCCCTTCCGCGGATCCACCATCACGATCGACGCCGACGGCCGCCGCGCCGTCTGGAAGCCGCCGACGGGCGAGGGCCGCAGGACGATCAGGCTGGCCGTGCTGGGCGGCTCGTCCCTCTGGGGCTACGGCGGCCGCGACGACGAGACGATCCCGTCGCACCTCGCCCGGATCCTGCACGGGCGCGGCGTCGACGCCGAGGTCCGCAACCTGTCGCAGATCGGATATGTGAGCACGCAAGAGGTCGTCGCGCTCGTCCGCGAATTGCAATCCGGCTACCGGCCCGACGTCGTCCTGTTCTACGACGGCGTCAACGACGCCTCCTCGGCCCTGCTGGAAGGGCGGGCCGGGCTGACGATGAACGAGCGCAACCGCGCCCGCGAGTTCAACCTGCTCCAGTCGCCGGCCCGCGCCGCGGCCGCGGCGCTCGGCAAGCTCGTCGCCGATTCGGCCCTGCGCCGCGCGGCCGAGTCGATCGCCCGTCGCTTCCGAGGCGGGGCCGGCTCGACGCCCGCCCCGCCCGCCGTCGCCCTCGAAGACCTGGCGAAGGGCGTGCTGGACGTGTACGAGACGAACGTGATGGTCGTGGAAGCCCTCGCCGACCGCTACGGCTTCCGCCCCGTCTTCGCCTGGCAGCCGAGCCTGTTCGACAAGGCTCCGCAAACGCCCCTGGAGCGCGACGAGGCCGCGAAATACGCCTGGCTCGCCCCGGCCTTCGCGGCGACCGGCGCGGAACTCGACCGCCGCGACGGCCTCAAGGCCCGCGCCGATTTCCTCGACCTCCGCGGCCTCTTCCGCGACGCCCCGGAGACGGTCTTCACCGACCACTGCCACACGACCGAGCGCGCCAACGCGATCGTCGCCGATCGCCTGGCCGGGCCGGTCCTGGAGGCCGCCGACGGGGCGGATCGTTGAAGCCGGTCAGGCGCCGCATACGGCCGGGACGGGGGGCGGCGCGGCGTCACGGTCGCGCCCGCGCCCGGCCCGTCTCGCGGCGATCCCCAGGCCCAGCAAGCCGCCGGCCACGGCCGCGAGACCTTGCGGCAGGCCCCAGATGACGGCGCGCACGGCCGCCATCAGCACGCCCCCCGAGGCCGTCTCGGGGTCGGGCTGGACGTCCAGGGCGGCGAACGCGGGGGCGACCACGCGGTCGGCGACGAGGCTCGCGTAGCCGTGCCAGGCCGCGTAGAGCGGCGAGCCGGGCGTCTTGTGGACGGTCATCGATCCGCCCGGCTTGATGCTCACGCCCAGCACTTCAGGGAACGTCATCGCCCAGACGAAGCCGGCCGTCGCCACCAGACCCCCCGCCTGGAACCCGGCCCAGAACGCCCGCCTCCGGTCGTCGCGCATGGCCCGGAACAGCGCGTACTGGAGGGCGATCCCGACCAGGGCCACGCCGATCAGCATCTCCGAGTCATGCGCGTGCAGGGCGCGGGCCGCCGCGAGGTTCGCGGCCAGCAGGACGACCAGGCCCATCAAACCGACGAGCGAGAGGCGGGGCGGCTTCACGGCATCCCTCCCGTGGACGAAGACCGAGCCTTAGAAACGCGGGGATCGTAGCCGATCGCTCCGGGGCGGGCAACGCCGGATGGGCCGCCATGATTGACGAGCCCGCTCCGGATGATTCTGATGAGAGTCGCGCGGCCGGCGGGTATACGTCCACGAGCGGCGGCACGCCGATGAAGATGGGAAGGACCGCATGGCGATCCCCGCCGATCCCTCGCCCCGGGTCTACGTCATCGCCGGCCCCAACGGGGCGGGCAAGACGACGTTCGCAACCCAATATCTCCCCTCGTTCGTGGAGTGCCGGGAGTTCGTGAACGCCGACCTGATCGCCTGGGGACTCTCACCCTTCGCATCCGAGGGCCAGGCGATGCGGGCGGGGCGGCTGGCGCTCGCTCGTATCCAGGAGTTGGGAGCGGCGGGCGAGGATTTCGGGTTCGAGACCACGCTCTCCGGGCGTTCCTACGTCCCGCTCCTGACGCGGCTCCGCGAGCAGGGCTATCGCATCCACCTGTTCTTCCTCTGGCTCCCCGCCGCGGACCTGGCCGTGGCGCGGGTCGCCAACCGCGTTCGCCAGGGCGGGCACGACATCCCCGAGCCCGTGATCCGGCGTCGCTTCAAAGCCGGGCTGAGGAACTTTTACGATTTGTACGTCCCCTTGGCGGACGAGTGGTGGATTCTCGACGCTTGCAAGAATCCTCCCCTGGTCATGGCCGAGTATCACAATGGCCATAAGACCATCCACGACCCGGCCGCGTATACAATGGCTTCCTCCTCCCGGAGCGAGGATCGATGAGTGAATCCGAGCGATCGTCGACGTTGAAAGTGGAGGCCGCCCTCATCAAGGCGTCGCAAGAGGTGGTCCGCAAGGCTCGCGAGACCGGGACGCCGATCCTGGTCTGGGAAGACGGCCGGATCGTCCGCCTCTCCCCCGACACTCTGGAACCGATCGATCCGGCCTGCGAGCCGGCTCTCGCACCGTCGGATGAACGAGGCTGACCGATTCCAACCGGAGGAGTGAGGCCATGACGCGACGGGTTCGATGGGGCGTGGCGGCGGTGCTGGCGATGGCGGCCCTCGCCGCGAAGGCCGACGAGCGGCTGGAGGGGATCGCCTGCCGGTCGGTCCACCTGGGCTATCCCGGAGAGCCCGGCGCGGCGTTCTACAACGAGGTCGTCGTCCGCGAGTCCGCCCCCGGGACCTACTTCATGGTCTGCGGCTGGGACAAGGGCTATTACGGCATCCAGGAGCTGGCGAACGGCAAGAAGCTGCTGATCTTCTCCGTCTGGGACTCCGAGAGCGACGACCCCGACGCCCAGAAGGCCGAGGCCCGCACGAAGCTGCTCCACCAGGACGAGAAGCTCCGCGTGAAGCGGTTCGGCGGCGAGGGCAGCGGCGGCCAATCCTTTTATGATTATGACTGGAAGGTCGGCGAGACCTACCGGTTCATGGTCTCCTCCAAGGTCGATGGCGATCGCACCGAGTACACCGGCTGGTTCTTCCACCCCGAGGAGAAGTCCTGGAAGAAGCTGGTGACGTTCTCCACGATCACCGGCGGCAAGCCCCTGGGCGGGTACTACTCGTTCATCGAGGACTTCCGGCGCGACCGCGTCTCCGCCACCTGCACCCGCCGCGCCGAGTTCTCCAACGCCTGGCTCAAGACCGCCGCCGGGAAGTCCGTCCCGCTGACGAAGGCCCGATTCACCGCCGACCGCAACCCGGCGACGAACATCGACGCGTTCGCGAAGGACGGCCGCTTCACCCTCGCCACCGGCGGCGAGACGAAGAACGACCATGCCAAGCTGCGCGAGATCATGGAGCTTCCGGCCGACCCCGCGGCCGTCGCGCCCGAGGCGCTGGAACTCGCCTCGGGCGCGCGGCCGTGAATATCGCCGGATCGAGTCGTGTGGGTTTCATCCCGTAGGCTGGGTCGAGACCCAGCCCTCGCGAGCCTTCGCCCTCTCCGGGCTGGGTCTCGACCCAGCCTGCGGGGCGGTTCGACGGATCGCGTCAGGCGAAGATGTCTTTCACGACCTCGCCCGCGACGTCGGTCAGGCGGAAGTCGCGGCCGGCGTAGCGGTAGGTGAGGCGGGTGTGGTCCAGGCCCATCAGGGCGAGCAGCGTGGCGTGGAGGTCGTTGGTGTGCATGCGGCCCTCGACGGCGGTCAGGCCGTACTCGTCGGTCGCGCCGTAGGAGAAGCCCGGCTTGACCCCCGCGCCGGCGAGCCACATGGGGTAGCCGGTGATGTTGTGGTCGCGGCCGTCGGCCCCCTGGCTGGTCGGCTGGCGGCCGAACTCGCTGCCGAAGAGGACGAGGGTCTCGTCCAGCAGCCCGCGCTGCTCCAGGTCGGCGAGCAGGGCGGCGGTGGGCTGGTCGGTGAACCTGGCGTTGTTGATGAGGCCGTTGTGCAGGTTCGTGTGGTGGTCCCAGCCCGGCTGGGCGACCTCCACGACCCGCACGCCGGCCTCGCTGAGCCGACGGGCCATGAGGCACTGGCGGGCGAAGCTCCCCGCCGGGCCCGGCTTCACGCCGTAGGCGTCCAGCACCGCCTGCGGCTCCTTCGAGATGTCCAGCAGGTCGGGCACCTTGTCCTGCATCTTGAACGCCAGCTCATACGAGGCGATGACGCCGTCGAGCTGATCCGGCGCGCCGGGCGTCGCGCCCAGGTCGCGGTTCATCGCCTGGACGAGGTCGATCTGCCGGCGCTGGAGCGTCGCGGCGGCCTGCGCCTTGAGGTTCGGGACGTGGCCGACGTCGCTGATCTTCGTCCCCTGGAAGTGGGCCGGGAGGAACGCGCTGCCGTAGTTCACCGCGCCGCCGAAGTTGGCCGGCGGGTTGATCGTGACGTAGCCCGGGACGTCCTGGTTCTCGGTCCCCAGCCCGTACAGCAGCCACGCCCCCAGCGACGGCCGCGTCTGCGAGGAGAGCTTCGCCCCGGTGTGGAGCTGGATCACGGCCTCCGGGTGCGCGGGGGTGTCGGTGTGCAGGCCGCGGATGAAGCAGAACTTGTCGACGTGCCGCGCGACGTTCGGGTACAGCTCGGAGACCCACGTCCCGGTCTCGCCGTGCTGCGCGAACTTGAACTTCGACCCGGTCAGCGTCCCGCCCCCGGGGCCGACCTTGCCGTCGTCCTTCTGGAGCTGCGGCTTGTAGTCGAACGTGTCCATCTGGGACATCGCCCCGTTCATGAACAGGAAGATGATCCGCTTGGCCTTCACCGGGAAGTGCGGCGCCCTCGGCGCCAGCGGGCCCGGGGCCGACAGGTCCGCCGCGCGGGCCTTCGACGCGGCCTCGCCGAGCAGCCCGGCCAGGGCCAGCATGCCGAAGCCGGTCCCGGCGTTGCGCAGGACCTGCCGCCGCGAGAGGCCGTCGACGATGGGGAGTTCGGGGAATCGGGGCATGATATCGATCCTCGTGTAAGTAAATTAATGTATTTATGTGAATAATTACGTTCGTCCCCTCTCCCGGCGGGAGAGGGGACTTCGGCCAGACGGCGTGAGGAGGCGCAGCCTCACCTCACATACCGGAACTCCGCCGAGCCGATCAGGGCCTGGCAGAAGCCGGCCCAGGCGGCGGCGCGGGGGCTGGAGGCGCGGACGACCTCCTCCTGGACCGGCGCGTCGACGGGGATCACCTGGTCGGGGTCGATCACCTGGGCCGGCGGCTTGGCGGCGTCGGTCGCCGCGGCGACGACCGGGGCGGGCGCAGGATCGGGCGTCGGCTCGGGCTCCGGGGCGGGCTCGGCGGCGACCAGCGCCTCGTACTCGGCCAGGAAGGCCCGGCCGCGGTCGGCCTCGGCGGCCGTGGGCTCGCGGCCCAGCGTCAGCCGGTACGCCAGGCCGAGGCGGCCGGCGTCGTCCAGCTCGGCGCGGGCGAGGATCCGCTCGGCCAGCTTCAACGACTGCCGCCGCACCAGCGAGTCGTTGAGGAAGTACAGGGCCTGGGTGGCGACCGTGGTGGTCTCGCGCTCGGCCGTCGTGTTCCCCTGCTCGGCGAAGTCGAACACCGCCAGCGACGTCGGCGTCAGCCCGCGGAGCAGCGGAAGGTACACGCTGCGGTGGGTGCTCGCCTGGGCCTTCTCCAGGATCTCCCGCGCGACCGGGCCGTTGTTGGGCAGCTCCACCACCTTCAGCGCCCTCGCCGGCGAGCCCTCGGGCCGCGACGGGTCGAGCGTGCCGGCCGCGGCGAGCGTGGCGTCGCGGATCTCCTCGCCGGTCAGCCGCCGGGGCGAATGCCGCCAGACCAGCCGGTTCTCCGGGTCGGCCGCGAAGCCGTCCTCTCGCGTCTCGGCCGACAGGGCGTAGGCCCGCGTCAGGACCAGCGACCGCACCAGCGCCTTGACCGACCAGCTCTCGGCGACGAACTTCGACGCCAGGTGGTCCAGCAACTCGGGGTGCGTCGGGGCCTCGCCGTTGACGCCGAAGTTGTCCACCGTCTTCACGATCCCCCGGCCGAACAGGTGATGCCACGCCCGGTTGACGAACACCCGCGGCGTCAGCGGGTTCTCCGGGCTGACGATCCAGTCCGCCAGCTCCTTCCGCCCGCTCTGGTGCGACGGGATCTCCGGCTTGCGCCCGACCGGCACCGCCGACAGGAACCCGCGCGGGACCACCGGGCCCAGCAGCTCGGCCTCACCCCGGATGCGCACCTCGGTGTCGGCGATCTCCTTCGCGTCCCGCGCGCCGATCGCGACCTCGCCCCGCACCGCCGGGTCCGTCAGCTCCAGCAACGCATTCTGACGCTCGACCATCTTCATGCGGAACTGATACTGATACAGGCGGCCGTTCGCCTGGACCTTCAGCCCCTCGGGCGTGCCGCGGATCTTCTGGAATTCGGCGCGGGCCTCCTCGTAAGCCTTCGTCGCCGCCGCGATCTTCTCCTTCAGCGCCGGGTCGTCCTTCGCCTCGGCCGTCGCGCCCAGGGGGATGAGCAAGGCGTTGTCGTAATAGTCGAGGCCGCCGCCCCCCATCTTGTTGCGGAGGCCGGAGCACAGGTCGGTGCTGCGGAAGATGCCCGCCAGGGCGTAGTAGTCCTTCGTCGGGATCGGGTCGAACTTGTGGTCGTGGCAGCGGGCGCAACTGGCCGTGACGCCCAGGAACCCCCGCGTGACGGCGTCGATCTGCTCGTCGACGTTGTCCATCACGAACCGGACCTTGAACCGCTGGTTGACGTCCTTCTGGCCGATCGCCAGGAAGCCCGTCGCGACGATGTGCTCGTCCTTCTCGGCCTGCGACGACGCCGGCAGCAGGTCGCCGGCGATCTGCTCGCGGACGAACCGGTCGAACGGCTGGTCGCGATTGAAGGCGTCCACGACGTAGTCGCGATACCGCCAGGCGTGAGGGTACGGCAGGTTCCGCGACGCCCCGGAGGACTCGGCGTAGCGGGCGACGTCCAGCCAGTGCCGCCCCCAGCGCTCGCCGAAGGCCGGCGAGGCCAGCAGCCGGTCGACCACCTTCGCAAAAGCGTCCGGCGAACCGTCGGCGAGGAAGGCGTCGGCCTCCTCGGGGGTCGGGGGCAGGCCCGTCAGGTCGAACGTGACGCGACGGAGCAGCGTCGTGCGATCCGCGTCGCCGACCGGGGCGATCCCGGCCTGCTCCAGCTTCGCCAGGATGAAGCGGTCGACGTCCCCCCGCGGCCAGGAGCCGTCCCGGACTTCGGGGACGGCCGCGGCCTTCAGCGGCTGCCAGGCCCAGTGCTCGTCGCGAAGCTTCGCATACCTCGCGTCGTCGGTGACCTGGGTCGCGGCCACCTTCTCCTCGGGCCACGCGGCCCCCTCGGCGATCCAACGCGACAGGTCCGCGACCTGCTCGTCGGTCAGCTTCTTCTTCGGCGGCATCTTGGGCGCGTCGTCCAGGTGGCCGACCGATTGCAGCAGGAGGCTCTCGCCCGGATCCCCGGGCACGACCGCCGGGCCCCGGTCGCCGCCGGCCAGCAGCCCGTTGCGGTCGTCGACCCGCAGGCCGCTCGCCGCCTTCGTGTTCGCCGAGTGGCAGTTGTAGCAGTTGTCGACGAGCAGGGGACGCACCCGCTTCTCGAAGAATTCGAGCTTCGCCGCGTCCGGCGCGGCGGGGTCGGCCTCGCCGCCGACCGCCCTACCTCCCGCGACGACGAGCGCGGCGGCCTGGATCGCGATCACGACGCGCGACCCGATCGACGCGAAATCCCGGCGCATCGGGGGCTTGGTGAGGGCCGGAATGCGATCGCTCCGGCTCGTTGGAAGAGACATGCCATCCTCCGGACTCGCGGCACGGCTCCGGCGGTTCCGGTCGCCCGCTGCACCTGATGGAATTCGACACGCCTCTCGTGGCCGAGTCGGCGAGGCGCGGCGAGTCTCAGCGGAACCGCTGCTTCTCCAACCGCTCGATCTGCACGATGACCCCGTCCTGGATGATGACGCGGACCTCGCCGTAGCGGATCCCGCGGACCGCGTCCCGGATCGGCTCCAACTCCAGGTCGCGAGCCGCGACCGTCTTCACCCGGTCCAATCCCCCGCTCGCGATCGCGCGGTCGTTCATCATCGCCTCGTCCTCTTCGTGACCACGCATCCGTCTCCGGGAGCCCCTCACGCGTTCCCCGCCCGCGTCGACGCATTATCGACCCGCCCCCCGATGTCTTCAAGACCAATATCGACTATCTCTATGGAATTTATATAATTCAGTTGCAAGTCAATGTGGGCAAACGATTAACGGTCAAGTAGTGAAGGCCATTCTGGCATCACCCTTCCGGTCGACGGGAGGACCGAGGACGATGGATGCCGACGGGGCGACTCTCGGCGAGCGACCCCGGCCGAGCCGAGGGCATTCCGCGGAGGGGCGTCGCATGGCCGAATACGAGAGGCACGAGGTCGAGCGTCGGGCGTGGGCGACCTCGGCGGAGATCCGGGACCGATTTCCGGAGGCGAAGACGCGGGAGTTCCTGCGACGGGCGATCGCGAACGCTCGCAAGGCGGGATTGGAGGAGCGGACCGGCTGGCCGTTCGGCGCGGTGATCGTGGATCGGGATGGGGTTGTGGTGGCCGATGGCTCGAACCACGTCTTCGCGAACTTCGACCCCACGGCGCACGCCGAGGTGCAGGCGATCCGCGCCGCGTGCGCGAGCCGGCGCGTCATCAGCCTGGCCGGGTGCATCCTGTACTCGTCGTCCGAGCCCTGCCCGATGTGCCTGGCCGCGGCCTACTGGGCGGGCGTGGACGGCGTCGTCTTCGCGGCCTGGGCGGAAGACGCGGCGTCGATCAACGGATTCGACGACGCTTACCTCTACGCCCTGTTCGCCAGGCCGCCGGCCTCGCGACCGCTCCCCATGCTGGAAGCGCTGCGCGAGGAGGCCGTCGAGGTCTTGAAAGAATTCGACGCCCATGCCGGAGCGTGAACGTCAGGGCTGGCCCGCGGTACGGCTCGTCCCCCGCGTGGCCATCACCTGGAGATAGTCCTTCTGGTCCTCGGTCAGCATGTCTTCGAGCGCCGCATCGACCCTCTTCTGGAGTTCTCGCAACCGGCGACGTTGCTTCACCGTGAGTTCCAACTCATCCTGGGCGGCGTGGGAGAGGATCTCCGCGGGGCGGGTGGACGTCGTCGATCCCGTCGAGCCCTGGACCTGCTGGGCGACCTGGTTCCAGCCCCCGTTCAGGCCCATGGCAGACGTATTCGACATCCTCGTCCCGTTCATCCCGGCCATGCCCATGCCGCTCGTCATTCCCATCCCGCCCGAGGTCATGCCATTCGGCATCCCCGTCCCGTTCGACACACCCATTCCCATCCCATTCATCCTGCCCATGCCCAAGCTCCCCATGGGCATGCCGAAGCCCGGCCCTCCTCCAAACCCGCCCGGCGGCTGCTGGTAAGCGAGAACAGAGGACGGGAGGGCGAAGTCGGAAGCCGGGGCAGGGGGGGCGTGGCCCCGAGACCCGTCCTGACCGAGCGCAGCAGCGAGCAGGAAACAGATCGCCTTCATGGGAGACCCCTAGAAGTGGAGACGAGGAGGTGAGTCTACGAAGGAGATCGGAGACCGCAACAGATGCCGCGCGCAAGATCCGGAGAGTGAAGGGGAATCGCAAGGGCCAGCCGGCCGACGGCGGGGCGACTCGGAGCCCGGAAGTTTATGATCGGCGAGGGGACGAGGATTATCGGAGCGTGGGATGACAATGGCGCGCAAAGAAAGCCCCCCGATCCTGGGGGGATCGGGGGGCTTTCTGGGATGGAGGA
>ERZ778021.1770-NODE-1770-length-22854-cov-6.608579_pt1 | contig 22854 bp, 12 predicted proteins | sample MGYA00375751_ERZ778021 | MGnify/ENA primary metagenome ERZ778021 (study PRJEB29350, sample SAMN05389814) | bioreactor metagenome | isolation source: Thiocyanate stock bioreactor | place: South Africa: University of Cape Town | collected 2013-08-29 ... | reverse complement strand
TGACGCGTGAGTGGCACCGGGTCGCTCACATATATCAAGTCTCGGAAAGTGCAGTTGAACCACTGCGACCCGGCGATAGATTGCAGAAATCGTGCGACTTGCTTGATTTTGCATGCGGGCGTCCGACGTCGCCAACCCCCTGGTTACCAATTGGCTTTTGAATGTCCACCATCGACTCACCGCGCCGCGAGGCGTCTCCCGAGATCGACGCGAGGCGATGGCTCCCGAGGGGCTATCGCTGGTGGAATCTCCTGGGCGGGCTGCTGATCGCGGCGGCGATCCTGAAGGCCCGGGACGACGACCGAGGTTTCCACACGATCCTGATCGTGGCTGAATTCGCGGTCGGCTGCTTCGTGCTGACCGGAGTCGGCAACTCCTTCACCAAACGAATCCTCAAGATAACATTCCTGTGCTTCATACTGGTCGCGGCGGCGAACGGCGTCCAGGGGCGGAAATCCTGCGGTTGCTTCGGCGCTGCACAAGCATCGCCTTGGTTGGTCCTGGCGTTCGACTCGGCGGTGGTCGCCGCCATCTGCCTTCTGAAGGAACGGCCGGGGCCGTCGCCCGCCGTCCGAGAAACGCCGATTCGATTGACGTTCGCGACGACCGCCGCGATCGCATTTGCAATAGTCACCTCCGCGTGGCGAGACGCGATTCCCGTCCTGGCTGGGGCCGGGAAGGCGGCGGGCCCGCAGTCTTCGAGCCGGCGGCTTGGGCGGGGCGGCGATTCCCGCCGATCGATCTCGCGCGTTTAGAGCGTCCGGATACGAGGATCGACCGGGGCGAATGGCTCGTCGTCCTCTATGAGCACGGTTGCGCGGACTGCCGGGCGATGGTCCCGCGCGCCCTTCGCTGGGCGTCGGGTCGCCCGGGGGCGCGAGTAGCGTTCCTTGACGTTGGGGCCACGGAAGGTGCGTCACGAATTCCTATGAGCATACCGGAGGAAGCAGGCGAGAGGATCGTCGCCGGGCGGGTGAACGAGACGTTCGATTGGTTCTTCCGGACCCCTACGCTGCTGGCGTTGAGGGACGGCCGGGTCGTGCCGGATGGTTGGCCTTCGGAGTTCACGACAGCGAGGTAGCAGAGTTCGGACGGGACGCCCGTAGGCGCGGATGGCCGCGGGTCCGCGGATGAGCGGCCCGCGGGTCCCGGCCGGTCGAGACGTGGGGAGGCCTCATTCATGAAACTTCGCGTCCATATGCCCGAAAGATCCGGCTTCAGCTTAGTCGAGCTCCTGGTCGTTCTCGGCGTCATCGCCATGCTCGCCGGCTTGTTGCTGCCCGCCGTACAATCCTCGCGGGAATCGGCCAGACGCGCCGAATGCCAGTCCCGGATGAAGCAGATCGGGATCGCCTTGGCCGCCCATGCGTCGACCTACGGCACCTTCCCTTTCGTGGCGCAGGTTCGGGGGCCGGAAACGCCCCCTCCCCCGGCGATCGGCCTCCCAGCCCGTTGTTACAGCCCATTCGTCGCCCTGCTCCCTTATCTCGAGAATTCCGTACTTCATTCCGGTTACAACTTCCACGTGCCGGCGTCCGGGCCGCCGAGCAAGGTCAGGCCGGAGCGCGAGAACGAGACCGTGGCGCGGGTCGTGGTGGCCTCGTTCCTCTGCCCGAGCGACGCCACTCGCATGGGGGAATGGGGAGGGACCAACTTTCGATATTCGGGCGGCCAGGTCTCCTTCCGCGATTCCGGATCCGAGGTCGGAGCGGTTCCGATCTCCAACGTCGCGCAAGGAGCTTTCGTCGCCGACCGCGCCCTATCTCCCGCGGAATTCCCCGACGGGCTCTCCAGTACCGTCTTCGTCAGCGAGAAGATCCGAGGCGGCGACGACTCGAATTTCGTGCCCTCTGCCGGCTTCTGGTACTCGAACGCCCTGCCGCAGAGCCAGACCGAGTTGATCGAAGCCTGCGGAGCCCTCAGGGGCGTCCCCGGTGGCTTCTGCAACGAGGCCGGGGCGAGTTGGACGTTGCCGAACAATCGATTCTCGAGCTACGGGCACGACCTCCCGCCGAATTCCGCCGTGCCCGACTGCTCGGTGGCCTGGAACGATCGTGAAGTGGGCGATACGGGCTGCTTCACCGCGCGTAGTCGTCATCCCCACGGGGTCGATGTTCTATACGGGGACGGGCATGTCACCTGGGTGCGCGACGGGATAGCAACTTCGATGTGGCGCGCGCTCGGCACTCGGAATGGGTCCGAAATCCTCGACAGCACGATGGAGTCGCCATGATGAACGTTCACTTCGCCGCCCGATGGGTGGTCGTCGCCCTGTCATCGGTCGCCGCGGTCGGGGGCGAGGCATCCGCCGGGTCGCGCCGCGACGACGTGCTGTCCCGCCTCCGTCAGCGGGAGGCCGCTCTTCTGCCCCTCGAATGCACCTATTCGAGCAGACTCGAGTCGAGCAAGGAGTATGCAAACTCATATGCGGACTCCATGAAAATGACGCTGCAGGAGGCTCTCGACCATTTTAGGATCGACGCTAACGTGACGTTCGCCGCGCGCAGGCGAGGAGCGGACCTCGACGTCTACATGGAACAACGGACGTTCGGGGGCGATGGTCTCCCTCAATCCCATTGGTTAGTGAGCAACGACGGCGGCAAGCGATTCTACGTCCATGACATTCCTTCGGCCGGGGAAAGGCGAGTCCCCCAGGTCACGTTGAACAGCGACGTCGAGTCCCGATTCAACTCCGGGTGCCACCTGGCGATCTTGCTCGGCCTCTGCCTGCCGTATTGCAAGGGAACGCTTTCCGAGTTGGCCGAGGCCGGCGAGATCGACGCGCCCGCGTCGATCGACGGTGTCGAATGCACGCGGATCCGCTACACGACCCCGGCCGACGGGGACGGTGCCGCCGTCCGGTACACGGTCGTCCTCGACGATCAGAAAGGATTCTGCATACGTTCAATCCTTCAGGAGCAGAACCTCACCGCCCCCACGGAATGGACCCCGACGTTGCGATGGACGTCCGAGCAGATCCGCTTGCGAGAAAATACCGACCTCTGGCTGCCATTCGAATCGAAGCGCGAAGAACTGGGGGTCGGCGAAGCCCTCCTGCTGAAGTCCAACATGAGCATCAAGACGATTTCACCGAAATCATCGTCGCTCGGCGTGTCATTCACGCCGAAGATCGAGGACGGCAGCAATGTTTGGGATGAGTCGCAGAAACGTGGGTACGTTTCCGGTCGGAAGCCGAGCAAGCGGATCCTTGGATTCATAAAGGCCTCCGCCGACGAGGCGAGGAATGAGAACCTCGAGATCAACATCGGACCGACTCTCCGAGTTTCGCAACTCGGCGATGGATACGCCGGGACGCTCCTCATCATCGTTGGTGCGGGCATCGTCCTCGGCGCGCTGGCCTGGCAATGGAGGACGAAAGTTTCTTGACTGTCGGTCGTCGGCGGCGAATGGGAGAGTCCGGGAGCCTTTGACCTTGAAACGCCGGATGTTCACCTCTTCCGCCTGGGGAGGCGTCCGGCCTGCACGTCGAAGGGAAAGGAGCTGATCGATGCCCAACGACAGGAGGCAATACCTCCTATGGAATTTCGCGAGGACGGCGCTCGTCGTCGGCCTCGCCACGAGCGTAGCGGCCTCGGCGGCGTTGCGGGGGGCCCCCAACGGCGTCTCGGCCGCCGAACTCGATTCCCTCGCGGCCGGGCATTTCACCGGCCAGCCGGATCGGTTTGCGGCGAACCCCAACACGGAAGCCGATAACAAGTGTCACTATTGCTCGGCCGTGAAGGCTCCGGCGATCGGGCACATCAAGTGCGTCGATGTGGCTCAAGTCCTGATCGGCGGGGCGTACACCTACACCCAGAAAGCCGATGAGACCTGCTCGCCCGAGGTGCGAATTCCGACCGGAGGCTGCGCGAAGGGGAAGCACGTCCCGACTGAGGTGGCGTGCACGACGAAGAAGCCCATCTACGTGGATCCCTGATCCAGGCAGCCGCCCCGGCGAGGGCTCCGGCCCCGCCGGGGCCTTGTGTGCGCGATCATCAGAGCCCGACAAAGCCTGGCTGGCGTCAAGGTTCTGCCAGCTTCACCATTGGTTTTGTCGGGGGTTCATAGGAACAAGCCGGGCCGAGCCAGACAGGTGCCGCCGTGCGATCACACAGCTTCGTCGCATTTCTGGCCGTTTTCATCGCGGGGGCACCCCTCGCCAGGTCCCAGTCCGATGGCGAGGGCCGTATATCGTCGGAGAACATGTGCGGGATCCTAGCGTTGAATTGCGCCGCGAGCGCCGCGGGGGCTGCGATCGACGTCGAGGCCTTGCTTGAAAAGTTGCCTCTCGACGGGAGGATGAAATCGTTCGGAGATCTCGCGAGGGCCGCCCGCGATGCGGGTCTTCATACGAAAGCCGTCAGGTATGCGGAAGGCCAATCTCCCGTTGTGCACCTGCCGTGCGTCGTGAGATTGGCTCCGGCCGGCCACCGGGTTGGCGCCCACTTCGTCGTGATCGTCGCGGCGGAGCACGGCGCGATGCGCGTGATCGACCCGCCGGCCAAGCCCATCTGGGTTACGGACGAGGAAATCCGCAAGTCCTGGGACGGGGTCGCGCTCTATATCGCTCGGGACGCGGCGTCCCTCCAAGCCTTGGCGCCGACGACCTCGTCGTGGGCTTATCGGGCCTCGGCCCTGATGGCGATCGCGAGCGCCGCGGTATTGCTGGCCGTCGCAATCGCGAGGCGCGGATTTCAAACGGACCCGGAAGTCGTCAATAGTGCGGGCTTCAAGATCGCAACGATCTCGACGCCGGTGGCGCTCATCATCTTGGCCGCGGTCATCGGGGCGAAGGCCGCCTTCGGCCTCGCGGCGGCGGTCCTCCTCGCCCTTGCAGCATATGCGGTGGCTCCGAGTTGGAAGCGATGGGAGGAGTCCGATCCACCTCGCATCTCGACGCGGCCCGCAGCGGCGGTCGTTTCGATCGGTTGGATCATGCTCTTTGCCGGCTTGGTCTTCACCGCCTGCGAACGTCCGACGATGGCGAGAGAAAGCACCGTGACGGTCGATCAGCCGTCCCTAGTCGTCGAGTCGAGCGAATCCTCCTTGAAGGCGTCCGACGATATAGCGACGGGCGAGTTCAAGCTGACGAACCGCGGGGCGACCCCGGTGAAAATAATCGACATCACGCCCAATTGCTCCTGCGCGGAGGTGGTCGCGTCCGCTCGAACGATCCCGGTCGGTGGTTTCGTCAAGATTCACGTCGGCATCCGCATGGACGGCGAATCTACGCGTGGAGGTCGGTTGTTGGTCGAGTTGGAGAACGCGATCCCCCAGCGGCTGACCCTGCGGCTCACGGCCCAACGGACTCCGGATTAACGACGGTTTCCAGGATCAACTCTTGCGCGGGTGCAGTCCTCCCGGCCGGCCGCCCCGGCACCGGCGCTACGGCGATGACGTTATCCTCCGCAGTCGCCGCCGGCGCGGTCGGGCGCGACCGCTAGAAGCAGGTCTTCCCGCGGATGTCGCACACGTCGCACACGTTCGTCGAGTCCGCGTAGAGCGACCGGATCGTCGCAAGGGCCCGCCGCGGGGCCGACTACAGTCCGCCCGATCACCCGTCGGAGCGTCGGCCGCGCAGCGATGACGATGTTTCGGGGCGACCGCCGCCGGTCCGACCGCCGCCCCTCATCTCCCGCGGCGTACGGCGGTGAATATCGAGATTCCGATCCCAGGCGGTCGTGGTCGGAGGTCTACGAGTTGGGCGAGGTTCATGCCGGGCGGGCCGCCGTCGGGGGACCTCCCGTTCGTCCTCGCGGACGCCGGCCCCCTGCTCGATCGTCGCCGCCCCCTAATAGGAATAGAGGATCGCGAGCAGCACCGCGACGTATGCGGCCAGGGCCGCGGCTTTCCCCGCCCGCGGCCTGGCGGGACCGCCCAGCAATTCCCCGATCCGGCCGCCGAGCCGAACGCCCGCGAGCGAGACGATCAGCCACCCGAGGGCGAGGATCGTCGCCGTCAGGCCCAGCCAGACGGCCCAGCAGAATTGGGACAGGTTGTAGATCCAGGCCGTCCGCTCCTTCGTCCGGTAGGGGGTCCCGGCGGCCTCCTTCTCGGGCGTATCACTCTGGAACAGGAGGAAGTCGACGATCGAGGGGTAGTTCCGCGGGTCGAGGGCGCAGCTGTGGCCGCCCGTGACGAACTTGACCTCGTGGTCCTTGGCCCCGTCGTCGAGGAAGCCGTTGAAGCCGGCGCTGCCGACGTCCCGCGAGCCGCACCACTCGAAGAAGCGGGGGAAGAAGCCCACCACCCAGTCGGCCGAGCCTACGTAGTTCCGGATCGAGAGGACGCGGCCCGGGACGTCCCGGCCGGACCGGTCCTTGCCGCGGCCGAGCTTCGAGGACCAGTCGTAGGCCCGCGGCACGACGCTGCCGGCGAACACGACCCGGCCGACGCGGAGCGTCTTGTATCGTTCCAGGGCGCTGGCGAGGATGTACGTCCCGTTGCTGTGCCCGATGAAGTCGACCTGCTTGGCGTTCGGATATCGGGCCAGCGCCTCCGTATATTGGTCCATGAACCAGCGGACGTTTCGCTGGCGGTCGCCGTAGAGGAGGAACGGGCCCATCGGGAAGTAGCCGTACGACGACTTGATCACCTTGAGGGCTTCCGGGCCGCCGAACCCCTTCTCCTTGGTGTACGCTTCCTTCAGGAACACCTCGACGTCCGCGGTCCAGTCGGCCATGTCTCGGATCCCGTGCATGACGAAGACGATCCGTTCAACGTTCGGGTCGAGACCGACCGGGACCGGTGGGTATCGCTTCAGCAAATCGGCGAGGTCGCCGGCCGCGATCGCGGAGCGGAATTTCCTCTCTCGCTCCGCGCCGTAGGCGGGGTCTCTGAAGTCCAGGACCGATAGATGGCCTGTGCCTCGGACGGGCACGAATATGAAATCCTGCGTGACGGAGACGTCCCTGTTGTCGTCCGTCGAGACCACGTCGTCGATCGTGCCCAAGAGCTGGATCACGGCCGGCCACGGCTCATGCTTCTCGGCCCTCCGCCGTGCCGTCCGCATCCACTGCACCCGCAGGTCGGCGATGAACGGCTCGCCCGCCTCGAAGCTCCGCACGAGTCGGGCGGTATCCGTTAGACGGGCGAACGTCTTGCCGAACCTGCGATGGATCTGTTTCGCGAGGGGCATGTCCGCCGCCGGTTGATCAAGCCGCATGCCCCGGTTCATGCCCGCCAGGAGGACGACCCGGTCGACGAGCCGCGTCCACTCCTTCGGGGGTGCATCGGGATTCCAAGCAGGGTCGTCGTCGGCCTCGTTGCATCCGTAGATCAGGGTTTTGCGCGCGAGGGGAGCCCCCATGCTGTATCCGATCAACGTGACCGATTTATAGCCCTTGCCCGGAGATCCGACCTGGGCTTCGATCAGATCGCTCAGTTCGGCGGCGATCCTCGCAGGATCTGCGTTCGAGAATGTATGGGCGGAAAACTGGACGGCCATGACGTCCGCGTCAGGGCGTTCGTCTCGGATGGCTCGCCTCACATCGCCGAAATCCTCGGGCGAGCCCTGGAAGCCGTGGATCAGCACGAATAGGGCGTCGCCGGAACCGCCGGGCTCGACGGTGGCTCGGCATAGCGGCGACATCCAGAGCCAACGGCCGCTGACCTCGGCATAGCCGATGAACCCGAGCGTCGTGATTGCAACGACCCAGGCGATCGCCTTAAGCGTTTTTCGTTTCATGCTCGGCTGTCTTGTCCAAAGCCTGGGTGCACGCTGAGGCGATACGACTTGAAGAAGGCGCGGGAGCAAACGGAAGGCGATTCGATGCGAACATTCGGCCGGCACCGAGCGGATTGCTCTTCCGCGGCAGTGCGTCGTCGCAGGGTCCGCGGGGCGGATCGCCGTCCGGCAATCTAGCCATCCATGGAGGGGATCGTCAAGGGCCCGGCGTTTGCATAGATGATAAGGGATGCGTCGATCGTCCGCTCCCCGGGACCATCGCGGCGGCGTCAGGACGTTGAGACGATTTTCATCAATTTGCGGCGAATGGAGATCGCCGCCTTGGCCACCCTGGCCCGGGTGGTTTTCAGCGTCGCCGCCAGTTGCGCCTGCGTCGACCTCTCGTCCAGTCGCGAGAGCACGATCGTCTCGAACGGCGTGAGCGATGCCAGGAGTGCGGCCATGGCCTCGTCCCGCCGCAAGTCTCCGGAAGGGTCGTCTTCGATCCCGACCTCGGGCTCCGCCGACGTCGAATGGTGATTCCGCGCGAGCTCGCGAACCAGTCGTTTTCGGACGCGGCCCGCGACGCGACGGATCAGGCGGCCGTCCTGCGTCGCGGCCGGGGGGGAGTCGGGGGGGAAGCGCTCGTGCATGTACTCGATCGCCGTCAGGGAGACGAAATCGGCCCGCAGGGCTTCCGGGAGCCGTCTCGCGTTCCAGCGCAGGACGGCCTCGATCTCCCCGGGCGTCGGCCGCGCCCCCGCGGTTGCGAGCCAGCGCGCCGTGGCGGCTATTGCGTCATCCACGATCAGTCTCGTCCCCGCCGCCCGCCGGGCTTCGGCGGCGTGTATTCCTGGATATCGTCGAAGATCACCAGTTTTTCGCCGTGGATCACCCTGTATTTCACCTCGATCAGCACCCGCACATCGCCGTCCAGCGCCCGAAACTCGCGCTGCACCACGAGGAATTCCCACGGAGGTCGCCCCGTCCGGACCGTCGCCCAGGCGGCGCGGAGCTTGTCGAGCAGCCCGGCCCGCTCGAATTCGGCTCGTGCGCGTCGCCAATGGCACCTTCGATCGCCCGGAGGGGGCGACTCGTCGATGAGCGTTTCGATCACCTCGCCCATGGGCAGGCCGGGCAGGTCGGCGATGCTTATGCCGCGCGAGGCGGCTTTCGTCAGCTTGCGGAGCCATTTGGGCAGCTGGGCCGAGAGGGGCTTTCGTTTCTCAGCGAGGATGCGGCGGTAAACTTCCTCGGCCGACGGGAGGATCTGCATGCGGTAGCCCATCCAAAGCTCCTTGAAGTCGATGCATGACCAACGGCCGCAGGGATGTCGTCGAGTGAGCTGAAGCCGGCCCGCCGCCGCCGGTTTCAAATTCGGCCTGGCGTCCGGTCGCGGGGGACGCAGGATGCGGAGCGGCCTCGAACCTTAGGGGCTGAAGTCCTTCGGCTTCTCTCGATTGATCCGATCGAGGACGTCCAGCAACGCTTGCGGACGGGCCGACCATCGCTTCAATACGCGCCGCCAGAGGGTCTCCTTGACCGCGTCGAAGCCTACGTAAGCCCCGCGCGGCCTGCCGTCGATGACGATGATCGTGGGCCCGTCGTCATCATCCGCCTGCAGGATGCGGTCCCGGACGTCGGCGACGGTGCGGCAGTCGTCGAGATTGATCAGCAGCGCGGTCATCGCTATTCACTCCCATCTATCCGGCGTCGTCGAGCGGGCGGTGGACTAGGTTCGACGAGCATGGTGGGGCCTAGCGGAGCCCGCCCCGCAAATGAAGGGACATCTCAGACGCGATTTGCTCCGATTTTTTTTCGTCCCGCGCGGACCGGCGCCCTTAATTCCTTGCAAATTAACGACATATAGCGATGCGGGAGACGTTACGCCTTGCGAATGCGTCGGGGGCGTCCCGCCCGAACCTCGCGGAGATTCGTCCTATGAAGGCGACCTACAAGATCGTGGCCCGGTTCCACGGCGAGGGCCTCGCGGCCGTGCAGGCCCTGGCGACGGCCCTGGACGCCGCGGCCGGGGTCGAAGCGGCCCGCGTCTCGTTCCCGCAACCCCACCGGCCCCACGTCGACTTCGTCGCGTATCTGCCGGCCGTGCTCGCCGTCCGCGTCTTCGAGGCCGTGAACGCGGCCAACGCCGAGTCGGCGGTCAAGGGGAGGCTCACGTACCTGCGGGACCGCGACGCCGTCGAGGACCTGTTCTGCCCCGAGAGCGGCCCGTTGCTCGACTTCAACATCGATTAGGGCGGCAGGCCCGTTGCGACGTTGCAGGAGTCCGAGTCGCCCGCGGTCGCGGCGGCCGTCGCGTCCCCTGCGAGGCGAGAGGAGCCGACCGAGGAGCCCGCGACCGCGGCGGCGTCCGTCGCAGCCCCTGTGGGGGCCGAGGAACCGACCGAGGGGCATCCGGACGGCCTCGCGGTCTTCCGGGCCCTGGACGTCGACGAGGGCTCGCACGCCGTCCGCGAAGCGGCGGGCTTGGGCGACCAGGCCAAGGGTGTCCTGGTCAGGATCGCCGCGTGCCTGGCGGGTCTGTTGGTCCGGGCTTGAGGTTACGACCTCATTCCGCAAAACGGGCCGTCGCCCTCCCGATCGGGAGGGCGACGGCCCGCTTTCTCTTAGGCCTGGGCGGCGACCTCCATCAGGAATGGCCTACCGGACGACCCTGCGTGATCGCCCGGAGTATCGGCATTCTCCCGCGAGGTGCGGCGTCGCAGCGTCGTCGGGGCGGATCGGCGTCCGGGCAGTCATCAGGCGTTAGAACCAGGCCGTGAGGGCCGGAGGACCCTCAAGACGACGTCATCGAATGCCAAGGCTCCTCGCCGTCTCCGGATCGATGGCGCGGATCGCCGCCGCGACGCCGGCCTTGTCTAGCAGGAGGTCCCCCTTGAAGATCTCGATCAGCATAGGCAGGGCGGGCCGGGCCGGCGGCCCGATATCCCGCAACACGGCGGCCGCCAGGCCGTCCGTGGGGTCGCGTCGCAGAGCTTCGGCGATCGCGGGGGCAGCGGCGGCGGCCTTGGGACCCATCGCGCTCAGGGTGCCGAGGGCCGAACTCCTGGCGTATTCGGTCCCGCCACGCACCTCCTTGATCAGCGCCTCGATCCCCTTCTCGCCCCCCGTGATCCGCCAGATCGCCTCGTTCGCGTGGGCGCGGAGCATATCCTCGCCGGAATGGGCGGACATCCGCTCCAGCTGATCGATCGCCTCCGCCGCCGCGGGCCCGATGAGGCCCAGCACCTGGACGACCTTGGTTATGGCTGGATCTTTCTCCGCGGAGAGTTGCGCCCTCAAGGTCGGGACGGCCCCCGCCGCCGGCGGCCCGATCTCGGCGAGGGCATCGAGGGCGGCGTAGCGTTCGTTCCGGTCTCGAGGGTCGGTCTTGCCGGCGGATGTGGCCAAGATCGGGACGACGCGGCCGTCCCTCGCGATCCGCCAGAGGGCGAGGGAGGCGACGACGCGGTCGGCCGCACGGTCCGAGGTGGACATGCGGGAGAGCTTGGGGACGGCGTCGCCGGCCGCGGCACCGAGCTCGCCCAATGCCGCGGCGGCCGTCCAGCGGACGCCCTCGTCGGGGTCGTCGAGGCCTTCGATCAGGATGGGCACGCCGCCGGGGCCGACGGAGGCGAGGGAGACGGCCCAGGGGATCACCCCCGGGGAGGCCGCCGTCGACCTCCGCAGCATCGCCGGCAAGGCGGCCAAGGACGGGGGGCCTATGCGGCCGAGCGCGCCGATCGCCGCTTCGTGGTCGGAGGGGTCCTCGCCCTCGAGCATCCCGATCAGGGCGGGGACGGCCGAGTTCGCCGCGGGGCCCATGAGGCCGAGCTGGTACGCCGACAGGCCCCTGACGGACGCTTTGGGATCGCGCAGCGCCTCGATCAGGATGGACGCGGCGTCGGGACGGCCCGAGATCGACCAGTGGACGGAGGCGGCCTGGAGGCGGGTCGAGACGTCTGGGTCATGGGTCAGTTCCTCGATCCGGCCGAGGGCCCCGCGCGCCTCGGGCCCCATGAGGCCGAGGGCGTGGAGGCTCTCGCGGCGGACGCTCCCGGGCCGCTCGCGCGTCGCCTCGACGAGCCGCGGGACGACCGAGGGGCCCAACTGTGCGATGCCGCCCGCGATCAGTCCCGCCTGGAAGCCGCTCGCGCGTCGCATGGCGTCGAACATCGCCGGCGCCGACCCGGCCGCCGCCGGCCCGACCTTGCCCAGCGACACGGCGGCTTCGCAACGGATCCAACTCTCCCGATCGGAGAGGGCCCGGGTCAGATCGGGGATCGACGGCGCCGCTCCGGGGCCGATCGCGCCCAGGGCCTTGATCGCCGCCAGGCGTCGGGCCGGGTCGGGGTCGCCGAGCCGAGCGGTCCAATCTGGAAGGTTACGTCCCGCATAGGAACTATGGGCTGAAGACTTCACCATTCCAACACCCGGGTCATCGACCTGCCGAGGCTGCTGGGCGAGGAAGAAGCACAGCAGGCAAGAAATGAAAACATGCATTTGAGCTAACTCGCGACTTCACGCGGGAGAGTGTGTGGGGGGGGCACAGCCAAGGATCGATCCTTGCAGGTGCCCGCCGCTCGATATTCGTCATCGTGAGCGGAGCCATACCAGCATGGAGGCCGGTCGGGGCCGTCCGATGGACGACGGTAATCGGCCTGTCGCCTGCGGCAATTCGGTCCCCGATCCCATGTGCTCGACTCCTGGAGGATCGGCAGTCTGGCCCCAGGCCCGGCCGGATCTCGCCGCCGGCAGGGGCACGGCGGAACTGGACGCCGCGGACGCCGTGCGTTGCTTCGGCTTCCTGATGCCGCGACAAACGTGCCACCCCGCCGGCTTAAGTCAGCTCGTCCGCCGCGTGCGAGAGATAGCTCGGCTTGATCGGCGAAATTCACGCTCAATCATATCCGTCCGAGAGGACCGTCGACAAGTCAAGCTTGTTGGGATGGAGCTTCCTCCAGGCTTGCCACCCGCTTACGATGTGCATGTCAAAGAAGGCATAGCGGTTGTAGCCGTCGCCGAAGCTCGAGTTGGGGGCGAATTCCTGGAACGTCATGGGGTCGCCTGGTACAGGCGAACCAATGGTGAACTTCCAACCAAGGGCGGGGAGGATGTATTCGGCCAGCAGACCGCGGCCGCTCTGGGTGACGTTCTTCCAGAAGGCCAGCCCATCGATGTTGATTACGGGTTGCAGGACTTCGACCTGTTCAGCCAAGGCCAGACGGCCCTGGCCTCTCCAGAAGAGGCTCGAATTCTTAGCGGTCAAGCCGTTCGAGATGTCTTGCCAGGCGTCCCGGGCCGTAGCGGTGATCCCCACGAATTGCGTGCCTTGGCCGGCGTTGTAAAGATCGTTCGTCCCCGCGACACCCTCGGATAGAAAGGCGAGAATCTGCGGATAAATATCCATGAATATCGTTATGTTTCCTTGGCCCAGTGCGTTCAGCGCCCTCGTCGCGTCGGGATAGTTCGCCAGCCCGGTAGCCGGGTTGATCGTTTGCAGCGTTTGCGAAAGCGATATAGCATTGCTTGCGCTCCGCGACGCGAACGTGGCCACCCCGGCCCATTCGAGTGCGGTTACGCTCTGCCCCAGATTCACGTCGATGAAGTTCAGTTTAGGTGTGCCGAGGCTCCTGTTGAACGAATCGACGTAGTACCCGGTGATCAGCGTACTCCGCTCGATCGGATCTCCCGTGACGTAGCCGTTGGGGCCGCCGGTCTTGAGGGCGTTCCAGGCCTGCAGTTGCCACGGCTGGAACTGCCTGCCCGCGGGCAGGACGGCGATGGTCACCGACTGCCTCAGGAAGGACATCAACCCCGGCCTGGATGAGATGGGCAGGACCCCGACCGACAGGGTCGCCGTCATATAGTTCACCACCCGAGCGGGCGAAACGCCGGCGACACCGGGCAGATCCTGGACCTGGAAGGCGAACTCGTACCTGTTCGCCCCCCCCGCGACCTTCGTCCCCTGGATGATGCGGCCGTCGGACAGCTCCACCGACGCGACTACGGTGACGGTCGGGCCGTAATTGGGAATATCGGCCGTCAAGGTGACGATGTCGCCCGTTTCATAGATGCTGTCGGCGTGATCCAGCGTGAACGGCACGGGACCGGGAACGGCCAGCCTCCGCGTGAACTTGTCCGCGGGTGCGGGGCCGTCCCCCAGCTCCAGGGTCGCCTCCGCCGCGGGTGCCTGGACCAGGTTGACGCTGAGCATCGACAGGATGGCCGCACGCTGGCCGGCCGTCAGATCGTCCAGCGGGTCGCCCCCCGCCGCACCGTCCGTCGTATAGATAGATTGGAACATCTTGGAGACGAAGCCGCCCGCGGCGACCAACAGTTCGTCCACGTAGGTCGCTGCGGGATCGTCGCTCGAGCGTACGCGTAGCTGCTTGCCCAAGGATTCGGGCAGGCCGGTGATCAGGTTCTTGAAAAGGGCGTGGCTCGGGCTCCAGCCCGGGGAGCCTGAGTAACCGCTCTGGATCGCGTTGAGGAGCTCCTGGGCCCAGATGGGCACCAGTGTGCCGATGGGCTGACCGTCATAGCCGACGAAGCTCCAGTCGGCGATCGTCATCTGGACGTCGTCCGTGGCGACGACCTTGCCCGCCTCGTCCTGGTAGATCACGGAGAAGCCGAACTTGGGGACGCTTCGGACGCCCTGGAGCCAGAGATCGAGCGCGCCGTTCTGGATCCCCGAGAGGTAGCCGGTCGGATTGGAGAAGTCGAGGGTGAGGACCCCGTCGCCGGTCACGTCCTTGTCGTAGAACAGGGAGCCGTCGGGCTTGAACAGCCGCACGGCCGTCGGGTCGGACAGCACGATCTTCAGTTTGCCGCCGGTCATGCCCGCCGGCAGTTTGTCGATGGTGATCTTGGCCAAGTCCCGGTCGCCTTCCCCGGAACTCGCGCCGGGGATGTCGGCCGTGTCCGCCGACAGGGCCGGCGTCCCGTCCGGGAGGGTGTGCTGATTGTCGACCAGGATCACGTACTTGGAGGGGTCTCCGTCCTTCTCGACTTGGTCGGACACCTCGACGCCCTGGTTGTCGCCCGAACGATGGGCGGTGAGGTTGACGAATCCGGTCACCGCGTGGAACGTGACCGTCCCCCACGAAGGGAAGGCTTCGTCCGCGGCGGAATTGGTTCCCGTGTCCAAGACCACGTTGAGGTAGTTCATCGCGCCAGGATCGCCGGCGAACGTGATGGTCCGAGTACCGGACGACTTGGCCAACACGCCGTCGCCCCAGTTGGAACCTCCCCAGACGAACGGCACGGGCAGAGGGTCCGACATTCTCATGTCGGGGAACGGTTTGCTGGTGACGCTGAAGGAGAAGGAATCCCAATATCCCCTGGCCGAGTTGTAGGAATCCCACGTCGAAAAGTCGTAGTCGAAGGTGAACGTGTACGTGTCGGACGGCTTCAAGAGGATCGACACGCCGTGGTACGTGGTCGCCTGGCTCTCGTGCTCGGTCCTGCCGACCTTCCCAAGCGTGATGGTGTCGCCCGACATTACGGCCTCGCCGTATGTCGAGCCGTACTCGATCACCAGGGCGATCGTGCCGACCGCGTCGCCCGCCGTCGCCCGCGCGACCGCGGTTCCGCTGCCGGTGTTGGGGGCCGTGTACAAGCCCGACGCGCTCACGGACCCGATGCCGCCGGCGAGCGACCAGGAGATCGAAGGTTGGCTCTTCAGGTCGTTGCCGAACTGGTCCTTGGCGACCGCCTTGAGCTGCGATCGCTCCCCGGGGCGGATGACGCCGCGTTCCGACGAGAGAACCAGTTTGGTCGCCTTCTGCTCGACGGACACGGTCGCCTTGCTCTGGGCGACGGCCCCTTGATTGCTGACCGTCACGAGGAAGGTGTACTCGCCGGCGGACGAGAAGGTGGCGGACACGCTGTTCGCCGTGTGCGAATGATTGTCGCTGAACTGCGGCATGAAGGCCCCGGCCGGCATCGACTCGATGGACCAGGAGTAGGTCAGGGACGAACCGGTGCCCGCGACCTGGGCCCCGACGCTGAGCTGGGTCGACTTGCCCTCGACCTGCCATTCCGAGGCGGAGGCCGGTGAGATGATGATCGGAGTCGCCGCGTAGTCGGTTGGCGGGTTGGGGGTGGAGGGGGGGGTCACGTCGATCGTGACCGTGGTCCAAGCGCCCGACGCGACTCCGTCGCCGGCCTTATAGATGAACGAATCCTGCCCGTAGAATCCGGTCCCCGGCGCGTAGGTGAACGTACCATCCGGGTTGAGAGTCAACGTCCCGCCTCGGGGCGGCACGACCAGTATCGCCGTCAACTGGTCGCCGTCGGCGTCGGAATCGTTGGAGAGGACGCCGCTCGACGCCGAGGAGATGGCGAGCGAGTTCCCCTGCGTCGTGGCATACGCGTCGTTCAGGGAAGTCGGGGCGTGGGGATTGGTGACGAGGATCGTCACCGTCGCCGGGTCGCTTTCCAGGGCGCCGTTGCTGGCCCGGTAGGTGAAAGTGTCGGTCCCGGTGAAGCCGGGATTCGGCGTATAGGAGAATGACCCGTCGGCGCTCAAGACCACCGATCCGTGACCGGCATTGCCGACGATGGCCGCCGACAGCGGGATCCCGTAGGGATCGACGTCGTTGGACAGGACGCCGTTGGCCTTCGCTATCGTGAGCGCGCGGTCGTGGAGCGACGTGTAGGATTCGTTGTTGGCCGTCGGGTGGATGATCGTCAGGGAGACGACCTCGCTGAACGGCGAATCGCCCGCGGAATTCGCGGCGATCACCCGGAATTTGTAGGGGATCCCCGACTGGAGGCCTGTGTCCGTGAAGCTCGTTGCCCCCGCCCCGGTATTGCCGACGTTGGCCCAGGCGCCGGAGCTCATCTGCCTTTCGATGCGGTAGCTCGTCTCATTGCTTACGTCGTCCCACGAGACCGTGATCGACGAGCCGGAGGCGGCCACGGCCTTGACCCCGGATGGGGCTTTCGGGAAGGCGGGGGCGGCCGACGAACCGTTTGCATAGGTCGAATGACCGCTGAACGCGGAGTAGGCTCGGACCCGGAAGTAGTACGTCTTCGACCCCTCGAACGGGCCGGTGACGGTGATCGTCGCAAATCTGCCCGGGACCGAGCCGACGGGAAGCCACGTCATGCCATCATTCGACTGCTCGACCTGGTATTCCGAGGCGCGCGACGAGTTGTTCGTCCACGCGATATCGGCACGCCCCCAGGAGATGATCGACGCCGTGAGGGCCGTCGGGGCCGACGGGCGGGTGATCGCGGTCGCAGTCGAGCTCGGCGCGGATTCCCCGAATGAATTCGCGGCCACGACCCTGTAAGAGTACGACGTCCCCTCGACCAGGCCGGCGTCGCTCCACTCGGTCGTGCCCGCCCCCACTGTCGTCACCCCCAACCAGCTCGTGCCCGACAGCCGCTCGACGCGATATTGACTCGCGCCGGCGACCACCGCCCACGACAACTTGATGCTCGCATCCGACTGAGTCGTAGCGGCAAGGCCGGTCGGCTGGCTCGGGAAGGCTGGAGTCGTTACGGAGGTCGTGACGTAGCTCGAATAGCCTTCGGGCAACGACGTGTAGGCCCTGAGCCGATAGAAGTAAGTGGTCGAGCCGTTGAAGGGCCCGGCGTCGACGGCGCTCGTCGCGTTCGCGCCGACGGCGCCGCCGACGCCGGTCCAGCCCGTGACGCCGTCGGCCGAGCGTTGGACCTGGTAGGAGGTCTCCTTGGAGGACCGGTCGGTCCAGGACAGGTTGATGCGGCCGCCGGAGACGACGCCGGCGGAGAGGGCCGAAGGCGCGAGCAGCGGGGATACGGCGTTGGCCGCGGCGCCGGGCGCGGAGTCGCCGGCGGCGTTGTACGCGATCACGCGATAGTAGTAGCGCGTCCCCTCGGCCAGGCCCGAGTCCGTGAGGCTCGTGGAAGAGGTCGGCGCTCCGACCTGCGACCAGCCGGAGGTCCCGTTGGCGCTCCGCTCGACCCGATAGCCGGTCGCCCCGACCACGCCCGACCACGTCAGGACGATCGCCCCCTCGGCCCCGGGGGTCGCCGTCGGCGCCGCCGGCTGGTTGGGGAATGCGGGGGTCGCCGCTGTAGTCGTGGCCGCCGTCGAATAGACAAGGAGGCCGTTATTGTACGCGCGGACGCGGTAGTAATAGGTGGTCGAGCCGTTGAAGGGCCCGGCGTCGACGGCGCTCGTCGCGTTCGCGCCGACGGCGCCGCCGACGCCGGTCCAGCCCGTGACGCCGTCGGCCGAGCGTTGGACCTGGTAGGAGGTCTCCTTGGAGGACCGGTCGGTCCAGGACAGGTTGATGCGGCCGCCGGAGACGACGCCGGCGGAGAGGGCCGAAGGCGCGAGCAGCGGGGATACGGCGTTGGCCGCGGCGCCGGGCGCGGAGTCGCCGGCGGCGTTGTACGCGATCACGCGATAGTAGTAGCGCGTCCCCTCGGCCAGGCCCGAGTCCGTGAGGCTCGTGGAAGAGGTCGGCGCTCCGACCTGCGACCAGCCGGAGGTCCCGTTGGCGCTCCGCTCGACCCGATAGCCGGCCGCGCCGGCCGCTGACGTCCACGTCAGGGCGATCGCCCCCTCGGCCGCCGCCGTCGCCGTCGGCGACGTCGGTCGGTCAGGGAATGCGGGGGTCGCCGCCGTCGCCGTCGCCGCATCCGAGTAGACGGCGAACGTGTTCAGGTAGGCCCGGATTCGGTAGTAATAGGTGGTCGAGCCGTTGAACGGGCCCGCGTCCACGACGCTCGAAGAGTTCGCGAGGACGGAGACGCCGATCCCGGTCCACCCGGAGACGCCGTCGAGCGACCGCTCGACGACGAAGGACGACTCCTTGGAGGACCGGTCGGTCCACGCCAGGTTGATGCGGCCCCCCGAGACGACCGACGCCGAGAAGCCGGACGGCACGAGCAGCGGCGAGACGGCGTTGGCCGTGGCGCCGGGCGCGGAGTCGCCGGCGGCGTTGTACGCGATCACGCGATAGTAGTAGCGCGTCCCCTCGGCCAGGCCCGAGTCCGTGAGGCTCGTGGAAGCGGTCGGAGCGCCGACCTGGGACCAGCCGGAGGTCCCGGTGGCGCTGCGCTCGACCCGATAGCCGGTCGCCCCGATCGAACCGGACCAAGTCAGGCCGATCACTCCCTCAGCGCCCGGGGTCGCCGTCGGGGCCGCGGGCTTGCTCGGGAAGACTGCGGTAGCGGCTGAGGCGACGCTCGAGTACGTCGAGTAGCCCGCGATGGTGTTGTAGGCCCGGACCCGATACTGATAGGTGAGCGACCCGTCGAAATCGGTCAGGTCGGTATACGAGACGGTATTGGCGGGGCGCGAAGGCAGGGCGAACCAGCTGACTCCGTTGGTCGACCTTTCGACATTGTAGGAGGTCTCGGCGGACGAGACGTCGGTCCACGACAGATCGATGCGGCCCCCCGAGAGGGCCGCGGCCGTCAGGCCGGTCGGGGCCGCGACGGCGGTCGCCGTGCTCGCCGAGGCGCTGGGCGCCGAGTCGCCCCCGGCGTTGTAGGCCGTGACGCGGTAGTAATACCGCTTCGCCTCGGCGAGCCCGGAGTCGTCGAAGCTCGTCGATCCGGCCGGGGCGGTCCCGACCTGGGCCCACCCCGTGGATCCGTCCGGGCTGCGTTCGATGCGGTAGCCCGATGCGGACGTCACGACCGACCACGCGACCCGAAGGCTCGAAACGGTCGGGGATCCGACGGAGACGCCCGTCGGCGCGGCCGGGAACGCCGTCGTCATCGACCCCGCGGCGTATGCCGAGTAATAGGTGAAGTAGATGTTCGGGCTCTGGACGGCGCGGACCCTGAAGTGGTAGGTCGCGCCGGGGGCGAACGCCCCCGCGATCGACGCGGTCGTCGCGTTCGCGGCGATGCCGGGGGTCGTCGTCCATGCGACGCCGTCGGTCGACCACTCGACCTGATACCCGGTCTCGACGGCCGAGCGGTCCGTCCAGGACAGGTCGATCCGCGACCCGGAGGCCGAGGCCACCGCGAGATTCGCCGGGCCGAGCAGGTCGGTCGTGGCGGCTACGGTCGCCGTATAGGCCGAGTCGCCCGCGCCGTTGGCCGCGCGGATGCGATACGAGTAGGAGGTGCGCTCCGTCAGCCCGGAGTCGACGAACGTGGTCGCGTCGGGGCCCGTCGTCCCGACCTGGGTCCACGTCGACCCGACGAGGCGCTCGATCTTGTAGCCGGTCTCCCGGGCCACGTCGCCCCAGGTGAGCCGGACCTCGGTCGGGGACAGGGCCGCGGCGGCGGGCGCCGTCGGGGCGACCGGCTGGCCGGCCGTGGCGGCGACGACGACGGCCGGCGTGGAGTGACCGCCCGCATTGGTCGCCATGACGCGGAACCAGTAGGTCGTCCCGGGCGTGAGGTTCGTCGCCTGGTACCAGTAGCTGCCCAGCCAGTTGTACGGAGGGCTCCCGTGGAGGGAGTAGTTGACGCCGTCGGTCGAGTATTCGACCCGATACTGATCCTCGTTGTCGGTGGCGTCCGTCCAGGAGAGGTTGACCTGGACGTTCGAGGCGACCGTCGCCGTCAGGTTCACGGGCGGCGCCGGGAGGACCTGGGCCGGGGCGGCCGACGCGACGTTCGAGTACGCCGAGTCGTCGCCGTTGTACGCACGCACCCGGAAGTAGTAGGTGACGCCCGGCGTCCCGGCGACGGCCGCGGTCGTGACGTTGGCCCCGGGCGTGGCGACGACGGCGAAGTCGACGCCGTCGGTCGAGCGCTCGACCTTGTAGCCCGTCTCATTGGTCGCGACGTCCGTCCAGGCCAGATTGATGAGCGTCGCCGACCAGGGGACGGCCGTCAGGTTGATCGGGGCGGCCGGGGCCGTGCTCGTCCGGCCCGGGGCCGAGGCGGAGTAGGCGGAGGTCCCTGTAGCGTTGTAGGCCCGGACGCGGAACCAGTAGACCGTGCCGGCCGCGAGGCCCGTCGCCTGATACGTCGCCTGGTTGGGCCCGGTCGTCCCGATCTCCGCGAAGGTCACGCCGTCCGAGGATCGCTCGACCCTGTAGCCGGACTCGTTCGAGGCGGCGTCGTACCAGCTCAGGTCGATCGCCGAGCCCGAGGCCGCGGACGCCTGGAGGTTGGTCGGCGCGTTGAGCAGCGGCGTCGTCGCCCAGGCGATCCCCGAGAAGGCCGAGTCGCCCGCCGCGTTGGTCGCCCGCACGCGGTAGGCGTACGTCGCCCCGACCGCCGCGGACGTGTCGGAGAACGTCCATCCCAGGTTGTAGACGAAGCCGCCCGTACCGACCTGGACGAAATTCACCGCGTCGGTCGACCGCTCGACCTTGTAGCCGGTCTCGTTGTCGGTCAGGTCGGCCCACTTCAGGTCGATCCGCGAGCTGCCCGCCGCCGTCGCCGTCAGCACGGCCGGGGCGCCGGGCGGCGTCACGGTCGCCGCGGCGGACGCGACGTTGGAATAGGCCGAGGCCTCGGCGTTGGTGTTCCGGGACTGGACGCGGAAGTAGTAGGTGACGCCCGCGGTCAGCCCGGTCGCGAGGTAGGTGGTCTGATTCCAGCCGGCCGAGGTCAAGTACGCGAAGGCGACGCCGTCGGTCGAGCGCTCGATGGAGTAGCCCGTCTCGTTCGTCGCCGTATCCGTCCAGGCGAGGTTGATGTAGCCGTCGCCCCTCGCCACGGCCGTCAGGTCGGCCGGGGCCGCGGGCACGAACCTCGTGGCGGCGGAGGCCGTCGTGGAGTACGCCGAGTGGCCCTGGCCGTTGCAGCCGCGCACCCGGAAGTAGTAGGTGACGCCGGGCGTGAGGCCGGTGGCCTGGTAGGAGCCCTGGTTCGCGGGGCTCGTCCCGATCTCGGCGAAGTTCACGCCGTCGGTCGACCTCTCGACCTTGAATCCCGTCTCGTTGCTCGACTGGTCGTACCAGCTCAGGTTGATCTGCGTGCTGGAGGCGGCCGAGGCGTACAGGGTCCCGGGGGTCGCGACAGGCGCCGCGGCGGGCGTCGTCACGGAGGCGGTCGGCGAGAAGGCCGTGTCGCCCGAAGGGGTGACGGCGCGGACGCGATAGGTGTAGCCGGTCCCGGCGACCGCCTGATAATCGGTGTAATACAGGCCCATGTAGGTGGGCTGGTTCGCGATCTGGGTGAAATTGACGCCGTCGGTCGACCGCTCGATCTTGTAGGAGGTCTCGTTCGGCAGGTTGTCCGACCAGGTCAGCAGGACCTGGGTCGGCGACGACGCGACCGCCTTCAGGTTGGTGGGGTAGTTGTAGGTCGGTATCGCGACCTGGACGGCCGGGGTGAAGGCGGACGTCCCCTGCGCGTTGTAGGCGCGGATCCGGAAGTACGTGCCGCTGGCGATCGGGCCGTAGGCGGCCGTGGTCTGGTTCGCGTAGGGGCTGGCGTAGGCCGTGAAGTTCACGCCGTCGAGCGACCGCTCGACGTCGAACCGCGTCTCGTTGTCGGAGTTGTCGGTCCAGTCGAGCCGGACCTCGGAGTTCGACAGGGGGACGGCCGTCAGGCCCGTCGGCGCGGCCGGCAGGAGGGCCGTCGTCGTGGAGGCCGCGACGGCCGACGGGGCCGAGTCGCCGGCCGCGTTGTAGGCCTTGACGCGGAACCAGTAGGCGGTCGTCGGGGAAAGGCCCGTGACGCTGAAGGACGTCGACGTCGTGGTGTTGACGGCCGTGAAGGAGACCCCGTCGGTCGACCTCTCGATCCTGTAGCCCTGGACGTCGTCGGAGTCGTTCCGCCAGGCGAGGTCGACCTGGACGCCGGAGACGGCGACGGCGGCGAGTTCGAGCGGGGCGGCCGGGACGACGGGGGCCCCGGCCGCGGAGACGACGTTCGACGGCGCGGAGTCGTCGCCGTTCGCGGCTCGGACCCGGAAGTAGTAGGTCGCGCCGAACGCCACGGTCGCCGCGTAGGCCGTGGAGTTCTCCGACAGCGTCTGCAGGGGCGTGAAGTCGACCCCGTCCGTGGAACGTTCGACCTTGTAGCCGGTCTCGTTCGTCGCCAGGTCGGTCCACGAGAGGTTGATCTTGATGGGCGAGGCGGGGGTCGCCGTCAGGTCGATCGGCGCCGCCGGCGCGACGCTCGTCCGGGTCGGGACGACGGCGGACCAGGCGGAGTCGCCGGAGGCGCTCGCGGCGCGGACCCGGAACCAGTAGTTCGTCCCGGCGGAGAGGCCGGTCGCCGAATAGCTCGACTGGTTCGCCCCGACGGTCGCCAGCGGCGTGAAG
>ERZ778021.1767-NODE-1767-length-22872-cov-6.524696_pt1 | contig 22872 bp, 16 predicted proteins | sample MGYA00375751_ERZ778021 | MGnify/ENA primary metagenome ERZ778021 (study PRJEB29350, sample SAMN05389814) | bioreactor metagenome | isolation source: Thiocyanate stock bioreactor | place: South Africa: University of Cape Town | collected 2013-08-29 ... | reverse complement strand
TCTTCGGATTCATCCACGTCCGCAAGCTCGCTGAAACCGTCAACACGGCCTAGGAAGGTCACTCCACCGTCGCAGAACCCGCAAAGGGCGCCCACGTTCGGGGCCGCGCATCCGCTGGCCGGGGAATAGGGAGAACCCGGAACGAGGTTGTTCAGGTATGAGGCGGCCATCCTGTCGCAGTTGGTCGGGATCTGGTTCGCGTAGAACCAGTCAGCCGTGGACTGCGGCGGCATGGAATGGTAGACGAGGGCCGCCGCCAGCCCGGCGGAGAGGCTGATCAAGAGTCGGGGATGCGACATGCGTTCGGCTCCTTCGGGTGTCGAGGGGTCGTCGGAAAGGCGGGATTCGGGTCGTTTTCAGCGAGGATCGCCCGTCGTTTCACCTCCGTTTCGGCTGCCCAGGGCCCTCCAGGCGGCCAGGGCGATCCCATCCCTGACGAGGCGGACGGAACCGTCGCCTAGCAGGAGATTGACGCCCCCCTCGTGTTGCGACCTGGCCGTGGAGATCCCCGGGGGCGTCTTGGCCCCGCCCAGGCAATCGGGGATGCGGCCGTTGGGGCCCTGGGCGTGGACGTAGGTCGTGCGGTCGGAGCCCCCCCAGAGCCATCGATCGCCGCCGAGCTGGAAGATCTCATGGAAGACCTGTTCGTACTTCAGCGGCCGGCCGGCGATCCGGCAGGCCGCCAACCCGTCGTCGGCCGTCCCGTGGACGCCCGTCTGGTCCGGCCAGTAATCTCGGGCCGGGACGGCGGGGCCGTTGCCGGAGCCCCGCAGGCGCTCGCTGAACGCGGCCGTGTTCGACAGGCCGTCGACGACGTGTGCGGCGGTCACGACCCCCAACTCCGCCAGCAGGCCGTTGCCGCTGTCGGGATGGAGGTACGTCATGGCGGGATAGGCCCCGATCCCCGTGCAGCCGCGGTAGTTGACGGCGCCCTCCCGCAACGGCGAGCCGTCGGAGGGGCAGAGGAAGACGCCCAGGGTGGTCGAGAGGACCGTGGCGTTGATCGCGGCGGCCGTCAACTCCTCGGCGCTGGGCCCCGAGTATCCGATGGTCTTCAGCGGGCTCGCGCCGGCCTCGAAGTTCAGCGATTGATACAAGGGCCCCTGTTCGAGCCACGGCAGGAGCCGGGAATGGACGCTGAAGTAGCCCCACTCGACCCACGGGGCCCCGCCCCCCTGCGCCGTATGGAAGATCGTCGTGGTGGCGATCGGGAAGCATCCGTTGACGTCGTGGTAGCCGTTGAGCGCCAGGCCGATCTGGCGCAGGTTGGACTGGCAGGCGAGCCGACGGGCGGACTCGCGCGCCCGCATCGCGGCCGGGAGCAGGAGGCCCGCCAGGATCGAGATGATCCCCATCGCCGTGAGGAGCTCGATGAGCGTCATCCCTCGATGGGGCGGGGACGGTTCGGGTCGGGTCATCGGCTCGCCTCCGACCGGGGGGTGATGACGACGGTGAGAGGGACGGTCGGTTGCCGAGGGTGGTCCGTGGCGATGGTGATCTCTCGAACCGCCCCCGCGGCGGGGGCCGCGGCCGGCGCGATCGCGAGGCGGACGGTCTGCACGACCCCTCCTGCTTTCGCTCCGCCGTCCGTCGGGACGATCGTCGCGCCCGAGACGCCCGTGACGCGGAACGGCGCGGCCTCGGCTTCCAGGCGGACGTCGACCTCCCTGGAGGCGGAGGCGCCGAGGAAGACGGCCGACGGCGTCGATCGGATCCAGGGGCGGACGATCCAATGGATCGGTTCCACGCGACGGCGGCCTCCGGCCCATGTAAACGCGAGTTCGGCCCGATGGCTCCCGGGCTCGGCGTGCGCGGGGAGCCGGATCCGGACCTTGCGCCTGGCGACCGATAACCCCGACGCATCCCGCGCGTCGCCGGGGCCGTCCTCAAGGTCGGCCTCGACTCCCGCGGACTCGACCCCGTCGGGGGGAGGCAAGCCCTGGTTCTCCGATCTCCGGCAGACGACTTCCATCTCCATGACCCCGGGCCGGCCCGTGAGCAGCGAGGCCGGGGAGCCCGAGAGCGGGGTCATCTCCCACGCCGCCGTCAGGTCGGCGGTCAGGGTGAGCGCGATCCGTTCGGCGTCGGGCGCGTCCGTGGCGACCAGGAAGTCGACGCGACGCTTGCCGGCCTGGAATCCGGGGTGGAACGTCACCGGGATGGGCAGGCTCGAATGACGCGGGATCAAGGTGGACGTCGGGTCGATCGTCGAGCAACACGGTGAGTGGGCGGACGCTTGCAGGATGCGGACGTCGCGATCCCAGGGGTTCGCCAGGACGAACGTGTGCCGCAACGTCTGGTCGTCGGCGATCACCGAGCCGAGGTGGAACTCCCCCCCCCCATGGATCCGAGGACGACGTTGCGAGCGGGTGCGGGCGGCCGGTACGCCTGGGCGTCGCGTCGGTCGCATCCGGTGGGCGACATCGAGAGGGTCGCCAGGATGGCGAGCGAGGTCGGCCGACTCCATCGCCCCGTGATCGGTCCGCGGCGCATCCTTCTCCTCCTGCATCGGACGGGAAGATGTCGATTGTCGAGGGCGTCGCTCAGGGTTTTGTTGTGAATTCCATGGGTCAGCATGTGTCGGTGATTCTGGCTTCGGCCTTGAGGCGAGTCAAGCGAAAAGGTTGGCGGTTTTGGAGTATGAAAAAACATTATAGACTTTGAGAGAGTGAATGGGGCGCGATCGGAGGCGGCCTGGCGGGCAACCCCGGCGCGGATTTCGGAGTCCCCGGGATTGGACGGGCGGCGTAGAATGGGGGCGTTCTCGAAGTCGAGGCGAGCACGTCGTCCGGGGTCCCCCTCCATGCGGATCGGCATCGTCAACGATTCGGTGATGGCGCGCGAGGCGCTGCGGCGCGTCGTGGCGTCGGGCGACGGGCTCCAGGTCGCGTGGACGGCCCGCGACGGCGCCGAGGGGGTGGAGCAGGTCAAGGCGGACGCGCCCGACCTGGTCCTGATGGACCTCTTCATGCCCAAGATGGACGGCGTGGAGTCCACCCGCCGGATCATGAAGGAGGCCCCCTGCCCCATCCTCGTCGTGACGGCCACGGTCAGCGGCCAGATCGACAAGGTGTACCAGGCCATGGGCCACGGCGCGCTCGACGCCGTGGACACGCCCGTCCTGGGGGCTTGCGGCGGCTGCGCCGGCGGCGCCGACCTGCTGCGGAAGATCCAGACCATCGGCAAGCTGATCGGCAAGTATCAGCCGAGATGCCCGTCGCCCTCGCCTCCCCCGGGCCCGCCGCCGTCGGCGAGGACTCGGGAGCCCATGCTGGCGCTGGGGGCGTCGACCGGCGGGCCGTTCGCGGTGGCCGAGATCCTTAAAGGCTTGCCCGCCGATTGGGACGCCTGCACGGTGATCGTCCAGCACGTCGACGCGTTCTTCGTCGTCGGCCTGGCCGGCTGGCTGAGCGAGCACTCGGGCCGTCGCGTGCAGCTCGCGGCCGACGGCGACCGCCCCGAGCGCGGCAAGGTCCTGCTGGCGGCGACCTCCGATCACATGCGGCTCGACGAGGACGGCCGGCTCCGCTACTCGGCCGAGCCCAAGGCGGCCTGCTACCGACCCTCGGTGGACGTCTTCTTCCGCAGCGTCGCCCAGAACTGGCCCGGCCCCGGCGCGGCGGCCCTGCTCACCGGCATGGGCCGAGACGGCGCCGACGGCCTGCTCGCCCTGCGCCGCCGCGGCTGGACGACCGTCGCGCAGGACGAGGCGACGTCCGTGGTCTGGGGCATGCCCCGCGCCGCGATCGAGCTGGGGGCCGCCGAGGCCGTCGCCCCGCTCGACGAGATCGCCGACGCCCTGGCCCGCGGGATCCGCGGCGGGGCGCAGGCGCGGGCCGTCCGCTGATGGAAGAATAGGACGTCCCGACCTCCTACCATCTGAACGACCGCGCGACCGGCCCGCGACGAACGCCCCCGGAAGGTCACCATGAGCACCGACGCCCACTTCACCGAGCACAAGGTCACCGTCCTCCTGATCGACGACCAGGCGATGATCGGCGAGGCCGTGCGCCGGATGCTCGCCGGCGAGGCGGACATCGAGTTCCACGCCTGCCGCGACGCCACCAAGGCGCTCGACGAGGCCCTCCGCATCAGGCCCACCGTCATCCTGCAAGACCTGGTCATGCCCGACATCGACGGCCTGACCCTGGTCAAGAACTTCCGGGCCCAGGACGAGACGCGGGACGTCCCGATGATCGTCCTCTCCACCAAGGAGGAGCCGGCCGTCAAGGCCGAGGCCTTCGCCCTGGGCGCCAACGACTACGTCGTCAAGCTCCCCGACCGCCTCGAACTCATCGCTCGCATCCGCTACCACTCCCGCGGTTATATCGCCCTGCTCCAGCGCAACGAGGCGTACACCGCGCTGCAGGAGAGCCAGAAGCGGCTCTCCGACGAGGTCCGCCAGGCCGAGCGCTACGTCGAATCCCTCCTGCCCGACAAGCTGAAGAAGGGGGAGATCCTGACCGACTGGCGGTTCGTGCCCTCGGCCGAGCTGGGGGGCGACTCGTTCGGCTACCACTGGCTGGACGACGACCACTTCGCCTTCTACCTGCTGGACGTCTCCGGCCACGGCGTCGGCGCGGCCTTGCTCTCGGTCTCGGCCATGAACGCCCTGCGCTCGCAGGCCCTGCCGAACACGGACTTCCGCGACCCCAGCCGGGTCCTCTTCGCACTCAACAACGCCTTCCAGATGGACCAGCAGAACGGCCTGTACTTCACCATCTGGTACGGCGTCTTCCACAAGCCCACGCGCCAGGTCCGCTACTCCGGCGGCGGCCACCCGCCGGCCATCCTCATCGACGGCCCCTCGGCCGCCGAGACCAAGCTGACGATGCTGGAGTCCAGCGGCCCCATGATCGGCGCCATCACCGACATGGAATATGGCCAGGCCGAGGTCCCGCTCGGCCCGTTCGCCAAAATCTACCTCTTCAGCGACGGCACCTACGAGATCGAGAAGGCCGACGGCGCCCTCTGGCCCTTCGGCGACTTCATCGCCTTCATGGGACAGGGCCCGTTCGACGACCCCGCCGCCCCCAAGATGGACGCCCTCATCGCCCACGACCGCGCCCTCATGGGCCGGGACGACTTCGCCGACGACCTCTCCATGGTCGAACTAACCTTCCTCCCCTGACCCCTCGATCCCGGCTCCGTTCGCGCCGGCAGGGGGCGTTTTTGGGTTGTCGTAAGTCGTTTGGCAGGAGTGGTTTGGTCGCGGTTTTCGGGTGGCTTCGTTCGTCGAGGTCGATTGAGGATTTCGACATTCCTCGCCGATCACCACCATGCACGGCGGGCGTTCAAACTCCGGTAGGCTGGGTCGCGACCCAGCCCGGATGAGGCGTCGCGTATCCCGGGCTGGGTCGCGACCCAGCCTACGGGGAAGACGGCCGCCTTCGCCTATGAGGGCGTTACGTCGAAAACATGGGAGTGGGAGCATGGGGCCCCCCTTCTCCCCTCGTGGGAGAAGGTGCCCCGGAGGGGCGGATGAGGGGGGCGCGACCGGGAGCCGCGGACGTCAAATCCCACGCCGGCCTGGTGATGCGGAGGCGGTCGCCCTCTCATCCGGCCTTCGGCCACCTTCTCCCGCGAGGGGAGAAGGATGATCGTCATCACGCTTCTCGCGCGTTTCGAGGCCGTCTGGGGCCCCGTTTCGATCCTCGCGATTTGTCAAAGAGTGCGCCGTCTCCCGGGACGATCCGCGACGGGACCGTCGAGATTTCAGGAATCCGCAGGGGATCCCGAGAATCCTCGGGATCCCCCCAAGGGATATGGAGGTGGCGAAGCCGCGTCGACGTTCTCTCCCGGTGGGGCGCTCCGGCGAAAACCCTGGGATCGAGCGTGCATAATCCCTTCTCCCTCAAGGGGAGAAGGATGCTCGTCGGCGGCCCGTTCGGGCTTCTGAAACCGTCGCTCCCTCCGCGCTCCGGCGACCCTCACCCGGCCCTCCGGGCCACCCTCTCCCGGCGGGAGAGGGGACGAACAGGCGTTCCGGGCCGGGGCGAAGCCGACTCGGAACGTCGAGATTCCGGCCCGCGGGAGTGTCACTCGTCGTCCTTGTCCTCGTGCTTCTCCTCCTTGTCGTCCCCCTCGGGCTTCTCGACCTTCAGCCCTTCGAGGGCCTGGAGGACGCGGTCCATCTTGGCTTCGAGGGCGTCGATGCGCCGGTCGGCCTCCGGGGAGGGGCGACCCGGGCCGCCGGGGACGGGGCCGGGGCGCATGGGGCCGAATCGGCCGCGGAACGGGATCGGCTTGCGAGGGCCCGGGCCGCGGCGGTCGGCCTGCTGGAGTTCGCGCTGGGCCTCGCGGAGCTGCTGCTGAAGGTCGCGGATGCGGCGCTGGGCGCGGTCCCGGTCGTCCCCCTCCTCGGCCGGCTTCGCGGCCTCGTCCGGCGCGTCGGCTTCGGCCGCGACCCGGCCGCGGATTTCGTGATAGCGGTCCCGCCAGCGTCTCGCGATCTCCTCCTGCAACTCGGCCAGGTGGGCATCGCGGGCCTTCAGGGCGGGATCGCCCTTCTTGACCGCCCGCCGCCGGTCGTGGTCCCGCAGGCGCTCGATCTCCTGCTTCTGGGCGTACAGGGCGGCGACCTCCGGATCGGCGCGGAACTCGGCCTCGATGCGGCGCTGGATCTCCTCTTCGTCGGGGGCCGCGGCGTCGGCGGCCTCCTCGACCTTGTCCTTGACCTCGTCGGCCATGGCGCCGAGGCGTTCGCGCTCGGCGTCGTAGCGGCGACGCAGGGCCTCGCGGGCGTCGTGGCGAGACTTCTCCAGGTCGTCGCGGACTTCTTCCTGGGCCTTGCGGATGGCGTCGCGGGCGCTGCGGTCGATGGGGCCGCCTTCCTGGAAGGCGCGGGTCAGCTCGTCGCGGGCGCGTTCGAGGGCCGACTTGATGTCGTCGGTGGAGACGTCGTCGCGCCTGAGGGTGTCGCCGAGGGCCGAGGCGGCGTCGCCGATCGCCTTGCGGACCTCGTCGGCGACGGGCTCGGCCTGCTTCGTCAGGCGTTCGGCCAGCTCCTGCACCCGCTTCGCCATCGCGTCGACGGCCTCCTTCTCGTCGCCGTCCTCGCCGGGGGGCTCGGGGGCCTCGGGCGGGGCCGGTGGCGCGGGGGGGGCGGGCGGCGCGGGGCGTTCGCGGGGGGGGCCGTCCTCGAAGACGCGTCCGAGCGCGGGGGCGGCGAGGAACGCCAGGCCCAGCAGCCCGGCCCCCCCGACCGCCTTCATCGTCCTGCTAGCCTTGGGGCGGGATCGCATGGTGCATCGTCTCCTGGCTGTCGGTCCGGTCGGGCGGGCCGCCGGCGCGCGCCGGGGCCCGTACCCTTCCCAGGCATTCGTCGGGCCGAGCTTCTTATTATTCGCCGGGAGGGGGGCGATTACGACGCCGAGGCGTCCTCGGGGGCCAGGCCCATGAGCCGCTCGACGGCCAGGCCGACGTCGGGCTGGCGCATCAGCGACTCGCCGACGAGGATCGCGGCGACGCCGGCGGCCTGGAGCCGCTCGACCTGGGCGCGGGAGTGGATGCCGCTCTCGCTGACCAGCAGGACGCCGTCGGGGACGCGCTCGCGGACGCGCATCGTCCGGTCGAGGTCGGTGGTGAACGTGTGGAGGTCGCGGTTGTTGACGCCGACGAGGTCCGCGCCGGCGGCCAGCACGCGGTCGAGGTTCGCCGGGTCGTGGAACTCGACGAGGGCCGCCATCCCCAGGCCCTTCGCCCGCTCCAGGAGCGCGGCCATCGTGGCGTCGTCGAGAATCTCGGCGATCAGCAGGATGGCGTCGGCCCCGGCGACGCGGGCCTCGACGACCTGGTACTCGTCGATGAGGAAGTCCTTGCGGAGCAAGGGGATGGCGACGGACGCGCGGATCCGGGCCAGGTACGACAGGTGGCCCTGGAAGTAGGGGACGTCGGTCAGCACGCTGATGCAGGCCGCGCCGTGGTCCTGGTACGCGCGGGCGATCGAGACGGGCTCGAAGTCCTCGCGGATCACCTTCACGGAGGGGCTGGCCTTCTTGACCTCGGCGATCAGCGAGATGGAGCCCTTGCCGTCGAGCGCGGCGCGGAAGTCGCGGACCGGCGGGGCCTCGGCGGCCTGCGCCTCCAGCTCCTCCAGGGGCATGCGGCGGCGGTCGCGCTCGACCTCCCGGCGCTTGGAGGCGACGATCTCTTCCAGGATGGTCGGGGTCTTGCCGGGGTGTTCGGGCATCGGTCTCGATCCGGGGGCGTCCTGTCGGTTCGTGCGGGTTTCTAGAGTAGCGTCGGCCCGCGGCTTTGCCATCCTCGCCCCGAGGGGGCCGGAAAACTTCGACTTGACGCTTGCAGGAAAAGCGGGGATCAGGCTAAAGTCCTCCGCAGCAACCGAAGAGGCGAGACCAGGACGTTTCCATTCATCCGGGCCGTCGGCGTGATCGGCCGCCCTCCTGTCCAGCGGATCGCGAGGTTTCCAGCAACAAGGACGTGAGCGGAGCGTCGAACCGGGGGGCCGCCGCAGGGCGGGAGGCCCCGGGCCTCGGCGTTTCGGGGGAGATCATCAAGGATGAGAACCGTCGCGAAGTGCCCGAACCCATCGTGCGGCCGCGTCTCGCAGCTGGGGGTCGACCCCCTCGGCCGCGTCTTCCGATGCCCGCGCTGCCTGACCAAGCTCCGGGGCGAGCCCGCGGGCTCCGGCTCGGGCTCCGGATGGGCGGCCGTCGAGCCTCGGCGTCCGGTCGCTCGGCGACATGCGGCGGCGTCCCCGCGGGGCTTCGACTCGGGCTCCGGCTCCGGCGGCGTGGCCGTGCTGGCCCCCCCCGCCCCGTCGACGTCCCTGGCGTATCGGGGGGGGGCCGAGAGCGGCGAGTTCCTGGCCGCCGCCTTCGACCTCGACGAGCCGTGGGACGACCTGGCCGAGGCCGCCTCGGGGTTCGAGTGGAACGAGAGTTCGTACTCGGTCCCGGCGATGGGCCCGCTCGACGCCTCGCGCACGGGGGTCTTCGCGGCGGCCCGCCACCTGGAGCAGGACGGCCCCGCCGTCGGGGGCGAGGACCGCGGCCTGGCCCGCTTCCGGATCCTCGGCCTGCTGGGCGAGGGCCGTCACGCCTCCGTCTACCGCGCCTTCGACCCCACCCTGGAGCGCCAGGTGGCCCTCAAGCTGATGCGCGACGAGGCCCCGCGGTCGTCGCGGGCGCAGGAGCGGTTCCTGGGCGAGGCCCGGGCGCTGGCGAGCCTGAAGCACCCCGGCATCGTCTCGATCTACGAGGCCGGCCGCGACGGCGACCGGCTCTACCTGGCGCTCGACCTGATCGAGGGCCGCAGCCTGGCCGAGGTGCTGGCCGACGGCCGGCTCTCGCATCGCAGGGCCGCCGAGGTGGCCGCCGACCTGGCCGAGGCCCTGTCCTACGCCCACGGCCTGGGGATCGTCCACCGCGACGTCAAGCCGGCCAACGTCCGCATCGACGCCCGCGGCGGCGTCCACCTGATGGACTTCGGCATCGCGCTGCGGCCCGATTCGCCCGACGCCCCCCCCGGGTCGATCGTCGGCACCCCGGCCTACCTCGCCCCCGAGCGGCTCGACGCCGACGGCGGCCGTCGCGAGGCCCTGCCGGCGGCCGACCAGTACGGGCTGGGCGCCGTCCTGTACGAGATGCTCTGCGGCCGGCCCCCGTTCGACGGCCCGGCCCCGTCGGTCCTGGCCCGGGCCTCGGCCCACGAGCCCCCCTCGCCCGACGCCGTCGACCCGAGGGTCCCGCGCGCCCTGGCCGAGATCTGCCGCAAGGCGACCGCCCGGAAGCCCGACCGCCGCTACGCCTCGTGCGAGGACCTGGCCGTCGACCTCCGCCGCTGGCTCCGGGGCGAACGCCCCCAGGCCCGCCGTCGCGTCTGGTTCGCCTGATCGCGGCCCCCTCGCGCCCCATCTCGGGCCGGTTGCCTCGGCGTCCGCCGTGGACGATGCTATATGCGGGAGGGAATGCTCCGATGACGCCACAGGCCGCGCCGGCCGTCGCCGCGCCCCCGGGACCGGAAGGGTCGCCCAGGCTCCTGATCGTGGACGATTCCGCCTTCGAGCGGCGGTGCATCGCCGGGCTCCTCGCCGACCTCGACGGCCTCCGGGTCGAGTTCGCCGCGGGCGGGCTCGCCGCGCTGGAGGCCATCGAACGCGACCCCCCCGACCTGATCCTCACCGACCTGGTCATGCCCGACGTCGACGGGCTGGAGCTGGTGCGTCGCGTGCGCGAGGCGCGGCCCGGCCTGCCGATCCTGCTGATGACGGCCTTCGGCGGCGAGGACGAGGCCGTCCAGGCCCTCCGCGCCGGGGCGGCCGACTATCTCTCCAAGTCGCGCCTCGAGAAGGACCTGGGGCCGACCCTCCGCCGCGCCCTGGACGCCTTCGCCGTCGACCGCCGCCGGCGGATGCTCAACGAGCGGCTGGTCCGGCGGACGTCGATCTTCGAACTGGGCTGCGACCCCGACCTCGCCTGGGCCCTGGTCGCGGCCCTCGTCGAGGACGTCGCCGCCCTGGGCCTGCTCGGCCGCCCGGACCAGATCCGCCTCCACGTCGCCCTCCAGGAGGCCCTGGCCAACGCCCTCTACCACGGCAACCTGGAGGTGGACTCCGAGCTGCGCCAGGAGGACGAGTCGGCCTTCTACGACCTCGCCGACGCGCGGCGCGGCCAGGAGCCCTACCGCTCCCGACGCATCCGCGTCCGCTCCGACGTCGACCGCGATCGGGCCGTCTTCGAGATCGCCGACGAAGGCCCCGGCTTCGACCATCGCCGCCTCGACCGCCCCGTCGAGCCCGAGGACCTGTCCCGCGTCGGGGGCCGCGGCCTGCTCATGATGCGCACGTTCATGGACGAGATCTCCTACAACGACCGGGGGAACGTCGTCACCCTGACCAGGCGCCTCGCCCCCGCGTCGGGGGCCGGCCCCGCGGCTTTGCGCGAGGGCCCGGCCCGTTGATGCCGGGGGGCCTGCTCGGGGCGTCGGCGATCGTCGAGGCGGCATCTTGCGGCCCGATGCGCGGCATGATAGGATCATCCCCATCGCGAGCCGGCCCCCATCCTGCTCCACGGGCGATTAACTCAGCGGCTAGAGTACCGTCTTCACACGGCGGGAGTCACTGGTTCGAATCCAGTATCGCCCACTCGGCCCAAAACCACCTCTTCTCTCGCAGCGTGCGGCCGCATCATCCCCCCGGCCGCCGACCTCGGCCGAACCGCGTCGAATCCGACCGACGGCCTCCCGCCCCGTCCCATTCCACCCGCTCGTCGAACGACGTTCGCCCTCGAAATTCGCCCCCACGGCCCCTCGCGCCCGATCCTGCTCATCGCATTCCGTGGTTCGAGCCCCCCCGTCGCGACGACGGGAGGAACGACGCGGTCGAACATCTCCCGACGGACCCCGCCGTTTCGACCCGCCCCCCGTCGCGACGACGGGGGGAACTGATCGGCTGGAGCCTGGCCTCGCCCGCCGCCTGGCTTCAACCCGCCCCCCGTCGTCACGACGGGGGGAACCCCAGGTCGACAAGGCGTTCGGCGGGATCGCGAAGTTTCAACCCGCCCCCCGTCGTCACGACGGGGGGAACATGTGGACGCCGTTGGGGACGTAGAAGAAGGCCGAGTTTCAACCCGCCCCCCGTCGTCACGACGGGGGGAACCCGATGACGCCTTTCGCGCCTTCGAGCCGGCCCGAGTTTCAACCCGCCCCCCGTCGTCACGACGGGGGGAACGCATCAAGCGGATCCACTACCTCCGCAAGAAAGGGTTTCAACCCGCCCCCCGTCGTCACGACGGGGGGAACACGATCGTACCATCGGCCCGGGCGCGATTGACTTGTTTCAACCCGCCCCCCGTCGTCACGACGGGGGGAACCGGCGGCGGATATCCAGCAAGCCAAGGCTGCGGAGTTTCAACCCGCCCCCCGTCGTCACGACGGGGGGAACGGCCATGCGGCGGGTTGCGGCCGGGGCCGTCGACGTTTCAACCCGCCCCCCGTCGTCACGACGGGGGGAACCGTGGTCGCAGCTTGCGGTTGCGGAAATTCCGCGGGTTTCAACCCGCCCCCCGTCGTCACGACGGGGGGAACACGTCTGATCGGGAGCGAGTGAAACAACGCCCATCGTTTCAACCCGCCCCCCGTCGTCACGACGGGGGGAACCGTCTGGCCGCGGTTGATGAAGAACTTGGCGAGGTTTCAACCCGCCCCCCGTCGTCACGACGGGGGGAACCGGAGGTTGGGGATGGCGCGCGCGCTGGACGGTCGGTTTCAACCCGCCCCCCGTCGTCACGACGGGGGGAACCCATCCATATCGGTTTCACATCCAGAGGACGCCATGTTTCAACCCGCCCCCCGTCGTCACGACGGGGGGAACCATGCAGACTAGGTGCATGCACCTATTGCATCAAGTTTCAACCCGCCCCCCGTCGTCACGACGGGGGGAACGCGCCGGCAAGGTCCGCGAGGTCGTCGCCAGCGTCGTTTCAACCCGCCCCCCGTCGTCACGACGGGGGGAACGGTCCAGCCCTCGTCGGTGAGCGGATAGGGCGCGGTTTCAACCCGCCCCCCGTCGTCACGACGGGGGGAACTCTCGTCTGTAGACTCACAGGCTACGCCTGCGTAGTTTCAACCCGCCCCCCGTCGTCACGACGGGGGGAACCAAACGTGCAGTATGCTCCCAAGTAGGTCGAAATGTTTCAACCCGCCCCCCGTCGTCACGACGGGGGGAACGCGGTCGGCGTCATCCCCAGGCCGTCCGCGTAGCGGTTTCAACCCGCCCCCCGTCGTTACGACGGGGGGAACTGGACCTCGGTGGACGCGCAGTCGGGCGACCTCGTTTCAACCCGCCCCCCGTCGTCACGACGGGGGGAACCATCGGGGTCGTGTTGCCGAGGTCCGGCGAGACCTTGTTTCAACCCGCCCCCCGTCGTCACGACGGGGGGAACCTCCTCAACGGCGCCAACGACCCCTACTGGACCCAGGTTTCAACCCGCCCCCCGTCGTCACGACGGGGGGAACCGCCGGTGAAGGCGCGGGACGGCTTGGTCTGCTCGTTTCAACCCGCCCCCCGTCGTCACGACGGGGGGAACCATGCTCTGGATCGCCTCCGACCTGACCGACGCCGTTTCAACCCGCCCCCCGTCGTCACGACGGGGGGAACCGGGCGGCCTTGACGAACCCGTCGCGCCTGGCCCTGTTTCAACCCGCCCCCCGTCGTCACGACGGGGGGAACCTCACGGCGTATCCGACGACGTGGCGGGCAAGCTGTTTCAACCCGCCCCCCGTCGTCACGACGGGGGGAACATCGTCGCTGCGGCTTCAGTCGTGCAGATCGGAGTTTCAACCCGCCCCCCGTCGTCACGACGGGGGGAACGGATCAATCAGCGGACGACGAGGCCGACATGGCTGTTTCAACCCGCCCCCCGTCGTCACGACGGGGGGAACAGCCGCCCGCGTTGACATAGGGGACTGGATAGGTGTTTCAACCCGCCCCCCGTCGTCACGACGGGGGGAACCTGCGTCGACCTTGTAGTCCCGCGATAACTTGATTGTTTCAACCCGCCCCCCGTCGTCACGACGGGGGGAACATTCGGCGGGCGTCTGCCGTTGGCAACTCCCCAAGTTTCAACCCGCCCCCCGTCGTCACGACGGGGGGAACGGCCACGGTGATACGGTCCACCGGCGTCGCCGGCCTGTTTCAACCCGCCCCCCGTCGTCACGACGGGGGGAACTTTTCGTGCAGCTGCGCGAGAGTCGCCATAGACTTGTTTCAACCCGCCCCCCGTCGTCACGACGGGGGGAACTTTTCGTGCAGCTGCGCGAGAGTCGCCATAGACTTGTTTCAACCCGCCCCCCGTCGTCACGACGGGGGGAACGACGCCGCGCTGGCGACGGCCGCGAGCCCGAACGTGTTTCAACCCGCCCCCCGTCGTCACGACGGGGGGAACGCAAATGTGGGGTCGCGAGGCGCATCGGATCATCGTTTCAACCCGCCCCCCGTCGTCACGACGGGGGGAACCGGGGGAGCCAGACCCCGAGCGTCGAGTTGCGCCCGTTTCAACCCGCCCCCCGTCGTCACGACGGGGGGAACCGTTCGCCTCGGGGATCGAGTTCGGGCCGTCGGTGTTTCAACCCGCCCCCCGTCGTCACGACGGGGGGAACGGCCCGCCCCCGCCATGTGGCCGTTGTGCTCCAGGTTTCAACCCGCCCCCCGTCGTCACGACGGGGGGAACTGCGTTTGGCGAGGTATGCCCGACGCTCACGGAGGTTTCAACCCGCCCCCCGTCGTCACGACGGGGGGAACAGACCCCGTACCCGTCCCACGCCGACCCATCGCCGTTTCAACCCGCCCCCCGTCGTCACGACGGGGGGAACGCTGACGGAAAGCCCGCTCTACCGGGCGCTCGACGTTTCAACCCGCCCCCCGTCGTCACGACGGGGGGAACCCATCTCCGGCCAGTCGGCCAGGGTGCCGAGGTTGTTTCAACCCGCCCCCCGTCGTCACGACGGGGGGAACACCAGACTCTAGCTGTTCATTAATCTCAATCTGAGGTTTCAACCCGCCCCCCGTCGTCACGACGGGGGGAACGCCGGCGGCCTTGCTCTCGCGCGAGAAAGTGACCGTTTCAACCCGCCCCCCGTCGTCACGACGGGGGGAACTGGCCCCGTTCATATAAACGGCGGACTCTTTGTTGTTTCAACCCGCCCCCCGTCGTCACGACGGGGGGAACTGCCAACGGAGCCGTCATGGCCAGGACCGCGAAGTTTCAACCCGCCCCCCGTCGTCACGACGGGGGGAACCCTTCACCAGCGCGTCCGTCACCCAGCCGTGCCGGTTTCAACCCGCCCCCCGTCGTCACGACGGGGGGAACACGGGGCCGCCGCCGTCGACGGCCGGAGCACGGTTTCAACCCGCCCCCCGTCGTCACGACGGGGGGAACGGCGTATCGGCAGAGCTACAACACGGCCGATATGTTTCAACCCGCCCCCCGTCGTCACGACGGGGGGAACGCCAGCCAGGCCGATCCAGGACCCGACCCAACCCGTTTCAACCCGCCCCCCGTCGTCACGACGGGGGGAACCTGTTGCCGTGCCCGTCATCGGGACAAGGCGAGGGGTTTCAACCCGCCCCCCGTCGTCACGACGGGGGGAACTCAGGACGGTTTCGGTAGGGGACCGCATGTCCAGGTTTCAACCCGCCCCCCGTCGTCACGACGGGGGGAACTACAGTGTTTCGACACAAATGACCACTGTGAGTAGTTTCAACCCGCCCCCCGTCGTCACGACGGGGGGAACGGCCGCCCCTACCTGGCGACCGACACCGTCCCCTCGTTTCAACCCGCCCCCCGTCGTCACGACGGGGAGAACCGGTCGCGTAGGACGTCTGCCTGACCATCTCGCCGTTTCAACCCGCCCCCCGTCGTCACGACGGGGGGAACGCGCCCAGCCGCATGCGACCTCGATCGTCGACGGGTTTCAACCCGCCCCCCGTCGTCACGACGGGGGGAACGGTACGCTTCCCCGCCGCCGGCCGTCTGGATGCAGTTTCAACCCGCCCCCCGTCGTCACGACGGGGGGAACCGGCAGCCCGCCCGAGGTCGCGACGGCCTCGCTGTTTCAACCCGCCCCCCGTCGTCACGACGGGGGGAACCAGAGGCGGTCTCCCCTCTGCTCCCCTCTCTTGCCGTTTCAACCCGCCCCCCGTCGTCACGACGGGGGGAACGGTCTTCCCGCCTCGGCCGGTCCTCGCCCCGGTGTTTCAACTCGCCCCCCGTCGTCACGACGGGGGGAACGAGTCGACCTTGACGCCCCGGTGCGCCGTCCGGGTGTTTCAACCCGCCCCCCGTCGTCACGACGGGGGGAACGCCAGAGACGCCAACGGTCCTCCCGATCCACATGGTTTCAACCCGCCCCCCGTCGTCACGACGGGGGGAACGACATAGACGCCCCCCTCGAAGACCTTGTCGAGGTTTCAACCCGCCCCCCGTCGTCACGACGGGGGGAACGGGCTCGGACGCCAGGTTGATCCGCTACCTGTGGCGGTTTCAACCCGCCCCCCGTCGTCACGACGGGGGGAACCGCAATAGGCCAGCATCGGGTTGTCGCCGTGACGTTTCAACCCGCCCCCCGTCGTCACGACGGGGGGAACATGGTCGCGACGACCGTCCTCTGGACCGACCGAGTTTCAACCCGCCCCCCGTCGTCACGACGGGGGGAACCGAACAGTCGCGTCTCGGAGCGTTGGAGGCGCTGTTTCAACCCGCCCCCCGTCGTCACGACGGGGGGAACCGCGGACGTCCTGCGATTCCGCCAGGGCGTTCCTGTTTCAACCCGCCCCCCGTCGTCACGACGGGGGGAACAGGGCGATGGCGTCGATGGCGTACTTGCCCCGGCGGTTTCAACCCGCCCCCCGTCGTCACGACGGGGGGAACCGGTTACGCCCAGGTCGCGTGGTCGGCCAACTGGAAGTTTCAACCCGCCCCCCGTCGTCACGACGGGGGGAACCCCTGGGCCTGGAGCGCCGGGCAGCCGAACGTCGTGTTTCAACCCGCCCCCCGTCGTCACGACGGGGGGAACCGACCAGATGAGGGTGATGGGCGATGAGGCCGAGGTTTCAACCCGCCCCCCGTCGTCACGACGGGGGGAACGACCGACTGGGATGACCCCAACATCGACGCAATCATAGTTTCAACCCGCCCCCCGTCGTCACGACGGGGGGAACTCGGCAACGCCGGGACCGACGGGGCGGCGTACACGTTTCAACCCGCCCCCCGTCGTCACGACGGGGGGAACGAGGGTCCGCATGGTCGAGCCGACCGAGCCCGAGTTTCAACCCGCCCCCCGTCGTCACGACGGGGGGAACCGACGAGGTTGACCAGCGTCCGGAACGCCTGGGTGTTTCAACCCGCCCCCCGTCGTCACGACGGGGGGAACGGGGAGCCAGAGATCCATGCGTCCGACGGCGGCGGTTTCAACCCGCCCCCCGTCGTCACGACGGGGGGAACTCCGCTACGGAATGGACGAGGCCCGCGACGCCTGGTTTCAACCCGCCCCCCGTCGTCACGACGGGGGGAACGAACCACCGCCGGTCGCAAGCGCGAGTGGATGCTGTTTCAACCCGCCCCCCGTCGTCACGACGGGGGGAACCGGGTGTGTCGTCAATGATCCAAATCGCCCAGGTTTCAACCCGCCCCCCGTCGTCACGACGGGGGGAACTCGCGGATGAGCCTTCCGGCCGACTCCTCCGCGAGGTTTCAACCCGCCCCCCGTCGTCACGACGGGGGGAACCGTTCGGCCTCATTCACATAGCGTTCCGAGACCTGGTTTCAACCCGCCCCCCGTCGTCACGACGGGGGGAACGTGCTGAAATGCGTCCTGGAGGGCGAATCAAGATGTTTCAACCCGCCCCCCGTCGTCACGACGGGGGGAACGCCGCATCTCCGACGATGGGGATTCCGCCTTGATTGTTTCAACCCGCCCCCCGTCGTCACGACGGGGGGAACCGTCTGGGCCTTCGAAGGCGGGGGATGGGTCGTGTTTCAACCCGCCCCCCGTCGTCACGACGGGGGGAACTCGGCCACGTCCGCAGGTGCGGGACCAACATCACGTTTCAACCCGCCCCCCGTCGTCACGACGGGGGGAACCGCGGCGTTGTTAAGATCAATTCGTCCAGGTGGTTGCGGGGCCTGGGACGCGGACCTCGGTGGCGAGTCGGGCGGGGGATGTGGCGGGGGGACGTCGGGTGGGGGCAAGTTGTTGTCGAGAGCCTCTTTGAGGCGAAACGGGGGGGCGCGCGCTGGGGGGCCGCGATCGGGCTAGGCGATCAGAGGGCCCTCGAAGTCGATGGAGGGGCGGACGCCGTGGTGTTCGACGCGTCGGGTCGGGTCTTCGCCCAGGTTGTAGAAGCGCAGGCTGTCTTCGTCGGGGTTGAATGTGGACAGCAGCGCGGGGCGGAGGGTCGCCCATTGGACGTCGCCGAGGTCGCACTCGAACACCGACTTCTGCACCCTCTGGCCGTAGTCCTTGCACAGGCGGGCCACCTTGCGCAGGCGACGGCGGCCCTCCGGCGTCAGGGTGGAGACGTCGTAGCAGATGAGCATGTACATCGCGGCCTCGCGCGCGGGTCACCTGACCAGGAAGGGTGGGTAGGTTTCGAGGTCGCCGCGGATCGCCCTGGCCAGGAGCCGGGCCTGGATGTGCGGCGTCAGGCCGTAGGTCGTCGCCTCGCCCGTCGTCGGGTGCGTCACGGACGCCTGCTTGCGCTCCTGATAGGCGACCACGACCGTCTTCCTCGCGTCGCCGGACATCGAGACGCCGCCGGCCTCGTCGCGGACGAAGTCCCGTGGCGAGACCTGGCCGCGGTTGATCAGGGCGAGGACCAGGCGGTCGGCCAGGGCGGGGCGGAACTCCTCCATCAGGTCGAGCGCCAGGCCCGGCCGGCCGGGGCGGTCGACGTGCAGGTAGCCCACGCCCGGGTCCAGGCCCACGGCCGCCAGGGCCGACTGGCAGTCGTGGCGGAGCAGGGCGTAGACGAACGAGAGCATCGCGTTGACCGGGTCGCGGGGCGGGCGTCGGGTCCGCGTCGCGAAGCGGAAGGCCGGGTCGGGCGAGCGGATCATCGACCCGAAGGCCCCGAAGTAGGTCGCGGCGGCGCCCCCCTCGTGGCCGCGCACCGAGTCGGCGGTCGTCGCCCCCAGGCGTTCCAGGTCCGACAGCCGTTCGGCCAGCCTCGCCGACGCCTCGCGCAGGGCCGGCGGCGGGTCGGGCTGCTCGCGGGTCGAGCGCACCAGCAGCGCCCTGGCGTTGGAGACCTTGCCGATCACGAACGACCGGGCCAGCGCGGCCGTCGCCGCCGGGTCGTCGGCCAGGCGGTACTGGCGGCGGCGGAGCAGGACGTTCCCCGACGCCTCCCCCTCCACTCGCGCCAGGAAGCGGCCGTTCATGTCCAGGAACGACACGCCGATGCCGCGTTCCAGGCAGGCGGCCATCAGCTCCGGGCTGGCCGAGATCGGGCCGAGGCAGACCACGCCGGCGAGGTGGTGCATCGGGACCGACAGCCGGGTCTCGCGCTCGACCCGCACGGCGACGTTCTCGCCGTCCTTCGCCAGGTAGGCGCCCGGCGTGGTGACGTACAGGGTGTTGCGATAGGTGCTCATGTCAGGTTTTCTCCGCGGGCCACTCGGCGAGGCGTGGGGGCGCCGCGACGGCCGGCGCGGCGGTGACGTCGGGGAGGCAGGTCTCCAGCAGCGAGCACTTGTCGCAGCCCTTGTGGCGGGCGACGCGGGGCGTCTCGCGGGCGTCGATCAGCTCGCGGCAGCGCCGGGCGGCGGCCTCGACGCGGGCCCGCAGCGCCGGGGTGAACTCGACCGGCTTGCGACGCCGGGTCTTGCCGTAGAAGAGGGCCCCGCGGGGGACGTCGAGGCCGAGCATCTCCTCCAGGCACATCGCCTGGGCGCAGAGCTGGACCTCGTCGGCCCCGTTGGACTTGGGCCGGCCGTGCTTGTACTCGACCGGGAAAGGCCGCCAGGCGACGGCGCCGTCGGCGGCCTCCTCGCGATGGAACTCCACCACGTCGGCCTTGCCCGAGAGCCCCAGGGCGTCCGACTTCAGCGCCATCGCCCGCGCCGTGCGGACCCCGGCCCGCTCGGAAACCCCCGGCAGGTCGGCCCGCTCGTGCAGCAACTTGCCCGAGACCGTCAGCGCGTTCTCGTCCCAGACCTGCTCGACGTGGATCAACGCGAACTGGCGCTCGCAGAAGATCAGGTGTTGCAGCCCCGAGAGCGGCACCAAATCGTCGACCTCCATCCCCTGCCCTCCCCTTCGAGGACGTCGCCGCGGCCGGGCTGCTCGGCGCCCGGCCGCGGGCGGCGGGTTGCGGGATCAGATCCGCTCGTGGACCGTCACGCCGGCGACCGGGGCCTCGTCGACGGTCACGACGTAGTCATCGAACGACCGCGCCGGCTTCTTCGAGTCGGCGTCCTTGCGGTTGCACGCGACCTTGTCGAACAGCTTGTGGGCCGGGGCGGACCCGAGGGCCGAGTCGTGCTCGAAGACGATCAGCCGACGCGCCGCCATGAGCCCGCGCGAGGCCGAGCGGTCGTGGTCGAACATGTTGACGAGGGCCTGCCAGAACAGCTCCAGGTCGGCCTTCGTGAACCCGGTGTCGCGGGCGAGGTACGGCGAGACGAAGCCGTGGGCGCGGTAGAGCCCGTAGGGGATCGTCGACTTGCGGCCGATCTGGCCGCTGCTGGCCTCCTCGCCGCCGACCTCCTGGCCGCGGGTGGTGTCCGAGGCGTTGGTCAGGGCGACGCGGGTGATCGCGTGCTCCAGCGCCAGGATCGGCTCGACCGACCGGGCGAACGAGAGCTGGATCGGGCCGCGGACCTGGCCGCAGTTCCAGAGCTTCTGCGCGCCGGCGGCGGGCTTCTTCTTCTCCTTCTTGTCGGCCTCGGCCTTCTCTTTCTTCTCCGCCTTCTCCTCGACGTCTTCGTCGCCCGCCTTGCCGGTGCTCATGACGGCCCCGAAGGCGCGGACGTCGAAGAACGTCTTGCACATCCAGGCGCGAGTTTCCTTGACCGTCGACGGCTTGTTGTCGGGCTGGAGCTTGAGGGCCTCATAGGCCCGCTTCTGGCGGAGGGCGAGGATCCCCTTCTCCTTGACGTAGATCTCGAACCCGGCTTTGGGGGCGGCGTCCTCGCCGACGCCCTCGGCCTGGGTGAGCTGGACGAAGTTGCGGACCTTGCGCTTGAGGCAGACGTCGGTGACGAGCCCCTGGCCCGTCTCGGGATCCACGCGGGGGGCGTTGCCGGCGTCGGGGTCGCCGTTGGGGTTGCCGTCTTGAACGTCGAAGAAGAGGACGAACTCGTAGCGCTTGTCGAGGAGAGCGGCGTCGCTGGCCATGATCGAGAGGCTCCTGATTCGTGGACGTTGATTCGGGCGATGGTCACTCAGAGGCCGGGGTCTCGGCGGTCTTTTCCGCGGGCTTGCCCTGATAGAGCGCCGCCCGCTGGTGGTAGTAGCCGAGGGCGAAGAGGCCCTGCTCCTCCAGCGTCATCGTCGATGGGAATGCATCGGCCGGCTTGAGGAGGGCGAGGATGGACTGGATGGTCTTGCCCCAATAGGTCTGGAGCCCTTCCTCGAACTTCGCGACGTGGTGCTGCGCCTTGCGGAGCAGCGGGGCGAAGACGACGACCGGCGTGGCCGACGCGGCGCCGTAGAAGCGGTCGGTGATCGTGGCGTTGGGCTTGCCGATGGCATCGGCCTGGATCTTCTCCAGGGCGGCGAACAGCCGGCCGAGGCAGTACGCGTTGTTCGTGCATTCGACGTCGAGCACTTCGGATACCTCCTTCTGGATGGGGAGCTTGATTCGCGGGTCGCCACGCCGAACCCACCGGTTCAGCGTGGCGCGGATCAGGGCGAGGCGTTCGCGCGAGTGCTTGCCGCCGCGCGAGTCCTCGCGCTCGGAGCGGATCCGGCGGACGGCCGCGGCGAGGACCTCGCGAGGGAATGGCGAGCCGTCGAGGATCGTCAGGAACAGCCGGCCGGCGAGGTCGGCGTCGACGTTCTCCGACTTGCCCTGCGCCGCGAGCGAGCGGACCAGCCACGACAGGGCGGGATATTCGGGCGAATTCGGGTAGCGGCGGACGATCCGGATATCGTCCAGGTACTGCCGGGCGTGCCTCGCGACCTCCCCCACGGTCGACTGGTAGTAGCCACGCAGCGTCGCCCTCCCCTGACCGCCCGTGACGATCAGGGCGTAGAACGGCGTGGGATCGTCCGTGGGCAGATCCTTCCCCTTCGCAGCGGCGGCGAAGAACGGCGCGGCCTTTTCGGCATCGGCGTAGTCGATTTCGCCGAACTCGTTCACGAACTGGTGCTCCTTCGCCCCCGACGACCAGTAGACGGCGGCGGTGTCCTCGGAGAGGCGGAACATCCGGCGAGGGAGCGTCCCGCCGCCCGGGGCGGTGTACTCCGGGTGGAACAGCCGGCTCATCCCCTTGCCGAAGGCGTCGGCGCAGGGCTGACAGATGGGGGCGCTGTCGTCGATCGTGAGGCCGAAGGATTCGAAGGCGGCGGCGTTGGCCGACACCAGGGCGATCCCCCCGGTCGATCCGCCGGGGATCCTCTTGATGAGCGGCAGATTCTCGGCGGGGGCCGACGCCCGGCCGCAGACGATGCAGGATGGTTGATCCTCGGCCTTCTTCCCGGCCGAACCTCGCATCGTCTTCCAGGCGCTTCGCACGGCCGGCCGGTCGTGGATCCGCTCGGCATCCTCGCCAGCGATGTAGCAGAACGCCACCATGTCGTTGGAGGCGGCCTTGCCGCGGATCTCCTCGACGGCCTTCGCGACGGCCGCGTCGTCGCCCAGGAAGGCGACGAGCGCCTTGAGCCCCGGGTCGTTCGACGAGGGTTCGAGGGCGCTCTCGGCGAACTCGCGGAACAACTGGCGGTGGAAGTCGAGCTTGGCGACCTTCCGGGGGTTGTCGTCGGGGTCGTAGCCCAGGGCGTATTCGGGCTTGTCGACCAGGAAGCAGGCGACCGATCCGCTCGTCCTCGCCCTGGAGATGGGGACCTGGGCGACCTGGGGGCGCGGTTTGCCTTTCGCATCCGTCCCCATCGTCTCGGTCACGTTCAGGAACTTCCCCCCCCGGCCGAGGTTGACGACCCACCGGACGGGCTTGGGTTCGAAGTCGGGGTCTTCGAGGAGGCCGTCGCGGCGGGCGAGGTCGGCGAGTTCCTTGAGGATCATGACGCCTCCCGGCCGTCTTCGCGACGGGGCATGGGGGCGACTTCGATGACGCCCTTCGTCATCACGGCGTTGAAGAAGACGGGCCGGTTGGGACGGCCGAAGTCCATGTCGAGGAGCATGCGGCCGAGGTCCATGCTCACGTCGATCGGCGTGGGATCGTCGTC
>ERZ778021.1753-NODE-1753-length-22997-cov-4.239953_pt1 | contig 22997 bp, 22 predicted proteins | sample MGYA00375751_ERZ778021 | MGnify/ENA primary metagenome ERZ778021 (study PRJEB29350, sample SAMN05389814) | bioreactor metagenome | isolation source: Thiocyanate stock bioreactor | place: South Africa: University of Cape Town | collected 2013-08-29 ... | reverse complement strand
GGGTGCGGATATGCGCGCCGTCGACGTCGGCGTCGGTCATGATGACGATCTTGTGGTAGCGCAGCTTCTTCAGGCTGAACTCGTCGCGCCCGATCCCGGTGCCAAGCGCGGTGATCAGCGTGCCGATCTGGTCGCTGCCCAGCATCCGGTCAAAGCGCGCGCGCTCCACGTTCAGGATCTTGCCGCGCAGCGGCAGGACCGCCTGGTTCTGGCGCGACCGACCCTGTTTCGCCGACCCGCCGGCCGAGTCGCCCTCGACGATGAACAGTTCGGACAGGGCGGGGTCCTTTTCCTGGCAATCGGCCAGCTTGCCGGGCAGGGACGCGACATCCATCGCGGTCTTGCGCCGCGTCAGCTCGCGCGCCTTGCGCGCCGCCTCGCGGGCGAGGGCGGCCTCGATGATCTTGCCGACGATCTGGCGGGCCTCGGTCGGGTTCTCCTCGAACCATTCGGCCAGCTTCTCGCCGACCAGCCCCTCGACCGCCGGGCGGACCTCACTGGAGACCAGCTTGTCCTTGGTCTGGCTGGAGAATTTCGGGTCGGGCACCTTGACGGACAGCACGCAGGTCAGGCCCTCGCGCGCGTCATCGCCGGTGAAATCGACCTTTTCCTTCTTCGCGATGCCGCTGTCCTGCGCGTATTTGCCGATCACGCGGGTCAGCGCGCCGCGGAAGCCGGCCATGTGCGTGCCGCCATCGCGCTGCGGGATGTTGTTGGTGAAGGGCAGGACGGTCTCGTGATAGCTGTCGTTCCACCACATCGCGACCTCGACGCCGATGCCGTTCTTCTCTCCGGTGATGAAGATGGGCTGGGGCATGACCGAGGTCTTGGACCGGTCCAGATATTTGACGAATTCCTTGACGCCGCCCTCGTAGAACAGCTCGGTCTTCTGGACCTCGGCGTGGCGCTCGTCCTCCAGGAGGATCCGCACACCGCTGTTCAGGAAGGCCAGCTCGCGCAGGCGGTTCTCCAGCGTCTTGAAGCTGTACTCCAGGTTGCTGAACGTGCCCTCGGGATGGGTGGTCTTGGCCGATGCCAGGAACCGCACCTCGGTCCCGCTTTCGCCGGGCGCGTCGCCCACGACGACCAGCGACTTGACCGTGTCACCGCGTTCAAAGCGGACGTAATGTTCCTTGTCATTGCGCCAGATGCGCAGCTCCAGCCAATCAGACAACGCGTTCACGACGGACACGCCCACGCCGTGCAGACCGCCCGAAACCTTATAGCTGTTCTGGTCGAACTTTCCGCCCGCATGCAGCTGGGTCATGATGACCTCGGCGGCGCTGACGCCCTCGCCCTGATGCATGTCGACGGGGATGCCGCGACCGTTGTCGCGCACGCTGACGCTGCTGTCGGCATGGATCTTGACCTGCACGAAGTCCGCGTGACCGGCCAGAACCTCGTCAATGCCGTTATCGACGACCTCATAGACCATGTGATGCAGGCCCGACCCGTCGTCGGTATCGCCGATGTACATGCCGGGACGCTTTCGCACGGCGTCCAAACCCTTGAGAACCTTGATGGAATCGGCGTCGTACAAAGCGGGTTGGGCAGCGGTGTCGGTCATGCGTCGGGCTTTCTGTTCGTCTTGTCCTGATATAGGCCTTCGCGGGGGCAAAGTCACGGCTTTGACAGGGTTTTTCGGCGCTGTCGACGGGTTTTCTGCCCCGCGCGGTTCAGCGCACAGCGACGGGCCGCGGCTCAGCCCGGTTCGGCCGGGCGCGCGGTCGAGGCCCCGTCGGTCTTGGTCACGGTCAGGCGGCGCGCGCGGGGGCCGAAGGCGTCGAACAGCTCCGGCCCCGTGCCGGTCAGCAGGCTCTGCGCGGGCAGCGCGTCGATGCGATCATACAGCGCCGCGCGCCGGTCGGCGTCCAGATGGGCCGCGACCTCGTCCAGCAACAGCAGGACCGGCTGATCCGACAACGCGCGCGCATTGGCCAGGATCAGCGACAACAGCAGCGCCTTCTGCTCTCCGGTCGAGGACAGGCCGGCGGGCATGTCCTGCGGGCCCCAGCTGGCGCCCAGGTCTGTCCGGTGCGGCCCGGTCAGCGTGCGGCCCGCCGCCAGATCGCGCGGGCGCATCGCAGCCAGCCGCTCCGCGGCGATGCTGGCCTGGTCGGCGTCATCGGCGAACCCGTCCTGCGGCAGCAGGGTCAGGCGGGCGGCGGGGAAATCGGTGCCGCCATCCTGCGCGGCCATGATCGCGGACAGCGCCGCCTGGCGGTTGCGGGTCAGCGCGGCGCCCGTCTCGGCCATCTGCGCCTCCAGCGCGCGATACCAGCCGGGATCGGCGATCTGATCCTTGAGCAGGCGGTTGCGTTCGCGCATAGCCTTGTCATAGGCCAGCGCCAGATCGGCGTGATCGGGCATCAGCGACAGGGTCACCCGGTCCAGGAACCGCCGCCGCCCCTCGGGCGCGTCCGACCACAGCCGGTCCATCGCAGGCACCAGCCAGATCACCCGCACCAGCCGCGCCAGCATGGTCTGGGTCACCGGCTTGTCGTCCAGGATGACGTGACGGGGCTGGCCCGGGGGCGCCACGGTCTCCACCGCGTGATCGCCCATCACCGCGCGGATGCGCCAGCCCGCGTCAAGGCCAAGCCGCGCCTGTTCTGGCGCCGCCACCGCGCGCAGACCGCGGCCTGGGGCCAGCATCGACACGGCTTCCAGGATGTTCGTCTTGCCGGACCCGTTCGGCCCGAAGATCGCCAGCGGCCGCGCGTCCAGATCCAGGTCCAGCCGGGGCCAGGACCGGAACTGCGCCAGCCGCAGCCCCATCAGTGTCACACGCGCATCGGCATGACGACATAGACCGCGCTGAGGTCGCTGCCCTCGCGGATCAGGGCCGCGTCGCCCGAGCCGTTGAACAGGAACACCGCGTTGTCGCGATCGACCTGGGACGCGATCTCCTGCAGGTATTTCGCGTTGAAGCCGATCTCCAGCGGCTCGTCGGCATAGGCCACGATCAGCTCCTCTTCGGCGGCGCCCGCGTCGGGGGCGTTGACCGACAGGACCAGCCGGTCCGCGTCCAGCGTCAGCTTGACCGCGCGACTGCGTTCGCTGCTGACGGTGGCCACGCGGTCGACGGCGCGGGCGAAATCAGCGGCGTCCACCTCCAATTTGCGGGTGTTGCCCTGCGGGATGACGCGGCTGTAATCGGGGAAGGTCCCGTCGATCACCTTGGAGGTCAGCGTGATCGTCGGCGTGGCAAAGCGGATCTTGGTCTCGCTGACGGACACGGCGATCTCGGCCTCGTCATCGTCCAACAGCTTGCGCAGCTCTCCGACGGTCTTGCGAGGCACGATCACGCCCGGCATGTTGTCGGCATGGACCGGCAGGGGCGCGTCGATGCGCGCCAGGCGGTGGCCATCGGTCGCCACGCAGCGCAGGACGGGTCCGTCCTCGGACTGGGCCACATGCATATAGACGCCGTTCAGATAATAGCGCGTCTCCTCGGTCGAGATCGCGAATTTCGACTTGTCGAACAGGCGGCGCAACAGGCTGGCGGGGGCCTTGAAGTTCGCGCTGTATTCGGTGTTGGCCAGCACCGGGAAATCGTCGCGGGGCAGGGTCGCCAGGCTGAACGACGACCGCCCCGCCTGCACCGACAGCCGCCCCGAGGCCTCGTCATGGGACAATTGCACCAGCGCGCCGTCGGGCAGCTTGCGCGCAATCTCGTTCAGCATCACGGCGCTGACGGTGGTTGCGCCGGGGCGTTCGACCTGGGCGATGGCGCGATCCACGACCTCGGTGTCCAGGTCGGTGGCGCGAAAGCTGACGCCCTCGGGGGTGGCCTCGATCAGCACGTTGGCCAGGATCGGGATGGTGTTGCGGCGTTCCACGACCGATTGGGCCTGCGATACGGCCTTGACCAGAACGGCGCGCTCGATCGAGAATTTCATCAGTTTCCCCTGTCCCATGGCTCTGTGGCCCTTGCCGGACCTGATGTGTAGCCGCCCGCGCGGGCAGTCACAAGATTTTCGTGGATCAGGCTTCCAGCATCCGCTTCAGCACGGCGATGTCCTCGACCATGGTGCTGTCCTCGACCAGCAGCTCCTCGATCTTGCGCACACCATGCATGATCGTGGTGTGGTCGCGCCCGCCAAAGCGGCGCCCGATCTCGGGCAGGGAACGGCTGGTCAGCTGTTTCGACAGATACATGGCGATCTGGCGGGGCCGGGCGACGTTGCGGGCGCGCTTGGGGCCCATCATGTCAGCCAGGCGGATGTTGTAATGTTCCGCCACCTTGCGCTGGATGTCGTCGATGTTGATCTTGCGGTCATTGGTCCGCAGGATGTCGGCCAGGCATTCCTGCGCCACCTCCAGCGTGATCTCGCGGCGCAACAGGCTGGCATGCGCGAACAGGCGCTGCAGCGCGCCTTCCAGCACGCGGACGTTGGTGGTGATGCGATGCGCCAGGAATTCCAGTACGCCCGCGCCGATCTCCAGATCGGGCTGCTGGGCGCGGAACCCTTGGGTCTTGGACTGCAGGATGCCAAGGCGCAGCTCATAGGTGGTCGGGTGCAGGTCGACGATCAACCCGCAGGACAGGCGCGACTTGATGCGTTCCTCCAGGCCCTTGATCTCGGCCGGGGCGCGGTCGGCGGAAATCACGATCTGCTTGCCCTGATCGACCAGCGCGTTGAAGGTGTGAAAGAATTCCTCCTGGGTGCTGTCCTTGCCGGCGATGAACTGGACGTCATCGACCATCAGCATGTTCACGTTCCGGAACATGCTCTTGAAATCCATGATGGAACTCTCGCGCAGCGCCTGCACGAAGCGGTACATAAACTGCTCGGCCGACAGGTACAGCACCTGCGCCGACGGGTGGCGCGCCTGATAGTCATGCGCGATCGCGTGCATCAGGTGCGTCTTGCCCAGACCCACGCCGCCATAGAGGAACAGCGGGTTGAAGCCGACCGGTCCACCCTCGGCCACACGGCGCGCGGCGGCATGGGCCAGCTCGTTCGGCTTGCCGACAATGAAGTTGCCAAAGGTGAAGCGGTTGTCCAGCGGTGCGCCCAGATCGGCGCGCGGCGCGCGGGTGGTGGGTGCCTCGGGCGCCTGACCCGCCGGGGTGGCGGCCTGGGCCGCGGGGCGCGCGGCGGTGCCCACGTCAAAGCGCAGACGCTCGACCGGGGTGCCGTTGCGGGTCAGCACGGCCATGATGTCCTTGGCGAAATGACGCCCCACCCAGTCCGAGATGAATCGCGTCGGGCTGACGAATCGCGCCGCGCCATCATCGATGGCGGTCAGGCGAAGCGGCTTGATCCAGTGGTTGTAGTTGTTCGGCCCCACGCTCTGCTCCAGCTCGGCGCATGCCTGACCCCAGATCCTGTCCATCATCGTCCCGTTTCCCGTGCCTGTCCCCAATCCCCGCCGGGCAATCCGGCGGGACAGAAATCACGTCGCCAGGCAACCGTCACGACAACAGATCCCCGCACCCGCAAGCGGGCGTGCCGGGGGCATCCGCCCGCATTCGATCATGGACACAGGTTCCCGGACAGCCGGTGGCAGCCGGATGTCGTGAACCCGAGGGCAGAAGAGATGTTCTTCGCGGCCCGGCCGTTGTCCCGGAAAGATCAACAGATCTGTCCACAGGGTCGGCCCGTCCCCAAGCGACGTGAATCGCAAGGAGGAAACTAGCCCCAGCATGTGGATAGCTGCAACCGAACTATGCGCTTGACAGCAACTTGACCTGATCGAATCTGCGAGGCCTTTGACTCGATTAGCAATTTTGCGAATGCGTTGAATTTGCACGGTTTTTGAAAAGACACCAGCGAATCCAATGCAAAACGGGCGCAAGGCTTTCGCCTGCACCCGGTGCGGTCCTGCGGCGCCCCAAGGGGCCGTGACGGGGGTCGATCCGGCCCCAAGGGGCCTGTGGATCAGTTGGCCGACAGCGCCTTCACGCGGGCTGCCAGACGCGACACTTTGCGCGAGGCGGTGTTCTTGTGCACGACGCCCTTGGTCACGCCGCGCATCAGTTCGGGCTGGGCGGTCTTCAGCGCCAGGGCGGCGGCTTCGGCATTGCCCGAGGCGATGGCCTCTTCGACCTTGCGGATGAAGGTGCGGATGCGCGAACGGCGGGCCTTGTTCACGTCGGTGCGTGCTTCGATCTGGCGGGCGCGTTTCTTGGACTGGGGCGTGTTGGCCATGGGTCGGTATTCCTATCGGGTCGGTTGCATGTCTTAATTTCGAACGTGCAAAAGCCCCATGGCGCCGTCCCCGGTCAGGACGGACATGATTCTTGCCAAAGCGGGCCCACACGCATGTAAGTCGGGGCGTATAGCCCCGACCCGGGGAAAAGGAAACCCTTTTCAGCGGTCGCGGAACTGCGCCTCGCGCTTTTCCAGAAAGGCGGCCATGCCCTCCTTCTGGTCCTCGGTCGCGAATAGCGCGTGGAAGGCGCGACGTTCGAACAGCAGCCCCTCGCGCAGGGTCGTCTCATAGGCGCGGTTCACGGCCTCCTTGACGGTCTTGGTGGCGATCTGGGATTTTTCGGCGATCTTGCGGGCGGCGGCCATCGCCTCGGGGATCAGCTTGGGCGTGGGGACCACGCGGCTGACCAGGCCCGAGCGTTCAGCCTCGGCCGCGTCCATGAAGCGTCCGGTCAGGTTCATGTCCATCGCCTTGGACTTGCCGACGAATCGGGTCAGGCGCTGCGTGCCGCCGATGCCCGCGACGACGCCCAGGTTGATCTCGGGCTGGCCGAATTTCGCGTTCTCGGCGCAGATGATGAAATCGCAGACCATGGCCAGCTCGCAGCCGCCGCCCAGGGCATAGCCGCTGACGGCGGCGATGATCGGCTTGCGGACCCGGCTGATCGCCTCGATCTGGGCGCCGAACAGGTCCTCGTCATAGACGTCGACATAGGATTTCGTCGACATTTCCTTGATGTCGGCCCCGGCGGCAAAGGCCTTTTCGCTGCCGGTCAGAACGATGCAGCGGACCTTGTCGTTGCGGTCGGCATCCGACAGCGCGGCCGACAGCTCGTCCAGAAGCGTGGCGTTCAGCGCGTTCAGCGCCTCGGGGCGGTTCAGCCGGATCAGGGCGACCTCGTCCTCGATCTCCACGATGATGGTTTCGTAAGCCATAGGCTTGGACCTCGTTGGCAGATTGCGTGGCCCCCGTCCTAGCAGAGGGCCGCGCGGGCGTCCAATCGTTCACCTCTGACAGGCAGGACAGTAGAAGGTCGACCGCCCCGATTGCACGATCCGCGTGATTGTCCCCCCACAGCCATCCCGCAGGCAGGGCTGGCCCGCGCGGTCATAGGCCCGAAAGCTGTGCTGGAAATAGCCCAGCTCTCCGCTGGCCTGGCGGTGGTCGCGCAAGCTGGACCCCCCGGCGGCGATGGCATCGGTCAGCACGTCGCGGATATGGCCCACCAGCGCCGCGATGCGCGCAGGCCCGATGCGCCCCGCCGCCCGGCGCGGGTCGATCCCCGCCCGCCACAGCGATTCGCTGACATAGATGTTGCCCAGTCCCGCCACGATGCGCTGATCGAGCAGCGCCTGCTTAACCGGCACGCGCCGCCCGGCAAAGGCCGCGCCCAGATAGGCGGGGGTGAAGATGGCATCAAAGGGCTCCGGCCCCAGATGGTCCAGCAGCGGATGGGCCGCACCCTCGCGGATCAGGTCGACCATGCCGAAGCGGCGCGCGTCGTTGAAGGTGATGGTGGTCCCCGCCTCCGTGGTCAGCACCACGTGATCGTGGCGCGCATGGATGCCGGGGTCGCGGTGGAACCCGGCCAGGCCGGCACCCTCGACCAGCATGCGGCCCGACATGCCCAGATGCCACAGCACGGTGCCGCCCCGGTCCAGATCGGCCAGCAGGTATTTCGACCGCCGCCGCAGCGCGGTGACGCGCGCGCCGGTCAGCACCTGCACCAGATCGACGGGCAGGGGCCAGCGCAGGTCGGGGCGGTTCACCTGGGCGCGGTCGATGCGAGCACCCTCCAGATGGGGCAGCAGGCCGCGGCGGACGGTCTCGACTTCCGGCAGTTCTGGCAATCGGGTTCCTTTCGTCGCATTGTGCGCGCGGCGTGCCGGACCTATCTGGCAATGGACAGGACAAACGGCAAGCGTGATGACGGATAACAGGCAGACCCATTTCGGCTTTCAGACCGTGGACGAGGATCGCAAGGCCGGGATGGTCCACGAGGTCTTCTCCAGCGTCGCGTCCAAGTATGACGTCATGAACGACCTGATGAGCGTGGGCATCCACCGCGTCTGGAAGACCGCGATGATGGACTGGCTGGCGCCGCGCGCGGGTCAGCACCTGCTGGACGTGGCGGGGGGCACGGGCGACGTGGCGTTCCGGTTCCTGGACCGCGCGCCGGACGCGCGCGTCACCGTCTGCGACATGACCGAATCCATGCTGATCGAGGGGCGCAAGCGCGCCGATGCGGTGGACAAGGCCGACCGGCTGGCTTGGGTCACGGGCGACGCGATGGCGCTGCCCTTTTCTGACAACAGCTTTGACCGCTACACGATCAGCTTTGGCATCCGCAACGTGACGCGCATCCCCGATGCCCTGGCCGAGGCCTATCGCGTGCTGAAGCCCGGCGGCCGCCTGATGGTGCTGGAGTTCAGCCAGATCCCCGTGCCCGCCATGCAATGGGCCTATGACCGCTACAGCTTCAACGTGATCCCGGCGATGGGCCAGGCGGTGACGGGCGATCGCGACAGCTATCAGTATCTGGTCGAATCGATCCGCAAGTTTCCCGACCAGGACGCCTTTGCCGGGCTGATCCGCGATGCGGGCTTTGGCCGGGTCCAGTGGCGTAACCTGTCCATGGGCATCGCCGCCCTGCATTCCGGCTGGAAGCTGTAGGATCATGCGCGGCCCCCACAACATCTTGCGCCTGATCCGCACAGGCGCCACCTTCGAGCGCACCGGCGCGATGGAGGCCGTGCTGAACGCCGTCGACGCGCCCATGCGCATCCGGCTGGCGGCGCGGGTGCTGGGCTGGCCGTTCCGCTGGCTGGGCTACAAGGGCGATCCGACCCTGCCGCCGATCACGCGGGCGATCACCGCCTTGGGGCCCGCCTATATCAAGTTCGGCCAGATCCTGTCGACGCGCGCCGATGTGGTCGGTCCTGAAATGGCCATGCAGCTGCGCATGCTGCAGGACCGCCTGCCGCCCTTTCCGACCGCCATCGCCAAGAAGGCCATCGAGGATGAGCTGCGCGCCCCGGTCGATCAGCTGTTCAGCGAATTCTCCGAACCCGTCGCCGCCGCCTCGATCGCGCAGGTCCATCGGGCCCGGGTGCGCGAGACGGGCCGCGAGGTCGCGGTCAAGGTCGTCCGCCCCGGCATCGGCGCGGCCTTCAAGCGCGACATCGACGCCTTTCATTTCGGCGCCCGGCTGATCGAATTCCTGTCGCCCGGCACGCGCCGCCTGCGCCCCCGCGACGTGGTCAGCCATTTCGAGAAAACCGTGATGGGCGAACAGGACCTGCGCCTGGAGGCCGCCGCCGCATCCGAATTCGGCGAGAACACCGCCACCGATCCGGGGTTCCAGATCCCGATGCCCGTGTGGGAGCTGTCGTCGCGCCGCGTTCTGACCGCCGATTGGGCCGAGGGTCTGCCGATGGGCGACCGCGACGCGCTGATCGCGGCGGGTCACGACACGACCGAACTGGCGCGCCGGGTGATCCAGCTGTTCCTGTCGCATGCGCTGCGCGACGGGTTCTTTCACGCCGACATGCATCACGGCAACCTCAAGGTCGCGGCGAACGGCAATGTCATCGCCTATGATTTCGGAATCATGGGCGAGATCGACGAATATACCCGCCGCGTCTATGCCCAGATCCTGTACGGGTTCATCCAGCGCGATTACCGGCTGGTGGCCCGCGTGCATTTCGAGGCCGGTTACGTCCCCCGCGACCGCGATGAGGCCGCCTTCGCCCGCGCCCTGCGCGCCGTCGGAGAGCCGATCTTTGGCGCCGATGCCAGCCGCATCAGCATGGGCAACCTGCTGTCCTATCTGTTCGAGGTGACCGAGCGTTTCGGCATGCCGACCCGGACCGAGCTGATCTTGCTGCAGCGCACCATGGTCGTGGTCGAGGGCGTGGCCCGGTCGCTGGACCCGCAGCTGAACATCTGGGACGCGGCCAAGCCGGTCGTGTCGGATTACATCAAGGCCAGCGTCGGTCCCAAGGCCGCGATCAGCGACCTGGCCCATATCGCCCAGACCGTGGGCCGCTATGGCCCGCTGCTGCCGCGCATGATCGAGCAGGCCCTGTGGGAGCGCGCCCACCCCGAGGAGGCGCGGCTGACCCTGATCCAGGCGCGCCATCCGGTGCCATTGTGGCTGGTCGCGGTGCTGGCGCTGGCGGCAGGGGCGGGGATCGGCCTGTCGCTATAGGGCGCGGCGCTCAGAAACAGATGATCTCGGCCTCGGCCTCGGCGCGGCGCAGGGTGGCCACGGTCTCGGTCATCGTCGCCATGCCGCGGAACATCCCCGAGCGTTCGCCCGTGGTCTGGCGCATCCGCAGGATGGTTTCCGCACCGACATAATCGGCATAGGGCAGCACCTCGGCGATGCGGTCGATGGCGCAGGAACAGCGGTCCATCATCTCTCGGGTCTGGCCGTTGGTGGCCATGCAGGCGAAAGCGTATTCGACGCGCGCATTGGTCGGATAATCGTTCACTGCCTGCCCCAGGACGGGGCTGGCCAGCACCAGCCCGACCCCCAGGGCGGCCATGCGGATCATTGCAGCACCAGCCGGTTGCGATAGCCGGGGGCGGCGTCGGTTTCGGCGCGCAATTCGCGGATCGGCTGATCGGGCTGGGCCATCAGGAAGGTCAGCGTCAGCGACTGGAACCCGTTCATCCGCGCGGCATTGGCATCGGCCGCAAAGGGCTGAAATCGCGCCGTCACGCCGTCATCGGTGGCGGCGATCTCTCCGCCGCGGAACAGCGCCTCCTTCATGCGGTTGCGGATGTAATGCGGGCTGCCGCCGGTCAGCGCGGCCATGTCGCGGGTGGTCTGTTCCAGAAAAAACGTCAGCACCGGGTCGCCCGAGGAGATCGGGAACGGCCCGATCGTGCGGTCGATGGGACCGGCCTTCTGGGTCATCTGCAGGATCGGCTGCTGATCGTTGGGGTCGATGGCCTGCGACAGGGTCAGCGACCCGTCCTCGGTCGGGCGAAAGCCCTCGGCGGCGGGGCCTTCAACGGTCATGCGCCATTCCAGCGCCCGGTCGCCCAGATCCCAGGGGCCGCGTTCGGCAAAGACCGCATCCCCCGCCTCGGCGGCGGCGACGGACAGGGGCGCAAGCCCCAGCAACAGGGCAAGTGCGATGGCGCGGGTCTTCATGGTCGTCCTCCCAAACGTGGACTCATGATGGGCGGGGCAGGGGGCGCGCGCAAGCCCCGCAGGGCCGCGCATCCCCCCTTGGTCTTAGGCCAGCAGGCGGCCCAGGATCTCGGCCAGCTCGGGCGGGCGGACGGGTTTCTCCAGCAGGTGGATGCCCATGGCCGCACAGCGCCGCGCGATGGCCGGGTCGCGATGGGCGGTGGTCATCACCGCGGGCACCGGTCGGTCGGCGGCCGCGCGCAACGCCTCGACCGCGGCAAAGCCCGTGTCGCCGTTCTCCAGGTGGTAATCGGCCAGGATGACGTCGGGGGGTTCCTCTCCCATTGTCGCCAAGGCCTCGGCCGTGCCGCCGGCGATGCGCGGGACCATCCCCAGACGGTCGGCCAGGATCATCTGATAGCCGCGCCGCATCTCGGGGTCGTTCTCGATCACCAAAGCCACGCGACCGCGCAGCACGGGCAGGGGGGCATCCGCCCCCCGCACGGGTTCCGGCAGCGCGCCGACCAGCGGCAGGCCGACGCGGAACACGGTGCCGCGCATCGGCTCTGAGGTCAGGCTGATCGGATGGCCCAGCTTGGCGCAGGCGCGGCGCACGATGGACAGACCCAACCCCATGCCGGGCGCCCCTCCGTCATGGGTCAGGCGCTGGAATTCGTCAAAGACGCGGTTGCGGTCCACCGCCGGGATACCCATCCCGGTGTCATGCACCGACAGCCAGCACAGCGCCCCCTTGCGCCGCGCGCCCACCGCGACCCCGCCCCGCTGCGTGTACTTGATCGCGTTCGAGACCAGGTTCTGCGCGATGCGGCGCAGAAAGATCGGGTCGCTGTCGACCACCGCGGTGGTCGGCATGAACCGCAGCCGCAGCCCCTTGGCCTGGGCCATCGGCGCGAATTCGGCGGCCAGGCGGCGGAACAGATCATCCAGCGGCACCGGCTGGCGGTTGAACTCGATCCGCTGGCTGTCCAGCCGCGAGATATCCAGGACCGCATGCATCAGCTGTTCCACCGATTCGAAGGCGCTGCCCAGCCTGTCGGTCAGCTCCGTCTGGTGCGGGTCCATCGCGGTGTCGGTCAGCGCCGACAGGAACAGCCGCGCCGCCGACAGCGGCTGCAGCAGATCGTGGCTGGCCGCGCGCAGGAACCGCGTTTTCGATCGGTTGGCCTCCTCGGCCAGGGCGCGGGCGACGGCCAGTTCGCGGTTCCTTTGGGACAGGTCGTCCATGGCGCGTTCCAGATCGCGGGTGCGGGCCAGGACCTCCTGTTCCAGCGCGACGGCGCCCTGGAACATCGACCAGGCAGAGCCACGCGCCTCTTCCAGCCGGTCGATCCGGTCAATCAGGACGGCGTTGATGCGGGTCAGCTTTTCGATCTGCCGGGCGGGCGGGTCGTCGTCACGCAGCATCGGGCGGCTCCAGGAAGGCCAGGCCGACAAAGGTCTGGTTCACATGCATGCCGCTGTGCTGTTCGCCATAGGTGTTGAACCCCGCGACGCGGTGGTGGCGATACAGGTCCGACATGCGCCCGGTCAGCCCCGCACGCTCCAGCGCAAGGCGGCGCAGGATACAGTCAAAGGCCAGCACCATCAGCGGGCGCGCGGGCAGGGCGTCCAGCATGTCGGAAAAGCCCTGGATCAGATCCTCGGACCGGCCCAGGGTCAGCACCGTGCCGATGTCGATCGAGGACAGCAGCGACAGCCCCTCATCATCGGTGGCCGCGCTGATTGCGCGCACGTGATGACGGCCGCCCATGCGCAGCAGCAGGGGATGGCGCGCGAATTCCGTGGGCGTCAGGTCGTCGCGGCGCAGGCCGGTCAGGCGGGCGTATTCCTGGGCGGCGGGTTCGGCGTTCAGCTCCAGGATGCGGCGGCGTTCGGGAATGGCGGCTGTCACGACCGCGCGGGTGGGCGTGGGGCTGAAATGGGCAAAGGTGACCTCGTGGATGGTCAGGTCGGTCTGCACCAGCAGAAAGACCGCGACGCCCGACTGCACCACGCCCTGCGCCAGCAGCGAGGTCTGGCGGAAATCCAGCCCGTCCCCGGCCGATCCGCCCAGCACCGGCACCGAGGGCAGCGCCGCGTCCAGCGTGGCAACCAGCGCGTCCTCCTGTCCGGCCAGCCCGTCGGTCAGCAGCAGGCCGAACAGCTGGCGCGCGGGGTCGGGGGCGAAATCGCGCATCAGCCTGCGCAGCCGCGCCATCCAGTCCGACACCGGCAGCGCCGCCAGATCGGGCAGCACCAGCGCCGCCGCCCGGAAATGGCGCGCCGGAAAGCCGATGGCCACCACGCTGTCGCTGGCATAGCCCGCAGGCCCGATCTCACCGGCCGAGGAGCAGCCCGCGATCACGCAATCCTGCGGCAGATGCGGCCTCAGCCCCGCATGCAGCGCGCCCAAGGCGTCGCCGGTGGCCCCGAACAGCAGGACCAGCGCGGGATTGGTGCCGCGCAGGCCGTCCAGCAGGGTCGGGACCAGATCGGCCCCGCCGCGGTCGGCCTGCACAGCGACCGGCCCGGATGCGCCCTCCCTCGCAGCCGGGTCGGTGTTCATCAACCGGCCTCGAACAGCCGGATCGAATTGGCCAGCAACACCGCCTGGGTCCGCCTGCGGGCGTTGATCTTGGACATGATCGCGGTGATGTGGGTCTTGACCGTGGCCTCGGCGATGGACAGCTCGTAGCTGATCTCCTTGTTGGCCTTGCCCTTGCAGATCAGCCGCAGGATCTTCATCTGCTGCGGCGTCAGCGACGAGAACCGCCGCGCCAGTTCGGCCTTGGCATCGCCTTCTGCGTTGTCATCGCCCGAGCAATATCCCTCGGGGGTGACATGCTCTCCCTCCCACATGCGGCGCAGGCTGTCGACTAGCGCCTCGCGGGACAGGGACTTGCTGATATAACCCTGCGCCCCGGCCGCCATCGCGGTCGAGATCATCGCCCCCTCCAGATCGGCCGAGATCATCGTGATCGGCACGCCGGGCAATTGTCGACGCAGGGTCACGATACCCTCGGACCCGCGGGCGTCGGGCAGGTTCAGGTCCAGGATCACCGCATCGGGGGCGCCCTGCACGCGGATCTGCTCGACCGCGGCGGCCAGGCTGCGGGCGGTGCGCACGTTCTTGAGGCCAAAGCTGATCTTGAGCGTCAGGGCCAGGGCATCGCACATCAACGGGTGGTCATCGACGATCAGGATCTCCTTGACCTGATCTGCGGTGGGTCGCGGAGACGACACAGGACGCGCCTGCATGGCGGCTGCTGTCATGGCATTCCTCCCTGAATGTCCGGCGGCACGCTCCTCCTCCAAGGCGCGGCCAGAATTCAAGTGTAAAGAGGACTGCACATAAAGCAAGGCTGTTCCTGCGACGAAAGTCGGATGGGTCGATCAGCTTTTGTTAACGCCCGCCGCATCCGCCGCAAAGGTCTCGGCCCATTGGTTGCCGTTGGTGTCCTCGACCCGGACATGGATCGGCTGGCCGTTGGGATTGTAACGAAAGCGAAAGACCGGGTCCTCGCTGATCGAAATTCCGGCCTCCATCGTGAACAGCAGATCCTCGCCCTGGCGGACATCCAGGCGGTCGATGAAATGCGCGGGAATGCTCAGCAGCGTCAACTGGTCGCGCTGCAACCCTGAAAAGTTCGGGTGGCGGATCATCAGCGTGCCGATGGTCTGGCCCTCCTCGCTGGCGGTGCGCCAGCGCATCTGGCCCATCGTGGCGCGGACCGAGGCCATGTCCTTGCCCGCCGGGGCCGAACATCCCCCGGCCGCCTTGACGAACCGCCCGGCCATGACCTGCGCCCCGTCATCGCGGGTGCCGATGGCGCGGACGTCGGAATAGCTGTCGACGCGGACGCGGACCTCGAAATCCAGGGGCATCAGCGCATCGCCAAAGGTGTATTCGGCGGCGACGGGGGCGGGATTCTCGTCGATGACCAGAGTCAGGGCGCCGATGGCGGGCGCGTCGGGCGCCTGCGTCAGGCGGATGGGCACGATGGCCGCGTCATGGGCGCGGGTCGGGGCCTCCAGGTCCAGGACGGATGCGTCCAGCGGCGGGTCGGTGTCCAGGTCCAGCACCGCGCCGCGCAGATCCTCCCATGTGGGCGAGGGTCGCAGCGCGTTGTCCTGCGCCAGCGCGGGCCCGGCCAGCAGGGCCGCCGTCAGGGTCAGCCACAGTCTCATTGCCTCATCCTCCCTTGGACATCCTCCGATAGACGAAGTCGGTGGTGATGGCGGCCGCATCCTCCTCGGCCCGTGCCACCACCCCGGCATGCAGCGGAGATTTCGAACAGACCGGATCGGTCGCCCGCGCGTCGCCCGCCAGCGCCATGGCCTGACAGCGGCAGCCGCCGAAATCGACGGTCTTGCGGTCGCAGCCACGGCAGGGTTCTGGCATCCAGGCGGTCCCGCGAAACGCGTTGAAGCTGTCTGACAGGTGCCAGATCTCGGACAGGGACCGCTCCTGCACGTTCTCGAACCGCATCCAGTCGATGGTCTGGGCGGCGTGGCAGGGCAGGACGGTGCCGTCCGGGCCGACATTCAGCCCGGTCGAGCCCCAGCCCCCCATGCAGGCCTTGGGATAGATCGCGTGGTGATCGGCCGGGACATAGTCGATCACCATCCGCCCGCGCAGCCGGATGCGCCCGGCATTCACCACCTGGCGCGCGAATTCCGCCTGTTCGCGCGTGGGCATCAGCGCGCCGCGGTTGCGGTCGGCCCATCCGTGGAACTGGACGGTCGCGACTTCGATCCGCCGCGCGCCGAGGCGTTCGGCCAGGTCGATCATGTCGGGCAGGCGTTCCATGTTCTGGCGATGGACGACCGCGTTGATGGTCAGCGGAAAGCCGATTTCCGTGACCCAATCGCTGAAGGCCATCTTCTTGTCCCAGGACCCCGGATGGCCGCTGATGCGGTCGGCCATGTCGGGCCGGATGCCCTGCAGCGACAGCTGAACATGGTCCACGCCCGCGCGGTCCAGCTCGATCAGGCGGTCGCGGGTGATGCCGATGCCCGAGGTGATCAGGTTCACATACAGGCCCGCGTCGCGCGCATGGCCCACGATCTGCGCCAGATCCTTGCGCGCGCCGGGTTCCCCGCCCGAGATATGGACCTGCAGCACGCCCAGATCGGCGGCCTGCCGGAACACGCGGCCCCAGTCATCGGCGCTGATCTCCTTGGACGCGCGGACCAGATCGACCGGGTTGGAACAGTAAGGGCAGGCCAGCGGACAGCGATGCGTGACCTCGGCCAGCATCGCCATGGGCAGGCCGGGGGTGACGGGGTTGCCGTCCAGATCGCGGGGCTGGTGCTGCTGATCCTTCATGCGCTGTCCCTGACAAAGACCATGCGCCGTTCGATCAGCCCGGTCAGGAAATCGCGCACGTCGCCGCCGATCTGTTCGACCGGCGCATTGTAACGTGCGGCCAAGTCGCGCACGATTCGGTCCAGGCTGCGGGCGCCGTCCAGTTCGGACAGGATCGCTTCTCCGATCTGGTCCAGCTGCATCGCGCGTTCCGGGGCCTGCAGCACGCGGATGCCGCGCACGCGGTCGCCCTGCAGCCTCACGCCGCGCGGCAAATAGGGAATGTCGTCGGGTCCGATCAATGCTGTCATGCGCGCATCCCCTCTCCGGGCCGCCAGGCGCCGGGGGGTGTGCGCCCCTCGACATAGCCGTGCCACAGCGCGTCCAGCTGGGCCCACAGCACGTCGGTCTTGAAGGTCAGCGCGGCGGCCGCGGCGTCCTGCTTTTCCAGCGTGTCGGCATGGGTCAGGACATAGTCCAGGCCGAACTTGACGTCCTCGGGCGCCTCGGTCAGGCGTTTCTTGAAATAGGACAGGCTGCTGTCGTCGGCGAAATCGTAATGCTGCAGCAGACCCTCGATCCGCTGCGCATGGATGCGGGGCGCGAACAGTTCGGTCAGGCTGGCGGCGACCGCATCCAGCAGCGGCATGTCGCGCACGAAGCGGACATAGGCGTCCACCGCGAACCGCGTCGCGGGCATGATGCCCACGCCCGATGCGACATAGTCGGGGTCCAGCCCCACGGCCTGCGCCAGGGCCAGCCAGCGGCGGATGCCGCCGCCCTCGGTCGCGCCGCCGTCGTGATCCTCGATCCGCTTGCGCCAGGCGCGGCGCAGGTCGGGGTCCTCGACGCGGCTCATGAAGGCGGCGTCCTTCATCGGGATGCGCGACTGATACATCCAGCGGTTGATGACCCAGGCCCGCACCTCATCCGAGGTGCAGTCGCCGCCATGCAGGCGGGCGTGGAACGGGTGGCGGTCGTGATAGCGCGCGGCCCCGATGGCGCGCAGCCGCGCCTCGAAATCCTCGCGCGATTGGGGGGTCGCCTGGATGTCCTTCACAGCGTGATCTCCATTCCGTCGCGGGCGACCTGCCAACCCTGGGCAGTGGCCTGGGCCACCTGGGGGCTGGAGGGGTCGCAGAGCGGGTTCGAGTTGTTCATATGCACCAGGATGCGCTGGCCCAAGCTCACCCCGGCCAGCGCGGGGATCGTGTCGGTCACCGCCATGTGGCCCATGCGACGGCCGGTCTTGCGGCCCAGGCCCATGCGGATCATCTCGTCATCATCCCACAGGGTGCCGTCAAAGAACAGCGCATCGGCCCCCGCGATCCGGTCGCGCAACCAATCTGGCATGTCCGCGCAGCCGGGAATGTAGAAGGCGCGCCGGTCCGCGCTGCGCAGTTCCACCCCCACGGTGGTCTCTCCGACCAAGCCGGTCTCGACCACCGCGCTCTCCTGATACAGGGGCACCTTTCCCGGCACCGCGAACAGGGTCGCGGTCAGGCCGGGGGTCAGCGGGATCGTCTGGTCCAGCGCCACGACCCGGCGCGGCACGAAACCGGGGTTCACCGCCGCCATCATCGGATTCGCTGCCAGCGCGTCGTGGATGGCCTGCGTTGCGAACAGATCAAAGGGCTGGCTTTCGCGCAGGGTCAGCAGCCCCGCGACATGGTCGATATCGCCATTCGTCACCAGCACGGACCGCAGCGGCATGTCGCGCGGGCCGGTCGGATGCAGCGCGGGCGTCGCCGCCAGCTGCGCGCGGATATCGGGCGAGGCGTTCAGGATCGCCCAGTCCCGCCCATCGGCGCTGACCGCGACCGAGCTTTGCGTCAGCGACGGAATGCGCCCTGCGCGGGCCGCATCGCAATTGCCGCAGCCGCAGTTCCATTGCGGCAGGCCGCCGCCGGCTGCCGCCCCAAGGATGATGATCCGCATCGGGTTCCGCCTTATGATGAGGCCCCGACCGAACGAATCGGACGGGGCCGCAATTTTGCCTGACAGGTCAGGCTCAGAACAGGACGGGCTCGTCCTCGGCGGGTGCGTACATGTTGATTTCCATGCCGCAAGCAATCTCGATCAGAGTCGGTTTGGTCCAGGCCATGTTGTGCTCCTCCTACATGCCGATGATGCCGCTACAGAAGGCGACTGGATTCAAATCTAGTATGGGGGCAGGATGAATCAACACGACAAAGGTCGTAGCCATGTGACCATTTCGTGATCATGACGATGGAAAAGGGCCTCTGACCCGATGTTTCACGTGATTCTGGGCGTCTGTCTGGCCCTGTCGCCCGATCAGTGCGGCACGATCCTGCTGCCCCGGGGTGATTCGCCAACCCAGCAGGCGTGCCGCGCGGGCGCCGACCGGCTGGCGGCGGACTGGCTGGAGGACCGGCCCGATCTGGTGGGCGGCGCGATCGCGTGCCGCGCGAATGCCGATCTGCCCGCCGCCGCCCTGCAGGAGATCGCGCCCGGCATCCACGTCCATTTCGGCACCAGCCAGCAGATGGAGGAGACCCCCGACGGCCGCATTGCCAATCTGGGCGTGATCGTCGGCCGCGACGGCGTCGCGGTGATCGACGCGGGCGTCTCGCGGGCCGAGGGGCAGGCCCTGCATGTCGCCATCCGGCGGCTGACGGACCGGCCCGTCACGCATCTGATCCTGACCCACATGCACCCCGATCACGTGCTGGGCGCGCAGGTCATGGTCGAGGCGGGCGCCACCGTCACCGCCCATCACGCGCTGCCGCAGGCGCTGCAGATGCGGGCGGGCAGCTATCTGGATCTGATCGCGCGGCTGTATCCCGCCGCCGAATGGATCGGCACGCAGGTGGTGATGCCCGACAGCCTGGTTCAGGACCGCGCCATGATCGACTTGGGCGACCGGCGGCTGCAGCTGAGGGCCTGGCCCCCGGCGCATACCGACAGCGACCTGACGGTCCTGGACGAGGCGACCGGCACGCTGTTCACGGGCGATCTGCTGTTTCGCGACCTGACGCCGGTGGTGGACGGGTCGCTGCGCGGCTGGCTGGCCTGGATGGACAGCGACCCTGCCGCCGGGGCAGGATTGATCGTGCCGGGTCACGGCCCGGTCAGCGAATCATGGGCATCCGCCGCGGCCCCCCAGCAGACGTTTTTGAAAGCGCTTGCAGACCGCACACGACAGGCAATCGGTGACGGGCTGGCCCTGTCGTCCGCCGTTCTGGTCATTGCCAATGCCCTGCAGCCCTTGCAGAATTCATGGAATTCCTACCCCGAGACCGTGGCGCGCAACGCGACCGCCGCCTACAAGGAACTGGAGTGGGAATGAGAAGCGTTTGACAGATTCGCCAGAACTGGCAAATGTTCGCGTTAACAACCGGGCGACGAGGGCCCGGAGACGTTCAGGGAGGACGACTTGAAAACCGTATTCTATACGACCGCCGCCATCATCGCGCTGTCCGCGGGCATGGCGCAGGCGCAGCTGGTGATCGAACCGGGCAGCGACGACCGCATCAACTGGGCCAGCCTGGAGGAGTTCGCGGCCGCCCATCCCGATCTGGAGGGCCAGAGCTTTGACATGCTGGGGCCGTGGCTGGGCGGCGACCAGGAGCTGTTCCAGTCGGTCATCGCCTATTTCAACGAGGTCACCGGCGCGCGGGCGAACTATTCCGGATCGGACAGCTTCGAGCAGCAGATCGTCATCGACAGCGAGGCCGGATCGCCCCCCGACATGGCGATCTTTCCGCAGCCGGGTCTGGCCTCCGACCTGGCGGCGCGCGGGTTCCTGCGGCCCCTGGGCCAGGAGACCGCCGACTGGCTGGTCGAGAATTACGCCGCCGGCGAAAGCTGGGCCGCGCTTGGCACCTATGAGGGCCAGGACGGGACCGAAGAGCTGTTCGCCTTCCCGTACAAGGCGGACGTCAAGTCGCTGGTCTGGTACGTCCCCGAGAACCTCGAGGATGCAGGCTATGCTGTGCCTGAGACCTATGAGGACCTCAAGGCGCTGACCGAACAGATCGCCGCCGACGGCGAGACGCCCTGGTGCATCGGCCTGGGATCGGGTGGCGCGACCGGCTGGCCGGCGACCGACTGGGTCGAGGATCTGATGCTGCGCACCGCATCCCCCGAGGATTACGACGCCTGGACGACGAACGGCATGCCCTTCAACGACCCCAAGGTCGTGGCCGCGATCGAGGAATTCGGCTGGTTCGCCAAGAATCCCGATTTCGTCGCGGGCGGCGTGGGTTCGGTCAGCGCGACCGACTTCCGCGAAAGCCCGGCCGGCCTCTTTGCCAGCCCGCCGGCCTGCTACATGCACCGTCAGGCCAGCTTCATCCCGACCTTCTTCCCGGAAGGGACCGTGGTGGGCGAGGATGCCGACTTCTTCTACATGCCCGCCCCCGCTTCGGGTGATCTGGGCCAGCCCGTGCTGGGCGGCGGCACCATGTTCGCGGTGCTGTCCGACAACCCTGCCGCCATGGCCTTTGTCGAGTTCCTGAAGAACCCCGCCGCACACGAGATCTGGATGGCGCAGCAGGGTTTCGTGACCCCCTATACCGGCGCCAATGTCGAGGCCTATGACGACCCGACCGTGCGCCGCATGGGAGAGATCCTGCTGGATGCCACGGTGTTCCGCTTTGACGGGTCCGACCTGATGCCCGGTGCCATCGGCGCGGGTGCCTTCTGGACCGGGATGATCGATTTCGTCGGCGGCGCCTCGGCGCAGGACGTGGCCGATCGCATCCAGGCGACCTGGGCGTCGCTGAACTGACGACCGACCGGCGCGGCTGCCCCGGCTGCCGCGCCTATTCTTCAGGGGGAGGAGATCAGGGATGGAATTGCTGTGGTTGGCGGTCAGCACGATCGCGATCGGCGTGTTCGGCTGCGTGGCCTGGTTCTGGGGGTCGAACTGGCTGCTGGACCGGATCTTTCCGCCGCGGGGCGGCAAGGCGGGCGACAACATCCGCCGCGCGAACCAGATCCGGCCCTGGCTGTTTCTGGGCCCGGCGATCCTGTTTCTGGGAGCTTACCTGGTCTATCCGGTGCTGGACAGTTTCTGGCGGTCGCTGTTCAACGCGAACGGCACGCGATTCGTGGGTGCGGACAATTATGTCTGGCTGGTGAACGACGCCAAGTTCCGCGAATCGATGGTCAACAACATGATGTGGCTGCTGGTCGTCCCGGCCCTGTCCACGGTGTTCGGCCTGATCGCGGCGCAGCTGACCGACCGGCTGAAATGGGGCAATATCGGCAAGTCGCTGATCTTCATGCCCATGGCCATCAGCTTTGTCGGCGCGGGCGTCATCTGGAAATTCATCTATGAATACCGCGCATCAGGGGAAACGCAGATCGGCCTTCTGAACTGGATCGTGACCCAGCTGGGAGGAGAGCCGCAGATCTGGCTGACCCTGCCGATGTGGAACAACCTTCTGCTGATGATCGTGCTGGTCTGGATCCAGACCGGGTTCGCGATGGTCATCCTGTCCGCCGCCCTGCGCGGCATCCCCGAGGAGACGATCGAGGCCGCGATCCTGGACGGCGCATCGTCGCTGCAGGTGTTCTTCAAGATCAAGGTGCCGCAGATCATGGGCACCATCGCGGTGGTCTGGACCACCATCACCATCGTGGTGCTGAAGGTCTTCGACATCGTCTTTGTCATGACCAACGGCCAATGGGGCACGCAGGTGCTGGCGAACCTGATGTATGACTGGATGTTCCGCGGCACCCCCGATTACGGGCGTGGATCGGCCATCGCCATCGTGCTGATGATCCTGGTGACGCCGATCATGGTCTGGAACATCTACAACGCCCGCAAGGAGGTCCGCTGATGGAGGGGATGGCCGGACAGAAATCGTCGCTGGCATGGGCGGTCAACATTTCCGCCTTTCTGCTGGTGCTGCTGTGGACGATCCCGACCCTGGGGCTGTTCGTGTCGTCGTTCCGCGACCGCGACCAGATCTCGACCTCGGGGTGGTGGCAGTCGTTCTCGGGGTCCGAACAGACGGGCTTCGTACGCTCGGGCGTGGCGGGCGATCAGGTGCAGCAGGACGGGCTTTACGTGATCGAGGGCAGCGCGATTGAGGGCACGCAGGCGCTCAAGGCCTGGGGCACCGGCGCGCGCAACCCGGCGGAATATCAGCCGGGCGACACCGCCGATCTGGGGGACGGCATCAGCCTGACCGTGGCGGAAGACGGCGCCTATCGCCTGACCTCGGCCCAGCCCTTCGAGATCACGCGCGGAGAGCGGATCTTCACCACCACCGTCAGCCCGCCCAGCTTCACCACCGAAAACTATAACCGCGTGCTGACGGCGGGCGGGCTGGGGCGGGCCTTCATGAACACCATGACGGTGACCATCCCCGCGAACGTGATCCCGATCCTGATCGCGGCCTTCGCGGCCTA
>ERZ778021.1750-NODE-1750-length-23020-cov-5.360026_pt1 | contig 23020 bp, 22 predicted proteins | sample MGYA00375751_ERZ778021 | MGnify/ENA primary metagenome ERZ778021 (study PRJEB29350, sample SAMN05389814) | bioreactor metagenome | isolation source: Thiocyanate stock bioreactor | place: South Africa: University of Cape Town | collected 2013-08-29 ... | reverse complement strand
CCCCGCCTCCCCGCGAGCCATCGCCGCCGGTCCACCGTTTGCGCGAGGCCTCGTCGGCGATCTCCGCCACCTCGGCCCCGTAGTACCGGGGATGGGGGACGAAGTTCTGCAGGATGATCTCCTGGATGTGCCCGTACTCCTCGTGGAGCGCCGCGATGGCTTCCAGCGACCGGACCCGCGACTCCGGCGACTCGCCGATCCCAACCAGGATCCCGCTGGTGAACGGGATCTTCAGTTCGCCCGCCGCCCGGATCGTCGCCAGCCGCTCGCCCGGATGCTTGGTGGGAGAGCCGGCATGGACGGTGTCCATCAGCGACTCGTCGACCGACTCCAGCATCAGCCCCTGGCTCGCGGTCACCTCGCGCAGCCGGGCCAGGTCGCCCTTCGAGAGCACGCCCAGGTTCGTGTGGGGCAGCATCCCCCGCTCCATCGCCCGTTCGCAGGCCCAGACGACGTAGGAGGTGAAGTCCTCGTGGCCCCAGGCGACGAGGCGTTCGGCGACGACCGGGTTGACCTCGGGCTTCTCGCCGGTGAGGACGAGCAGCTCCTTGGTGTTCCGTTTCACCGCTTCGTCGAGGATCCGTTCGACGTCGACCGGCGCGTGCAGGTGCGCCTGGTGCGTGGCGAAGGCGCAGTACTTGCAGTAGCACCGGCAGGTCCGCGAGAGCGAAAGCGTGAAGTTTCGGGAGAAAGTAACCCGTTGCACCCCGGCAAAACTACAGGGCGCGCCGGCTCGGCCGGACGCGCCCTGTTCCCAATCGAGGGTTTGGCCTGGCGGAGCCCGCCAGACGGAGCCGTTTAGCCTTTTTCAGGCTCCGCGGAAGCGGAGCCTTTGCCCCGGGTCGGCTCGGCCGGCCCGGCGCCTTTGCCACCGCGCGCGGCGGCCGGGGCGACGCGCTGCGGCGGCTCGGTCGGAGCCGGGCCACCGGCCTCGATCACGAAGCGCCAGACGCCCACCGCGACCAACGCGCCGACCACCGGGCCAACCAGGTACGGCCAGACGCCGCCCCATTCGTTGGAGACCAGCGCGGCGCCGAACCAACGGGCCGGGTTGAAGCAGCCGCCGGTCAGCGGACCGCCGACCATGATCATGAAGACGAAGGTGAGGCCGATCGCCAGCGGACCCCAATCCTTGAGGCTCTTCTCGGAGAAGACCACCGCGAGGATCACCAAGACGAGGGTGAAGACGCCGATCGCCTCGACCGCCGCGCCGGCCACGTTGCCGGAGAGCAGGCCGGAGATCGAGCCGGCGCCGTAGTGGACGGCGCGGCCCTCGTCCAGCAGCAGGCCCTTGGTCAACAGCGCGCCGAGCACCGCGCCCGAGCACTGCGCGAGGATGTAGATGATCGCGTCGATCACGCTGATCTTGCGGATCGTCGCCGCCGCCAGGGTGACCGCCGGGTTGAAGTGGCCGCCGCTGACCGCGCCGAACATGCAGATCACGGCGAAGAGGGTCAACCCCTGGACGAAGCCGACGACGGCGAAGTCCGAGCCGAACGACGTCGAACTGCCGACCGACACGAAGAGAGTGACGCCGCTGGTGATGAAGAAGACCAGCAGGAAGGTGCCGATCAACTCCGCGAGATACGCGGAAATACCTTTTTGCTCCAGCTCCACTCTCTGTTCCCCTCCTAGAAGTTTTGTCCCTGACTGGTGGCCGCGGACTCTTTGCCCTGACCAAAAATGAAGCGGCGGCAGTCTACCCACATTTCCTCAAAGAATTAGGGTGCCGTCCAGATGAGACGGGCTGTCGCGCTGCTGGCGGCCGCCCTGCTGCTCGCCGGCGTCGCCGGCTGCGGCGGGAGCGGTGCGGAACCGGGCGCGCCGAAAGGCGCGACCGTCGTGCTCGATTTCGTCCCCAACGCGGTCCACACCGGCATCTATGCGGCGCAGGCCCAGGGCTTCTACGAAGACGCCGGGGTCGACCTCCACGTCCAGGTCCCGGGCGAATCGACCGACGCGCCGAAGCTGCTCGCCGCCAGGCGCACCGACTTCGCGATCCTCGACATCACCGACCTCGGGCTCGCCGACGAGAAAGGGCTCGAATTGGTCGGCCTGATGCCGATCGTGCAGACCCCGCTGGCCGCGATTCTCGCCCGCAAGGACGGGCCGGTGAAGCGCCCCGCCGACCTCGACGGCCACAGCGTCGGCGTCACCGGCCTCCCCTCCGACACCGCCGTGGTCCGCTCCGAGGTGGCCGGCGACGGCGGCGACCCGGACGGGGTCGACGAAATCACGATCGGCTTCAACGCGGTCGCCTCGCTGGCGGCGGGCAAGGTCGACGCGGCGACCGGCTTCTGGAACGCCGAGGCGGTCGAGGCCGAACGCCAGGGCGTCCCCCTGCACGTCTTCAAAGTCGACGAATACGGCGCTCCCCGCTATCCCGAGCTGATCCTGACGACGACCCGCAAGGAGCTGGAAGCCGAACCGGAATTGGTCGAAGCGGTGGTCGACGCGACCCGCAAGGGCTACGAATTCACCGAGTCGCAGCCGCAGAAGGCCCTCGCCGACCTGCTCGCGGCGAACGCGAGCCTCGAACGCGCCGACCAGGAGGCGCAGCTGAAAGTCCTCCTCCCCGAGCTCGAACCGAAGCCCTTCGACGAAGCCGTGCTGAAGGAATGGTCGGCCTGGGCGAGCGAACACGAACTGCTGCCGAGGCCGGCGGACGTGACGAAGACGTTCGACCTCGGCAACTAGACCCGTCCCTTTTGTCGCCCTGTGGGCGACAAAAGGTGCGTCAGGCCAGCAGCGCGTCGACCAGGGTCGGCAGTTCGCGGGACATCCGCGAGCGCGGGACCACCTGCGTCAGACCCGCGGCCTCGGCGCGCGCCTTCGTCGCGGCGTCGACGTGCGAGTAGTAGCCGAGCACCGGCACCCCGGTCGCGGCCAGCTCCCCCGGGTCGGCGACGTCGAGGTCGGCGACGATCAGCTCCGCCTCGTCCAGCGGCGCTCCGGCGACCGACTGGGCCAGCACCACGTGGTGCCCGGCCGCGGTCAGCCCGGCGTCCACCCGGCTGGCGAGCATCAAGTCGGTGGCGATGCTGACGACGCGGGCCATCGGTACTCCCCGGCCCGCCTCAGATGCTGCGGCGCTCGCGGAACTCCTCGCGGACGCTTTCCGGGCGTCCCCACATCTGCACGACCTCGGAGCGACCCTCGCGCACCTCGGCGACGTGCAGCTCCCCCGCGATCCCCTCGGCGTCGAGCTTCGCCAGCACGCCCTTCACCGTCTCCGCCGCGGCCGCGTGGCCGAAGCTGTGGGCGACGATCAGCCGCCAGTGCCACTCGCGCCGGTTGTAGACCTGGGCGTTCACCTGGCTGACGAAGACCGCCGCGTCGACGTAGCGGGTCTCGTCCTCGATCCGCAGGTCGACCTCGAGGTCGGTCCAGTCGGGCGGCAGCGCGTCGACGATGCGCTGGAAGTCTTCGGCAAGTGCCATCGCGGGGAAGGCTACTAGGAGGGGCCGGTGAAAGTCGCGTGTGCGACTGGCGAGCGCCGGACCGAGCGGGACAAGGACGCAGGGAGGCCGAATAGCAGCGCTATTTGACCGACCGAGGACGCCGAACCGCGATGCGTCCGCCGCCGCCAGGCGTGCGCGTGAGTTTCGCCGGCCCCTCCTAGCCCGCGGCGAACTCGTAGAGCAGGAAGACGTTCAGGGCGATGATCAGGGCGGCGAGCACGCCCGCCGACGCGCTCAGCCAGCGCGGGTTGACCAGCTCCCCCATCACCTCGCGCTTCGAGGCGATCAGGATCAGCGGCACCAGGGCGAAGGGGATGCCGAAGGAGAGGACGACCTGCGAGCCGACCAGCGCGTCGGTCGGGTTGAGGCCGATCGCCAGCACCAAGAGCGCCGGGGCGAGGGTGAACGCCCGCCGCAGGAAGATCGGGATCTGGCGGTGGATGAACCCCTGCATCACCACCTGTCCGGCCATCGTCCCGACCGAGGAGGAGGCGAAGCCGGAGGCGAGCAGAGCGATGCCGAAGATCGTCGCGGCGCCGTCGCGGTCGAGGCTCTGCAGCCCGTGGTAGGCGCCTTCGATCGTCTCGATCCCGGCGAGGCTGCCGCCGTGGAAGAGGGCCGCGGCGACGATCATCATCGCCAGGTTCACCATCCCGGCCAGGGCCAGGGCGATCACCACGTCGATCTTCTCGAAGCGCAGGATGCGTCGGCGCTCTTCGTCGTTGCGGCCGGTGATCCGGTTCTGGGTGAGCGCCGAGTGCAGGTAGATCACGTGCGGCATCACGGTCGCGCCGACGATGCCGGTTGCCAGGAGGATGCTTTCGGTGCCGCCGAAGCCGGGGACGAACATGTGGCGGGCGACTTCGCTGCCGTCCGGGGAGGCGTCGAAGAGCTCGTAGGCGAAGGCGACGACGACGACGCCGACCAGCACCGTGATCGCCGCCTCGAGCCGGCGGAAGCCGTAGCGCTGCAGTGCCAGCAGGGCGAAGGTGCCGGCGCCGGCGATCAGCCCGGCGGCGAAGAGCGGGATGCCGAAGAGGAGGTTGAGGCCGAGCGCGGCGCCGACGATCTCAGCCAGGTCACAGGCCATCGCGACGATCTCGGCCTGCAGCCAGAGCCCGATCGAGGTGCGGCGGGAATAGCGTTCGCGGCAGAGCTCGGCGAGGTTCTTGCCGGTCGCGATGCCGAGCTTCGCCGACTGCGTCTGGACCAGCATCGCGACCAGGTTGGCGGCCAGCACCACCCACAGCAGCAGGTAGCCGAACTTGGCGCCGCCGCTGATGTTGGTGGCGAAGTTGCCGGGGTCGATGTAGGCGACGGCGGCGATGAAGGCCGGGCCGAGGAAGGGCCAGACCCGGGCCAGACCGCGCTTCTCACCGCTCAGCGAGGCGCGCGCGGCGCGGTTGACCGCCGCCTCGCCGGGGAGCGCCTGTTCGGCTTCCGAGCGCGCCGCGGGGGGCGGAGGCGACGTCACGCAGTCGCCCCCGGCGGTGTGGTGGGCGGCAGCAGGTCGGGACCGGGGATCGGGTTGCCGTGCGGATCGTGGCTCGGTTCGCCGAGTTTCGCTGCGATCAGCGCCTCCAGGTCCTCGGAGATGTAGTGCTCGAGCACCTCGGCCTCGGCGTGGACGCGGTCGTGCGGCATCCCCAGCGCCTCGGCGAGGAAGGCCTCGATCAGCCGGTGGTGGCGGATCACCTCCAGGGCTACCCGCTCCCCGGCCGGCGTCAGCGCGACGCCCTTGTAGGGGACGTACTCGGCGAACCCGAGCTCGGCCAGCTTCTGCAGCATCGCCGTGGCGGTCGCCGGGGTGACGCCGAGGCGCGCCGCGACCTCGCCGGTCGGGACGAGCCCCTCGCGGTCCGCGCTCAACACGTAGACCGCCTTCGCGTAGTCCTCTATGGCCTGGGATTTAGACATGTCTAAAAATAGAGTTTAGACACATCTAAAAGCGGAACGCAAGAGCTTCCTAGAATCAGGCCCATGTCCGTCACCGTGGAGCTCGACGCCCAGTACCGCCAACTGCGCGAGGAATGCGGGGTGCTGCCGCGCGAGCGCGGGGTGATCGCGGTCACCGGGCCCGACGGGGCGGAGTACCTGCAGGGGCAGGTGACGAACGACGTCGAGGCGCTCGCGGTCGGCGAGGGGCAGTACGCGGCGCTGCTCGACCGCAAGGGCCACATGCAGACCGACATGCGGGTGTTGCGGGTCGCCGCCGAGGAGATCCAGGTCGACATGGAGGCGGCGCCGAAGGACCAGGCGCTGCGCCACCTGACGATGTACTCGATCGGCCGCGACGTCGCCGTCGCCGACGCCACCGCCGAGCGGGCCCTGCTCTCGCTGATCGGCCCGCGCGCCGCCGAGATCGCCGCCACCCCCCCGCTGCCCGAGTTCGCCAACGAGTCGACCGCGATCGGCGGCACCGCGGCGCTCGCGGTCGGCACCCGCGACGGCATCGACCTCTTCTGCACCGCCGCCGACCGCGACAAACTGCTCGCCGCGCTGCTCGAGGCCGGGGCGGTCGAGGTGACTCCCGAGGCGGTCGAGATCGTCCGCGTCGAGGCCGGGATCCCCCGCTTCGGCGCCGAGATGGACGCGGGCACGATGCCCGCCGAGGCGGCGATCGTCGAGGACGCCGTCTCCTTCACCAAGGGGTGCTACATCGGCCAGGAGACGGTCGCCCGCCTCCACTACAAGGGCAAGCCGAACAAGCACCTGCGCGGGCTCAAGCTGAGCGCTGCCGCGGCCCCCGGCGCCACCCTGCGGCTGGGCGAGAAGGAGGTGGGGACGCTCGGCGGGTCCGTCGTCTCCCCCGCCCTCGGGCCGATCGGCCTGGCGATCGTCCGCCGCGAGGCCGAGCCCGGCACCGAGTTGGCCGTAGGTGAAGATGGCGTTACGGCTGAAGTTGTCGCCCTCCCCTTCGGCTAGATTCATCCCGAGATGGTTCTCGGGAGAGCCAGAGTCGCGGGGGGCGGCGCGCTCGCCGCGCTGATCTTGGCGCTGGTCGGCACCGGCTGCGGCGCCGAGAGCCACCCCAACGAACCGCGCCCCGCCGTCCCCACCCGGGTCAGCGTGACGATCGGCGCCAACGGCGGCATCACCGTGCAGCCGCAGGCGATCGGGATGGGCCCGGAAAAGCACCAGCAGCTGCCCCAGAACCAGAATCACCCGCAGCCGCGGATCAACACCCAGGCCCCGCTCTCGGTCGTCTTCGTCACCGCCAACCAGACCGGTGACACCGAGAAGGTGACGATCCGCGGCCCCAAGCAGGCGACCTCGAAGGCGATCAGCCCCCGCGCCCCCGGCACCTTCTCGGCCTCGCTGCCGACCGGCAGCTACACGATCTCCGCCGCCGGCCAAGGCGCCCCGGCGACCCTGAAGGTCGGCCCGTACCGGACGTCGTCGCAGAACGACTTGCTGCTGCCGTAGGCGAAGGGACGGGAAGGGACGGGGCAAGGGACCCGGCCCTCTCGTAGGCGGTCCGGGCAGGCTGTGACCGCCTACGAGAGGGCCGGGTCTCGGGGAGAGGCGAGAGTGCGCCTCCCGTGCGGGTCCCGGGGGAGATCCGTGACGAAGGCGAGGAGACGCGAGCCTTCCGTGACAGGCCCCTCGCACTCGAGCCCGAGCGTGCAGTTGGGCACACCAGGGTGTGTTCAAGTGCACGCTCGGCGGGGGGACCCGCCGCGCACTTTCCCCGAAAGCCTCGCGTCCCGGGCGTCTCGCGGCGGCCACAGCCTGCCCGGGCCGCCGCGAGACGCCCGGGACGGGACCGTCCCCGGCCGCAGGGGCCGCGGATCCCACCGTCCCCTCGGATGCGTTCGCAGTTCCCCGTACCGGCTACGGGAAAGTGCGAACGCCCGTCGGATCAGGCGTCGATGAAGACGGGGGTGCCGAGGGGGACGCGGGCGAAGAGGAAGCGCATCGTTTCGTCGGTGGCGCGGATGCAGCCGAGGCTTTCGGCGCCGCCGACGGCGCCCGGGGTGCCGTGGATCGCGAGGCGGTTGCCGCCGATCCAGCCTGCCGGGAGGGCCGCGGTCTGGTGGCCGCTGAGGGCGAGGGCGCAGCAGCCGTAGTAGGGGCTTTCGTCGAAGCTGACCCCGTCGGTGACGCCGTAGCGGCCGGGCGGCGTTTCCGTGCCCGGACCGCCGACCGTGACCGAGAAGTCCCCCACCACCCGATTGCCGTAGCGCAGTTCGAGGCTGCGCCCGGCGAGGCTTGCGTGCAGCGAGTAGCGAGTCCAGTAGACCTGGAGCCGGCTCGGGTCGCGGGCGATCCAGGCGAGTTCCCCGTTCGGCAGCAACGGCGTCGTCACCCCGAGCCAACCGGGCTTCGTCTCGACCACCGAGAAAGCGACCGGCGAGCCGAATTCGGTTTCGTCGCGGACGTAGCCGAGGTCCTTGCCGTTGGGCGCGGTGTAGAGGTCGACCCGCTCTCCTTCGATCACGTGGGCGATCTGAAATGCCGGGCCGCGTAGGGGTCGACCGGCCAGGGTCGGCAGCTGGGCCGGCCCGCCCGCGGTCGTTTCGGACCCCGTCCCCGCTTCGGCCTCGACTTCCGATTCCCCTTCCGTCCCCTGCCCCCCGGACGGCTTCTCGCCCGCCGGCACCTTCGCCCCGACCGAGACGTGGCCGGGCTTCGCCTTCTTCCCGGTCGCCGTCTGCCCGCCCGGCACCTTGACGTAGACGGTGCGGGCCTTCGGGCTCGCGTCGCCGCCGTCGTCGAGGACGCTGAAGAGGAGGGCGAAGCCGGCGACCACCGCGGCGACGGCCGCCAGGGCGCCGAGCGCCGTGAGCAATCGATCTTGCACTTCGCCTCCATGGTGGCGCACAGAGCTAAATCCGCGCTCATTGCGGTCTTCCGGGCGGCGCTTGACGTCCGCCCCGAGCGCAACCATCGACGGTCCTATGACTGCCGTCCTCGCCATCGCCGTCCTGGCCCTCGTCGCCGCCCTCATCTACGTCCTCGTGGGACGGAAGGAGGAGCCCGCCGCCGAGCCGATCGACGTGCGCGCCGCGGTCGCCGAAGCCACCTCCGCCGCGACCTCGAAAGCGGTCGCCGACCTGCAGCGGATGAACGAAGAGTCGCGCAAGGCCGACGCCGCGAACGCCGCCCGGGCGCTCGACAAGCGCCAGGCCGAGATCGACCGCCGCCAGGCGGAGATCAAGGCGCTGACCGACCGGATCGCGGCGGGCCAGGAGAAAATCGAGGCCGAAGTCCGCAAACGGGGCGAAGTCGACCTGCAGACCCGCACCCTGCTCGAGCAGGTCGGGCAGACGGTAGGCAACCTGAACTCCGAGACCGCCGGGCTGAAGAAGGCGCTGCGCCAGCCGCAGACCCGCGGCCAGTGGGGCGAGATGCAGCTGCGCCGTTGCATCGAGATCGCCGGGATGACCGAGCACGTCGACTTCGAGCTACAGGAGACGCTGCGCACCGAAAGCGGCCAGCTGCGCCCCGACGCGCGCTTCCTGCTGCCCGAGGGACGCAGCTTCGTCGCCGACTCGAAAGTGCCCTTCGACGCCTTCCTCGACGCCCAGGAGGCCGAGGACGAGAGCACCCGCCAGGTCCACATGGCGCGCCACGCGCGGCAGGCCCGCGAGCACGTCCGCAGCCTCTCGACCAAGGACTACCAAGGCCAGTTCAAGGCGGGCGAAACGCCGGACCTCGTCGTCTGCTTCATGCCCAACGAGCCGGCCATGCACGGCGCCCTCGCCGCCGACCCGGAGCTCTTCGACTACGCACTCGAGCGCAACGTCCTGCTGGTCGGCCCGACCTCGCTGATCGGCCTGCTGCGGACGATGGAGCTCGGCTGGCGGCAGGAGCGGATGGTCGCCGAGGCGGCCGAGATCGCCGAGGCCGCGGGCACCCTGCACTCGCGCTTCTCCCGCTTCCTCGGCGAGTTCGAGCGGGTCGGCAAAGGCCTCACCACCGCCGCCACCGCCTACGACAAGGCGGTCGGCTCGATGGAGGCCCGGCTGCTGCCCCAGCTGCGCAAGGTCGAGGGGATGGGCGTCGCGCCCGGCAAGGAGATCGAGCCGCCGGAACCGACCCACATCACGGTCCGCTCGATCGCCGCGCCGGAGCTGCGCGAGGCGCCCGAGGAGCGGGACCCCGCGGGCGAGCGCGACGCGGCGTAGCCCGCGCGCATCTAGGATCATCCCCGCAGGCGGGTAACCAAGACGGAGGCAAGAACTTTGGCTGTCGACACCAGCAATCTGACCACCCTCGACGTCGAGCCGGGGACGCTCCCGGAGACGATGGCGGCGTGGGTCATCCGGCAGGAGCGCGAGGGCGAACCGAAAGACGCGTTCCAGCTCGAGCAGATCGAGGTCCCCGAGCCGGGCGCCTTCGAGGTGATCGTCCGCGTGATGGCGGCCGGGGTGAACTTCAACAACGTCTGGGCGTCGCTCGGCAAACCGGTCTCCGTCTTCGGCTACGGAGATCACCCCGAGTACGGCCACCACATCGGCGGCTCCGACGCCTCCGGGATCGTCTGGAAGGTCGGCGAGGGCGTCACCCGCTGGAAGCCGGGCGACGAGGTCGTGATCCACTGCAACCAGGCCTCCTACGAGGACGTCGAGGTGCACGGGCTCGACCCGCTCGCCGCGCCGAGCCAGCGGATCTGGGGCTACGAGACGACCTGGGGCTCGTTCGCCGAGTTCACCAAGGTGCAGGCGCAGCAGCTGCTGCCGCGCCCCCAGAACATGAGTTGGGCCGAGGCCTGCTCCTACGGGCTCACCTACTTCACCGCCTACCGGATGCTGATCGACCAGTGCAAGCTGCAGCCGGGCCACAACGTGCTGATCTGGGGCGCCGCGGGCGGCCTCGGCGTCTTCGCCGTGCAGCTCTGCAAGGCGGCGGGCGCGAACGCGGTCGGCGTCGTCTCCAACGACGAGAAGGGCGAGCTGGTGAAGCAGCTCGGCGCCGTCGACTACATCAACCGCTCCGAATTCGGCGAGATGATGCGGACCGACGCCAACCTCACCGACCCGGCCGCCGACAAGGAGCGCTTCCGCGCCTCGCGCGGCTTCGCCGAGCGGGTCAAGGAGATCCTCGGCGACTCCCCCGACATCGTCTTCGAGCACGTCGGCCGGGCGACCTTTCCGACCTCGGTGTACGTGGTGAAGCCGTTCGGCAAGGTCGTCATCTGCGGCGCCACCTCGGGCTTCCAGCTCGATTTCGACGTCCGCTACCTGTGGATGCGCCAGAAGCAGATCATCGGCTCCCACTTCGCCAACGCATACGAGTGCATGCGGGCGAACCAGCTGATGGCGGAGGGCAAGGTCCGCCCCGTCCTCTGGCAGACGATGGAGTTCGACGGCGTCCCCACCGCCCACCAGCTGATGCACGAAAACAAGCACCTCGGCAAGATCGCCGTCCTCGTCGGCGCCGAGTCCGAGGACGCGGGCAAGACCGAGGACGGCCCGGGCGCGATCCGGGCGGAGGTCGGGGCGTAAGCACGCCCGCGGCGACGATGCGAAAGGATTAGGCGATGCTCTACGTATGCAGACTCGATTGGCACATCTCGCCGCTGCGCGGAGCCCGCTGGCTCGACGCCTGGGAACCGGCCGCCGCCCTGTGCACCGCCTACGGCGCCAAGAGCTGGTCGCTGACCCGTGCCCTCGACGACAACCTGAAATTCCAGCAGACGATGGTCTGGGAGGACAAAGCCGACTTCGAACGGTATTGGTACTCGCAGGAGATCGCCGAGGCCCGCGAGAAGGTGGTCGGCTGGTACGACATCCCGATGTTGCCGACCTGGCACACCCTCCTCGCCGCCGAGTCGGTAGTCGCCTCCGGCGTCTGACCCGGCGGCCACCACGATGAAGCTGGGGATCGTCGGCCTCGGCTACGTCGGGCTTCCGGTCGCCCTCGCCTTCGCCGAGGCCGGCAACGAGGTGGTCGGCCTCGACACCGACCCGGTCAAGCTCGCCGACCTGGCGGCGGGGCGCAGCTACATCGAGGACGTCGACGACGCCGAGCTGGCTGCGCAGGCGGGGCGCCTGAGCGCCACCGCCGATTATGCCGACTTGACTGCCTGCACGGCGATCGTCGTCTGCGTGCCGACGCCGCTCTCCAGCTCCCGCGAGCCCGACCTCTCCTACCTGCGCGAGGCCGCAGCGGCCCTGGCCGCCCACCTGCAGCCCGGGCAGCTGATCGTGCTGGAGTCGACCTCCTACCCCGGCACCACCCGCGAGGAGCTCCTGCCGGCGCTCTCGGAGGGCGGGCGCACGGTCGGCGAGGACTTCTACCTGGCCTTCTCCCCGGAGCGCATCGATCCCGGCCGCTCCGACCACACGATCCGCACCACGCCGAAGCTGGTCGGCGGCATCACCGCCGCCTGCACCGAGCGCGCCCGCGATCTCTACGCGCAGATCTGCGACACGGTCGAGGTGCTGAGCTCGCCGGAGACGGCCGAGCTGGCGAAGCTGCTGGAGAACATCTTCCGCTCGGTCAACATCGCCCTCGTCAACGAAGTCGCCCAGCTATGCGACCGGCTGGGGATCGACGTCTGGGAGGTGGTCGACGCGGCGGCGACCAAGCCGTTCGGCTTCATGCGCTTCGACCCCGGCCCCGGGATGGGCGGCCACTGCCTCCCCGTCGACCCCTTCTACCTCGCCTTCAAGGCCCGCGAGCACGACTTCTACCCGGAGTTCGTCGAGCTGGCGGGCAAGGTCAACCAGGCCCAACCGGAGTTCTGCGTGCACCGCATCGAGCGGTCCCTGAACGGGGCGGGCAAGCCGGTGAAGGGCTCGAAGATCCTGATCCTCGGCGCCGCCTACAAGCCGGGGATCGGCGACACCCGTGAATCGCCTGCGCTGCGGATCATCGCCCTGCTGCGCGACCTCGGCGCCGAGGTCGCCTACCACGACCCCTTCGTGGCGGAGCTGCCCGCGCAGGGGCTCGAGTCGGTCGACCTCGAGCAGGGCCTCGCCGCCGCCGACCTCCTGGCGATCGTCACCGCCCACCCGGGCGTCGACCACGAGGCCGCGGTGAAGGCCGTGCCGCTGGCGATCGACTTCCGCGGCATCAGCCGGGGTTTCGACGACGCCGACGGCGTCGAGCGCCTCTGAGGCGGCGCGGGAGCGCCTCGTGGCGTCCTCGGTCCTTGCGAGGCCGGCCCACGCCGGCTCAAGCCCGACTAGCCCCGCTCGAGCGGGGCCATGGTGAGCCCGGCGGAGTCGAGCATCTCCCAGTAGTGCTCGGCCGGCTCGCGTGGGCCGGTCCAGACGATCGCCTGGCCGGTGTTGTGGATCCGCTCGGCGATCCGGTGCCCTTGACCGAGGTCGACCCCCGGCAGCACCCGGGCCAGCGTCTCGGCGACATGGTCGAAGGTGTTGTGATTGTCGTTGCGGACGATCACCCTCCAATTTCCGCCGAGACCCGAATCCGGTCCTGCGGCGCGAGGTTTCTCAATCGTGGATGACGACACGTCCGCGATTATGCACGGGACGGGACGATGAGCAGGCCGAAAGACAGCCGCTTCCCCTACATGCCGGGGATCGACGCGATGCGTGCGCTCGCGGTCCTTGCCGTGTTCGGATACCACGCGGGGCTCGACTGGGTCCCCGGCGGCTTCCTCGGCGTCGACGTCTTCTTCGTCATCAGCGGCTACCTGATCACCTCGCTGCTGCTGCGCGAGTTCCGCGGCAGCGGCGGGATCAAGCTGGGCCGCTTCTGGCTGCGCCGCGCCCGTCGCCTCCTCCCCGCCGTCGGCGTCCTGATCGCGGTGGCGATGATCGTCTCGGCGATCGCCGAGCCGGACAAGATCGGCCAGATCCGCGGCGACGCGATCGCCTCGCTCTTCTACTTCGCCAACTGGCACTTCATCTTCGACAACACTTCGTATTTCGAACAGTTCGGCCGGCCGTCGCTGTTCACCCACCTCTGGTCGCTCTCGGTGGAGGAGCAGTTCTACCTCTTCTGGCCGCTGGTCTTCGCCGCCGGGATGAAGTTCTTCGGCCGCGGCCGACTGCTGCTCGGGGTGGTCGCCGGGGCGGCGGGCTCGGTCGTCCTCGCCTGGATCCTCTTCGACCCCGGCCACGACGCCTCGCGGATCTACTACGGCACCGACACCCACGCGATCGGCCTGCTCGCGGGCGTCGCCCTGGCCCTGGTCTGGAGCCCGACCGAGCTGCGCCTGCCGCCCCACAAGGCCGGCCCCCTGGTCGGACCGATCCTCGACGCGCTCGGGGTGATCGCGCTCGGCTACCTGATCCTCAGCTTCGTCCACGTCCACGACTACGACCTGGCGCTCTGGCACGGCGGCTACCTCTGGATCGCGCTCGCCACCGCGGTTCTGCTGGCCGCGCTCGCCCACCCCGCGGCGCGGCTCGGCGGCATCCTCGGCCGTCCGGCCCTGCTCTGGCTCGGCCTGCGCAGCTACAGCTTCTACCTCTGGCACTGGCCGGTGCTGGCGATGACCCGCCCGGGCGTCGACATCGACCTCCCGCGCGGCATCCTCATCCCCCTGCAGCTGCTCGCCTGCCTGGCGCTCGCCGACCTCTCCTACCGGTTCGTCGAGCTTCCGTTCTCCGGCAAGGCTAAATTGCCCAACGTGCCCGAACGTTGGATGCGCGTCGCCCGCCCCGCCCTGCTCGTCGCCGTGCTCGGCGTGATCCTGATCGTCGGCTGGAGCGGCATCGTCGGCGCCGGCGGCTCGAACCCGGCCTCGGCGGCCGCCTCGACCGCGACCGTGGCCAAGGTCCACGCGAAGCTGCCGCCGGAAACCGACCCGACGCCGCCCGCCGAAAGCAAGGGCAAAGACGAAGGCAAGGGCAAAGACGAAGGCAAGGGCAAGGGCGCCAAGCAAGGCAAAGGCGCGGCCGCAGAAAAGGGTCCCAAGCAGCAGAAGCAGATGCGCCCGGCCAAGCACTGGCCGCGGATCGTGATGCTCGGCGACTCGGTGATGATCGGCGCCGAGGAAAAGCTCGCCGCCCGCCTCGGCCCCGGCTTCTCGATGGACGCGAAAGTGGGCCGGCAGGCCGACGAATTCCTCGAAATCGTCGAGAAGATCAAGCGCGACGGGCACCACCCGGCGGCGATGGTGATCCAGTGGGGCAACAACGGCCCGCTCTACTCGGAAGACATGACCGCGCTGCGCAAGGCAACCACGAACGTCGGCCAGCTCTTCCTGATCTCAGACCACGCGCCGGTCTCCTGGCAGGACGAGTCGAACGAAGCGATCGCCGAAGCCTCGAAGCTCTGGCGCAACACGACCGAAATCCCCTGGGCGACGGCGGCCGAAGAAGGCGGCGAAAGTCTCTTCTGGGACGGCATCCACCTGACCCCGAAGGGCGCCGGCGTCTACGCCAAGCTGGTCAGCAAGGTCGTCCACGAAAAGGTCGCGTTCCCCAAGCGTTGACGGGCACCCTCAGCGAGCGCGGAAGGCGGTGCGGAGGCCGAAGTGCGGGGCCTCGATGTGGTGGCGCTGCTTGGTCGGCGCGCCGCAGTGGGAGCCGAAGTCCTGGGTCCAGACGTGGGCGCCGTCGGCGCTCTGCAGGCGGCCGACCTCGAGCGCGATGCCGATCTGCGAGTAGCGGCCGAGGATGTTTGCCCGGTGCTCGGGCGAGTGGATCCAGGCGATGAAGATCGAGCGCACCGTGCCCATGTCGCCGGTGCCCCAGGCGATGTTCTCGCCCGCCCGCCAGCAGGCCGCCGAGAGGTAGCCGACGCGGCCCATCCAATAGGTGAAGTCACGGCCGCAGGCGTAGTGGCTGAACTCGTCGCAGCGGAGGATGTCGCGGTTCTTGTCGGCGGCCGAGCGGTCGAGCCCCGAGGCGTCGCCGAGCGGGTGGAGGCCCGACTTGTGGCGGGCGTAATTGGTCATGCAGTGCATCGCCTCCTCCTGCACCGCGGGCGAGTCGCCGAGGTCGGTCTGATCGGCGCAGACGGAGGTCGGCGCGATCAGCGCGCGCAGGCTGCGGGCCTGGGCGGAGCCGGCGAAGACGGCGGCAAGGAGGGCGACGGCAGCGGTGAAGAGGGCAAGTTTGCGGGCCATGCCCTTTGACTCGCCACGGCTACGCCTCCGTCTTGACTCTGTCGAGGAATCTGGACGTTTGTTCTAGCCCAGAGACGGCGCTGCAAGGCGCCTTGCGCGCGTCAGTTGCGGACGGCGCCGAAATCGACCGTGTAGGTCGCGGCATCGCCGCCGCCGCCCAACGGATAGCCCCGCGCCACGCCGACCCCGGCGTCGCGGTAGTGCGGGTCGAGGATGTTGGCCCGGTGCGGCGGGCTGTGCATCCAGTCCTGGAAGATCTGCCAGGGCGACCCCTGGTTGCCCGCCCCGGCGGCGATGTTCTCGCCCACGGTGAAAGCGCCGTTGCCCGCCAGGTAGCCGGAACGGGATACGCGGCTGTCTACCGATCCCCCGGGCCCTTCGTGGGCGAAGTAGCCGTGGACGACCATCGAGACCGAGTGGGCCGATGCCGAGGTCTTCAGATCCTGGTTGTAGGTGAGCGGGCGCAGGTTGTGATGGACCCGGACCCGGTTCATCAGGCAGAGGACCGAGGTGCGCATCACGTGCAGGCTCAGGGTGCTCGGCGCCGCGTTCGATTCGCCACAGGGCATCGTCGCCGCCCCGGCCCGCGCGGTCGGCAGCAGCGCCGAGGCGAGCATCACGGTGGCCAGCAGTCCCGCCAGCAAGCCGACAAACAAGGACCTTTTGAGAGTTTCGGATGAACGTCTACTCACAATTGATCCGGGGACTATACGGATTACATAACCGGTCAACGTGAACGATTTGTTTTCCGATCCTTCCGGACACTGGCAAACTTGGTTACCCGATGCGCCGAATAACCCACATTCTCTCGATCGCGCTGATCACCGCAGGCGTCCTGGTGCTGGCCGACGTCGGCATCACGCTCGCCTACCAGGAGCCCCTCTCGGCGATCTACAGCTCGATCAAGCAGGGCGAAAAGGAAGACCAGCTGAAGGGCCTGGAAAAGGAATTCCTCACCGAAGCCGACCGCGGCACGCTCGAAGAAGCGGCGACCGAGAAGGACCCGAAGGTCCTCCACGCCGACCTCGGCAAGCTGGCCCAGCGCCTGGTCGACGAATCGAAGCCGGGCGACGCGCTCGGCCGCATCGAAGCGCCGGCGATGAACGGGCTGAACATGGTCTTCGTCCAGGGGACCGACGAGGCGAGCCTCGAGCTCGGCCCCGGCCACTACCCGGAAACGGCGATGCCGGGACAGGGCAAGACGGTCGCGATCGCCGGTCACCGGACCACCTACCTCGCCCCTTTCCGCCACATCGACTCGATGTCGAAGGGGGACAAGATCACCCTGAAGATGCCTTACGGCACCTTCATCTACAGCGTCCAGAAGACCGAAATCGTCGATCCCTCCGACGTCGGGATCATCCACAACACCGGTTACGAGCGGCTCGTCCTCTCCGCCTGCAACCCCCTCTACAGCGCCGCCGAGCGCTTCATCGTCTTCGCCCGCCTGGTCCACACCGAACCGCGGACGAGCTGACGTCGGGACGCCCGCGATCGCGGTGGGCGAGGGACGCGGCCCTCCCGGAGGCGGAGAGTGACGGTCGAAATGTTGATGGGCCGAAAAGCGCTCTATATCAGCGCTTTTCGGCCCGCCAACCTGGGGGCGTTGTGGAGGCGTGGCGTCGCTCCCCGCACGCGCGCCGGAGCCGAGCCGGAGGGGCCCGAACCCTGGCGAGCTAGAAGCGGACCGGGGTGCGGACGACGATCGCGGCGAAGCTCGCGACCACCCCGACGCCGTTGTTCGGGGCGCCGGCGGAGAGGGCGGTGGATTCGCCTTCGAGTTCGTTACAGGCGACGTCTTCGGCTTCGACCACCAGTTCACCGGCTAGGTAGCCGCCGATCTTGCAGGTGTTCGCCGCTTCGCCGGCGCCGCTGATCACGCGCAGGCGGAGGACCACCGATTTCGCTTCTTTCAGCGACGCGATGTTCTTTTTGATCGCCAGGTATTTGATGCCTTCTTCGGTGACCCGGGCGATCTGGGCCTTTTTCGCGACCGGGAAGACGCGCAGCTCCAGCTTCGAGCCGCCGCCCGCCCGCATCTGCAGGCCGAGGAAGGCCTTTTTGGCGACCGCCGGGGGCGTCGCCGAGCTGAGCGCGCCGGTGACCGCGATTTCAAGATCGGTGCCGACCACCGGCGTTTTGTAAGCGCACTCTTCGGTCAGTTTCCCGACCGTGAGCATCAGCGTGGTCTTGCCCCCACCGCGGCTGCATTCCTTGCCGCTCATCTTCAGGATTTCGCTCCGCTGGGCGGTCGTTTCCAGGGCGTTGCGGTAGATCGCGACGAAGGCGCCCGCCGAGGCCGCGCCGGCGACGGCGAGGCCGAGGACGAGCACGGAGACGGTGGCGATGACGAGCTTGGTCTTCATATGGAGGACGCGCCGCACGGGTGCGGGGTCGCCAACCTAAACACAGCCCGCGCCAGATGTTGCGTCTTCGGGCCGCTTGGGCGGCGGATTTCGGAGGCCTGTGTGTCCTCGTCACAGAAATACTCCACCTTCCTCCTATCCAAATAACATCTGCGACATGAGCAACCACCGACTTCCCGAGCGCGACCGTCCCTGGGTCATGCGCACCTACGCAGGCCACTCCGACGCCAAACGCTCGAACGAGCTCTACCGGAAGAACCTGGCCAAGGGACAGACCGGCCTGTCGATCGCCTTCGACCTCCCCACCCAGACCGGGTACGACCCCGACCACGTCCTCGCCCGCGGCGAGGTCGGCAAGGTCGGGGTCTCGGTCGCCAACAAGGGCGACATGCACCAGCTGCTGGAGGGCATCCCGCTGGACGAGATGAACACCTCGATGACGATCAACGCGACGGCCGCCTGGTTGCTCGGCCTCTACGTCACGATCGCCGAGGAGAGCGAGGTCGCGCGGAGCACCCTTTCCGGCACGACCCAGAACGACATCATCAAGGAGTACCTTTCGCGCGGGACCTATGCCTTCCCGCCCGAGCCGAGCCTGCGCCTGATCGCCGACATGGTCGCCTTCAGCGTCAACGAGGTGCCGCGCTGGAACCCGACCAACATCTGCAGCTACCACCTGCAGGAGGCGGGCGCGACCCCGGTCCAGGAGATCGCCTACGCCCTCTCCACCGCGATCGCCGTGCTCGATGAGGTGAAAGCCCGCGGCCAGGTCGCCGAGGAGGACTTCCCCAAGGTCTTCGGCCGCATCTCCTTCTTCGTCAACGCCGGCATCCGGGTGATCGAAGAGATCGCCAAGCTGCGCACGATGGCGGCGCTCTGGGAGCAGATCGGCCGCGAGCGCTACGGCGTCACCGACGAGAAGATGCTGCGCTTCCGCTACGGCGTCCAGGTGAACAGCCTCGGCCTCACCGAGGCCCAGCCCGAGAACAACATCCAGCGGATCGTGCTCGAGGCGCTGGCCGTGACGCTCTCCCGCGACGCCCGCGCCCGCGCCCTGCAGCTGCCCGCCTGGAACGAGGCGATGGGCCTCCCCCGCCCCTGGGACCAGCAGTGGAGCCTGCGGATCCAGCAGGTGCTGGCGAACGAGACCGACCTGCTCGAGTACCCCGACATCTTCGCGGGGTCGGTGGTCATGGACGGCCTGGTCGAGGAGCTCTCGGCGGGCGCCCGCGAGGAGATGGACGTGGTCGAGAAGCAGGGCGGCGCGGTGAAGGCGGTCCCCTACATGAAGGCCCGCCTGGTCGAGTCCCACCGCGAGCGCGTCGGCCGGATCGAGCGCGGCGAGCAGAAGGTGATCGGCCAGAACAGCTTCCAGGAGACCGAGGAGTCGCCGCTCACGGCGGGTGCCGACGGCGGCATCATGACGCCCGACCCCGAGGTCGAACGCGAGCGCGTCGCGGCGCTCGAGCACTGGAAGTCGACCCGGGACCAGAACGCGGTCGACGCGGCGCTGGCGGAGCTCGCCCGGGTCGCCGGCACCGAGGACGAGAACATCATGCCCGCGACGATCGCCGCCGCCAAGGCGGGCGCCACCACCGGTGAGTGGGCGCAGACGATGCGCGACGTCTTCGGCGCCTACCGCGGCCCGACCGGCGTCGACGGCGCCGCCCCCTCGAGCAACAAGGCCCAGCTGGAAACCACCCGCCGCCGGGTCGACGAGACCTCCGAGCAGATCGGCCACCGGATCAAGATCCTGGTCGGCAAGCCCGGCCTCGACGGCCACTCCAACGGCGCCGAGCAGATCGCCCTGCGCGCCCGCGACGTCGGCATGGAGGTCATCTACCAGGGCATCCGCCTGACCCCCGCCGAGATCGCCACCTCCGCCCTGCAGGAGGACGTCGACGTGGTCGGCCTCTCGATCCTCTCCGGCTCCCACCTGGAGCTGATCCCCGAGGTGGTCCGCCTGCTGAACGAGGAGGACCTCGACATCCCGGTCGTGGTCGGCGGGATCATCCCGGTGGCCGACGCCCAGCGCCTCCGCGACGCGGGCGTCGCCGGGGTCTACACGCCGAAGGACTTCGACATCAACCAGATCATGGGCGAGATCGTCGAGTTGGTCGGCGAACGCGCCGGCGCTCGCGCCGCGGCGTAGCTGAGCGGTCGGCCTGGCCGGTGGTTCGCGGGCTGGGCGCCGGGGGACGGCAGTGGGACGGCAGGGTTCGGGGCGCCTAGGGCCGGGGACGGCGTACTTCGGGGCGCCGGCGGCGGGGGACGGCGCGCTTCAGGGCCGCTGCGGCCGGGGACGGTCGCGTCCTGGGCGTCTCGCGGCGGCCCGGGCAGGCTGTGGCCGCCGCGAGACGCCCAGGACGCGAGGCTTTAGGGGGAAGCGCGCGGGTTCCGGCGCAGGTCGGGGGACGCGGTCGACCTTTTCCGGGCCGGAGGGCGGAAAAAGCCGGTCGCACGGGTCGACCGCGCCAGGGCGCGGTCGACCCGCTCGGCGGGTCGGAAGATCGGGCCCTGCATGAGTTGAACACACCAGGGTGTGTTCAACTCACTCAGCGCTCCGGAACCTCCTTAAGGAACGCGGAGTTCCGCGCCGGACCCGCGCACCTCGTCGCGGATCTCCGCCGAGACCCGCACGGGATACGCGCCCTCGCCATCTCCCCGGGGGACGGCCCTCTCGTAGGCGGTCACAGCCTGCCCCGACCGCCTACGAGAGGGCCGCGTCCCTTGGTCGTCCCTCGCCGTCCCTCGCCATCCCTTCCCGTCCCCCGCACCCCGACCGTCCCTCCGGACGCCGCCGCGTCCCTTACCGGTCTCCCTCCAACTCCTCTTTCATCTTCCGCAGCGCCCGGTACAACCGCCCTTCGACGGTCGTCTCCTTCTCGCCGAGGACCTTGGCGGCCTCCTTTGCGGTCAGCTCGCCGCCGTAGCGGAGGGCGACGACCTCGCGTTCCTCCTCGCTGAGGCGATCGAGGGCGCGCTGGATCTCGTCGCGGCTCTCGGCCCGCTCGATCCCGGGATCGACCAGGGTCTCCCCGGCGGGGGCGCCGACGCGGTCGAGGGCGCGCATCTCGGCGCCCTGGCGCCGCTGGTGGTCGGTGAGGCAGTTGAGGGCGATGGAGTAGAGCCAGGTCTTGGCGCTCGCCTTGCCCGGGTCGTAGCGTTTGCGGGCCTTGAGGGCGCGCTCGAAGGCCTCCGACATCACGTCCTCGGCCAGGGCCCGATCCCCCGTCCGGTAGGCGAGGAAGCCGAAAAGGGCCTGGGCGTGGTCCTCGTAGAGGCGCTCGAAATCGCTGTCGCGCATGGGTCGGGGCTAATTCTCCGAAGAAATTCGGATGGGTCGGTCAGAAATCGGTCGGCTCGTCCGTATAAGTGACATCAGCAAGAAATTCGACAACCCCAGTGTCTTCGATGACTTCCGCGATGTAGAGCGGCGGCTGACCGATTCTCGGCCGGCTATGACCGCGCTGGAGCTCGATGCGGCGAAGGTGCGAGTCATGAAGTCGGCACAGAAGCAGTCGGGGATGTTCGCCAAGAAGAAGGGAAGTTTGATGAAGTCACGATTCGCGCTCATCGCGGTCCTCGCGCTCGGCGTCTTCATGAGCGGCACGGGCGCCAGCCTCGCCGTCTCCGGGTTCGCCGACTCGGGCAGCGCCGGGCAGACCCAGTACCCCCAGCACAACTCGCACAACAACGGCAAGCACGTCGTCGAAGCCGCCGACGGCGGCGGCAGCAAGTGCACCGAGGGTTCCTCGGGCAACGGTGCGAGCTCGGGCTCGGGCGCCGAAAACTGCAACGAGCCGGAAGTTGCCGCGGTTGAAGCTCAGGCCGTCGAACAGACTGCCGTGACGGGCTCCAGCAGCTCGCTGCCGTTCACCGGTCTCGCCGCGATCCCGGTTCTGATCGTCGGGCTCGGCCTGCTGGCCGCCGGTGTCGCGATGCGGTTCCGCCGCCGCGACGACGCTGTCTAAGCGTCCCAGCCGGACATAGGTTTCACAGGGGGAGGCTGGCCGATTCGGCCAGCCTCTTTCTTTTGTCCGGGCTCTTCACGCCTTCGAAACGGGCGAGTTCTTCCCGGACCAGCGCTTCCAGGGGGTTGAGGCGGCTGGTTTCACGCAGCTGCGGCATCGGATTCTTCCCCTGGATCGCTCGGGCGATCGCCAGGCCGTAGTGCATTTCCCAGTTTTCGGGGTCGCGCGAGATGGCGCTTTCCATCGCCTGTTCGCCGAGCTGGTACTGGCCGTAGCGGAGGTCGCAGTAGCCGATGATCTCGTAGGGCTCCGGCCGCACGCCGAGCGCGTCGATCGAGTCGAGCGAGGCATGTATCGCGGGCGCGCATTTGTTCGCTTCAAACGAGGCGAGCGCCGATTCGAGCCGCGTCTGCGAGAGCGCCACCAACACCGGGGTGATCGCCAGCACGCCGACGCAGAGGGCAGCGACGATCCGCGGCATGCGGCCGGCGACGACCTCGCGCCGCGGCTCCGGCGAGAGCCAGCGTGAGATCGCGATCCCGCCGCAGGCGAAAAGCCAGACGGTGATCGCCGGCATCTGCCAGTCCCAGTCGATCCCGGCGTGGATCATCCACATCGCCGCCAGTGCCAGGAAGGCGGCGTAGGCGTGGCGGTCCGGCCCGCCGAGCCTGCGCGCCGCCCCGACCAGGAAGGCCAGCATCACGGTGACGATCAGCAGGAGACCGACGATCCCCAGCTCCCCCATCACCTCGACGTAGAGCGAATGGGCGTTGACGACGGTGAATTCGTAAGGACGCTTCTGCGCCCACTGCAGCGCGTAGGTGCCGGCGCCCTTGCCGAGTACCGGCTCTTCTTCGAAGGATTCGACCGCCACTCGCCACTGCGGGATGCGCCCGTTGTTGCCGACCGAGCTGAGCCGTTCGGAGGGATCTTCCGTATGGCCGACGTCGTTTTCGTTGACGAAGTGGTCCCAGCGATGCTGGACCCAGCTCGGGCCGCCGGCGGCGATGCCGACGATCACCAGCACCGCGACCACGGTCCCCACCGCGACCAGCACCGGGCCGCGGTCGGGCGTGCGCGGGCGCCAGGCGTCGAGCCGGCCATCCCAGCGCAGCAGCGCCAGCCGCAGGAGCCCGGCGACGACCATGCAGACGATCACCGCCAGCGCCAGGTGGCGACCTTGGGTGACGCCGTCGGGGGTCGTGTAGAGCGCCGAGGAGACGG
>ERZ778021.1749-NODE-1749-length-23043-cov-4.074169_pt1 | contig 23043 bp, 15 predicted proteins | sample MGYA00375751_ERZ778021 | MGnify/ENA primary metagenome ERZ778021 (study PRJEB29350, sample SAMN05389814) | bioreactor metagenome | isolation source: Thiocyanate stock bioreactor | place: South Africa: University of Cape Town | collected 2013-08-29 ... | reverse complement strand
GTTTTTATACCAATGAAAGTGTAACAATTTCCACACCCGGCACGATGATAAAAACCGGATACACGTTTGCGGGCTGGAATACTCGCGCAGACGGACAAGGTATCACATACGCAGCGGGCTCGTTGTATCACACCAATGCCAATTTGGTTCTTCATGCAAAATGGACAGACTCCACGGCACCAACGATTACAAATATTGCACAGTCTGCGTTTTCGAGAACAAGCGTAACGGTTTCTGCGGTTATTTCTGATAATAGCGGTAGTGTAATCGCCCAGAAGTGGCTAAAGGGTACAAAAGTAGCTGCGGATTTTGCTACGGCAGGCACAAACATAATCGGTTCCAGCTTCCCTGTTACGGAAAACGGCAGCTATACCATCTATGCCAAAGACAGTACAGGAAACGAAGCGGTGGCGGTTTATCAGGTAAATCACATCGATACTGTCGCACCTGTTATTTCTGATATCACACAATCAGCCCCTTCCCTTACGAGCGTTACGGTGACTGCCGCATTCAATGATACTGGTAGCGGCGTTGCTGTGAAAAAGTGGCTGAAAGGTACCAAGACGATCGCTGATTTTACATCCGGCGGCAGTGTAATCACAGAAGGCAGCTTTGCGGTCAGCGAAAATGGACCTTATTCCATTTATGCAAAAGACAATGTGGGCAATGAATCCATCACAGTTTACGATGTCACCAATATTGATTTTTATGAAGCGTTGACTCAGGAGCAGATCACAACAAGCCTCAATGAGAATGAATTGACCGTTGCCATTGATAATGCTTCAACCTGTTTGTACTATCAAATATGGAGTTACCAGCGTGTGAACAATGATTTGATGGACAACAAGGATGTCGAGCTTTATAACTGGGTCAGAAAACAGGAATTTTCAAAGTCAACAACAGTAACATTTGACGCAACAGATGCTGCTGACTTAAAAGGCAATTACAGAATTATGGTCAGAGCAGTAAGGTCTGACGAAAAATTCGAGGGTCAGTTCATTGACAGTGTAACGCCCCAAGACGCCGGAGTAACGATTATCAACAAGATTCTGGTGAACGGGATTGTAACAGACGGAACCGAGTTTTTCAGTAACAGCGATCAATGGCTTAATATCAAAATTGATGCTGTGAACGCTGTCGGTTACACCTTGAACGGAATTGGTGCGGAGGAAGTAGGGGTCGGTGAATATAAAATTGACTTGAGAACACTTCTGCCGGGTAGATACACATTACGTGTACAGGCAAGCGGAGTAAACTCCGTTTCCAAAAAGATAATTCTGTTGAATATTTATGAAAAGAGTATAACAGAAAGCTATCCCGAAATTGATACGCTGGATGTTCATGATGAAATACTGCCCAATCAGGTTGTCATCAGCATGAATCAAGGCTCTGTCAGCGGAACGCGTTTCTTATATATGCTGTCAGAAGCAAATACAAGGGAAAAGAAATACAAAGTCGGTTATATTGAAGAAAATACGACAACCATCACACTTGGAGAAAAGCAATATGGCATCTACTTTGTTGAAGCCTTTGCCAAGCGTAATTTAGCCAGCGATTATGATGACGGTAAGGTATCTTTGTTTACCTATGCAAGACCCGGAACACCGGTAACTGTCGATACATCAATAACCGGAGCCACGGATTATACAAATGTTCCCAGGGGGACCACTCTGAACTTTACGGCAACGGCTCATATCGATAATCTGGCACCGGGCGAAGAGGTTCAATATTCCTTCTGGAGATATGATGCTGATGGCTTTAACCTGTTCAAAGGTTGGTCCAGTGAAGAAGGCGCCAATCAGTTATCTTGGAAACCTTCTATGGCAGGTCATTATACCATTCAGGTAAGAGTGAAGGGAAGCAATGCAGGATCTTATGAAGCGTTCAAGAACATAGATTTCACAGTTGAAACATCAGAACTGGCAAGTCTGACTGAGAATGAAATCGCAGTGAAGTTTTTTGATCCTACAACAGACAACGAAATTATCGGGGATCTGCCTGCGAGAAAGCCTGTAGAAATCAGAGTAATTACTCCTCCGGAAAAACAGGATTTGTATTATAAATTTATCGTGTCCGATGAAAATTTAGGTGGAATAGAAATCAGCCAATATTCACCTCACAATAGGGTTTTGTGGACACCAAGAAAAGGCATGAGTTTTGAGATAAAAGCCTTTGTCCGAGGATTTGATTCTTTCGGTTCTGCCGATGTTATCAAAAAGGTAACAGTTACAGCTAAATAAAGATCATATAAAAATCCGATGTAGAAATACATCGGATTTTTATATGCCGCTCCAGGAATGGAGTGAAAACGGAATCATGGAATCCATATCAATCCGTTTCTTTGTGAAAACATGGTAGCGTTGCCAGAGTAAAATTTTGGTGATTTACAGAGTCTTGCGTTGAGAAGTATGATATCCCCACCGTTTCAATTGCAGATAGCAGTAAGGCTAGAACTAAAATAAAGACGCACCTGGACTCACAAACGGTTTCAGAGCAAATCAGCAGAGAGTTTGCAAACAGTCATATTCTGTGGTGGAATTGATAAGGATGGTAGGAAAGGGTTGGTTACATTCTTGTAATCATAGATTACACTTTAGTAACATAAGTTGACAATTGGTTTTGGGTTCTATAATATGGTATCATAGGGAGGTCCAAAAGCAAATAAATTATATAGACGTTGAATCGTCGGGTGGCATGGTCAATAACCCAAACTCAATGGGGTTTTATGATAGGGGAACTGTATATGAATATGAAATTAGGAGAGATGACTATGAAAAGGCTTGGGATTGCATTGTTGGTTTTATTCATTGTTTTTTCTGTCGGCTGCGGCACAAAGAAGGTTGAAACATCGCTGAAACTAACGAGTGGGGAATATCCCAAAATCGACGGATCCACCGCAAATATCCCTTTGGCAATTGCACTGAGGCAGGCCGTAACCGGCTGTGACAAGGCTGAGGCAGAAGCAAAAACAGAATTCACCAAAACCTCCAATGCATATATGGCACTCGTTCAAGAAAGTGAATATGCACCGGATTTGATCATTGCATATGCGCCGCCCAAAGTAGCACAGGACGAGTTGAATCAATCAAAAATCAAAATCATAAAAACGCCCATCGGCAGAGATGCGTTGGTTTTTATCACCAACAATGCCAATCCTGTGAATCATCTATCCACAGAGCAGATTAAGGATATTTACAGCGGAAAAATAACCAACTGGAAAACAGTTGGCGGGCAGGACAAAAAAATAGAAGCCTTTCAACGCCCCGAAGATTCCGGCAGTCAGGGACTGATGCGTTCCTTGGTCATGAAAGACGTGAACATGATGAATGCACCAAAGGGTTATTATCCGGCAGCCATGGGTGGCTTGATCGATGCGTTGATGGAATATGATAACAGCGCAAATTCCATCGGGTATTCGGTGTATTATTACGCATCGGAAATGTATGAAAAGCCTGGGTTGAAATTCATTTCGGTGGATGGTGTGAAACCCGAGAAAAAAACCATTCAAGACAAAACATATCCATACCTCAATGATTTTTATGTCTGCATTCGTGAGAATACTCCCAAGAATTCACCAACCTATCGGCTCTATGCGTTTTTGACTGGCCAGGAAGGCGCCGCCTTCATTAACAAACAGGGTTATGTGAGTGTAAACTGATATGAAAATGCTGTTGCTGATTGTCATAGCAGGAATGCTGATTCTGACCGGATGTGATGGAAAGTCGGTTCACGTCGAAACACAATTACATACATCACAAACTTATTATTTACTGGATGTCTATGGAGGCAACTTGTTTGACGGATCAAAACAAATGATACTGTCCGGTGATTTTACCGATTCAAACGAAGGTTTTGTTTTTTATCCCTTACGAAACCAAAGAGTATTTCAAAAGGGAGACATCGTATCTGTCAGCAGCATAAAAACAGGCAAGTATGCATTTTACCAAATGGGTTCGGGTATCGTTTCGGACTGGTTTGAGTATATCGGCTATCGGGATGGATTTTACTATGCAAGAACACCCAAAAGCATAGTCGTTTTCAATGAACAGGCAAAAAAATTGGAGGCACTTGCCTACAGCTTGGGGGAAGAAGCGGAAGGAATTTCGTTGGTTTCGATGTCTGAAAATATTTATGCCTTATATGAATATCGGAAAGGCACCTCCAAAACTATTTTTTTGACACAAAAAGCAATACACAAAAGGAATTCATAGAACCAATTCATACAGGGAAGGGGTATTATCTGGAGCATCCTTATGATACGATCGTCGTGCCTTATGACGTGAATGGGAACAGGCTCTTTGACTTTGATGTGACTCAGTATGAAAAGGGGGAGGATTATAGCTTCTATGTAGCAAAGGGCGTGCTTACCTTTTGCAACAAGGACGGGAAAAAGGAACTGCCGCTTTTACAAAATGCCAGGGTGGACTATTTGGGTAACGGAGTTTTCTTCCTGACATCACCGGATGGCAACACGCAATATGCGTTTGACAGCAGCGGGAAAGAACTGATAAGTACAGCAAATGCACACTATAACACAGTTCTATCCAATGAGGGAGAACCCCCTTTTCTATTCCTGACGGATAACGACAGACTGTATCTGTATGACATAGAAAGAAAAAAGGAGATCATTGTAAGACATACCTACGGTGAATGGAAATGGAACAATGGTTTTTTACAGGTGGATGATGGAAAAACAAAGCTATACGACCGAGACGGGAATATGGTTGTTGACTTTGAGACAAGATTGAATGACATCACCATTACCAAAGATGGTTATGTGGGAACGGACATCAGCGATGGGGGTGAATATGGTTTGATTTTTGACAACAAGGGAAAGGAACTGTATCGGCAGAAAGGCCGATTGGAGTATGTCGCCCAAGGAATGTATCAGACCACACGGGGGAATTATACCGGGCTGATCAACTCAAAAGGAGAATGGCTGTATCGAACGCTGAATATAAAGGACGACTAGGATGTTTTTTGCGTCAGGAATACAGCAAAAGGGGTTGCTGTAGGGAGGGAGAAATATATGAAGAAAATTATGATGACCATTGTGATATTCGCCGTAATGCTGTCGGGGTGCAATTCACCACTCACAAAATCAGACCCTGTCAATACGAAATACTATGTGTTGGAGTATTATGGTTCTATGGATGGGGACGGTGTTCTCAACAATACGATAGTTTTAACAGATCGATTTACGAAAGCAGATGAAAATGATTATTATTTTTATACCAATTGGAATAAACAAGTGTATCAATATAATGACCTGATTTTTGTGTCAGACAGAAAAAGCGGGAAATATGCCTTGTACCGATTTGGAAAAGGTATTGTTTCTGATTGGTATGATACTATGATAAAGAATGAAAGTGAATATATAATCGCACAAAGCAAGGATAACATTGTGGTGTTTAATGAGAACGGTTTGAAGAAATATGGCTTCAAATATGGAGGGGTTATTAATGAATATGCAATCTGCATTACAATTGGAAGTGACGATAAAATACTAATCACAGAAAATGAGGGGGAATCTTATTCCATCTATGATGCAAAAAATAATACAAAGAAGAAGATAACCGGCAAATACATTTATGGAGGAAAAGATTATTATTCCAAAAGTGCCGGTGAAACCACCAGCTGGATTTATAACTATAGTGGGCAAAAGCTGTTTGATTTCGCTGTTTCCGATTATTATTGCGGAAATGCGTATGAATCCTATGTTCGTAACTCGGTCTATACGTTAATAATCAACGGCAAAAAGAAGGATTATTATTTAGAACAGGGCGAATCCATGTCGTATTTGGGAAACGGTATCCTTAAACGATCGGAATACAAAGATGACATCCAATATGTCCGGTATCATGATGCCGACAACGTTGTTATTTTGAACAGCGCAGAGGAACCTTACAACGGAAATTTTACAGACGATGACGAAGAGTCGGATGACTTCTTATATCGTTTTGATGATGGAACAATGTATATTTATAACATCAGAACCCGAAAGGAAATTATAATCTACAGTATCCTGGAGGGTCAGATCCATTATGAAAACGGTTTTTATGTCATAAGCGGCGAGGGAGGAACTAAAATTCTGGATCGTAATTTTGCAGTGGTAGGTTCTGTAGAATGTGTCGATGTCAAAGCATATCCGGACCGTTTTATTGCTTATCAAAACGGCGTCAGCCATTTGATGGGCAGTAAACTGGAGGAGATGAACCAAATACAAGGTCATGCAGAATACTTGAGCGATGGTCTTTATCGGGTGACCAGCGGTAACTACATGGGGATAGTGAATGAGAAAGGCACATGGCGATACAAGACATTGATGCCGGCCATGGGGGATGATTGAAACGCTGCTATTTCTATGAATTGATAAAAAGCCGGTAGGAAATACACAGAGCGTATTCCGCACTGCTAAGTTTGGCAGTGCGGAATACGCTCTTTTTCAGAAAGAAATATATTAGGAAACAGGTGAGTTATTTTGTGACAACCTGAATTCCGATAGAATGGTGAGACCTGGTCTGTTCGATGATGGCATTGGTAACCAGCAAATGAATTCCTGCTGTTTCGCACACACGGCTTAGATAGGTTTGCCCGATTTTTGTGTTGTCGCACAGCAGAACCACTTTTTTTGCTCTGCTGACCAACACTCTTTTGATCTGTGCTTCTTCTTCATTGGCTTCAGTCACTCCTTTTTCAAAATCAAAACCACGACAGGACAAAAAAGCAATATCGGCGTTGTAGTGATTGAAAAATTCAAAGGTCGGTACACCCGTCAGAGAAAAAGAGTTTTCTCTCATCTTTCCGCCGGCGCAGTAGGTTTGTATATTTGAATTTGGTGCCAGCTGCATTGCGGTTTTTATTCCGTTTGTTATGACGGTCAACCCTTCTATGGAAGGAAGAAACTTTGCCATTTGCAATACTGTGCTGCTGGAATCCATAAAAATGGTCTGGCCGTTTTGGATGGAATCACAAGCTGCCTTTGCCAGACTCAGCTTCACGTCATACTGTTCATTTTCACGCACCAAAAAAGGCGATTCTGTGGAGGTACCGTCAAGCAATACTGCGCCACCGTGAATGCGTTTGAGCTGTCCGGCTCTGGACATGCTTGTTAAATCCCGACGGATCGTTGCACCGCTGGAATAGAGTCTTTTACATAGCTGCTCCACAGTCATCATTTTTTCGGTCTTTAACAAATGAATAATTTTTTGTTGTCTTTCTGCTACCAGCATGGATTCTCCTCCTGATGTGATTGAATATGATTATAACTGATTGAATTATAGCACAAAACTGCAAAAATATCAATTTAACCGCCGAATATAGACAAAAGTAATCATGACTGATATAATGAAACCACCAAAAGAGTAAGGGAGGATTTTTTTTGTGGGATATTCAAAAGGGTTATGAGCTGGCAAAAGAGATCTATCAGGAAATAGGGATCGATATTGACCGTGCGATTGAAATTTGTGATCAAATGCCGTTGTCCATCCATTGTTGGCAGGGTGATGACTGTACCGGGTTTGAAAGCAAAAGCGGTGGGTTGACCGGCGGCATTCAGGCCACCGGAAACTATCCATACAAAGCAAGAAATTTTGAGGAACTGGCAAGCGACCTTGCCCAAGCGTTTTCGTATGTACCCGGTGAGAAAAAGGTGAACCTGCATGCTTTTTATCTTGACGATAAGAAAGCAGACCGGAACGAAATCGAACCGCAGCACTTTGACCGATGGATTGAATGGGCCAATAAGCAAAGCATCGGAATGGACTTCAACGGCACATTTTTCTCACATCCTTTGAGTAAGGACTCAACACTCAGCTCGTCGGATGAGACCGTTCGACGGTTCTGGATTGAGCATGCTGTTCGTGTGAGAAAAATTGCGGCGTATATGGCAGAGAAAACAGGAAAAACCACAGTGAACAATATCTGGATCCCCGACGGCAGCAAGGAAGTTCCCGTTGATACCTTGTCACCGAGAAAAAGACTTGCCGAAAGTCTGGATGAAATTTTAGCTGTCAAATACGATAGCGTGGTGGATTGTGTGGAAAGCAAGCTGTTCGGAATCGGCAGTGAAGCCTATGTTGTGGGCTCCCATGAGTTTTATATGGGGTATGTGCTTAGCCGCAACAATGCACTTCTGACTCTGGATACCGGGCATTTTCATCCCACAGAAGCCGTATCCTCAAAAATTTCCCCACTGCTTTTGTTTGTTCCGGGGCTTCTTCTGCATCTGTCGAGACCCATTCGCTGGGATTCTGACCACGTTGTCAGTTTTGACGAGGAAACCCGAAATATCATGGGTGAGCTGGTTCGGTTAAACGTGCTGGACCGTGTTCATATGGCACTGGATTATTTTGATGCATCCATCAATCGTGTCATGGCACTGGCGATTGGTGCCAGAAATGCAAGAAAGGCACTGCTGGAAGCGCTGTTGACCCCGGTGGGAAGATTGATTGAGCTGGAAGCAAAGGGAGACAGAAGCACAAGTCTTGCTCTGACGGAGGAATGGAAAGCCATGCCGTTTTCCTTGGTTTGGGACTATTATTGTGCAAGGAAGGGTGTGCCGGTGGGAACCGGCTGGATTGAAGACGCCAAAGAGTATGAGCAACAAACTATGAGGAAGAGGGAACAAAATGAAAGAATATTATGAAATAAAAAAGCAAATCTGCGAAGTCGGTCTCAGGCTGTGGCAGCTTGGATTTGTTGCGGCCAATGACGGGAACATCACCGTGAAGGTAGATGCCGACGTTTTTTTGACCACACCTACCGGAGTCAGCAAAAGCTTTTTGACCCCGGAAATGATTATTGCGGTAAACAGCGAAGGCAAGGTCCTGGATGATGTCACAAAGTACAAACCGTCGTCGGAGCTTCCCATGCACATCCGCTGCTATCGGGAACGGGAGGATATCCGGGCGGTAATACATGCACACCCGCCGGTGGCAACAGGCTTTGCCATTGCCCATATTCCCCTTGACAGCTACACCATGCCGGAAGCCATTATTTTTTTAGGCTCAGTGCCCATTGCGAAATACGGAACCCCTTCCACCAATGAAATCCCGGACGCAGTAGCAGAACATCTGCCGCTTCACGATACGATGCTTTTAGAAAACCACGGGGCACTGACCGTAGGTGTGGATTTGATGACCGCCTATTACAGAATGGAAACGCTGGAACATTTTGCGAAAATCACCTTGACCGCAAGACAATTGGGCGGAGAAATAGAGCTGTCTGACAAGCAAATTGCAGACTGCTTACAGCTGCGTGAAAAATTCAATGTGCCGGGCAAACATCCCGGTTATAAAAAATACACAAGCCAAACATGAAATGAGGGATTGTGATGCAATGTGATGTATTGGCTGTTGATTATGGCGCCTCCGGCGGCAGAGCTATGCTCGTTCATTGTGACGGGCAATCATTTGAGATGAGGCAAGTGCATCGGTTTTCTTACGAACCAATTTATTGTGAAAATACCCTTTGCTGGCCGATGGAGCAACTTTTTTTTGAGCTGAAACAAAGTATCATAAAAGCAAAGGCGGTCGGCAGCTTTGAAAGTATCGCCATTGATACCTGGGGTGTTGATTTTGGGTTGCTTGACGAAAATGGAACGTTGCTTGCTAACCCTGCTCATTATCGGGATGAACGCACCATAGGGATGATGGACGAGGTTTTTAAAATCATTCCCAAAAAGGAGCTTTATCAAATAACCGGAATACAGTTTATGCGAATCAATACCATTTATCAGCTGTTCAGTTTGATCCACCGGTCTTCGGAGATTATGAAAAAAGCGGAGCGGCTTTTGATGATGCCCAGCCTGCTTAGCTTTTTGCTGACCGGTGAAAAAAGAGCGGAATTCACCTCCGCATCCACTTCTCAAATGATAGACGCATCCACAAGGGATTGGTCAATACAAATCAAAGAAAAACTGGGCATACCCTCAGAACTGCTGCCGCCAACCATAACCTGCGGGGAAGCTTACGGCATGCTGTCGGAGGAGATTTGTAAGGAATTGCAGATCTGTGCGGTTCCGGTTATTGCAACCGCTTCCCATGATACAGCGGCGGCTGTGGTTGCCGTTCCGACACAGGAAGAGGACTTTGTGTATCTCAGCTGCGGCACATGGTCATTGTTCGGAACTCAAACCGACCAACCCGTAATCAATGAAACGACTTATCAGCTGAATATGACGAATTCAGCAGGATATGAAGGAAAGAACCTGCTGCTGAAAAATATTATGGGACTGTGGCTGATTCAGGAGTCCCGAAGGCAGTGGAAGCGAGAAGGCATGGAAATTACCTTTGCACAGCTGGAAGCAGAGGCGTTTGCAGCAAAAGGGTTTCAGAGCTTCGTCGATCCGGATGACCCTCTGTTTGAACAGCCCGGTGACATGCCGGAACGGATCAGGACTTATTGCCGTAACACAAATCAGACGGTTCCCGATACACGTGGAGAAATCGTGCGCTGTATTTACGAAAGCCTTGCTTTAAAATATAAATATGCGCTGGGGCTCATAGAGAATGTGACGGGCAAGGTCTATCAAACACTGCACATCATAGGAGGCGGTTCACAAGACGCCCTGCTTTGCCGTTTTACGGCGGATTCCTGTAAGATAAGAGTAACGGCAGGACCGGTGGAAGCCACTATTCTCGGCAATGCGGCAGTTCAGTCTGTTTCCCTGGGTGTTGTTGCGGATTTGAAAGAGGCAAGAAGAATCATCTCGAACTCATTTGAACGGAAAGAATATGTTCCTGCCGGGGAAGATTGGACAGGAGCATATGAAAAGTTTTTGCTGCTTCTTCAAAACAAGTCTGAGTAACGGAAAGCAGTGGTGGAAGCATTCGTTCATTAGCAATAGGAAGATTTCCACAGGATGGGGAGACGGACACAGCATATGCAATGTCAGAATGCTTAGTTTTCACCGCTGGGGTGAAAAAATAAAGGGCTGCTCACGCAGCCCTTTATTTTTTCAGTTTGTATTTTATAGGAAAAATAAGAATCAGGATCGTGAACAACACGGAAATGCCGGAACAAAAGAACAGAGTGTTTTTGATGCCCATGGATTGGGACAGCACGCCGCCCAAAAAGCCGGATAGAATTTTGGGGGTGAACACACCAAAAGAATAAATAAAGGTTTGCCCTGTGGCTTTCATCTCCGGGGCGATGGTATCGTTTAAATACAGAACGACGGAGTATAGTAAAATCGTCTGCAGAAGACCGGTTACAATATTGATGAGAATGACCAGCGGGATAGAGACGGCCATGCCCAGGGCGGCGTAACGGACAATACCGGCCGCAAGCCCCGCCAGCATAACGGTTTGCAGGCTGAATTTTTTATAGACCTTATGAAACAGTAAGAAGAAAGGAACCTCGCCCAGTGGCTGCAGGGATGCAACCAGCCCCCAGGACCAGCCGGGGAATTTCAGCTCCTCGCTCATATAAATGGTGTAGAAGTTCTGATAAAATCCAAAGATAAACTGACCGGCGATCAGGAACAGCAGAAGCAGAAGAAGCGTCTTGTCATGAAACAGAGGCTTCAGAGAGACCTTTTTCATACCTCTGGCATATCCCTTGCTGGCAGGCATCAGAGAAACAGAAATGACAGCCAAAAGGGTAACCACAAGATACAAATAAAAATTTCCATACTCGCTTTTGTCGGCTACCATACCGATAACAAAGCATAATATCCCATATCCGATGGTACCCAGCAACCGTAGGGTTCCGTATTTCGACTCGGTTTTCACGGCATAGTCCAGCGTGATTACATCAAGCAAGCTGGAAAACGGGGAGGAGAAAAACATGATTGCACTCAACATCAAAACAAGCCAGAAAAACGAAAAGTCAACGGGAAACCCTGAGGGGAAATGGAACAGTGTATTGAAGGAAACACCAAAAAAGGCAACGCCGCAGCCTGTGAGCAGAACGATCAGAACAGTATTCTTGGATTTTGCTTTATCCGCTATTTTCCCCCAAAAAAGCGGGGCGAATATCGCAATGAACGGACCGATGGAGAGAAGGAATCCCACTTGGGAAAAGGAATGGAATTTTCTGATGTAAATCGGAACAAAAACATAGTAAAACGCCAGCGAGCAGTATACAAGAAAGTTGGCGGAAAGTACGGCCGGCAGTGGATATTCTCTCAATTTTCTGATAAAATTCATGGATCGGTTCTCCCTTTTTGCGGCGGGTTTTGACAGTGGCTTTAGTTAATTTAACACTATTGATGACAATAGTCAACAAAAAAGTGGATTGATAAAATTTGGCAGTGCAATAATTTTCAGATATGAGTAAACCATTCGTCCACAGGCAATACTTTTAATGAAATAAAAGTATTGGCGGGTGTGAATTTTGTACAACAACAAGGTTGAAATATGCGGAGTAAACACGTCTAAACTGGTTGTTCTGAAGGAGTCAAAAAAAATAGAGCTGCTCAAGAAAATGAAAGAGGGGGATATGAAAGCAAGGGACGAGCTGATATCCGGAAATCTGAAGCTTGTGCTGAGCGTGATTAAAAAATTTACCGGCAGAGGAGAAAATCTGGATGACCTTTTTCAGGTGGGCTGTATCGGCCTGATTAAGGCCATTGACAATTTTGATACCGATCACAATGTCCGATTTTCCACGTATGCCGTTCCCATGATCATCGGAGAAATCCGGCGGTATTTAAGAGACAACAATTCCGTTCGGGTCAGCCGTTCTTTGAGAGATACCGCATACAAGGCGATGCAGGCAAAAGAAAGGCTCATGTCGGCCAATCAAAAGGAGCCGTCGGTGGAGGAAATAGCCAAGGAGCTGGATATGAAGCGAACGGATGTGGTCATGGCGCTGGAAAGCATTGTTGAGCCTATTTCGCTCTATGAACCGGTTTATTCCGACGGGGGCGACACGATTTATGTGATGGATCAAATCGGCGACAAGAATGACGATAACAACTGGGTGGATGAAATTGTCCTGAAGCAGGCAATTGTCAAGCTTTCAGAACGGGAAAAAAAGATTCTGAGCTTACGCTTTATTGTGGGCAGAACCCAAATGGAGGTTGCCAATGAAATCGGCATCAGTCAGGCACAGGTCAGCAGGCTGGAAAAAGGCGCTCTTGACCGGGTGAAAAAACAAATATAATGATTTGGTTCAACCGCTGCATCCCGGGATTAAGCATGAGAGAAGCATGCTTATCATCGGGATGCAGTTTTTCATAGGGTGTTTTAGTTGTCAGGAATGCTAAAAAATGGTATACTAGTACTATTCTGCGACAGCAGCATATTATAATATATTATCATAACGATTGATTCCCAAGGGAAAGGTTATCAAAGAATTATCAGCCACTGGCGAAGGGATGGTCATATACATGAAACAATATACACATATTATATGGGACTGGAACGGAACATTACTGGACGATGTGGGCACCTCTGTCCAGATTAACAACGAAATGCTCCAAAACCGGGGCGTTTTGCCCATTGCAAAGGAAGATTATCTGGACATCATCGAAATGCCACTGGTCAATTATTACGCCAAGCTTTTTGATTTGGAGCGTGACTCCTTTGACGAGCTTTCGCTGGAATTTATCAAATCCTATGAAGAAAGAACACCGGAGATGGGCTTGATGGACGGAGCTGTGGAGGTATTAAGCGCACTGCAGAATAGAGGCATAAAGCAAATCATTCTATCCTCTTTTGAAGAGGGCATCATCAGAACACTCACAAAGAATCTTGGTGTCAGCGGTTTTTTTGATGAAATCATCGGAAGAAACGATTACAAATCTGACACAAAAACACAAGCCGCTATCAATTGGGTGGAAAAAAACAAGATTGACACATCAAAATTATTGGTGGTGGGCGACCTCATCCATGACAGCGAGATGGCAAGTGAAATCGGTGCAGATTGTGTCTTGATTGCCAACGGACACCAAAGCAAGGAGCGCCTGCAGCAGCAAGGGGTGCCTGTTTTGACCGATATCAGAGAAATAACCAAATATATTGGCTGATATTGATGTTTTTTTTCGTCTAAATGAATTGATTTTTTCGCATTTATGCTTTATAATTACATTTTGTTAGATAATTCGGAAGGAAGTAATAGTTGTGATTATTTTGGTTATCAATGCGGGAAGTTCTTCTTTAAAATATCAATTGATTGATATGAGAGATGAAAGTGTCATTGCAAAAGGAAATTGTGAAAGAATTGGGATCGGCGGAAAAATCGGTCATAAAACTGCTGACGGCAGAGAGTATGAAGCCGATATTGACATGCCGACACATACAGATGCATTTAAATGTGTAGAAATGGTGCTGACTACGGGTGACGCAAAGGTAATTGACTCCATGAGTGAGGTTGCCGCTGTGGGTCACCGTATCGTTCAAGGGGGTTCTATTTTCTCAGAATCCGTATTGGTTAACGATCGTGTTATTGACGACATCGAAGGCTTATCTGATTTGGCACCGCTCCATAATCCCGCTCATGTTGAAGGCATCCGTGCATGTATTGACTGTCTTGGCACAGAGGTTCCCCAGGTCGTTGTATTCGACACCTCGTTCCATCAGACAATGCCGCAGGAGGCCTATTTATTTGCCCTTCCATACGAATATTATGAAAAATATAAAATCCGCCGTTACGGGTTTCACGGCACCTCTCACCGGTTTGTCAGTGCGCAGTGTATTGAACTGTTGGGCAAACAGCCCGAAGGCACAAAAATCATCACCTGCCATTTGGGCAACGGTTCTTCCATCACCGCTATCAAGGACGGAAAATGCATCGATACCTCCATGGGCTTCACCCCGCTGGACGGTTTTATGATGGGGACCAGAACCGGCACCCTTGACCCCTCAGTGGTGACGTTTATTATGGAAAAAGAAAATCTGAGCGCCAAGGAGCTGTCGGATTTATTCAATAAAAAGTCAGGTATGTTGGGTATTTCTGGTGTGTCCAGCGACAACAGAGATATATCTGCTGCCGAAGCGGAGGGCAACGAACGCGCTGCGTTGGCAATCAAAATGCAAAGATACCAGATCAGAAAGTATATCGGGCAGTATATCGCCGTTCTGGGCGGTGTGGATGCAATTGTTTTCACCGGTGGTATCGGTGAAAATGTAGTGGATCTGCGTGCCGATGTTTGCGATTATTTCAGCTATGCCGGCGTTAGTGTTGACAAGGAAGTAAACAAAGCCATGTCACGGGGCAAGCAAGGCGAAATATCAACCCCCGATTCTTTGGTCAAGGTTTTCGTGATTGCCACCAACGAAGAGCTGGTTATTGCCAGAGACACAAAAAAGATTGTGGAAGTATTGTAATTGTAAAATATAAAAAAGGCTGTGTCATGAAAATGATGCAGCTTTTTTCTCGTTGTATACCAACCGTTTGGGAACCGGTCCGTTTTTATTGGTGAAGCTTCATAAAGTCAAAAACCTTCACCTTTCAGCCGATGGTAATTGACGTTTGGAAAGGAGGGTGTCTATGCAAGAAAAAGAGGAGTTGTTACAGGAATACATGCCCAAAATATTCCGTTATGCCGCCGGTCATACGGCAAGTCTGCAGGATGCGGAAGACCTGACACAAGATATTTTTGTGAAGATTTTGACTGCGTTTTCAAAAAAGCAAATTCCTCAGCATCTGAATGCATGGATTTGGAGAGTGGCAGGCAATACACTGATTGACAAGTACAGAAGAGATGCGTACCGAAAGGTTGTTTTCGGTATTCCTGAAACCATACAAGACTGCAAAGTGAATACAGAAGATGATTTGGAGCTGGCAAGTGATATCAATACATTGAGACGGGAGCTGGCTTTTTTAACAAAGGCAAGGCGGGAAATTACCATACTGCATTATATCAATGAATATACTGTGGGCGAGATTGCTAGCATGCTTGGGCTGCCCTCCGGCACAGTAAAATGGCACCTGTCGGGTGCTAGAACCGAACTGATGAAAGGAATGGACCGAATGAGAACCTTTGGTGAAAAAAGCTATAAACCGCAAAAGCTTACCATCGGCATCTATGGGAATATTGGTACCGCCGGGGAACCCCTTTGTTATGTAACAAGAGCATTGCCACAAAATATACTGCTGGCGGCATATAAGAAGCCCTTGACGATGGAGGAACTCTGCGAAGAGCTGGGTGTTTCTGCGCCGTATATAGAGGATGAGACAGAAAGACTGGTCAAAAGTGAGCTTTTGTGTAAACGGGGTAAAAAGTATATGACCGATTTTCCCATCGCATTGACAGAGGATGTGTTCGCCATTGCCGAAATTGTGATTGGTGAAGCTGAACGGTTTTGTGAAATTCTGGTGAAAGGCGTCAGAGAACGTCTGGAAAGAATCAAAAAAATTGATTTTTGGAAAGCTGCCTGCTCGGACAATCAGCTCATGTGGATTTTTGTCATTCAAACCGCAACGGAATTTTTTCGTTCCCTTCAGGAAAACACATTTGATGATATGGCCATCCCTGTCAGAGAAAACGGTGGACGGTGGTATGCGTTGGGAACAAGTGTGGATGATCAGGTGGCAGAGCAGATCATCAGAAAAAGTGGAAGGCGGGAGGAGGAATATAACCTGACACTGAGCGGACCGATGATGGAATGGAATGATCAATATACATTTTTTATGGTGGATACAAGATGGAGCAAGGCTAGAATCAATCATGATGATATTATCTCAAAAAAAGAAACATGGTTTCACAAGGTGATGAAATGCGCAAGCCTGCCGCTGAAAATTAGCACGGAAGACCTTCCGGAACCCCAAAAAGAGCTGATGGCTTCTGCTCTTGAGGCGAATATTTATCAGAAAGAGGGAAACGGATTCATCCGTGTTATTCCAACCTTTACAAAGGAACAAATGGCAGATATCAATGAAATCTTGAACGAATTGAGGGATAACAGCAACCGGGTGGTTCAGAGCGTTTTTGAAAAAGTGGCAGCGATGGCTGAGAAAAGTATTCCCGAAGGGGTATTGAAAAACAGCCACTTCAAAAATACCTATCACACAATTATGTCCTCCATGATCATTCCGGCAGCACTCAATCAGGCTGTAGAAAAGGGCTATATGAAGGAGCCTGATGACATAGAACGGCAGTGGATGAGCTGTTATATTATAAACCTTCCATGAGGCATGTCGGTCGCTTTGTTTGTGTCGGAAGAAATCAATCCTTCTCTCAGAAACGCAAGAAAACCCTTTTGGATTTTTTCGTTGATTTGTAGGCTGTGAGTTGATATAATGAATCAACAATCAAGTCTATCGTGTTTTGGAGAAAAGGGGCTTTTGATGGAGAACCTAAAAAAAACGGTATCTGAGAATATAATTTACTTGCGGACACAAAATAAAATGACCCAGTATGAGCTGGGACAACAGCTGAATTATTCCGATAAGGCTGTATCAAAATGGGAACGGGCAGAGTCCATACCCGATGCATACATACTAAAACGAATGAGCGAGCTGTTCGGTGTTACAGTGGATTATCTGTTGAACGACCATGAGGACAGGGATGCACCTCCCATGGAGTTGATCCACCATAACGGCAGGGTCATTACCAAAATGTCGTTTGTGGGGGTTTGGGGACTCGCCATGCTGGCGTTTACGGTCCTGTGGGCTGTTGGCTATGTGGAATGGTTGGTGTTTGTGTATACCCTCCCGATTTCACTGATTGTACTGCTTGTATTAAACTCCGTTTGGGGGAAACGAAAGCGGAACTTTTATATCCTTTCTGCTTTGCTTTGGAGCGTCATTGCCGCTATCTATGTTACCTTCCTTCATTATAACTGGTGGTTGATTTTTGTGCTGGGCATTCCTTCTGAAATCATCCTTTCCCTTAGCTTTAAGATTAAAAGAAAGACAAAATAGCTGTTTTTATGTATAAAACGCAGTTTTTCAGCCACTCTACAAATTGTAGAGTGGCGTTTTTTGGCTCTACAGTTGTTCATTTCCATTGTATAATCAAAAATTTCAGGATTTGATTTCTTTTTCTGTTGATTTGTGATAAAATTTAACGGTAAAATGTATGTAATACATTTTAAATTTATAAAAAGATGAGGCCAACGAAATATGAGTAACTATATTTTAAGCTGTTGTTCCACTGCGGATGTATCGGACGAGCATTTTACCGAGAGGGATATTCATTATATCTGCTTTCATTATTTTTTAGACGGTGTTCAATATTCAGACGATTTGGGGAAATCCATGTCCTTTGATGAATTTTATAAAGCCATGGCCGCGGGTGCGGAAACCAAGACCTCACAGGTCAATGTGGACGAGTTTGTTGATTATTTCACAGGCTTTTTGGAGAAAGGACTGGATATCCTTCATGTGAGCCTTTCCAGCGGCTTATCCGGCACTTATAATTCCGCTTGTATTGCCAGAGACGACTTGGCAGAAAAATACCCGGATCGGAAGATATATATTGTGGATTCTCTGGCTGCCTCCTCAGGCTACGGTCTCCTGGTTGACAAGCTGGCAGATTTGCGTGACGGCGGGATGGGGATTGATGAATTGCACACTTGGGTCAACGAAAACAAGCTTACGATGCACCACTGGTTTTTCTCCACCGACCTGACCTTCTATGTCAAGGGCGGACGTATTTCCAAAGCCTCGGGATGGTTCGGCACACTGCTGAATATTTGCCCGCTTCTCAACATGAACCATACGGGGCATTTGATTCCCCGTCATAAAATCAGAGGAAAAAAGGCGGTAATCCAGGAGATTGTAAAGAAAATGGAAGCCCATGCCCAAAAGGGTCCGGACTATGACGGCAAGTGCTTTATCTCCCAAGCGGCTTGTCTGGAAGATGCCAAAGAGGTTGCCCGGCAGATTGAAACGAAATTTGTGAATTTAAAGGGGAAGGTGCAGATTTTTAACATCGGTACCACCATTGGCAGCCACACCGGACCCGGGACAATGGCGCTCTTCTTCTGGGGAGATAAACGAGTGGATTGATTGCGGCAATGTCAAGTTGTTGGCATTGTGATTGGTGATGTACTTGGTTTGTTTATCTTTCGGAATGACGGTTGTACTGTTTTACACTATCTGTTTCCCGCATTATCATGCAGCAACTTTACCGGATCGTCATGATTCAGAAAAGTTCAAACCTCCGACAAAGATCCGAAAATGGTCCTGTGTGGTTATTTCATATTAATATAATAAAAAGGTTAAGGAATCGGTATAATTCCTTAACCTTTTTTGTTACGGTTTATGGCTGTTTGACCAAACAAAACGATTTATATAAATTATGACAAAAATATACGTAAAACTTTGTAAAATAACACAAATTGACAAGAACGTTTGTTTCGTGATATGATATATGGGTGATACTATCACAGAAATATTGGGGGATGAAACAATGAAAAAGAAAAGAAAAATGAGAATCATTGCAATGATGTTATGTTTTGCGTTGGTTTTCTCCACAATCCCATCCGGGTCATTGATTGCTTTGGCAGATGGTCTGGATGGCTTGTTTGTCAAGAATGCGAAAGATGTCATAGCGACAGAAGAAATCAAAGAGCCGCAAATTATCGGGGAGAAAACAGACAAGAGAAATGCATACACCAAGGTGTTTTATCGGGAAGACGGCATGAATGTAGCCGTTTCCACAGGGGCGCCGATTCACTATAAGGACAACGAAGGAACATGGCAGGATATTGACAATACCTTAACTGCGGTCAAAGCAGCGGATGGAAAAAGTTATATCACGAATGCCAAAAATGAATATAAAGTGATGCTGCCCCAGACCATGGACGGCAACGATCCTGTTTCTGTGTCCAAGGGAAAGCATACGATTTCCTTCCGCCTTCTCGGAAAGGTCAACAAAAAGGGCTCAGCCATCAAGAACAACGTGCTGACGGCGAAAGTAAAAGGAAACCAGGATATAAAGGACAAGGCCTTGCAACTGGAAAAGAAAACCTCTTCTATTGAATATAAGGACGTAATTGATTACACAGACATTGTTTACAATGTAGAGCCTACCAGTGTCAAGGAATCCATTGTTATCAAAAAAGCGCCCAAAAAGCAAAATAGCTATGAATATGAAATCAACGCAGGCGGGCTAACCGCTGTTTTAAAGGCGGACAAATCAGTGGAATTTACCGAGAACGGCAGCACGGAACCTGTGTTTGTTATGCCGGCGCCTTTTATGTTTGACAGTGCGAAAAAATCCATGACCTCCTATGACATCGGGGTTACTTTGGCATTGCAGTCAAAGGGTATCTATAAGCTGACCTATACCCCGTCGCAGCAATGGCTGTCGGACAGCGCAAGAGTTTACCCGGTCACATTGGATCCTACGGTAGGTACCACGGAAGAACACATTAATCTGATAAGAGGTTATGTTGATTCTGTCAATGACGGACCCGCTCAATATTACAACAACAATGGCGATGACGGCGGATTTGCAGGAAAAACCGCTGAGGGAGACGAGAGGATTGCGCTGTTAGAATTCAGTTCTTATCTTCGTGCCGATAATGTCGGAGCCAATATCAATAAAGTGTCGGTACGACTTCCTTATTCCATTGATAATAACATGGGCACATTATATGACCCTACCACAGTTGGGATTATTCCCGGAAATGAGCCGGTCTTCTCTGCTTATCGTCTAAATACGTTAAACAATGCGACGTATTCTACCATTACCGCATCGAATAATATCAGTTCCACACCCATTGATACATGGAAATATGAACCCGGTGCGGATCAGATTGACGGTAAGGATTTTATGAGCTTTGACATAACCAGTATCATGAATGATTCTTATTCAAAGAGTGGATTGGCATTTGCCATTCGGCTGGATTCTGACACAACCAATCAAGCGACGTTGTATAACACTTTGATTGATCGTTTTTCTTATCCCGGAAGCTATGGAGCTTATTTATGTACACTTCAAATTGAATACTACGATCTTCATGGGCTGGACAGCCGTTTCAATTATCATTCTCAGGATATCGGGAAAGCAGGAACCATGTATGTCAATGACATCAGTGGTTATGGCACCTTGGTTCGGGATGATATCGGGTTTTCAGGAAACAGAATGCCGGTAAATATCAAAATGACCTATTCTAAAACCCAGTTGTTATTGCCCCATGATAAAAGTGGCGGTGGAAACGGGGAAGCAAACTGGACGATTAATTATCAAAAATACCTTAAATACAATAGTTTGTATTCCAGCACGACATCAAACTATACGCTCTTTGATGAAAACGGCGTGCGAAGAACACTGTTCTATAAAGAGGAGCTTGCAAACGGGGATAGGGTCTGGGAAGACGACGCAGGGGCAGGTCTTGTCTTAACTCTGGCAGCAGGGGCGGACAATACGGATTATCCCCAAATCACCATCAAAAATCTGTCGGGTGAAACGATGGTTTTTGATGACGGATATGACAGCGTGGTTGAAAATGCATACAATCACTTTGGCAGAATGGTTCAGATCCAAAGCCCCATTACCAATGATTTTATTGAAATCAAATACGCCGAGGACTTGATTCAACTCGACGGTTCAACCGTCGGATACCCAAAGCTGGAATACATCAAGGACGGTGCAGGCAGAAAGTACAATTTTGTCTATGATGAGGAAAAGGGTACATACAAAGAAATCAACTATGTAGGCACCGGGACAACGGTCATCAGCAAGGTGGAATATAACTTTGCACACCTGACAGATGCACAGGGAACCGAATTGACAAACGACGGCTATTATCTGAAGGATGTCACCTACAACGACGGCAGCAAGGTTTCTTATGACTATAAGCTGGATCATTACAGCACTCACTTATTAAAATCCGCAACGGATGTTTCGGGTCATGGGTATTCCTATGACTACAATTACTGCTATGTTACAACCATCTCAAAGGTGACAGAGTTTGGCTCGGACGGAACAACCGGCAACACGCTGGACTTTGACTATTCCATCCACAAGACAATCATCACAGACAACAAGGGCAATCAGGAGATAGAAACCTTTGATGATTATGCCAATCTCATTTATGCCTCCGACGGTGACGGAAACACGAGCTTTGGAATTTTCAGCAAGGAAAACGGCACCAGAAACAAGCTGAACGCAGAAACAAACAAAATGCCGTCATCGGTCAACCTTCTGAAAAATGGCGGGTTTGAAGACGGCAATGCAAGCAATTATACAGCAGCCGGAACAGGTACAGGTGCAGTGATTGCAAATACGGAAGAGACAAAATATTCACACAGCGGCAGCAAGGCGTATCAGGTGTCCTTAACAGAAGGGCAGACCTTCTCTTTGGGTCTGCCGGAAACCAACAGTCTCCCCCAAAACGGGATTTACAAATATACGGTTTCCATGTGGGTGAAGACCGAAGGAAATACCAAAGCGTCCTTTACTGCCTACAAAAAGCAAAGCGGAGGAACCATATACTCCAAACCGTCCTACATTGCGAAGCAAGATGGCGAATGGACAAAGCTGCAGGCGGTGTTATATGAAAATACTGCTACAACGGATTACAAGCTTTATTTTACCCTCAGCCTTGTCAATGCAGGCACCGCCTATATTGACGACATCTTAGTCGCGCCGGGGTTTGCAGACTATGAATATAACTACATTGAAAACGGTGATTTTAACAGCGGTTTCGGCACCGACGGCGGCTGGCAGTCTTCTGCTCTGCCTGAGATTTTAAACGAAATCAACACAGACACCGCATCAGAATTAACCCACAAAGCACTCAGCAACAGCAGCTACCAAATGAAAGCGACGGACAATGTTATCAACGAAATCAAGCAACGTGTATACATTGGCGGAAAAGCGGAAGAAACCTATGCTTACGGAGGATGGGCAAAGCTTCAAAGCGAGGCATTGCCCTTGGAAAAGATCAATAACGATCCAAGCGGCAGAAGCTTCGGAATCCGGATCGAAGCCTTGAAAAACGACGGAAGCAACGAATACGAAACCATATCGTCCTTCAGCTTCAATCCCTATTCCACCGAATGGCAGCGGCATCTGAACACCTTCAACATACCGGCATACTGCTATGCGGATTATGTGGATGTATATCTCACCTTCAACAACCAAAAAGACATCACCGCCTTGTTTGACGGGATCGGTCTGTTCAAATCCCAACCCTT
>ERZ778021.1746-NODE-1746-length-23069-cov-6.132832_pt1 | contig 23069 bp, 15 predicted proteins | sample MGYA00375751_ERZ778021 | MGnify/ENA primary metagenome ERZ778021 (study PRJEB29350, sample SAMN05389814) | bioreactor metagenome | isolation source: Thiocyanate stock bioreactor | place: South Africa: University of Cape Town | collected 2013-08-29 ... | reverse complement strand
TCGCTCATCGGCCTCGTGATCGCGATCATCGGCTACGCGATGCTCGCCCGCGCCAACCCCGCCCACTCCGAGGCCCTGCTGACCCTGGCCCAGGCCGACATCAACGAGCGCTGGCACTTCTACGAGCAGATGGCCGGCGTCGAGCGCAACGTCCACGCGACCGAGGAGTCCCACCGATGAGCGCCCGCCTGAAGACGAGATATCTGGGCCTGGAGCTGAAGAACCCCGTCGTCGCCTCGGCGGGGCCGCTCACCGCCCGGCTGGACTCCCTGATCCGGCTGGAGGAGGCCGGCGCGTCGGCCGTGGTCTTGCCCTCCCTGTTCGAGGAGCAGATCGTCCGCGAGGAGGACGAGATCAACCGGCTCTACGAGTACGGCACGGAGTCGTTCGCCGAGGCCCAGACCTACCTCCCGGAGATGGAGGAGTACCACACCGGCCCGGAGAACTACCTCCAGAACCTCCGCAACGCCAAGGGGGCGCTCACGATCCCGGTGATCGCCAGCCTGAACGGCACGTCCACTGGCGGCTGGACCGGCTACGCCCGGCTCATGCAGGACGCCGGCGCCGACGCCCTGGAACTCAACATCTACTACCTCCCGACCCACCCCGACGTCACGTCGGCGGACGTGGAGGCCCGCTATTTGAAGCTGGTGGCCGAGGTCCGCGCGGCCGTCTCGGTCCCCCTGGCCGTGAAGATCGGACCGTTCTTCAGCTCGCTGCCGAACATGGCGAAGCGGCTGTACGACGCCGGGGCCGACGGCCTGGTCGTGTTCAACCGCTTCCTCCAGCCCGACATCGACCTGGCGACCCTCTCCGTCCAGCCCCGGCTGGTCCTCAGCAGCAGCGACGAACTCCGCCTGCCACTGCGCTGGATCGCCATCCTGCGGTCGTACTTCGACAAGTCGCTGGCCGCCACCACCGGCGTCCACACGGCCCAGGACGTCATCAAGCTGGTCCTGGCCGGCGCCGACGTCGCCATGACCACGTCGGGCCTGCTCCAGTCCGGCCCGGCGCTCATCGGCGACATCCTGCTCGGCATGCGGACCTGGCTCGACTCCAACGAGTACGAGTCCGTCGAGCAGATGAAGGGCTCCATGAGCCAGCGCAACATCCCCGACCCGGAAGCCTTCGAACGCGCCAACTACGTCAAGACGATCGTGTCGTACAGCACCGAATCGGAGTGAAGCGGGGTGAGGGCCGGTGCCGAGGCGACCGGGCCGCGGGGCGGCCCCCTCGGAGTCCACGAGCGATGGCGATCCACGAGGTTTCGACGGCCGAGTACGATTCCTTCCTCCGCGAGCGGGACTACGCCGTCATCCTCTACGACGCGCCCTGGGACGTCGGCCCCGGGGCGCTCATCCGGCCTCTGTTCGAGGAGGCCGCTGCGGCCCTCGGCGGCCGGGTGAACTTCGGTGCGGTGGACGTCGACGTCTTCGGCCCCGAGGCGGGCCTACCGGTCGCGAACGTCCCGACCGTCGGCTACTTCAAGGGGGGCCGGCTGGTCGCCGCCCTGATCGGCCCGCAGGACGTCGCCGCTCGAACGCGGGCGATGCTGGAGGGGAAGCACCTCGGCTACCGCGACGGCCACGACTGAGGCCGGCGGGCTCGCTCGCCGGCCGCGGCGCGGTACAATCGCCGTCGCCATGACCCCGATCCCCATCCACGACCTGGACGATCCCCGCCTCGCCGTCTATCGCTCGCTCAAGGCGACGAACGCGACCCGCGACCTGGGCTGTTTCGTGGTCGAGGGGGAGAAGCTGGTCGAGCGCCTCCTCGCCAGCCGGTTCCCGACGGAGTCCGTCCTGCTGACGGACCGCCACGTCGACCGGCTGCGGACGACCATCCCGGAAGGCGTCCCCACTTACGTCATCCCCGCCCAGCGGATCCACGACCTCGTCGGCTATTCGTTCCATCGCGGGGCCATGGCCTGCGGACGTCGCCTGCCCGCGCCCGACTGGCGGGCCCTTTGGGGGGCGGCGACGGGCCCGCTCCGGTTCGTCGTCTGCCCGCAGGTCAGCAACCCGGAGAACCTGGGCTCGATCGCCCGCCTGGCCGACGCCTTCGCGTTCGACGGCATCCTCGCCGGGGCGTCCTGCCCGGACGCGCTCTCCCGGCGCGTGCTGCGGGTCTCGATGGGCTCGGCCCTCCGCGTGCCGGTCGCGAGGTCCGGCGACCTTTTGAGCCTGGCGGCCGAGATGAAGCGGGACCTCGGCGTCGAGTTCCTGGCCGCCGTGGCCGAGGAGGCGACGCCGTTCGAGGCGGTTTCGCCGCCGGAGCGTTTGGGGATCGTCCTGGGGGACGAGGACCGCGGCGTCGACCCCGCCTGGGTCGCCTTCGGCTCGGGCTCCGTCACCATCCCGATGCCTGGTAAGGCCAGTTCGCTCAACGTATCGACGGCCGCCGCGATCCTGCTTTATCATTTCCGTCGCCGATGAGGCGCGCCGACCTTCGCGCCCCTCGGCCCATCGGGAAGGCTCCGATCCGGACGTCGCGTAAAAATCCGGCCCGGGCGGCGTTCTAGTAACTAGGAAGGGCCGTCCCGACTGGGCGGGCGGATATCCCCGGAGATCGCGGGCCATGCCACAGGAATCGCTCTCCGCGCCGATGTTGCAGGTGCTCGGCGGCCCGGCCGTCGGGCGGCTGTACAAGTTGACGTCCGACCTGACCGTGATCGGCCGGAGCCTGGACTGCGACCTCGTGCTCGACCCCAAGACCGTCTCGCGCCGGCACGCCGAGATCGCGAGGCGGCGTGACGAGTACCTGATCCGCGACCTGGAGAGCACGCGCGGCACCTTCCTCGACGGGCGTCGCGTGACCCGGCCGACCCCGCTCTGGAACGAGGCCCGGATCCAGCTCGGCGAGGTGACGCTGAAGTTCTTGAGCCGGCCCGTCGAGGTCCATGACGACGACGACGATCAGTCGACGATCTTCGCCGCCGTCGACCTGCTCGTCGCGGACGACCGCGCGATCGCCATCGCCCGCCCCGAGGAGAAGCTGCGGGCGCTCCAGAAGATCAGCCGCGAGTTCGGCGGCGAGCTGGTGCTCGACGCGCTGCTGGGGCGCGTGCTGGACTCCCTGTTCGACATCTTCCACCAGGCGTCCGGCGGCTTCGTCCTCCTGGAGGGGCCGGACAAGGAGCTGGCATCCGAGGCGGTGAAGGCGCGGTCGGGCCGGGGGGACGGGGTGGTCGTCAGCAAGACGGTCCTCGATCGCGTCATGAAGGGGGGGCAGGCCGTCCTGAGCAAGGACTCGCGCGAGGACCTGGGCGAGGCCCGCAGCATCGCCGAGAGCCGCATCCGGTCGCTGATGTGCGTCCCCATCCTCGACACCAAGCGTCGGCCCGTCGGCGTCGTCCAGATCTACGCCGACGAAGGCCGCGGCCGGTTCTCCGAGGAGGACCTGGACCTCCTCGCGTCGGTCGCCAGCCAGATCAGCGTCGCCGTCCAGAACGCCCGCATGCACCGCGACCTGCTCCAGCAGCGCGAGTTCGAACGCGAGCTGCAATTCGCCCGCCAGGTCATGCAGGCCCTCCTCCCGGAGCGCCCCAACTCGGTCGCCGGCTATGAATTCTGGGACTGCTACGAGCCGGCCCGCCACGTCGGCGGCGACTACTACGGCTTCATCCCGATGCACGACCCGGACGACGACCGCGGCGCGCCCGCCCGTCGCTGGGCCATCGCGATCGGCGACGTCGTCGGCAAGGGCCTGCCGGCGGCCCTCCTGACGGCCCGCCTGTCCGCCGAGATCAGCCTGTTCCTCCAGGACGCCCGCGACCCGGCCGACGTCGTCACCCGGCTCAACCGTCGGCTGACCGAGAACGGCGTCCTGGACATGTTCATCACCTTCCTGCTCGTGATGCTCGACGTCGAGTCGCACACCCTCCACATCGTCAACGCCGGCCATCCGGCCCCGCTCGTGCGACGCCGCGACGGCACGATCGAGGAGGTCGGCCGCGAGACCTCCGGCGTCCCGCTGGCCATCGACGGCTCGTCGGTCTACGAGGCCAGCCTCGCCCGCCTGGAGCCGGGCGAGTTCGTCGTCCTCTACACCGACGGCGTCCCCGACGCCATGGACCTGTCCAACGCGCGCTATACCGACTCCCGCTTCCGCGACCTGCTGGCTCGCCCGCACACGTCGCCGCGCGAGGCCGGCGAGGCCGTCGCCGCGGACCTCCGGGCCCACGCCTCCGGTCGCGCCCAGTTCGACGACGTCACCCTCGTCGCATTCGGTCGCCCGGACGTCCTGGGGGGCCAGGAGACCATCCCCTGACGTCGAGGAAGTTCAGGCGAACAACCGCATCCCGCGGCGGCGGGGACGCTCGACGACCTCCAGCGGCAGCACGCGCCTCGCGGCCGCCCCCATCTCGCCGCCGAAGCCCGTCGTGAACGAGCGGCCGGGCGGGCGAAGGGCGACGCCGTCGTGGTCCTGGTCCTTCGAGCAGAGCGGCGGGGCGACCTCGATCACGAGCCGGCCCCAGGCCAGCGCGAAGATCGCGTAGGGCAGGGGGGCGTCGGCGTCGATCCGCCGCGAGAGCGAGACCCACGGGACGCCGTAGGCGTGGCGAGTCCGGTAGGCCAGGCACGCGGTCCCGGAGAACAGGGAGCCGTCGAAATCGTGGTCGGGGTTGCCGACCCATTCGATCGTGTCGGCGAAGTGCTGCAACTCCCGCGACGGCATCACGGCGATCGCCATACGGACCATCGCCTTGTACGCGCCCACGGGGACCGAGGCCGGCCCGTCGAGGGTCCCGTCCTCGGACGCGAGGGATCGCCAGAACCGGCCGAAATCGGCGTCGATGGAGCCTGCGAATTGCTCGTAGCAGTCGTCGCACGTCTCGGCCGTTGCGAGCCTCGTCGCGCCGACGGCGTCCGGGACGATCAGCCTGGCCTGCGAGAACCGGGCGCGTGGCGCGGCCCGCTCGCAGAACCGACAGCCCGGCTTGGGCCGTCCCCCCACGACGACCGGTTCGTCCGACGCCAGCGGATACTCGGCGGCCGGCCGGAAACCAAGCTGGAAAGCGACGTCCATCTCCGCGGCGGCCCAGTCCTCGCGGTCCGCCCCGTGGGCCCGTCCCCGACGCTCCCAGCGTTCATAGGCGGCAAGCTGGATCTGTTCCCAGGTAGGCGGCATCGCGCGATCCCTCGACAGTCGACGCGGTTCGGTCCCTCATCCCCGGCGACGGGCCCCGGGCCCTCGGGCAGCCCATCATAGACGCGCGACGAATTTCGAGAAAGGCCTGTCGGGCCGACGAACCGGCTTGACCCGCGATCCGCGGGGGCGATAATGCTCATGTGGGCATCATTGGGAATGCATCCCATTCAATCCACACCCTCAATCCAAGGGGGCGAACCAGGATCGACCGGATGTCCGAAGTGAACGGTGGCGTGCCGAGGTTGGTCAGCAGGCCTCGTAAAAAGCCGACTAAAACTTAACTGCCAACAACACTGTTGGTCTCCGTCTCGCTGCCTGAAAACAGCGACCGGCCCTGCGACGAGCCTTCTCCCGAGAGGCCCGGCCAGGGACGCCAATTCGGGATCGCCTGAGCCAAGCCGCTTGTTGAGGCCCGGGCTAAACACATAACGAGCTAAGCCGAAGGGGATCCTGTCGACCGGAGCCCCGACGCCGACAACCAAACCATCGACTACGCACGTAGAAGCCCTCGCCGACGCTTCTCGGGACGCGGGTGCAATTCCCGCCGCCTCCACTCAAAGCCAGCTTGCGGTTCACCGCAAGCTGGCTTTTCTTTTGCGCTTGCGGTAAAATGGTTGTTAGTCAAGGACTTGCGGCAACCGACTCGGGGCCAATTTGGTAGCCACTTAGGGGCTCGGCGGTGGCCAGTTAACCTTCCCCCACTCTCCGTGGTGGTTCAGGAGAGGACCATGGCCGCCTCCGACGAGCGCATCATCCGCCGGCATCGACGCCGCACCGACGACGGCAAGGGCTACCGTCGTTTAATTGCAGGGAACCGATTTCGCCTCCAGGCGGGGCTTGACGCTAGGGAGGACGAACGGCGGTTCCTCCAGATCGAAGCCTTATGGAGAGACAACGACCGCTTTTGCCGAGAGTTTGAATGCGAGACTGCGTGGGTTGAGGTCGCCCTCTTCGCCGCCGAACATCTCCGCCTCGGAAAACTGCGAATCCCCATGCCGCCCATCGAGGACGTCTCCAGCAGCTTCGGGACGGCCGACTGGCCGATCCGGCTGGCCCTGATCCTGCGCCGCTACACCGACGAGGACTTCAACTGGACGTTCCCCGAGACGACCGACGGCCTGAGTTGGGACGAGTCGCTCACGTTTCACGAGGCCCTCTCCCAGCTCTTCCCCTCGGTCAACTGGCTGCTTCCCGAGCGTCACAAGGACGTGATCCTCGACAGTTCCACGAAAGAGGCCAGGCACGCCGTGGAGCGTCTTGCCTTCCTCCAAGGCCAGGCCCCGCCCGACCCTTCGACGCCGCTCATCTCCGGGACGCTCCACGAGGCGCTGCGGGCCTATGAGGAGGAACGCCGGCGCAACTTCACCCGCCCCGACGGCTCGTTCGACAACAGCGGGCATCACATGTTGGGGATCGTCCGGGCCGTCCGTGAGCGGGCATCCGACCTCCCGTTGGCTCAGCTCGACTTCGCTCGCTGTCAGGCCCTCCTGGATTACTGGCGGGGCAGGCCCGAGCATTCTCGAACGAAGGAGCCGCTCACGAAGAAGACCTGCCAGAATCACATCGGGGAGATCAAACGGTTTCTCGTCTGGCTCCACCTCACCGGGGCGTTCGGCTGGCGGAAGCCGGCGGACTTCGAGTTCCTCGACACGGGTGTTCGAGACCTCCCCTCGGATCGGCCTTCGCTCGGCGCGATCGCGGTCGGGACCTTTTCGCTCGACGAGCTGACGGCGCTTTACAAGCACGCCATCCCGGCGGAGCGGCTGCTCCTGGTGTGGTGCCTGAACTGCGCCCACGGGGCCGCCGAGTTCGGGCGGGTCGAGTGGGGTGACCTATTCCTCGGCCAGGAGCATCCCTGGCGGCGGCAGGGCCTCGACGTCGAGGCCACCGACGAGGACGCCTGGTGCGGGTTCATCCGGCCCAAGAGCGGCGTGCTGGGCTGGTGGCGCCTCTGGCCAGAGACGGTCCGTTTGATCGAGTGGTGGCGGGCTGAATGGCGGCGGAACCTGAGCCGTGAGTCCGGCAGGGACGAGAGAGTGATGTTGACCAAGGCGGGGACACCCCTGTACCGAGACCAATCCCGCAACGCCCAGACCGGCTTCGCCAACGCTTGGAACCGGCTCCTGGACCGCATCGAGGAGGCCGAAGGCGAGGGCAAGGTTCGCCGCCTGCCCTTCGGGACGCTCCGCAATCAGCTGCCGGATTGGCTGGGAGGCGGCCAGGCGGAGGCGGTGGTGGCGAGCGTGGCCCTATGCCACGGCATCCCCCACGCCGGCGACAAGCTCCTATACAAGCACTACTCGAACCGGCCGTGGGTCGGCTTGTTCAAGGCGCAGCAAGGCTTCCGGGACCATCTGCGCCCGATGTTCGCCTCGGTGCCGGACGCGCTCGCGGTCTTCGATCCGGTGGGCGATCGAGTCCGCAGCCTCTGGTCCGAGGGCGTCCACGACATCCCGACGCTGGCCGAGCGAGTCGGCGTCTCGACGATGACGGTGCGTCGGCGATTGGACGAACTGGGCCTCCTGAAGATCAATCCGCGGTAGCCAAGTGGGTCGAGATCTGGGCACGACTGGAATAATGGCGGGTCGGGACTTCGAACCGCTCTTCAAGGCGGCCGAAGCAGCGTCCGTAATCTCCAGGACCTTGCGTACCCGCCGCACCGCACCTTAGAACCCCGGCCCCCGGCACCGGGTACCCGGCCCTCGCAGTCGGCCGCCTTCGCGGCCACGGAGTCTATGAGTGTGAGGAGTTCGGCGTTCTGCATGGGTTGGCCGCAGTCGCCGACTACGTCCGGGACGTCGTTGGCGTCGGTCCGGAATACTACCTTACGGACGGCCCCGCCGGCCCCGCCGGCGACCAGGTCCCCTCGTGTCCGTCCCGGCGGCTTGGAAGGGACCTCCCTCGCCGCGACGGGGCGGTGAGCCTGATCTCCGGCCTGTGCCAGGGGTCCCCCCCTGGCGTACATCATGGCCGTGTGGCCGTTGACGGTGCAGAGTTCATGAACCCATCTGCGTCACCTCCTCGTGTGAGAATTCCCGAGGCCAGGTCAGACCATTCGGGCCTTACGAGGGGCTACCCGCCCGAAGAAGGCGGCACGCCGAGGGGCGATGATCGCACTGGGCCGACTCGATAAAATCGCGTAGCCGGCGACGCCTCGATCAACTCCCCAACCCGGCGGGCACCGGGGAATCCTGACGGCCGCAGGAACAGGATGAACTTCCTACGGAGCCGCGACGTCCTGATCGTCCCGACTTCCGGCTTGAGTTGAGCCGGCCCGCGCTGGACGTGCTCAAGGACCTCCATCCCGGGCATGTCGTCGAATTGGTCGATCGCCGTACCCTGACTTTCGAGGGAGGTCTCCTCCATTGCGTGATGTGGCAGATAAGGCTTCGGTTAAGACGAGCTTACTTCCGATCGAGAGAAGCACGAAGGAATCGCATGCGTGCCTCCACTGCCTCTTCTGTTTCCCATGGCAAGAATCTACGGAAATCGCCACACCCCTGGTGGCAAAATAATTGCACATATACTCCAGGAAGGTCGTTGACCGCGATCAGACGCCATGTGACACAAATTGTCAGCGATTCTAGGGGCTAGATTTGGAGGGACGAGGATTGAATCAAGATCGTGAAAATCCATCCCGCCACTCTGCCGACCACCACAGTACGATGGTCCGCTTATTCCGCGGGGCGGCGACCAGTCTGACCGACTCGGCTTTGAATGAGCATTGGTCACAAGGCGGTCCGATTCGTCGGCAGTAGCCTGCATAATGCTTCGTGAAGTAGGACAACCGCGCGGTCGATCTCAGCGGGGGTATTGAAACGGCCAACGCCGAAGCGGATCGTCCCAACAGCCCTTTCGTGCTCGAGACCCATCGCGGTCAGCACGTGGCTGGGTTGATCCGTCCCGGCCGAACACGAAGCCCCGCGGCCGAAAGCTACACCGGCAAGTGTGAGTGCGAGGGCCTCTCCATCCACTCCAGGGAAGGATACGCTGAGCAGCCCCGGCAGTCGCTCATCTGGGTGTCCGTTCACTACCGCATTCGGAATGACGCGGGCAATTCGATCCTGAAGTCGGTCGCGGAGCGAAGAGACCAAACCAGCGTCGGCTTCTAATCGCTCACCCGCCAACTCACAGGCCGCTCCGAGCCCAACGATATTCGCCACCGCAAGCGTCCCAGGCCGGATGCCCCCTTCTTGACCGCCTCCGAAAAAGAGCGGTTCGAGTCGGATGCGGGGTGATCGGCGTCGAATGTAGAGCAGCCCCGTTCCCTTCGGGCCGTAGAGTTTGTGGGCGGAGGCGCTCAAGAGATCGACGCCCAATGCATCCACGTCGATTGGCAACTTGCCAACCGCTTGGGTCGCGTCGGTGTGGATGAGGATGTCCCGGGCGATGCAGTGGCCGGCTATCTCGGCAACTCGCTGGAGAGTGCCGACCTCGTTGTTCGCGAGCATGACGCTCACGAGGATCGTCTGAGGGGTGATCGCGTCCCTGACTGCGCCCGGTCTCACCGCCCCATATTTGTCGACCGGGAGGAACGTTACTTGGAAACCTTCTCGCTCGAGATGCTGGCACGGTGCGAGGACGGATTTGTGCTCCGTCACAATGGTGACGATATGGTTCCCGCGAACCCTAGCGGCTCTCGCGGTTCCTAGGATGGCCAGATTGTTGCTCTCGGTCGCCCCGCTCGTGAAAACGATCTCTTCAGATCGAGCGGAGAGCAGCAGCGCGACCTTCTCCCTCGCCCCCTCGACGGCGTCCGCCGCATAAGCTCCGAAGTCATGGGAGGGATTCGACGGATTGCCAAAATGGACGTCAAGGAAAGGTGCCATTGCTGCCAGAACAGATGGATCGAGCTGCGTGCTGGCGGCGTTGTCGAGGTAGATGGGGGCCGCCTGGTTCAGACGTGGCAGATTAGGCATCCGTCCTTCTCTCCCTCTTCGTCCTCGTCGGCGCCCCCTAGAATATGCAGCAGCCGGCGGCTCTTGGTCCCCTTCGTCTTTCCGCGGGACTCTTCCCACTTGCGCTGGATTTCATCCATTCGTTCGGGCTTTTCGAGTTCCGCGAGGGGTTCATTTCCGCACCAATAAAATGGGCGATACTTGTCTTGGTTAGCGTATTCGTATCTCTTGGCCTCCTCGAACAGGTCGGGGTAAGTTTGCTTGAGTCGAACCCATTCGATCTTCTGCTGATAAAAGCAGAAGAAACAGCCGGATCGACTGCGACCCCATTCCGTGTACTTCGGAAGGCCGAGGCCGCTCTCCTCAAGGATGCGAATGATATCTGCCCGGACCAGCCCGTCCTCCTTGAATGGGTACACGGCCGTGATATTGGGGCGGGTGCTTATGTATCCAGTCCGATCCTCGTCCGCCCGCAGGGCTACATAATTCCGCACAGGATCGTCCCCGACATAACGCTCGAACGGCTTCAGCTTGAGCATCTTTGTGCACCAGCGACGATGGCTTGACGGGATCATGTTCCCGAATACGGCCAGCCAATGCTCGAAGCTTTCGTCCGGCGTAGTCCGATCGATCCGAGTTCCTAGGACGGCTTCAAGCCGATCGAGGTATTCGTAGGTCTCGGGAAGTTCCTTGAAAGTGTCGTGGAAGACGTACTCCATCCCCGACACGCGATCGCGCATGTAGATGGCGAGGGCGGCGCTGTCTTTGCCGCCGGACAGGCTGAGGATGTGTCGGGTTTCAGTGGTCACTTATCATTCCCCGTTCGAGCTTGTTATGTCGGGAATCGATGCCTGTGTCCTCTCATGTCGTTCCGCCTCAGCGGAGGCGAACAATTCTTTCGCGCCCCCCGAAGCGGAAGCAACCTGGCCTGGCTCGCTTCCGCCTTCGACATGCTCTGGGCTTGCTACGGTCGATGACACCTCGACATCTTGAGGCATGGTCGCTGGATGATCTTTGACGAGCAGATTCAATACGATCGGTAGGTTCGGCTTGTACTGGCCCGAAAAATCGCGTTCGTTGTAGACCCAAAGAAGGGCATCATCAATTTTCGCGGGAGTTTCGGACCTCGCGGTTGGGACGGCTTTCGGCCTACGGGCAGCCGTCAGCCAGTCCAGGCTCGGGTCCAAGAGCCGACGGATTTTGTTCACCTTATTCTCGGCACCCGTCAACTTCTCGCGGGCTCGTTGAATTGACTTCTCATCCTGGCCGGGCTTTTGAAGCTGCGCCTCGCATTCGGCCTTCTCTTTCTCGCACCCCGCGAGCGGCTCGGCGAGGCTGTTTGCAATCTTCCTCGCGCATTCGAGGGTGATGACGAATTGGTCCTCATCCTTACCGTCCGCGGAGCGCCCACGGATGACGACTGCGCCATCGAAGATCGTTTCTCCGGCCCGCTTGGACACGCCTTTATCGCCCTTGAAATAGACCTCGACGTCTGCCCGCCGGCAGATCGGGGGGCGGACCGGCATGCCGAGCCTCGCGACCCGCGTGGTAAACGCCTGCTGGACCTCCAGGGCGTATGGCAGTGCCAACCGCGCCTTTCGCCTGAGTTTCCGTTCCTCGAACCAGGCCGCGACCTTTCCGTACTCGCAACTCGTCACATGGCCCACATCCCAGAGGATTCGATAGGGCCTGTTTTCATGTCTGATGAGTTCCGTTCGCACTGCTCCCGAGTTATCCACCACCTCGTACCGCTGCAGCCGGCCCCGCATGAGCAGAACGGGTTGGTCGGGACGGAATGCGCGATCCTCTCCCGGCGAGAACGCCAAGTCGCAAGCGGCATTCGCCACCATTATGACCTCGTCACCCCCTGCTTCCTTGAAGAAGAGGTCTCCGAGTTGGAGATACGGTTCCTTCCCCTCGTTGAGTTGTTTCTCCTCGCCTTGCCTGCCCGCACGCGGATGGTGCCCCATCTCTTCGACGGCGGGTTCCGTCAAGGCACATTGATAGATCTCGGCCAGCTCGGGCGAGGGGTGCTCCTCGACCGGCACGTACTCTTTGTAGGACATAGCGTCGAGCCGCTTCTGCTGCTCCCGGACGCGGGCTTGACTATGGAGCAGATGAGAGAGCAGCGATTTGTACAGCCATAGCATGTAGTCCCCGAGGGGGTGGCCTTCCGCGTGTAGGCTGAGCGACTGGATGTTCGCGTAGTCCTCGAACCGTAGCGAACGGATCCGCCGGGTGAACTCCGCCTCCGCTCCCTTCAAGCCAACCTCGAGCGCCTCGACAAAACGTTGGATGTCGTGCCGGGCGGGGAGTTCGAGGGACCATGCGGTCAGGCGCATGAAGAGATGCGTCCGATCTTTAAGCTCGTCTTTGGCGACGAACCCGAACAGCCCCCCCAAGAGACCTGATGCCGCCCTGAAGTGATCTTTGGCCGCAGCCGCTTCGGTCGGCTTCGAGGACATGAGGATGATGAACGGCTTGTCCGCGTCCGAGCCCAGCCCGGGCTCCTCGTAGAGCCTTCTCGCACGGCTTTCGGCGAGGTGGGATGCGCTCGTCCCTGGGCCGGGACCAAGGAGCCAGTCGAGAAAGACCAGCTTGAACGGCTCAGGGAGGTCTTCCTCGCTTCCAAGGGGAATCGGTTCGACGCCGGCTTCTTTGAGGTGTTTCTTCAACTCTTCGAGCGGTGCCAGATCGATAAGCCGCTGTGCGAAAAGATGCTCGGCCAGCGGGGCGGCGAGTTTCGTGAAAGCCTTCCGGCGATCCCACAGGTCGTTAAGGACGGCGTCGGTGATGTCCTCGTCCGATATTTCGGCGGGCACCGGTTCGTCCTCGCTCGCCACGGCCATAGCCACGGCTCTCAGCTCGGCGACGCTGTCCTCATCTCTCTGGATGGCGTTCCAGAAATCGGCAATCTCCGCTTCCAAGTCGTCCCGATGGAGTGGATCGAAGGCGTCGTCGATGATGGCCGCCTTCATGATTCCAGCACGCCTAAGCCGGTCCATGATCGGGTGTTCGATCGTCTCCTCGTGAGTGTGGGCGGCAGTCACTTTTTCACTCCGAGTGTCAGCGTGAACGTGTTGAGGTGGCCGTTCTTCGGGGCTGGCGGGTCGTCCAGAACCAGAGTCGCATCATGGTATCCCGCGATCTCGCGGGAGATGTACAGGCCCAGTCCCTTTCCCTCGCCGGGTGGCTTGGTCGTAACGAACGGATGAAAGACCTCCTCCCTGCGTTCGGGGGGAATCCCGGGGCCGTTGTCCGACACTCTCAATATCTTTGACCGGGTGTCCACCTCCACATCGATACGCGGCTTAAAGCTCTTATCTAACTTCCGCTGCTGCTTGAGCCAGTAGACGGAATTGCTGAAAAGGTTCTCTAAGACTTGTACAATCATGCCCTTGACCATCTTCACCGGCATTCCGCCGGCAGGCCGGGATGGTGTGACCGTTACCGAACATGCGATATTGTGTCGGTAGAATTGCGCGTCGTGCGAGGCGATAACCTCCTCGACCAAGGCGATGAGGTCGAACGTTTCCTTGACCTGACGGCCAGCTTGGCTGAGCGGATCCAGGATTCGGAGGCGTTTCTGGAGCGTCTTGAGCTGAGCCCTCAGTGTATTGAGCCTTTCGCCTACACCCGGAGCCAGGGTGGTCGCGTCCGTATCGGCGAGCGTGGCCAGGGCGTGTGCGGTAGACCGGTTCAGCTCGTGGGCGACGATCTCCACCATAAGCCCGAGCCCGGCCAGGCTGACGAGCTGTTGCCGCCCGGTCGCGTAAGATTCCGCGAGCGCGTCGGCCTCTTTCAGAAGTACGCCCAGGCGATTAACCGACTCCTCGAGGCCGGCCGCAAGCCGTTTCTCCTCGGGATGGCGCTCGAGAAGGGTTTTGATGCTCTGGCGGATCTGCCGCTCCTCGGACTCGACACGCTTGCCGAGGTCGTCGAAATTGACCGGTAGGGCGGCTTGAGCCTCCTTGTCGACGGCGTTCAAGAAGGCCCGGAACTCGGTATCGAATAGATGCTTGAGGAGCTTTACGAGCGCGGCCTTCTCCTGGCAGTCGCGGAGCCCCTCGCGGTTCGTCTGGTCGGTCAGGGCTGGGTTGCCGAAGCGGGTGATGTCCACCTTGCCGACAACCTGCTTGCGGTTCACCTTGTAGCCGCCGGACGCGAACGCTTTGCGATCCAGGTCCAGCCAGTCGTCATCCGGACTTCCGTACGGATTCACCCGGAAGCCGTCACGGAACACCATCAGGCCGCCCGACCAGGCATTTACGAGATCCTGCACCGCCCGCTTGTCGCCGATACCCTCCACCGCTTCGAGCGCCTGCCGATTGAACCAGTAGAATGTGACGGAGAAAGGACCGAGGGAGCGGAGTACCGCGGGTGACCTGCCGGCCACACTGGTAAGGTGAGCCCCCTCGAGTAGGAACGACTTCTCCCGGTTCCTCAGCAGGTATTCGACTTTTCCCGTAAACTGGGGCCCGCTGCCTCCGAGGGTGAAATTCGCTCGTACGGCCGCATGCGCCTGCTCGAAGAGCAACTTGTCCATGCGCATAATGTCAACCGCTCGGTCGTTGAACCGGAGCGAGATGGGGTAGCGTGACCTGGACATGAACGGGTCGGTCAGCTTGCTGAACTCCTCGCGGGCGATGTCTCGCAGCTTGTCGAATGACCACTCGGAGCTCAGCCCTGTGACCCGAATTCGAGTGCCATGCTCGCCGGGCGAGGCCTTGATTTCCCCTTCTTCCGGGCTGACATCGATCTCGCCGATCTCGGCTTCCGACTTGTGGGAAAAAAGCCGCCAATCGATGTCGAGAAGATTCCAATTAGTCTCGGCGTCGGTCGAGGTCTCAATCTGCACCCGCGACCCGAGCCGCATCACTGACAGCCGGCCAATTCCCTTCTCGCCGAGTACCGGCCTTTCAGCCGCAGCGCCTCGGCCGCCTTGTTCGACCTGGGCCAGACGACTGCGTGTTCCGATCGTCAGGAATACCGTTGCCAGCTCTAGGGCGCTCATCCCCGTGCCGGTATCGCCGAACACGATGGAGTTGGCCTCGTCAAGGGAGGCAAGAAGTTGATCCCAATCGCTGGCATTGCGCAACTCGGCCACGAGCTCCGGCCCGTCAGGCGCAGCTAAATCGACGTCGTCCGCGGCTGCTGCGGCGACCTCGTGGATAGCCTGTGTGAGTGCGGCCTTTGTGCGTCGAACTTGCCGCTCATTGTGAACGGTTTCGATATGCGCCAGATAGCGATCGTGCGGCAGTCGGACGGTTACATCGATGTCCACTCGCGGAGAGCCGGCGTCGAAGGAGTTCTTGATCAGTTCGTAGAAAGCCACCCCATCGGAACTGATGAGTTCGGCCCCGAGTTGAAGCACTGTTCGAGCCATTACGCGAAATGGCATGGAAATATCGCCCCCTCACGTCCGCTCATTCTGGCTCGCTGTCCACCGCCTTCGCGGGGCCGTCCAGGCAATGCCACAGTGCTCTAGTCGCGGCGACGAGACCCACCCGGTCCTCGGCCCGTAACAATTTGAGGAAATCTGCCTCGAGCGCCCTCGCTCGCTTCTCTTCTTCTGGCCCGACGTAGATCACCCGTTCTACCTCCCTCCCGTCGGTCCGGGTGACAGCTAGACGAACTGCCTCGACCGGATCTCCCTTCGCTGAAAAGGCAGCGCTCTCGACGCGGCGATAATGGGCAGCGAGTCTTTCGAGCTCCTCGCCGAATGATCGGACGTCCGCGTCTCTCCACTTGGAGGGCGGCTTGGATAGCACGAAGCTCGCGAGCCCCTCTAACCATTCCCTTTCGGCGAGTCGATCGTCGGCGAGCCGTAGGCAATACGCCTTGAGCCGGGTATCGCTGACAGCGATCAGGAGTTTTCGAGCGGTCGCCGCCGCCGACGCCCTTGCCTCGCCGAACCGCCCCGGACGGGCCAAGGCCGAGAGCACTTCCGATTTTACCCGTTCGATCAATGCCGGATAAGCGGTCCGGAGTTCGTCCAACGCCGTTTTCAACCGCTTCACAAATTGCTCTATCAATTCCGCCTTGGGAGCAGCGTCGGTCCCGAGCCGGCCGACCCCGCACGCTGTAGGAAGCTGCGTGAAGAGGAGGGTGGCAGGCTCTTCGGCCTGGAGGATCACCTCACGGACCGCACTAGCGTATGGCGACAACGAGCCGGTCCTGTGGGTGTAGGCCGGCAGACTGGCGGCGAACTCGCAGAGCTGGCGAACCACATCCAAGATGTCGGACTTCGCAGGCCGGACTTCGCCGGGCTTGAGCAGCCGGAACACCTTGTCGAGTACGGCCGCTCTTATGCCCCCCATCCTGCAGTATTGAATCTCGAACCGACCGGGGTCCTTGAGGAGTCGCTGGAATTCCAGCCCGCCGACGGTCCGGAGAAAAGCCCCTTCCTCGAAGAACGCCACGTCGTGTTCGTGCGCCGCGGCAAAGGCGGCAAAAAGAAGAGGGGCGAGGCCGTCCCTCACCCCGAAAGGAGGCCGACGGAGCGAGGCGAATAACTCCGACACGGACACCCGGCCTTCATTTCGGCCCTCGAGAATCTCAAGCATTCGCGCAAAGACGGGGCGGACCCGGCACCGGTCGGCGAGGCCGTCCGGCAAGCCCACCGCCCATTCGTCATTTGCCACATGGTGCAGGTTGGCTTCTCGAAGTACGGACAGATACATGGACATCTCGGGCGGAGCCGACTTCGTGTCCATGCCGAGCAGGGGCTCTCCCCCGTGCTTGAAAATCCGCTCGATGAGTCGCATCCTGGCCGCCGCGGCTGCCGAACTCAGCGAGTCCCGGTTGACCAACTCATTCAGCACTCGCGGTGCATCGGGGTACACCTCGTCGCAGATGGTGGATAGCGTCGAGAGGAGCTCTCGCCCTCCAGATATAGCGAGCGGCTTGCCATGTCGATACCACCGGAGTTCGGTCGCCTGGTCGAACTGACGCAGTCCGACGTAGCTTCGAAGCCGACGGTCGAGGGCCTCCCGGGCTGCTGCGAGCTGGCGGGCCACCTCTTCGGCGGCATAACTGTCGTGATTCAAGTCCGGAGTGTTGGCGGCGACCCAATGCCAGCGGTGAAGTTCATGCACCAGGCCCGCCAAGGCCGCGAGCGGGCTCGAGACCGCGACCAATAGGTCTGGCCGAGCGCAGGCCGAGGCCGAGCGGGAGAAAGCCATCGCCTTCCGCCTATCAGGCTCAGTCTCGCAAAGAGCAACCAAGATTATCCCATCCGCTCTTCTGTGATCGTCCTCAATGAGGGCTTCGAGTTCGTCGGCCGCACCGTATCGGACGATGAAATGCCGCAGGTTGCCCGTCTCGATATAGTGACGGCGCGCAACAAGCGGTCGGGTTTCCAAATCCGCCCGAAGGTGGGGGGCGATGGGAGAAGGAACGCCAACGGCCCTGACGGCAGCCTGGTAGGCGCGGTCTAGATTCACGCTCGTATGGGGCCACAGGCAGTAACCGCCGGCTGCCCCGCGGTGATAGAGGACTCGTGTCTTACGCCTCAACTCTTGGATGGCCTCGCTCAAATCGTCGCGGGGCCTGCTTGGCGCTACGGCCAGCAACAGCGAATCGTCGGAGGCGCGCAGATCGGGATCGTCGAGCAGGTTGAGGACGGCGACGGCCTTGAGCAAGTTGACGCGGTCGATGTCGACCTTCGGGAAGCTCTCGACCACAGACTCGACCTGGTTCCAGTGGCTTCGGTAGCTCTGCACGGCAAGTCGATGTCCGAAGTTTATTCGGGCGTAGTCGTACAGGTCGTGGAGGCGGTAGAACCCAGCCTGACGTAACGGCCGCGCGGCAAATGCCCGGAGCCCGAAGGGTTCATCAGAGCAGAGATATCCGAATAGGGATCGCTCATTTTGTCCAAATCGGGCGAACAGCCGCGGAAGGATCGGGATAACCGTGGGGTGAAGCGGGTAGAGCCTAGGAGCCAGACTGGCGAGATCATCTCCGGCGGAACTCCCGTACCACCCGAGCTTTATTGCGGCTTTCATGTCGCCGGTCGCCTGCGCCGAGACCGCCTTGGGAAGCTGGTCCGTCTGGACCTGTAGAGCGTCGGCGATGAGACCTGTCATCTGCTCCAGCGGCTGATTGAAGAGCACTTCATCGAAGCGTCCGGCAACCTTTTCCCACTCCTTCTGAGCAACTTGGGTGAGCTGCTCGGCATAGGCGTTGAAGCCCTGATGGAGTAGTCCTACGACGAGGATCGTGTGCCGGCCGCTCCGGGCGGCGGCCTCCGCGAGGGTCTGGAGGAAGTACACATCCTGCCGTTCGGGATGCTGGGCCGCGTACTCGAGGAACTTTCCAAGTTCGTCCAGGATGAGAAGCAAGCCTGTCCCAAGTCCCGAAAGGCAGATGTGTTGGGCGGCCATTTCGACCGCCTTGACGACGTCTGCGTCGGAGGGGCCACCCGGAGCATTGGCTAGCCTCCTGACATGGGAGACAACCTCTTGCCTCACGTCGTCATCGGGGAGGGATTCCAAGCTGCGCTGGACTGCCCGAAGAACGGCCGTGGCGATCGGTTCCTTGGCTCCCGTCACCAGAACAGGTGCGAGTTTCGGCTTCCCGCCTAATCGTCTGAAGTCGACAGATCGGCGCAGCTCCGCCGGCAACGGTGTTGGAGCGTTCGAGACGAGTCGGGCGAGGGCGAGGGCCAATGAGGATTTCCCGCTCCCATAGTCCCCGGTCACCCTCCACGCCCGCCTACCCGACTGAAGGGTCGCCCCGGAAAGCACCTGCTCCAAACTATCCCGGACCAGTGGGGTGACGACGTACCCGGACAGTGCCGTGCGATCCTCGAAATCGCGCTCTAAATGAACGGACCTAAGAAATCGGTTTCGGACGTGCAGGAGATCGGATACGCGTTCGTCTGTCATGAGGCACCGTGTCCGAATACCGCTGGAAGCATATCTGAAGATGCGTCTTCCGATCGAGTGATGTGTTGCAAGGCGGCCGACTCCCGAAAGCAGAACGCTCCGCGCGAGTCGGCTTCTATGGTGGCTAGACGGTCGCGGATGTCTGCCTCCGACAGCTTAAACACCTGACCTGGACTCCCGTGAGCAATTGCAACGTCTCGGAGAGATAGGGTTTTTTCGCTTGCCCTCCGGCGGCTCCAGAAGTCGTTGATGCAGTATGCGAAGAGATCTGCGGTAACCTCGGGCTTCGGATCGCGTCGGAAAGCGTAGATCGGTTCACGACGGCCGGAACCGTCGAGCCGGCGGTCTCCGACCTGTTGTATGAGCTCAAGTTCGACGAGCGGGCAGTCTAGGCTGTCCTCAGGGAAATCGCCTTTCTTACCGCGCGTGGGTACATACGTGTGCAAAAACGTGTCAAAATGCTGCTCAAGAGTCACGGTCGAGAGCTTGCGGTCGATTCGCTCGGCTTCGCGGGAGAAGGACGCCAGGACGTCAGATCGACAGAACTCTGGGTGTGGCCATCGATTCAGAAGATAATCCCAGGCGAACAGGGGCTCAGGGACGTTCGAGGAGAGCTGCCAATGGACGAGCCAGAGCGTTCGAAGGTCTTCGAGGAAAGGATCGAAACCTGTGCGATCGAAAATCGCCCGCCCGAACGGGGTGACGGCGAAACTTCCGTCCTTTCCTGGCAGGGCTATTCCGCTCGCCCCCATCCAGAAGCGAATAGCCCTGACCATGTTCTTCCCGACACCAAGCACGACCATGGCCCGGGAGTCGTCTTGAAGCGCATCAGGGGCTTCAGAGACCGCCGCGTAAGCCTTTGGCAGCCAAGCGAATCGACAAGGAAATGTTTCGTGTCCGGAAAAACGGTAATTCATCTCGGGGCCGTAGCTTAGGGAGACTCGGGCGTTCACTCGCCGGGGCGTAAAATCGCCGACATGAATGATACACCAGATCGCTGCTCCCTGAACGATTCGCGGTGAATGGCCTCGGCTGATTCTCGGGGTTGTGCGGAAGATCGCGGATATTCGTCCCTCGCGCCCGCGTCCAGACATCTGCAGAGACCTTGAAACCATTTCCTCTGTCCGACAACCATCGGCCGAAGGTCGGCGTCAATCTACGGGCCTGCCTGCCTCCTCGCGCCTGGCATCAGTGACCGACTCCGTCGAGTAGCCCAGCAGTCGTAATGCATTCGCCAGGACCACGAGCGTGCTCCCCTCGTGGACGAGGACCGCCGGGCCGATCCCGAAATACCCGGTCGTCGTCGCGAGGATGAGGAGCGCGATCACCCCCAGAGAGAGGTAGAGGTTCTGGCGGATGACGCCCCGGGCCGATCGGCTCAGGCCCACTGCGAAGGGCAACTTCGTCAGGTCGTCCCCCAATCAGGGCCACGTCCGCGGTCTCCAACGCCACCGCGGTGCCGGCCCCGCCCATCGCGACGCCCACGGTGGCGTTGGCGAGCGCAGGGGCGTCGTTGACGCCGTCGCCGACCATCGCCACCCGCTCGTGCAGGGCGAGCATTTTCTTGATGGCGGCCACCTTGTCCTCGGGTAGGAGGTCGGCCTTCACCGCGTCGACGCCGACTTCTTCGCCGACGACCATCCCGACGACCCGATTGTCCCCCGTCAGCATGACGAGCGGATGAATACTCAGGCCCCGCAGCTCGTTCAAGATCTCCTTGACGCTCTCGCGTGGACGATCGGCCACGCCCAGGACGCCTAGCCATCGCTCGCCGTGCCGCACGGCCATGACGCTGCGTCCGGCCGACTGGAGCTTCTCCACGGCTCCCTTGATCTCCTCCGGGATGCTATCCCCCTCCCAAAGCCTGAGCGTCCCGATCTCGACTTTCCGTCCGTCGATTGTCGAGCGGACCCCACGCGCCGTGATGCTTTCGAGATCCCCCGCCTCTTTGACCCGCAGCTTCGCCGACTCCGCCCTCCGCACCACGGCCTGGGCGAGCGGATGCTGGCTGCGACGTTCCACCGCCGCCGCGACGCCAAGCAACTCGGACTCGTCAACGCCCGCGGAGGGGACGAGGTCCGTCACCTCGGGCTTGCCGACGGTGAGGGTGCCGGTCTTGTCGAAGGCGATCGCCCGGATCGTCCCCAGGTTCTCCAGGTGCGCGCCGCCCTTGATGAGGACGCCCTTGCGGGCGGCCTGCGCGATGGCGGCCAGGACCGCCGCGGGCGTGCCGAGCGCGAGCGCGCAAGGGGAGGCGGCGACCAGCAAGGCCATGCCGCGGTAGAAGCTCGTCTGCCACTCCCAGAAGCCGAATAACGGCGGGACTACGATGAGCAAGAGGTCGGCTACGAGAACCACGGGCACGAATATCGCCTCGAACCGGTCGGTGAACTGCTGGGTCGGGGCTTTCTGGGTCTGGGCCTCCGAGACAAGCTTGACGACGCGATCGAGCGTCCGGTCGCCCGACGCGCGCGTCGTCTCGATCTCGAGTGCGCCCTGGCCGTTGATCGTCCCCGCAAAGACCTCCGCCCCCGGCGCTTTCTCAACGGGCACGGATTCGCCGGTGATCGGGGCCTGGTCGACGGAAGATCGGCCGCTTCGGACCACGCCGTCGACGGGGATGCGGTCGGCGGGGCGGACGACCGCCACGTCGCCCTTCGCCACCTGCTCGACGGGGATTTCGACTTCGCGGCCGTCGAGCAGGATCCGGGCGACCGGCGGGGCCAGGTCGGCGAGCGCTCGGATGGCGCCCCTCGCGCGGTCCATGGCGTAGTGTTCCAGGGCATGGGCGAAGGAGAACAGGAAGAGCAGGAACGCCCCCTCGGCCCACTCGCCCAGGGTCGCCGCGCCGACGGCGGCCAGCAGCATCAGCAGGTCGATGTCCGGCTTGAACCGCCCCTTGATCGCCGACCTGACGCTGTGCCCGACGAGGTCGAGCCCGCCAAGGCCGTAGGAGAGCGCGTACAGGGCGACGGCGCCTCCTCGCGGCAGGCCCGCCCAACGCTCGCCGGCCCACGCGGCCGCGAGCAGCGCCCCGCCGGCGAGGCTCCAGGACAATTCCTTGTTGCGGCCGTACCAGCCCTCCTCACCGGCCGGCCGCGCCGGCCCTCCGGCCAGCTCCCGCAACCGGCGTTCGATGTCCTCCTGCGACACGACGCGGCGGTCGAACTCGACCCGCGCGGCCTGGGCCGGCAGGCTGACCGAGGCCCCTAGCACGCCGTCCATCGCGGAGATCCCGGATTCGACGCCGCGTGCCGCGTCCTCCCCGCCCACGAGCCGCAAGGAAAGGATCGCGTGCCCGAAGCGCTCGGAGATCCGGAGGCCGGCGGCTTGTGCCAGCCGCTCGACCTGGGCCAGCGTCGCGACCTCCGGGTCGTAATGCAGGCAGAGCGACGGCGCCTTCCCGCCCTCGCCCCCGGCTTCGATGAGGTGGACGCGGCCGACGCCCTCGCCCTCGCCTATGAGGGCCGTGAGCCGGGCCACGCAGGCATCGCGGGCGTCCGGCAGCCCCGGCAGCAGGCTTTCCAGGTTGATGGTGGTCTTGCGCTCGGTCATGCTGGCCTCCTGATCTCGGTCCGGCCTTGCCCCGGCACTCGCCGCGCGAGGTCCATGAGGTCGTCCTGAATTGAACGGGCGATGGCGTCCAGCGGCAGGAAGTCCAGGTTGCGGGGCGAGAAGGGGTCCTGGATGTCGTCGCCGATCTTGTCCAGGGCCAGGAGCGGATAGGCGGCGAGCATGGTCGCCAACGGCGTCAGCGAGCCGACCCTGGTTAGGACGTGTTGACTGTCCGGAGGCTGATCGGGTAAGGGTTTAAGGCGGATCGACCACCCGGGAGGGAGCCGACGCCGCCTTGCGACACCTGATCACCGACGAGATCTGGGCCGTCTTCGGCCCGATGGTCGAGAGCTGCCGCTCGAAGCGGGGCCCGGAGCCGGAGTTGCCCGACCGGATGTTCTTCGAGGCCGTCCTCTACTGGGCGAGGACCGGCGTCCCTTGGCGCGACCTGCCGGCCGAGTTCGGGGCCTGGGACGCGGTCTACAACCGGCTCCGCCGCTGGATCCACTCGGGCCGCCTCAAGAAGCTCTTCGACCTGATGGCCGAGCGGGCCGAGTGCGAGGACGCCCGCCGGCTG
>ERZ778021.1745-NODE-1745-length-23080-cov-5.340413_pt1 | contig 23080 bp, 14 predicted proteins | sample MGYA00375751_ERZ778021 | MGnify/ENA primary metagenome ERZ778021 (study PRJEB29350, sample SAMN05389814) | bioreactor metagenome | isolation source: Thiocyanate stock bioreactor | place: South Africa: University of Cape Town | collected 2013-08-29 ... | reverse complement strand
ATTGCTAGGATGCGGTATGCCTACCATGGATCGCGCGGACCGGTCAAGCAAAACGAGCGCGCGCAGCAAGCTGATCGAGGCCACCGCCCGGATCATGCGCGAGGAAGGCTATGCCGCGGCTACGTCCCGGCGAGTCGCCGCCGAAGCCGGCGTCAAGCAGGCGCTGGGCTATTACTACTTCCCGACGATGGACGCGGTCGGCCTCCGCTCCGCGAATCCGTCCGGGACGCCCGACCAGCTCCTCGACAGGACCTCGCGGCGTCCCGGCGCCGGCCGCCCCGCCGATCGCAAGGCGGAGCCGCTCAAGCTCACGACCCAGGAAGCGATCGGCCGCAACACCTGGATGATCTGGTGCGCGGGGAACGAGGGCTTCTGGGACTGGCTGGCGAACAACAGCTTCGGCGGCAGCGACCTCCTCAAGGCCCTGGACGGCCGTCTGCGGTCGACCCGCTTCCGCGACGCCGGCCTCATCAACGAGCCCGAGACCGCCGCCCCCGGCGCGCCCGAGCCGACCGACTACGGCCTCCGGCTCGCGGTCCCCTCCGACCCGAAGCGGAGGGAGGCCCGCGCGGCCTACCTCCGCGAGACCTTCGGCCGCCAGATGGCCGACGACTACGACCCCCTCGACTCCCCGGAGCCCCCCGAGGGGGGATACGGCTACGGGCCGGGCTACGAGGACGAGGAGGGCAAGGTCCCGACCCCCCCGCCGCAGATCTACGGCCTGTCCAGCGGCGTCATCGGGCTCCGCCTCTTCCCGAACCCGAAGTTCGACGCCAGGGCCCGCGCGGCCTGGGACGCGAAGCGGTACTACGAGGATCCCGAATACTACAGCAACCCGGAACTCATCCGGCCGTTCCGCGTGGGGATGAGCTGCGCGTTCTGCCACACGTCGTTCCACCCCCTTAAGCCGCCGCGCGACGTCGACGACCCGGCCTGGGAGAACCTCTCGGGGAACATCGGGGCGCAGTACCTGCGGATCCGCGGGGTGTTCGGCAACCTGCTGGACGAGTCCAGCTTCGTCTACCACCTGCTGGACAGCCAGCCGCCCGGCACCATCGACACGTCCTTGCTCCCGTCGGACAACATCAACAACACGAACGCCATGAACTCGGTGTTCGGGCTCGCCCAGCGCGTGGCGCGCTCGCTGGAGACGCCGAAGGAGGACCAGGGGCCCGCCTCCGCGTCACTCCCCTCGCTGTGGGCCGACGCCGAGATCGGGGAGTCCGAGAGCTACAAGGCGGTCGCCAAGTACCTGGAGGGGCGGTGCCCCAAGTCCGGCGTCGACGAGCTGAAGGCGTCGAACGGCGACCCCAGGCGGGTGCCGCGGATCCTGCTGGACGGCTCGGACTCGATCGGCGGCTTCGGGGCGCTGGCGCGGGTCTACCTGAACATCGGGTCGTACTGGGAGCAGTGGATCCGGATCCATCGGCCGATCTTCCAGGAGCAGGAGCCGTTCAAGCTCGACGACTGCGAGGGCCACTCCGTCTACTGGATGGCCACCCAGCCGCGCGTCGGCCCGATGCGCGACTACTTCCTGAAGATCACGCCGCCGATGCGCCTCCTCGACGCCGACGAGCCGGTCGATCGGACGGCGAAGGTCGACGAGGCCCCCCTCCGGGCCGAGGCCGGCGAGGACGAGGCGCGGCTCGCCTCGCTCCTGGCCCGCGAGCGCGCCCTGAGGGTCGACATGAGCAAGCTGGCGCGCGGCCGGAAGGTCTTCGCCCGCAACTGCATCGCCTGCCATTCGAGCATCCAGCCGCCGAAGCGCCAGGAGGAGATGGCGAAGTACGCGGCGATCGGCGAGTTCTGGGACCACGACCCCGGCCGCTGGCTGGCCGACGCCGAGTACATCCAGTGGGCCGAGAAGGTCGTCGAGGAGGAGGCGTTCTGGCGGGACAACTTCCTCTCAACGGACTACCGCGTCCCGATCAACTACGTCGGGACCAACTCGGCCCGCGCGATGGCGACGAACGCGATGACGGGCCACATGTGGCAGGACTTCAGCTCGGAGGACTACCGCAAGCTGCCGTCGGTCGGGTCGATCCCCTTCTTCAACCCCTTCAAGGGCGAGGCGGGGGGGATGGACGAGGACACCTCGCGTCACAAGGCCCCGGCGGGCGTCCCCGAGGGGGGCGGCGGCCCGGGGTTCTACCGCGTGCCGACGCTGATCTCGATCTGGGCGACCGCCCCCCTGCTGCACAACAACAGCCTGGGCCTCTACAACGCCGACCCCTCCGTCGACGGCCGGCTGCTGGCCTTCGACGACGCCATCCGCAAGCTCCTCTGGCCCGCCCGCCGGCTCCAAAGCTCCAGCTACAACGGGGCGACCCCGGAGCGGCTGGCGCAGGACCGCGGGCTCATCTGGCGCACTCCCGTGGAGTCCTACCTGACGCTCCCCGCGCGGCACCTCCCCTACCTCGCGACGACCAACCTGGAAATCCTGATGAAGCTGGTGGAGGGGCGGTCGTGGCTCCGGTCTCCCTGGGCGTTCTGGATTCCGACGGCCCTGGCGGCGGCCGGGCTGGTCGCGCTGATGAAGGGGCGGGGAGGCTTCAAGCGGCGGCTCGCGTTCGGCTACGCGCCGATCCTCGCGGCCGTGGGGCTGGCGGTCGTCATGTCGTTCCTGGTGGGCCGGCTGGGAGACGTCCGCCTGGGGCCCATCCCCGCCGGGACGCCGGTCAATCTGCTGGCGAACATCAACCCGGACGCGAGTCGTTCCGACCTCAAGGCGGCCGTCGTCGAGACCACCAAGGCCCTGGGCGAGATCGAGTCCGGCGGGCTCGAGGGCGAGGCGATGCGCGACGTCCTCCGGTCGCGCGTCGCCCCGGCGCTCATGAAGGTGAGCAAGTGCCCGGACTTCGTCATGGACAAGGGGCACGACTTCCCCTGGTTCAAGTCGATGACCGACGACGACAAGGACGCTCTGATCGAGCTGCTCAAGACGTTCTGAACGCATGCGCGGCGGCGGGGACGGTCCGGTCCGTTAGTCGAAGAGATCGAGGCGACACATGGCGACGGCCGAGGGGCACGCCCGGCGAGACGAGGACGAGCGGTTCGACTACATCATCGTCGGCTCCGGTGCCGGCGGCGGGCCGCTGGCGGCGCGGCTGGTCGAGGCGGGGAAGAAGGTGCTCGTCCTGGAGGCCGGCTCGCACGGCGGCCCGGCCGATTCGCCGGAGATCAGCCAGGTCCCCGGCCTCCACGCCGCGTCGACGGAGGATCCGGCCCTGAGCTGGCGGTTCTTCGTCGAGCACTACTCGAACCCCCCGGCCGGGCCCGACCCGAAGCGGTCCGACCCGGCACCCCCGGATCCGCAGCGGACGGGGATCTTCTACCCCCGCGCCGCGGCGCTCGGGGGTTGCACGGTCCACAACGCGATGATCACCATCGCCGGCCCGGACTCCGACTGGGACGACCTGGCGAACTACCTGGAGGACGACTCCTGGCGCTCGCCCGCCATGCGGACCTACTTCCAGAAGCTGGAGCGCAACGAGTACCTCCCCCGGCCCCGCCCCCCCGCGACGTCGTGGCACTGCAAGCTCCGCGACGGCTTCCGGTGGCTGATCGGGAAGGACGTCGACCACACCGGCGGCCGGCACGGCTTCGACGGCTGGCTGCACACCAGCGTCCTGGACCTCCAGCTCGGCCTGAACGACCGGCAGCTCATCGGGGTGCTCAGGGCGGCGCTGCGGCAGGCGAAGTCGGCCGGGCTGGACCGCGCCTGGACGTGGATCCGGACGATCCTCCGCGGCCGGGCCTCCCAGGCCCTCGACCCCAACCACGCGACGACCCAGGCCGAGAGCCCGGAGGGGGTCGTCCTGATCCCCCTGGCCGTCTGCGGGGAGCGGACGACGATCCACGAGGACCGCGCGGAGCCGAACGTCCGACGCGGCCGACGGTCCGGCCCCCGCGAGCGGCTGCTGGCCGTCCGCGAGGCGAATCCCCTGCTGCTGGAGATCCGGACCGACTGCCTCGTCACCCGCGTCCTGTTCGCCGAGCCGGACCGCGACGGCTCGGGGGACCCCGCGTCGCCCCCGAGGGTGATCGGCGTCGAATACCTGCGCGGCGAGCGCCTCTACCGGGCCCACGTCGACCCGAGCGGCGCGGCCGGCAAGGTGGAGCGAGCCTTCGTGAAGGACGGCGGCGAGGTCGTCCTCTGCGGCGGGACGTTCAACACGCCCCAGCTCCTGATGCTCTCCGGGATCGGCGACGCCGGCCGGCTCGCCGCCCTGGCCGGCGGCGACCCCGGCCTGTGCGCCCTGCGCGACGCCGAGTCCCGGCCGATCGCGGGGCCCGCCGGCGACCCCTGGCGCGTCGACCTGCGGGGTGTCGGCTGCAACCTCCAGGACCGCTACGAGGTCTCGCTCATCAGCGAGATGAAGGCCGAGTTCGACCTGCTGAAGGGGGCCACGCTCGGGCTCAACTCCTGGGATCCTCACCTCCGGCAGTGGCGCGAGGAGGGGGCCGGGCTCTACTCCACCAACGGGGCCGTGCTGGGCATCTTCAAGCGCTCGTCCCCCGAGCTGGCCCAGCCCGACCTGTTCCTCTTCGGCGCCCCGTTCCCGTTCCGCGGCTACGAGCCCGGCTACTCGATGGTGGGCCATCAGCACGACAAGTTCACCTGGGTCATCCTCAAAGGGGGGACGCGGAACAACCGCGGGACCGTCCGCCTGCGCTCCGCAGACCCGCGGGACACGCCCGAGATCAACTTCCGCTACTTCAACGAGCCCGACCAGCCCGACGCGTCCTGGCCGGACGAAGCCCGCGAGGACCCGGACCTGCTGGCCCTGGTGCGCGGCGTGAAGTTCGTGCGGGGGATCTCGCGGAACGCGGGCCTGCACGTCGAGCGGGAATGCCACCCGGGGCTGGTCGACGTGCCGACGGACGACGACGAGAAGATCAAGACGTGGATCCTGCGCGAGGCGTGGGGCCACCACGCCTGCGGGACCTGCCGCATGGGGCCCGACGAGGATCCCTCGGCCGTGCTGGACTCGCGGTTCCGCGTGCTGGGGGTCCGGGGCCTGCGCGTGGTGGACGCCTCGATCTTCCCGCGGATCCCGGGCTACTTCCTGGTCACGAACATCTACATGGCCTCCGAGAAGGCGGCCGACGTGATGCTGGAAGACGCGACGACCGGGCCGGACGACGTCGAGTACCCGGCGGCCCTCCGCGCCCGCGAGTCCGGGGCGATCGGGGCGCGCCGGACTCGGGTCGGCGAGTCGCCCGACGCCTCCCTGGCGGGGCCGCCGCCGGCGACGGTCGGCTCCGAGACGCGGGAGTGGCCGCGGGACCTGACGGGACTGGCCCTCTCCGGGGGCGGGGTCCGCAGCGCGACGTTCAACCTCGGCGTGCTCCAGGCGATGGCGCGGGCGCGGCGGCTGCGCAAGGTGGACTTCCTGTCGACGGTCTCCGGGGGGGGCTACATCGGCTCGTTCCTGGGCCGCTGCTTCGACCGCCTGCGGCACTCGAAGGTGCAGGGGCTGGAGGGGGTCTCGTATCCGCCGGGCCCGGCGCACGTGGAGGGGGAGCTGGCCGACCCGACGTCGTTCGAGCTGGCCTGGCTCCGCCGCCAGAGCAACTACCTGGCCCCCGCCGGCCTCGGCGACGAGACGCTCAACGCGGCCAACTATTTCCGCAACCTGCTGAGCGTCCACCTGGTGGTCGGCCTGCTGATCTTCACGATGTTCGGGACGATGGCCTTCGTGCGATACACGCTCGTCGACCCGGCCGGCGGGGCCCTGCGGCTGTTCACGATCGGCGGCGGCGGGACGCCGGTCGCGGACCTGATCCGGAGCCTCCTCGGGCCCTTCTACAGCCCGTGGTTCCTCCTGTTCGAGGCGGCCCTCCTGCTCCTGGTGATCCCGCTGGGCGCGGGCTACTGGATCGTGTCGCCGGAGCGTCACGAGCGGTTCCACGGCGTGGGGACGGCGCTGCTGGGCCTGGTCGCCGCGACCCTGCTCTACCTGGGCCTGTCCGGCGGCCTGGCGTCCGAGCCGCTGCTGCTGGGGCTGTCGCTGCTGCTGGCGTTCTGGCACGTCGAGCTGGCGTGGCGGAAGGCGAGGAACCAGGAGGCGGCGCTGGGGGCGGGGGACGTCTCGACCCGCCGCCTCCGCACGCGGAACATCCTGACGTACGAGCTGGGGTTCGCGCTGACGCTGGCCGCCGGGGCGTTCGCGCTGGCCGTCGCCGACGCCCTGGGGTTCGCGCTCCAGCGATACGCGGCGAGGCGGGACCAGTACGGCTGGACGTTCTCCGCGCTGCTGGTCACGGTCGCGGGCCTGGCGCCGCTGGTCCGGATGGTCGCCGGGCTGTTCCTGCCGGGCCGGGGCGGCCGGGACGACTCGTCGTCCTCGCGGGACCTGCGCGCGCAGGTGGGCGCGGGGCTGCTGGCGGCGGCCCTGTTCGCGGCGCCGATGATCCTGTACTCGTACGCGGCCCACGCGGCGTACGGGGGCGGGGCCGCGGTCTGGCGGGGGGGCTGGGCCACGGCCTTCGCGGCGGCCCTCACGGCGATCCTGGCGCTGCCGGGGGCGCTGACGTTCGTGAACCGATCGTCGTTCTCCCAGATGTACGCGGCGCGGCTGGCGCGGGCGTACCTGGGGGCGACGAACCCGGAGCGGCGTCGGCCCGAGGCCGGCGACGTGACCGAGGTCGTCGCTGGCGACGACGTGGCGTCGCTGGAGGAGTATCGGCCGCACGAGACCGGGGGGCCGCTGCACCTCATCAACCTGACGGTGAACCAGACGGTCGACTTCTCGTCCCTGCGGGGCAACCGCGCCCGCAAGGGGGAGAGCCTGGCCGTCAGCCCGATCGGCATGAGCGTCGGCGTGGGCTGGCACTCGGCCTGGGGCGGCGACGCCGACCCCCCGGGCCGGCCGCGGGGGCGCGTCCGGGTCGAGACGCTGGGCGCCCAGCCGGGCTCGGGCCACCCGTCGCTCGACGTGACGGGGAGGCCGAGCGGCCGGGTCGAGATGCTGCCGTTGCGCGAATGGGTCGCCCTCTCGGGCGCGGCGGTCGGCCCGGCGCGGGGGCAGGGGACCCGGCTGGGGACGTCGCTTCTATTCGGCCTGGCCAACCTGCGGACCGGGCGGTGGTGGGACAGCGGCCTGGCCCTGGCCGCCCGCCGGGGCTTCCCCGAGGTCGGCCTCCTGCGCCGGATCCTCTACGTCGGTCCGCGGGCGCTGATGACGCAGACGCTCCTGCTGTCGGAATGGCTGGCCCTCTACCCGGGCCCCTGGGGCCGCTACTGGCACGTCTCCGACGGCGGCTTCTTCGAAAACCTGGGAGCCTACGAGCTGATCCGCCGCCGCGTCCCGCGGATGATCGTCTGCGACGCCAGCGCCGACCCGGCCTACACGATGGACGGCCTGGGCGAATTGATCCGCAAGGTCCGGATCGACTTCGACGCCCGCGTCGAGCCCGTCCCGCCGGGGCAGGTCACGGCCTGGATGAACGCGGGGCTCGTGCCGGCCGCGGTGGCGGCGAGGCTCGGGGCCCTGGACGACCTGAAGCCCTCGGCCGACGGCCTCTCCCGCAGGCACGCCACCCTGTTCCGCGTCCATTACGGCCGGGGCGGGGAGCCCTCGTACCTGCTCTACCTGAAGGCCGGCGTCACCGGCGACGAGGACCCGGACGTCCTGGAGTACAAGGCGCTCCACGGCGACTTCCCGCACGAGAGCACCGTCGACCAGTTCTTCGACGAGGCCCAGTGGGAGAGCTACCGCCGGCTCGGGGAGCACGCGGCGGGCGAGCTGTTCGGCGGCTCGGACTGGTTCTGGAAGATCCCCTGAGACGAGATCGGAGCCCCCCATGCGACCGTCCCACGCCCATCCCGCGGGGATCGGCCTCGTCGTCGCCCTGTCGGCCCTCCTGGCCGCGCCGGGCCCGGGCGGGGCCTCGGACCACGCCGACCCGATCGACCCCTGGAACAAGGAGCGGCTGGAGGGGGGCCTCACCGACCTCTTCGTCTTCCCCGCCCTGGAGGACGGCACGCCCGCCTTCCCGTTCGAGCGCAAGGACGGCGTCTCGCTGGCGACCCCCGATGTGTCGCCTCGCCCGCCCCTCACCGACGAGCAGCGGGCGAAGATCAAGCGCCTCGTCGTCGTCCTGTGCGTCCGCCGCGCCCTGACCGAGACCGGCAAGCTGAGCCTGGGTCCCTACACCTACCGCGTCCACATGGACACGCACACCACGGTCGACTTCAACGACACCGACGACGAGGTCGCCGCGCGGAAGGAGCCGGCCGTCGCGCCGGGCGAGGGCTCCATGTTCGAGCGGCCGGGGCTCGCCTCGAAGGTGAAGCGCCCGACCGGATCCGAGGCCCGCGCCCGATACGGCGGACGGATCCCCGACCCGACGACGATCGGCGACGACGCGGTCCTGGAGTTCACGCTCAAGGACGACGCCTCGCTCCGCGAGTTCCGCACGCCGGGCCTGCCGCAATCGGTCGCATTCGATCCGGAGCATCCGGCCGACCCGGGCCGCATCCAGGGCTACGCGGGCGTCCGCGACGACCCGTTCATCTTCCCCGCGTTCTTCCAGACCAACATCGTCGCCATGGTCGCGAGCATCCCCATCGAGGCCTTCGGCGGGAAGACGGACTGGCTGATCTGGGCGACGTCGCACAAGGGCGCCCGCCAGGTCGACCAGGTCGGCCGGTCGCTCCGCACCCAGAACCCCCGCTTCGAGTTCCTCAACACCCTCCCCCCCCGCGAGCACGCGGAGGCGGTCCACGAGGAGCACCACGACCCCAGCCTGATTCGGGATCTCGCGCTGCGGTTCAACGTCCAGTCCCTGTTCGCCTACCGCGCGTGGGACCAGGTCCCGGACGTGATGGTCTTCACCACGCGGTTCCCGGTCGGTTTCCCGAACGGCCGCCTGCTCACCGACGACGTGGCGGCGCTCCTGGCGCAGCACGGCGACACGCTCCTGCTGGAGCTGTCGCACCACGTCGGCGGCTGGCCCCGGCGCACGAAGAACGACAAGGAGTTCCAGCCGACGTTCCCGTATCTCGCCGAGCCGTGGCCCGACCGCAAGGTCGAGCCGCCGCCCGGCCTGAGCGCGAAGAACCGCTGGAAGTTGGCGGCGATCGGCGTCGGGCTCGTCGTCGCGATCTTCCTGGAGCACTGGGCCGTCGCGTACTGGTATCACCGCCGCAAGCTCCGCCGCCGGTATCAACTCTGAACCCCGCGGCCCCGGACGAGCCGAACGCCATGAACTTCGACCCCGAATTCAACGGCCCCCAGGGGGCGACCCCCGACGACGAGCGAGCCCGGGGCTCGCGCTTCGCCGAGGTCCGCGACGCCGTCTTCGCCAACACGTATTACCGGACGTGGGGCTGCGACACCCGCCTCCCCGTCTATCGGGTCTCGCTCCGGCGGGTCCTGCGCGGGGTCCTGCCCTTCGGCCGGCGCTGGGGCTTCCTGCAAGCGGCGCGGCGGGCCGTCAACACCCGCGCCGACCTCCGCTGGGGCCCCGACCGCCGCGGCTTCCGCCGGCTCCTCCACCCCAACGGCGTCTGCCTCTTCGGGACGTGGGAGATCGACCCGGCCTACGACGGTGCGCAGTATACGGGCTACTTCGCGCCCGGATCGAAGGGCCTGGTCGTCGGCCGCTATTCGACTTGTTGCACCGAGACCCGCCGCGGGCGCTGGCGGTCGCTCTCGCTGGTCGGCCGGATCTACCCGACCACGGACCGGAAGCATCGCGACCGGCTGCCGACCGCGAGCTTCATCACCCAGGAGGACATCGGCGGCAAGGATACGCCGTTCATCAACGACGCCGAGCTGCGCAACGCGCCGGACACCACCCCCCACCGCCGCGGCTGGGCCCTGCCGGTCCTGCTCGCCACCGGCCTGGCCTTCAGGCGGGCCAACCCGTTCCCGACGATCCGCCAGCTCTACGAGATCGCCGAGCTGGGCAAGCCCGAGGGCGTCCCGACCCGCACGCCGATCTTCATGCGGCTGACGGTCGCCCCGGGGCAGCCGAGGATCCCGGGGGACGACCTGGACTTCCGCCACGAGGTCCTGGGCCAGATCTACGACCCGGGCTATCCCATCCCGCTGCGGACGCTGACGTTCGAGATCCAGGTCGCCGACCGGGGCCACGCCCGGGGCGTGTTCCTCCAGCGCGTCCGGATCGAGGGCTGGCGGACCATCGGCCGGATCGTCTTCAGGGAGGCGGCGGCCTCGTACAACGGCGACTTCGTGGCGCATTTCCCTCACCCGCCCTGGCGGGCCGACCCGGACGACCCGCGGAGCGTCGACCGGACGCGCCCCGCCCGCTGACCGGCGCGTTGCGGGGGGCCGGCCCATCGGATAGCTTCGGGACCGACGGCCCTCGGCCAGGGCCCAACACCCGGGAGACGCCGAACGATGACCGAGCCCCGACGACCCACCACCCGCCGCACCGCCCTCCTCGCGGGCGCGGCGACCCTCCTCGCCCTCGGCGTCGCCGACGCCCGGGCGCAGACGCCGCCCATCCTCGGGACGATCGAGCGCCTCGACCCGGCCCTGGAGGCGCTCATCGCCCCCGACGCCCATGTCGAGCGCGTGGCCGAGGGCTTCGACTGGGCCGAGGGGACCGTGTGGGATCAGGCCGGCGGCCGCCTCCTCTTCTCCGACACCAAGGAGAACGTCGTCCACCAGTGGACGAAGGCCGGCGGGACGTCCGTCTTCCTCAAGCCCAGCGGCTACACCGGGTCGACCCCCCGCGGCGGCGAGCCGGGCTCGAACGGGCTGACGTTCGACCATGACGGCTCGCTGATCCTCTGCCAGCACGGCGACCGCCGCATCGCCCGGCTCAAGGCCGACGGATCGTTCGAGACCCTGGCCGACAAGTTCGAGGGGAAGCGGTTCAACAGCCCCAACGACGTCGTCGTCAAGTCCAACGGCGACGTCTACTTCACCGACCCCCCGTACGGCCTGCTGGGCGAGAACCACGACCAGGGGAAGGAACTGGCCTTCAGCGGCGTCTACCGACGGTCGGCCGACGGCAAGGTGACGCTCCTGACCCGCGAGCTGGGCTTCCCCAACGGCCTGGCCTTCTCGCCCGACGAGAAGACGCTGTACGTCGCCAACTCCGACTTCAAGCGGGCGATCTGGATGGCCTACCCGGTCGCCGACGACGGCACGCTGAAGCCGGGCAAGCTCTTCGCCGACGTCACGTCGCGGGTCGGCAAGTTCAAGGGCCTCCCCGACGGTCTGAAGGTCGATAACGCCGGGAACGTCTTCGCGACCGGGCCGGGCGGCGTCCTGATCTTCTCGCCCGACGGCAAGCACCTGGGGACGCTCGCCACCGGCGAGGCCTGCGGCAACTGCGCCTGGGCCGAGGACGGGAGCGTCCTCTACGTCGCCTCGGATATGTACATCGGCCGTCTCCAGACGAAGACCCGCGGCCCGATCCCGGGCGAGCCGCGGCCCTGAGCCTCGCGCCCGCCCCCGCTTCCGGCCCATCCGGTGGCCAGGCGGGGGCGGTTTCGTATAATCTGGAGTGGCGACTTCGCGGGGCGTCGCGAACCCGGGACGACCCCGCGCGTCCGTCTTCGACGAGCCCGCGGCCGGGATCGAAGCCCTCTCCAGACCTCAGGAAGCCGGAATGTCCGAGAACGAAACGACCGCCGCCCCGACGCCCGAGCCCTCGTCGCCGACGGCCCGCACCCGCGCGATCAAGACGCGGTCGATCCGCGAGGCCCAGGACGAGTCCGTCCCGGAGGCCGTCGAGCGGCGGAATCCGGACCGGCTGGCCAAGGCCCTGGAGCACGCCAGGGTCGCCGCCGGCATCGCGCACGAGAACCGCGCCAAGGATATCCTGCTGCTGGACCTGCGCAAGGCCACGCCGCTGCTGGACTACTTCGTCATCGCCACCGCCGCCTCGCGCCGGCAGGCCAACGCCATTGCCGGCGACATCGACGCCGAGATGAAGAAGCGCGGCGAGCGCAAGCTGGGGATGGAGGGCGAGGAGGAAGGATCCTGGATCCTGATCGACTACGGCGACTTCGTCGTCCACATCTTCTCGGGCGAGGGGCGGACGTATTACGCCCTGGAAGAGATCTGGGGCGACGCCCCCCAAATCCCCTGGCGCGACGAGCCCGCGCCGGCCGCCGCCGACGCGGCCAGCCCGGAGCCCCCGCCCTCCGAGACCCCGGCCTGACCCCCCCGCCGCATCGAATCGGAATCGACCCGACCCGGACCCCGCCCCATGAACGTCCTGAACCGCCTGCGCGCCGCCTTCGCCGCCGCCACGCCCGAAGGGGGCGACCCCTCGGCCTTCGCCGCCGCCGTCCGCCCGGCCGGCGACCCCAAATTCGGCGATTATCAGGCCAACGGCTGCATGGCCGTCGCCAAGAGCCTGAAGAAGAACCCGCGCGAGGTGGCCGTCGCCGTCGCCGAGGCCGTCGACCTGGAGCCGCTCGCCGGCAAGCCCGAGGTCGCCGGCCCCGGCTTCCTCAACGTCCGCCTGCACGACGAATGGCTGACGGCCCAGGTCGCCGAGCTGCTGCGCGACCCGGCCCACGGCCTGACCGCGCCGGAGGCGAAGAAGACCGTCGTGATCGACTTCTCCTCGCCCAACGTCGCCAAGCCCATGCACGTCGGCCACCTGCGGTCGACCGTGATCGGCGACAGCCTGGCGCGGATCTTCGAGGCCCTGGGCCACACGGTCGTCCGCGACAACCACCTGGGCGACTGGGGCGCGCAGTTCGGCATGATCCTCTGGGGCTGGAAGAACCACCGCGACCAGGCCGCCTACGACGTCGACCCCGTCGCCGAGCTGTCCCGCCTGTACCGCCTGGCCTCGTCGAAGATCAAGGAAGGCGACAGGGATGTCGAGTCCGCCGCGCGGGCCGAGACGGCCAAACTCCACGCCGGCGACGCCGAGAACCGCGACCTGTGGGCGCAGTTCATGCCCCACTGCCTCAAGGCGCTGCACGCGATGTACGACCGGCTGGGCGTCCGCTTCGACGTCGAGCTGGGCGAGAGCTTCTACGACCCCATGCTCGCCGACGTCGTCTCCGACCTGGAGGCGAAGGGGATCGCCGAGACCAGCGAGGGCGCCGTCGTCGCGTTCGTCGAGGGGATCAAGGCCCCGTTCATCGTCCGCAAGCGCGACGGCGCGTTCAACTACGGCACGACCGACCTGGCCACGATCCGATACCGCGAGCAGACCTGGGATCCCGACCAGGCCCTCTACGTCGTGGACGCCCGCCAGGCCGACCACTTCAAGCAGCTGTTCGCCGTCGCTCGCCGCTGGGGGTACGGCAAGGTCGACCTCCAGCACGTCGCGTTCGGCACGATCATGGGGGCCGACCGCCGGCCTTACAAGACCCGCGACGGCGACGTCGTCGGCCTGGAATCGCTGCTGGACGAGGCCGTCGCCGAGGCCCGCAAGGTCGTCGACGCCAACAGCCCGGACATCGAGCCGGACGACCGCGCCCGCATCGCCGAGATCGTCGGCCTGGGCGCGGTGAAGTACGCCGACCTGTCCCAGAACCGCATCTCCGACTACGTCTTCGACTGGTCCAAGATGCTGGCGATGAACGGCAACACGGCGACCTACCTCCAGTACGCCTACGCCCGGATCCAGAGCATCCTCCGCAAGGGGGGCGTGTCGTCGGAGTCCATCCGAGACCGCGCCCCGGCCATCCTCCTCTCCCACCCCGCCGAGCGCGGGCTGGCCGTGCGCGTCCTGCGGCTGCCGGAGGTCCTGGAGCTGGCCGCCTCGGAGCTGAAGCCGAACATCCTGACGGACTACCTGTTCGACCTGGCCAACGCCTACAGCACGTTCTACGAGGGATGCCCCGTGCTGAAGGCCGAGTCCGACGAACGTCGCGACAGCCGCCTGGCCCTCTGTGACCTGACGGCGCAGACGCTCAAGCACGGCCTGAGCATCCTGGGCATCGACGTCGTCGACCGCATGTGACGACCCTCACCCCGACATCCCCGCGCGACGGAGCCCCCGCCATGAGGAAGATCGGCCGCCCGACGCTCGTCACGCTCGCGATCGCCGCCCTGCCGTGCCTCGCCGGCGGGGAGGGGCCCGCGACCGTCCCGCATCGTTCGCCGATCGCCCTGGCCCTGTCGGCCGACGGCAAGCGGCTGCTGACGGCGAACCAGACGGCGGGGACCGTCAGCCTGGTCGACGTCGAGGCCCGCAAGGTGCTCGACGAGGTCTCGGTGGGCGAGAAGCCGGCCGGCGTGGCGTTCGCTCCCGACGGCCGCCGCGCGGTCGTCGCGAACTGGTACGGCTACGACGTCGCCGTGCTGGAGGCGAAGGACGACAAGCTCGCCGTCGTCGGCCGGGTCGAGGTCGGCCCCGAACCCCGAGGCGTGGCGATCGCGCCCGACGGCAGGACCGCCTACGTCGCCGTCGGCGCGGCCGACGAGGTGGCGCGGGTCGACCTGGACGAGCGCCAGGTGACGGGCCGCCTCCCCGTCGGCCGCGAGCCCCGCTCGCTGGCCCTGTCGCCCGACGGCGGCACGCTCGTCGTGAGCAACGCCCGCTCCCGCGGGGTCTCCGTGGTCGATGTCGCCGGCTTCCGCGTGCTCAAGGACGTGCCGGTCGAGGGCGAGAACCTGCGGCAGGTCACGGTCGCGGCCGACGGCCGGTACGCCTACCTCGCCAACATGAAGGACCGCCAGTTCGCCACCACCCGCAACAACATCGACCAGGGGTGGGTCCTCGGCCAGCGGCTCACGCGGATCGACCTGAAGGAGCCGCAGCCCTACGCGACGATCAGCCTGGATCCCCGCGGCCGCGCCGGGGCCGACGCCCACGGCGTCGCGGTCGGCCGCGACGGGAAATACATCGTCGTCTCCCTGGGCGGGACGCATGAACTCATGATCTTCCGGGCCGCGCCGGAGCGGTTCCCCTGGCGCGTCGACGGCTCGCGCGACCTCATGCAGCCCGACCTGCTCAACGACGAGACCGGCCGCTTCCGGCGCCTGGAGCTGGGCGGGCGGCCGACCGAACTCGCGTTCGCGGCCGACGCCAGGACGTTGTACGTCGCCAACTACCTCGGCGATTCCGTCCAGGTCGTCGACGCCGAGTCCGCGAGCCTCGTCGCGACGATCCCGCTGGGCTCGCCCGAGACGCCCTCCCTCGCCCGCCGGGGGGAGGTCCTGTTCCACGACGCGACCCGGTCGTTCAACCAGTGGTATAGCTGCAACACCTGCCACAGCGACGGCCACACCAACGGCCTGCACTGGGACACGCTCAACGACGGCCGCCAGGACCTCAGCAACAACCACGAGCGCAGCCGCAAGAAGTCCCCCACCCTCCGGCGCGTGACGCGGACCGCCCCCTGGACCTGGCACGGCTGGCAGACGAGCCTCGAACAGGCCACGGTGGAATCGTTCACCAAGAGCATGCAGGGGACGAGGCCGACCGACGAGGAGGCCCGCGCGGTGGTGGCGTACCTGGAGACCCTGGAGTTCCCCCGCAACCCGCACCGCAACCCCGACGGCTCCCTCACGCCCGAGGCCACCCGCGGCGAGGCCTTGTTCCGGTCCGCCAAGGCCGCCTGCGCCACCTGCCACAAGGGCCCGGAGTTCACCGACGGCAAGGTCCACGTCGTCGGCCTGGAGGAGCCCGACGACGCCTACGAGGGCTACAACCCCCCCTCGCTCCTCGGCGTCTATGACAAGTACCCCTACCTCCACGACGCCCGCGCCGCCACCCTCCGCGACGCCCTCTCCGGCCCCCACGCCCCGGAGATGGTCGGCGGCGAGACCCTCAGCGAGCAGGAGCTTGCGGACCTCGTCGCGTACCTGAAGGCGCTCTGATCCGAGGGGCGCGTCGCGACGCCGGCGACGGCCCCTCCCGAGCCGGCCCGGATCAGAGGAGCTTCCGGAGCTTGGCGACATGGTACGGCATGGCGGTGAGGACGTCCTCTTTGGCCTCGTACTCCAGCACGACGTAGCCGGAGTAGAGGGCGTGGCGGAGCATGTCGACGATCTTGCCGAAGTCGACGTCCTCGGTGGGCCGGCCCTTGGGGTGGATCTCGGTCTTCACCTGGACGTTGACGGCGTAGGGGGCGAGGAGCGCCAGGTCGGCGTAAGGGTCCTCGGTGCGGAAGTTGGCCGTGTCGAGGTTCACGCCGAAGTTCTTGTGGTCGATCGCCTCGATTATGCGGAGGAGCTGCTGCGGCGTGGCGGTGATGCCGCCGTGGTTCTCGACGGCCAGGACCACCCCCCTGGCCTCGGCGTGGGGGAGCACCTCGTTGTAGCACTCGACGACCCAGCCGAACGCGGCGTCCTCGGTCGCGTCCTTGGGGACCGTCCCGGCGAACGTGCGGATCACCGGCGCCCCGATGGCCGCGGCGCGGTCGATCCATTTCTTCGTCAGCGCGATCTGCTCGTCGCGCTTCGGCCCGGACGGCACGCAGAAGTTGTTGCCGATGGCCGTGCCGGAGACGTCCATCCCTTGCAGGAACGCGTGCCGCTTCCAACGGGCGAAGTAGGCGTCGTCGGCGTCGACCGGGAAGTAGTACGAGGTCGGCTCCACGGCGTCGAACCCCAGGTCCGCGGCCAGGTCCACGAACCCGAACATGTCCATCGTCGGCGGCTTGGCGGTCAGCATCTGGCGGTACGAGTACGCCGCCACGCTCAACTTCAGGTGGCTGGGACGCCTGTGGAAGACGGGCGGGATGGCCCGCGCCGTCGAGGGCCGCAGCACGGCCGGCGCGGCGGCGGCGAGCAGGGACCGGGTCAGGAATCCACGTCGATTTTCGCGGGACATTCTCGGGCCTCCGGGCGGATCGCCCGCGAGGACGCCGACGGTGGCCTGCCCGTCCGGCGCGCGGGCGCAATTCCTCGAATCTAGCCTCCCCCGCGAGCCATCGCCACGACCTACCCGGATTCCCCCGCGGCGAAATCCCCGCGCGTCGGGGCGGCCCGTGGATTAAATCGAATTTATGGCGCTCGCTTCCTCTGGCCGTCGCTGATGGAAAGTCGTAGGGCAGAGTTAGCCCTGGCGACGCAGGATGCGTCGTCGCCGGCCCGAGATCAAGGAGGATGACGATGACCGACGCCCCTCTTTCGCCCTCGCGCGTCGCCCGTGGACGCGACGAGGCCCAGTTCGGGCCGATGGATCTCCTGCTGATCGGGCTTTGGTTCGGCCTGGTCGCCGGGCTCCTGGAAGTGATCGGCGGGCTGGCCGCGGCGAGGTGGGCGGGGGTGATCACCTACGACACACTCCGCACGAACCGGCACCACGCCTGGCTGACGCCGGCCTGTTACCTCGCGATGGCGACCGCGGCGGCCATACTGCTGATCGCGGCCTCGGCTGTCCTTCGGCGTCGGCCCGGGAGGGCGGCGATCTGGCTGTATGCCGCGGGAGTCGGGTGGTCGCTGGCCCTGGCGGCGCCCGGCGTCCACGGGCTCGCCCGGATCGTTCTGGCCGGCGGCCTGGCCACGATGGGGGCGCGGGCGGCGCTGGGCCGGCCGGAGGGGTTCCGCCGGCTCGTCCGCATCACGACGCCGATCGGCCTCGCGGTCGTGGCCCTGACCGCGGCGGCCTCGACGGTCGACCGTCGAGCGGCGACCTCGCCGCCGAAGCCCGACGCCCCCAACGTCGTCCTCATCGTGCTGGACACCGTCCGGGCCGATTCGCTGACGCCTTACGGCTCGGCGCGGGACGTCACGCCGAACCTCGCGAAGCTGGCCCGCGAGGGGGTCCTGTTCCGCAACGCCCGCTCGACGGCCTCGTGGACGCTCCCGGCGCACGCCTCGCTGTTCACGGGGCGCTGGCCGTCGGAGCTGTCGGCGGACGTCGGCCGGCCGCTCGACGGGACGTTCCCGACGCTGGCGGAGGAGATGGCCGGCCGGGGCTATGCGACGGCCGGGTTCGTCGCCAACACCGAGAACTGCAACGCCTGGTACGGCCTCGCCCGGGGTTTCGAGCATTACGAGGACTTCTACGAGAACGATCGCATCACGCCCCTGGAGGTCCTGCGCGGGTCGCGGCTGGGGCGATCGCTCGCGACGTCGCGCCTGGGGTCGAAGCTGATCGAGGCCGCGGTCGGGCGGGGGCGATATCAGTATCGCAAGTCGGCCGAGATGATCGGCCGGGATGCGCTGGCGTGGCTCGACGGCCGCGGCGACCGGCCGTTCTTCCTCTTCCTCAACTACTTCGACGCCCACGACCCCTACGTCCCGCCGGCCGGGGCCGAGCACCGCTATTCGACGCCCGGGGCGATGGGACCGCAGGCCGCCCGGGACGCCTATGACGACTGCCTGGCCTACCTCGACGACCAGCTCGGCCGATTCCTGGGCGAGTTGGAGCGCCGGGGCGAGCGCGAGCGGACGATCTTCGTGGTGACGGCCGACCACGGCGAGGGCTTCGGCGAGCACGGCCTGAACGGCCACGGGCTGAGCCTGTATCGCATGGAGACGCAGGTCCCGATGATCGTCGTCGCCCCGGGGAAGGCGCCGCGAAACGCGACCGTCTCGCAGCCCGCCAGCCTCCGCGACGTCGCGCCGACGATCCTCGGCCTCGTCGATGGCGGACCGGCCGCGGCGGGGCCGTTCCCCGGCGAGTCTCTGGCCTCCGCATGGGCCGAGGGCGCGCACGACGAGCCCGCCCCGGTCCTGACCGAGCTGGACCGCGCCGAGGCCGTCCCGGACGAGGCCGGCGAGGCCCCCGCGCGGCTCGGGATGATGCGGTCGCTGGTGACCGACCGCCACGCCTACATCGTCAACGGCGACGGCCGCGAGGAGTTGTACGACCTGGTCGCGGACCCCGAGGAGCGCCGGGACCTGGCCGATTCGCCCGAGGCGGTCGCCCACCTCGAACGCTTCCGCGACCTGATGAGGCCGCTTGAGGATCCGGGGGAATGACCCCGGCGCGGGGATGAATCCCGCGCCGGGGCCGCGGCTCGCGTCAGGCTCCGGCCTTGGGGCCGGGGCCGTAGACGGCGTCCTTGCCCAGCTCGCCCTCGATGCGGAGGAGTTGGTTGTACTTGGCGATGCGGTCGGAGCGGCTGGCGGAGCCGGTCTTGATCTGGCCGGCGTTGGTGGCGACGGCGATGTCGGCGATCGTCGCGTCCTCGGTCTCGCCGGAGCGGTGGCTGATGACCGACGTGTAGCCGGCGCGGTGGGCCATGTCGATCGCCGCCAGCGTCTCGCTCAGGGTGCCGATCTGGTTCACCTTGATGAGGATGCTGTTGGTCGCCTTCTCCTGGATCCCGCGGGCCAGGCGCTCGGTGTTGGTGACGAAGAAGTCGTCGCCCACGATCTGCACCTTGCCGCCCAGCTCCTTCGTGAACTCGGTGTAGCCGGCCCAGTCGTCCTGGTCGAGCGGGTCCTCGATCGAGATGATCGGGTACTTGGCGACCCAGTCGGCGAACAGGTCGATCATCTGGCGGCTGGAGAAGAGCTTGTCCGGGGCGGACTTCCAGAACTTGTAGCCCTTCTTGTCGCCCTCGTCGAACAGCTCGGAGCTGGCGCAGTCCAGCGCGATGGCGACGTCCTTGTCGCGGCCGGGCTCGTAGCCGGCCTTGGCGGTGGCGTCGAGGATGTACTGGATCGCCTCCTCGTTGTCGAGGTTGGGGGCGAAGCCGCCCTCGTCGCCGACGTTGGTGTTGTGGCCGGCCTTCTTCAGCACCGACTTGAGGGTGTGGAAGATCTCGGCGACGACCCGGATGCCCTCGGAGAAGCTCTCGGCTCCCACGGGCATGATCATGAATTCCTGGAAGTCGATCTTGTTGTCGGCGTGCTTGCCGCCGTTGATGATGTTGGCCATCGGGACGGGGAGGACGTGGGCGTTGGCCCCGCCGATGTAGCGGTAGAGGGGCAGGCCGTGGGCGGCGGCGGCGGCCTTGGCGGCGGCCAGGCTGACGCCCAGGATGGCATTGGCGCCCAGGTTCCCCTTGTTGGGCGTGCCGTCGGCCTCGATCATCGCCCGGTCCAGGCCGAGTTGGTCGGCCGGATCCCGGCCGACGACGACCTTGGCCAGCGCGCCGTTGACGTTGGCGACGGCCTTGGAGACGCCCTTGCCGAGGTACCGCTTCTTGTCGCCGTCGCGCAGCTCGACGGCCTCGTAGATGCCGGTGCTCGCCCCGGAGGGGACGGCCGCGCGGCCGAGCGTGCCGTCGGCCAGGATCACGTCCACCTCGACGGTCGGGTTGCCGCGGCTGTCCAGGATCTCGCGGCCCTTGACCTGGGCGATCGCTGCGATCGACTTACTCATAGAACTCCTCGGATTCCTGATTGGTCTGGCGGCCCGTCCCGTCGCGATGCGGGCGAGCCCGGCCGATGGCCGGAGGCCGTGCGGCCCCGGCGGGGCGTCTCCGGGGCCGAGGCGGGGCGACTGCACCCGGCCTGCGGCCGCGTCCCGATCGGCCTCGCGATCGCGAGCGGCCGTGCGGGGGCGCCGTTTGGGTTAACATCCCTTATCCGACAACCGCCCCGCCCGGTCAAGGCTTCGACGACCCACCTCCCTCGACCGGGAGGATCGGCAGGCATCCGCGGGGGTAGTCGGGGCGGTGGCCTCTCGCGTCCTTCCAGGCACTCCGGCGAATAGCGACGACCCCGCCTTATAGTCGACTCCCCAGATGCTGCGACCGGCGCCCGCTCCTGCGCCGCGGTAGAAGGCCGGTCATGGGAGGCGAATGATGTGGGAAGTCATCTTCGATGCCGATTTCGAAGCGGAATTCCAGGCGTTCGCCGACGCCGTCGGGAGGGCCATCCTTGCAAAAGTCGACCTGTTGAGGGATGAAGGTCCGAATCTCGGACGTCCGAACGTGGACACGGTCAAGGGCTCCGCGTTCAATAAGTATGAAAGAACTGCGGATCCAATGCGGCGGGCAACCTTGGCGAATCCTGTTCGCCTTCGACCCTTCTCGGAGGGCCGTCTTGCTGGTGGGGGGAGATAAGGCGGGGATGAAAGGTGGTATAAGCGGTCCATCCGGGTGGCCGACGACCGATTCCGCCCTCATCTAGGGAGTTCATGACATGGGGGTTCGATATGAGGACGTCCTGGCGAAGGAGTCGCCCGAGCAGCGGGCTGCCATCGCAGACGAAGCGGCCCGGCTGAAGGCCGAAGACGGCGTGTTCGTTGAACTGCGGGATGCCGACGACTCGACGCGAGCGACGGACGGTTACAGGGCGAAGTTGACCACCCTGTCCCACGAGTATCGGGCGGAGTTGCTTCGGCTCGAGGCCGAGAAACTCCGCCGTTACGTCGGGGCGATGGGAGGGACGCTGAGGGCGATCGCCGAGTTCCCGGACGGGTCTACGTTCGACCTTGATGGCTGAGGACGACGAAGACTCGTCGGTGAGCGATGAGGCCGCGGATTCGGCTTCGTCCCGGATCTCTGCGTCGGAGGATGGGGAGAGGCGGTGCGGGCGGCCCCCGACACCCCGTTGCAAGGGGCGGCGGATGGGTGGGTCGTCTCCTGAGGAGGCGGGGGCCGCCGCGCGGTGCGGATCACGGCGCACGTTCGCGCGGACCGGCCCGTGGCCGCGGCGGCCGGGACGGGTCGTGAAACCGTCCCGGCCCCGCGACGGGACGAGCGTCCGGAGCGGGGCCCTTCGGCGACTCGCCGCAAGGCTGCGCTCCCGACGCTCGGATCGGGTCCGCGAAGGGGTGATGCCGTCCCGAAGCCTGGTCGCTCGGGCGGCCCTAATCCTATCGGTCCGCCCCGCGCGGCGGCTTGACCCGGGGCCGCGATTCAACCTCCGGCCGGCGTCGCAACCCGCAGCAAGGGCACGACGTACCGTGTCAGGAACAGCGGCGAATCCGGACCCAGGTGGCCGCCGAGATACCCCGTCGCGCTCATGCCGAACGCCCAGCGCACCTGGCGGAGCTTGCGGTAGGCCGCCAGCCGCGCGGGGTCGTCCCCCGGCGACGGCGTCCGGAACCCGACCAACCCCGCGCCCCGGCCCCGCACCCGGTCCGACGTCCCGAACACGCCCGTCCCCAACCCCAGGAAGAAGACGTCCAGCGGCGACCAGTAGACCACGATCTCCGCACGGACCTTCCCCAGCGCCCGCGTCAGGTCGTAGCCCGGCGACAGCGCCGGCGCCAGCAGGACGGCCCGCTCGACCTCCGGCCCCGCCAACCTCTCCAGCGCCTTGACCATCACGGCGCAGCCGCCGGACTTGCCGACGAGGAAGATCGGCACGTCCGGCCGCCTGTCGCGGAACAGCCGGATCGTCTCCGCGACGTCCGCGGCGCGGGCCTCGCAGTCGGCGGCGTTGGTCAGGTCGGAGTACCACCGGCCGACGCCGTGGCACCAGCGGACGGTCCACGTCGTGTAGCCCAGGCCCGACGCCTTCACCACGCGCGCCAGGGCCCGGCCGCACATGTCGAGCCCGCCGATGCCGTCGGCGACCAGCACCAGGCCGTCGCAGGGCGTGTCCGGATCGGTGATCGCCTCCACGGCGGCCGTCGGCGACGTGCGGCAGGGGCGGGGCTTTCGGAACCAGCTCATGGGTCTCCCACCCCATCCATCAGAACCCGCGGGTCCCAGCCCCGCAAGGCCGCAGCGTCGACCGTCGGGGTGGACTAGGATCGGCCAGCCGACCTCGAATGGCCCGTGGGTCGCATGGGTGGGTTGAGCGGTTCTTCGAATGGTTGGCGCAGGGATTCAGGAGGTGGAACTTTAGAGCTCAGCTTTCGTAAAGCTGCAGTCCAAAGCAACCTCGCTCGTTCTCGAAGGCACCGTTCAAATGGGTGGCTAATGAACGACAGATGGGAGTGAAATTTTGGAGACCCATCGGCCGATCAGGGCAGAAAAAAGGTCGACCGTCTGGTGGAGTATACGCTTGTGGGCGCAAGGCGACCAGCCCAACGAACCTGCCTCTGCCTTGCCTGGCTCCTATTGGGCTTCACCGCGTCGGGGATGGCGAAGGAGTCAGGAAGCCACCTCAGGGACTCGAACCCTGGACTTCAGCTTTACGAAAGCTGCGCTCTACCAGCTGAGCTAAGGTGGCAGGGCGTGACCCGATTGGGGATGTCACGCGAGACAATGATTATAGCGACGGCGGCCGGGGCGTCAAGACGGCGTTCAACGCGGGCCCTGGGAGGGGGTGCGGTAACGGAATCCGGTCGTCAGCCCGCGGCGGCCTTCCAGTAAGCGTCG
>ERZ778021.1742-NODE-1742-length-23098-cov-5.132231_pt1 | contig 23098 bp, 21 predicted proteins | sample MGYA00375751_ERZ778021 | MGnify/ENA primary metagenome ERZ778021 (study PRJEB29350, sample SAMN05389814) | bioreactor metagenome | isolation source: Thiocyanate stock bioreactor | place: South Africa: University of Cape Town | collected 2013-08-29 ... | reverse complement strand
CGAATCGGTGGTGTTGACGTGCTGGCCGCCGGCGCCGGACGAGCGATAGGTGTCGGTGCGCACGTCCGACTCGTTGATGTCGATCTGGATCGAATCGCCGACCTGCGGATAGACCCAGGCGCTGGCGAAGGAGGTGTGCCGCCGCGCCGCGCTGTCATAGGGCGAGATGCGCACCAGCCGGTGCACGCCGGATTCGGTCTTCAGCCAGCCATAGGCGTTCGGCCCCTTGACGAGGAGCGTGGTCGACTTGATGCCCGCCTCTTCGCCGGGATGCTCCTCGAGCAGCTCGACCTTGTAGCCGTTCTTCTCCGCCCAGCGCAGGTACATGCGCATGAGCATCTCGGCCCAGTCCTGGCTCTCGGTGCCGCCGGCGCCGGCGTGGACGGTGACAACGGCGTCGCCGGAGTCGTACTCGCCGCTGAACAGGCGCGCCTCTTCGAGCTCCGCCAGCCGCGACTCGATGTTCGCCAGTTGCCCCTCGAGTTCGTCCTCGATCTCCTCGTCTTCCTCGGCCAGCTCGGCGAGGTCACCGAGTTCGGCGACGTCGGACTCGAGCCCACGAAACATCTCCAGCCGGCGCCCGGCACGGGCGTGGGCGGCAGAGGTGCGGGCGGCGGCATCCTGGTCGTCCCAGAAGCCGGGTTTCCCCATCTCCTCCTCGAGCGCGGCGGATTCCCGCTCTAGGCCGGCCGGGTCAAAGGTAGTCCGAGAGCAGGGACAGCTGCTCGCGGACAGCGGCGATTCGCGGCGCTACGGGCTCTTTTTGCGCGGCATCGGCCATGGGCAAGAGGGTACTTGGTCGCGCCACGGCGACTCCCTAGGGACCGGCGAAGCCGGCCGCCCGCAGGGCCTCCTCGCGGTCCTCGAACGGGCGCCAGGAGCGGATCCGATCGCCGCGCAGCTCGAAGGCCCAGGCTATCTCGTCCTCGCCCGCGAACTCGCCCTCGTCGTCGTCCCAGTGCCAGCGGCGCATGATCAGCGCCACGACGCGGCCGTCGCCCTCGTAGAGCCGCTCCATCTCGATCGTCTGCTGGACCCCGCCCCGCTTGCGGGTGGCCCAGAGCCGCGCCGCCTCGCGCCCTTTCTTCAACCCCTTCATCGAGTGCAGTTCGACCTCGGGATCGAGGACGGCCACGAATGCGTCGAGATCGCGCTCATTGAAAGCGCGAACAAACTCCTGGACCGGATCGGCGGTCATGCGCCCTCAGGCGCCGTGGCGCTTCTTGTACTTCTTGCCCGATCCACACCAACAGGGGTCGTTGCGGCCGATGTTCTCGTGCTCGTCCTTGACCACGGTCTCGACCACGTCGGGCGGCGGCGCCATCTCGACCGTCCCGGTGCTCGGGGACCCGGTTTCCACCCCGGCCGCCATCTGTTCGAGCGCCGAGGGCTGGGCCGCCGCGGTGCCGCCGGAGTAGTCGAGCGCCCGCCGATCGGTACCCGCTTCGAAGCCACCGCCCTGGTAGGGCTCGCGCGCCTGGCCCGGCGCTTCGGTGAATTCGATCTCGGCGTGGAAGACGAGCTTCGAGAACTCCTCCCAGATCGAGTGCATGAGGTCTTCGAACATCGTGAAGCCCTCGTTTTTGTAGGCGACCAGCGGGTCGATCTGGGCGAAGCCGCGGAGGTGGATGCCCTCGCGCAGGTAGTCCATGTCGAAGAGGTGTTCGCGCCAGCGGTTGTCGATCACGTTCAGCAGGATCGAGCGCTCCAGGTGGCGCATCAGCTCCTCGCCGAGTTTGTCTTCGCGCTCGTCGTAGGCCGCCATCGCGTCCTCGTCGAGGTCGTCTTTCAGTCCTTCGCGGTCGATCGCCTCCGGCGCCAGGGCGGCGACGTCGATGCTGATCGGCCAGATCTGGCGCAGCTGCGTCTCCAGCTCGCCGAGGTCCCACTCCTCGAGGATGTCGCCGGCCGTGTACTCCTCGACCAGCCGCTCGATCACGCCTTCGAGCTCCTCGCGCGCGTTCTCGGAGATGTCGCGGCCCTCGAGGATCTCGCGGCGGTATTTGTAGACGACGCGGCGCTGCTCGTTCATCACGTCGTCGTACTCGAGCACGCGTTTGCGGATCAGGAAGTTCTGTTCCTCGACCTTCTTCTGCGCGTTCTCGACGGTTTTCGTCAGCATTTTCGCCTCGAGCGGCATTTCGGTCCCGTCCTCGTCCACCGGCCCGAGGCGGTCGAGGATTTTGAAGATCCGGTCGCCGGCGAAGAGGCGGATCACGTCGTCTTCGGCGGAGAGGAAGAAGCGCGACTCACCGGGGTCGCCCTGGCGCCCGGAACGGCCGCGCAGCTGGTTGTCGATGCGGCGCGACTCGTGGCGCTCGGTGCCGCAGATGAAGAGCCCGCCGAGCTCACGCACCTCTTCGGCCTCGGCCTTGCACTGCGGCTTCAGCTCCTCGGTCCGCTCGTGCAGCGCCTCCTCGTAGCCCTCGTCGCCGTGGGTGATCCCCTGGCGCTTGAGGTCGGCGATCGCCAGGTGTTCGGGGTCGCCGCCGAGCTTGATGTCGACGCCGCGGCCCGCCATGTTGGTGGCGATCATCACGGCGCCCTTGCGGCCCGCCTGGGCGATCAGCTCACCCTCTTTTTCGGCGTACTCCGGTTTCGCGTTGAGGACGGCATGCTGGATGCCGTCGCGTTTCAGCGCCCCGGAGATCATCTCCGAGACCTCGACCGAGACGGTCCCGACCAGCACCGGCTGACCCTGCTCGTGGCGGCTGACGATTTCGTCGATCACCGCCTGCCACTTGCCGTCTTTGGTCTTGAAGATCTGGTCGTTCTGATCGAGGCGGACCATCGGCTGGTTGGTCGGGATCTCGACCACCGGCATCTCGTAGATCTTCATGAACTCGGTCGCCTCGGTGAGGGCGGTACCGGTCATCCCGGAGAGCTTGTCGTAGAGCCGGAAGTAGTTCTGCAGAGTGATCGTGGCGAGCGTCTGGTTCTCCTCGCGGATCGCCACGCCTTCCTTCGCCTCGACCGCCTGGTGCAGGCCTTCCGACCAGCGCCGGCCCTCGAGGATGCGGCCGGTGAACTCGTCGATGATCATCACCTCGCCGTCGATCACCGCGTAGTCGTCGTCCCGTTTGTAGAGCGACTCGGCCTTCAGCGCCTGGACGAGGTGGTTGACGAGGTTGCCGTGTTCGCCGAGGTAGAGGTTCTCGACGTCGAGGAATTCCTCGGCTTTCTTCACCCCGGCCTCGGTCGGCGCGACGGTCTTGTGCTTTTCGTCGTACTCGTAGTCGTACTCGGCCTCGGAGGTGTCTTTCGATTCGCCGAGGCTTTTCAGCTTCTCTTTGTGCGGGACGCCGACCATCTGTTTCGCCAAACGGGCGAAGGTGTAGTAGGTCTGCGCCGCTTCTTCGGGGCGACCGGAGATGATCAGCGGCGTCCGCGCCTCGTCGATGAGGATGTTGTCGACCTCGTCCACGATCGCGAAGTCGTGGCTGCGCTGAACGCATTCCTCGAGCGACTGCGACATGTTGTCGCGCAGGTAGTCGAAACCGAACTCGGAGTTGGTGCCGTAGACGACGTCGCAGGCGTATTTGATGCGGCGCCTCGCGGGATCGTCGCCGTCTTGGAGGGCGGCGACGGTGACCCCGAGCGCCTCGTAGATCGGCGTCAGCCATTCGGAATCGCGACGAGCGAGGTAATCGTTGACGGTGACGACGTGGACGCTGTCGCCTTTCAGCGAGTTGAGGAAGACGGGCAGGGTCGCGGTGAGCGTCTTCCCCTCGCCGGTTTTCATCTCGGCGATCGCGCCGTCATGGAGCACCATGCCGCCGATCAACTGGACGTCGTAATGGCGCTGGCCGGTGGTGCGACGCGAGGCCTCGCGGCAGAGCGCGAACGCCTCCGGCAGCAGGTCGTCGAGCGACTCGCCGTCGCGGGCGCGCCGGCGGAGCTCATCCGCATCGGTGCGGATTTCCTCATCGGAGAGCGCTTCCATCTCCGGCTCGAATCGATTGATCGCCTCCGCGCGCTTCTGGTACGCCTTGAATTTGCGCCCCTCACCCGCGCGCAGGGCCTTCGTGACCAGGTCCATTGCGGGCATTGCTCAAGAGTAGCGGGCGCCCCCTTGCCGCCGACTGGCGAGCAGCGTACGATCGGTGCTCGATACCCACAAGGAGGTAGCTCATGCGGATTGAGATTCGGGGACGGAACGTCGAGATGACGGACGACCTGCGTGAGTTGGTGAACAAACGGTTCAACCGCTTGGGGAGGCAGGTATCGGGCTTAGCGACGTTGGAGGTCGTGCTCTACGAAGAGCGCAACCCCTCGATCGCCGATCGCCAGGTGGCAGAGGCGACGGTGCGCCTGAAGGGCGCAACTCTGCACGCGCGCGAGGCCTCACCTGAGATGACCCAGAGCATCCACAAGCTGGCCGAGGACGTGCGGCGGCAAGTGAAGAAACACCGCGAAATGTTGCGCAAGCGCAAGGTGACGCGGCGGGTCATGGGCCAGATGCGCGGGAGGCCCGCGACTTAGGGCGACGTAGCGGTCTGCCCGCCGGCGACCCCCGGCCGCGGAGGCGAAGTTCGGGCCTCTGCGGCGGGGACGGCGGGGGTTCAGGGCCGTGCGGCAGGGACGGCGTATTCGGGGCGCTCGCGGCGGGGACGGCAGGGTTTGGGGCCCGTGTGGCCGGGGACGGCGCGCTTCGGGACGCCGGCGGCTGGCGTTCGCACTTCCCCGTAGCCGGTACGGGGAAGTGCGAACGCACCCAAGGGGACGACGGGCTTCGCGGCGCCTGCGGGCGGGGACGGGCGCGTCCTGGGCGTCTCGTGGCGGTCACAGCCTGCCCGGGCCGCCACGAGACGCCCAGGACGCGAGGCTTTCGGGGGGAAGTGCGCGGGTTCCGGCGCAGGTCGGGACGCGCGCTCGACTTTCACCTTGCCAGGGCAGGGTGAAAGTCGAGAGCGCGTCTGGGACTCCTCGAGGGACGCGGAGTTCCGCACGGGACCTGCGCACTTCGTCGCGGACCCCCGCCGTGACCCGCACGGGACCCGCGCCCTCGCCTCTCCCCACAGGACCCGGCCCTCTCGTAGGCGGTCACAGCCTGCCCGGACCGCCTACGAGAGGGCCGCGTCCCTTGTCTCGTCCCTTCCCCACGCCTACAAGCGCCGCGTAAACGTCAGCGCGACGACCCGCCTGGCGCCGGCGCCACGGAGTGCGGCGGCGCAGGCGCTCAGCGTCGCGCCCGTCGTCAGCACGTCGTCGATCAGCAGGACGCTGCGCGGAGCCGCGGTGATCGCCTCGATCCGCGGCGGGTGGCGGATGCGAGTCGCCCGCCCGCGGCCGACCTGGTGACCGGAGCCGCGGCGGGCGAGGCAGGCGAGCTGGTCGACCTCGAGCTTTGCCGCCAGGGCCGCCGCCAGCTCGCCGGCGGGATCGAAGCCGCGGCGCCGGCGACGCGCGGCCGCGGGCGGGACCGCGACCACGGCGCCGCCGAGCAGGTGTCCGGGGACCAGCCAGTGCATGCGCTCGGCCATCACCTCCACCACCGGCAACAGGCGGCGGAACTTCAGAGCGCCGACCAGGGCGCGGGCGACGCCGTCATGGGGCGCCGAGGACCAGACCCGGTCGACGCCCTGCGGGCCACCCGCGGCGATCGGGGTCGCCGCCGCCAATCCCCGCGAGCACCTCGTGCAGAGCACCGCATCCACCCGGCAGCCCCGCCCGCAGGCGGCGCAGAGCGGCGGCGAAATAAGACCGGCGGCGACCTGAAGCAGTTGCACGCGCCGACCCTGGCGCGAAAGAGCGCACGCGTGGTGCGCAAGAAGTCAAATCTCTGAGCTAGCCGCGGGTGCCGAGGATCGCGCCGATCAGCACCGAGCGCTCCGGCAGCTCCGCCCCAGGCAGCACGATCACGTCCCGCAAGCGGCTCCCGGCACCGATCTTCGCCCCGTCGCCGATCACCGCCGGGCCGTCGATCCGCACGTCGGCGCCGATCTCGCATCCCGGCCCGAGCAGCACCGGGCCTTCCAGCTCGCCCTCGTCCCCCGCCGGCTCGCCGCTGCGGAAGCCCTCGACCATCTCCCCCACCTGCTCCACCTGGACCGCGCCGGTCAGCGCGTCGACGGTGCTTTCGCGCAGCTCGACCAGGTTGCCGATGTCGTTCCAGTAGGCGTCGATCTCGTGCGAGTAGAACGGCACGTCGCTCTCCAGGAGGCGCGGGAAGACGTCCATCGCCCAGTCGGCGAAACCGTCCGGGTCGCCCTCCTTCGCCGCCTTGCTCGTCCCCGGTGCGGGGAAGAAGTCGAAGATCTCGCGGCGGAACATGTAGATGCCGCAGTTGGCGAGGTCGGAGAGCGCTTCGCTCGGGTCCGGCTTCTCTTGGAAGCCGCCGATCCGGCCATCGGCGTCGGTGATCGCAACCCCGAACTGGGTCGTGTCCTCGACCCGCTTGGTGGCCAGCGTGGCGATCCCGTCGTGGCTCTCGTGGAACTCCCGCATCGCGGTCAGGTCGAGGTCGGTGAGGGCGTCGCCGGAGATGACCAGGAAGTCACCCTCGCCGAAGAACTCGGCCGCGTTGCGGACGCCGCCCGAGGTGCCGAGCAGCGCCTCCTCGCGCGAGTAGGCGAGCGAGACGCCGCAGGCGGAGCCGTCGCCGAAGCGCTCTTCGATCAGCTCCGGGAACCAATGCAGGTTGGCGATCGTCTGGTCGAAGCCGTGTCTGGCCAGCAGCCGCAGGATGTGCTCCATCACCGGCCGGTTCAGCACCGGGACCATCGGCTTCGGCATGTCGAAGGTGATCGGCCGCAGCCGCGTGCCGAGCCCCGCCGCAAGGACCATCGCCCTCATCCCATCGCCTCCTTGAAGCGGTCGATCGCCTCCGTCGGCACCGGGTCGACGCCGCGCTGGCGGGCCAGCTCGAGCGAGACCAGGTCGCCCAGCATCACCGCCCAGAGGAGCCGCTCGAGGCGCGTCTCCCCCGCCGTCTCGACCCGCGCCACCGCCGCCGCGCCCGGCTGGATCGCTTCCGAGGTGAGCTCGAAGCGGCGCCCGACGCGCGGGTGCTGGTCGCGGTCCTCGAGAAAGATCGCCGCCGCGCGCTCGTCGCCGGACGCGCCGGTCCAGCCGAGGATCTCGTTGTGGTCGGCCTCCGGCAGCTCCCCCCACCAGGCCGGTGCCTTCGTGTTCTCGTTCACCTGCGTCTTCCAGCGGCGCGCCACCGGCACGGTCAGGTCGGAGCCGTAGATGACCGGAGCGGCGCCCGCGACCAACGCGGAGATCTCGCGCGCCTGCTGCTGCAGCGCCTCGGCCTGCTCGGTGAGAAAGGCTGCGGCAGCGTCGATCTCGGTGTGGACGCGGGGCGCGATCCCGGCCAGCGAGGCGAACTCGGCGGCGATCACGATGCCGTAGGCGACCGCGGCGCGCGGCTGGAAGATCCCCGGCAGGCCGACGACCGGCACCCCCGCCTCGCGCGCCCGGTCGACCAGCGCGCCACCGGTACTGGCGACGACGCGGCGGGCGCCGAGCGCTTCCGCCGCCTCGAAGCAGGCCAGCGTCTCCTCGGTCTGACCCGAGTAGCTCGAGCAGAGCACGGTCCACTCCGGCGTCGCCCAGCTCGGCAGCGCGTAGCCGCGCACGGTCAGCATCGGCCCCGTCAGCCGGTCGCCGAGCGCCGCCGCGGCGAGGTCGCCGCCGATCGCCGAGCCGCCCATGCCGCAGACGAAGAGGCCCGCCGCGGGCGCTGCCTCGAGCCGCGCCGATTCGAGCCGCCAGAGGGCGTCGCGGAGCTGATCCGGGATGCCGAGGACGTCGTCGATCATCGCTCGGCGACAACTCTTTCATGCGCGGCCACCGTCGCGCCGTCGACCCGCGCCCCCGGCTCGACCACGGCGCCCGTGCCGAGGATCGATTCGCTGACCGAGGCACCCGCGCCGACCGAGCAATCCGCCAGCAGCACCGACCCGGCGACCGCCGCCTCGGCCTCCACCGTGCAGCCGCGCGAGATCACCGCCCGCGGGCCGATCCGCGCCGACTCGGCGATCGCGCAGCCGGGGCCGAAGAAGAGGCCCGGCGCGGTCGGGCGCACCTCGGTCTCCACCCTCCCCTCGAGGATGTCCCAGGTGGCCTGCAGATATCGCTCCGGGATGCCGATGTCCATCCAGTACCCACTCAGCGGCAGGGCGCAGAGCCCGGCGCCGACCAGCTCCGGGAACACCTCGCGCTCGATCGAGAACTGCCGCCCGGCGGGGATCAGGTCGAGGACCTCACGCTCGAGCACGTAGGCGCCGGCGTTGACCGCGCCGGGGACAGCCTCGCCGGTCTTCTCGCGAAAGTCGAGGACCGCCCCCGCGGTGTCGCAAGCGACGAGGCCGTAGTGAGAGGAGTCCTCGACCGCGTAGAGCCCGATCGTCGCCCGCGCCGCGCGCTCCTCGTGGGCGCGCAGCAGCGCGGTCAGGTCGAGGTCGGTGAGGACGTCGCCGTTCACCGCCAGGAAACGGTCGTCGAGCCGCTCGCCGAGCGCTTCGGCGGCGAAGCGGATCGCCCCCGCGGTGCCGCGCCGGTCGGGCTCGGTCACGTAGGTCAGCTTCACCCCCTCGTGCTCGCCCTCGCCCAGCGCCTCGCGCAGCTGGTCGGGGAGGAAGCCGCAGGCGAGCACCGCCTCGGTCACCCCGTGGGTACCGAGCCACTCGACCATGTAGGCCAGGAACGGCCGGTCGACCAGCGTCAGCGCGGGCTTCGGCACCGAGTCGGTCAAGGGCCGCAGGCGCGTCCCCTTCCCTCCGACTAAGACGATCGCCTGCACATGCCTCCCCGGGCTATGAGACCTGCGTCGCTGCCCTGACCTGCGTGCCGATGCCCTCGTATTCGAAGCCCGCCGCGACCAGCGTCGCCGGGTCGAGGTAGTTGCGCCCGTCGACGATCAGCGGCCGCGACATCGTCGCCGCGGCGGCGTTCCAGTCGAGGTCGCGGAACTCGCCCCACTCGGTCACCAGCACGGCGGCGTCGGCGCCCTCCAGGGCGGCCATCGCCGAGTCGGCCATCTCGACCGCGGTCAGCATCTCGGCGGCGCGCTCGGCGGCGACCGGGTCGTAGGCGACCACCTCGGCGCCCCCGCCCTGCAGCCGCGCCGCCAACACCAGGCTGGACGCTTCGCGCATGTCGTCGGTGTCCGCCTTGAAGGCGAGGCCGAGCAGCGCCACGCGCTTGCCGATCAGCGAGCCGAGGTGCTTCTCCAGCTTGCCCACCACCCGTCGCTTCTGTAGCTCGTTCACCTCGATGACCGAAGTCAACAGCTGGAAGTGGTAGCCGGTGTTACCAGCCAGCATCTTCAGCGCCGAGACGTCCTTCGGGAAGCAGGAGCCGCCGTAGCCGATCCCGGCGCGCAGGAAGGCGGAGCCGATCCGGCTGTCGGAGCCCATCCCGCGGGCGACCTCGACGACGTCGGCGCCGACTTCCTCGCAGACGTTGGCGATCTCGTTGATGAAGGAGATCTTGGTCGCCAGGAAGGCGTTCGAGGCGAGCTTGATCATCTCGGCGCTGGCGACGTCGGTGCGCAGGATCTCCCCCTCGGCGCCGAGCGGCGCGTAGAGCTCGGCGACCGCGTCGGCGGGCTCCTCGTCGCCGGGGTCGGCGCCGACCACCACCCGGTCGGGGTGCATGAAATCGGTGACCGCGGTCCCCTCCTTGAGGAACTCGGGACAGGAGACGTAGGCGAGTCCCGGCATGTCGCGACGGATCGACTCGCCGGTGCCGGCGGGCACGGTGCTCTTCATCACCAGCACGTGGTCGGAGTCCTCGGGCAGCTCGGCGACCACCGCGCGCACGCGCGAGAGGTCGGCGTCGCCGGAGTAGGTCGGCGGCGTGTCGACGCAGGTGAAGAGCAGGCGGGCGCCGTCGAGCAGCACCTTCATGTCGGTGGTGAAGGTGATCCGCTCGGCGTTGCGCTGCAGCATCTCGGTCAGCCCCGGCTCGTGGATCGAGACCTCGCCGCGCGAGAGCGCCTCGACCTTCTCGGGGAGGATGTCGCGGGCGATCACCTTGTGCCCGAGCTCGGCGAAGCAGGCCGCGGTCACCAACCCGACCCACCCGACTCCGATCACTCCGACAGCTTCGCGCTCGCTCATTCCCTCTTGGTTCCCTTCTTGACGGTTTTCTTCGTGGGCTCGATCACGTGGCACGACTCGGCGATCCCCATCATCTGCTCGTTGGTCAACGATTGCTGCAGGCTGTTGGAGATCCAGTAGGTGCTTTCGCCGCGGTGCCAGGCGACGATCTTGATCTGCCCGCTGTCGGTGTAGATCGAGTATTCACGCCCGTTGACGGTCTTGGTTTCGGTCGGGCTGTCGAGGATCGGCGGGTCTTCCCATCCCGCGATCCCCTGCACGCCGAAGTAGGTGACTTCGTATTCGGGCTGGTAGAGGCCGACCATGCGATAGGCGGCATGGCGTTCCTTGTCCTTGTCCTTCAGGTGGTAGACGCGCGGGTTGACGACATGTTCGTAGGGGTTCGATTCCTGGTAGGAGGCACCCGGGGGCAACCGGGTCGGGTAGAAGACCGGGAAGCCGCCGCCGACGTGACGGGCGACGATTTCGCCCTCGGCTTCGCCCGCTTCGGCGGCAGGCACAAGTTCGTCGCCGCCGGGAGGCGTGTGCACCCTCTTTTTCTTCTTGTGGTGCTTCTTGCCCTTGCCCTGCTTCTTGCCTTCGGCTTCGGCTTTCTTCTTCTTTTCGGCCTTCTGCAGGGCGGTTTCGGTCTTCTGTTCGGGGAACTTCTTCGCCTCGTACCCCGCTTCGCCCATGAATTCCTTCACCGCGTGGTGGATTTCGGTCGAGCTCGAGTAGACGAAGCTGGGCCCGAGTTCGGCCGGAAAGTGCACCTGGTTCACTTCGGCGCCGCGCAAGTTGTAGAGCAGGTCGAAGAGTTCGATCAGTTCGATGCCTTCGTCGATGTCCGAGGTCGTGTATTTGGCGAGGATGTCGACCAGGTTGTGATTGTCTGTGATCAGGTCGACCGGCGAGATCTGATGGCGCACCTGGCTGAGGAAGTTCTGCTGACGGGCCGATCGCACGATGTCGGTGTCGGTGTGGCGGTACCGCACGTATTGGAGCGCTTTTTTGCCGCAGAGCTTCTGATAGCCCGGTTGGATGTTGATTTCCGCGTATTCTTCTTCTGGCGACACGCCGACGTTCGAGTGGTAGTAGCGGCGGTTGACGTCGGTGTAGACGCAGCCGATTGCATCGACCGCGCGGACGAAGCCGAGGAAGTCGATGTTGACGATGTGAGTGGGCTTCAGGCCGGTCAATTCCTTGACCACTTTGGCGGCCAGCCTCGGGCCACCGTCGGAGTAGGCAGCGTTGAACTTGTCGATCCCATAGCCGGGGATTTCGGTCTGCAGGTCGCGCGGGATCGACATCACCGAGATCAGGTTTTGTCCAGCGTCAAGTCGCAGCAGCATCGTCGTGTCGGAGCGTCCGAATTTTTCGCCGAATTCAGGACGGCTGTCGGAACCGAAGATCAGAATCGTCTGCGGCGCGCCCGCGGGAACGTGTTCAAGCTCGTGTTCGACTTCCTGGGAGAGATGCTTGTTTTCCTTCGTCCCGATCGCTTCCGCGATCGAGTTGATGTAGAGCAGCACCGCCGAGGAAGTCGCGGCGGCGGTCACCGCGACGATGATCAGGCTGGCGAGGCTGAAGCGCCACCAGTAGCGCTTCTTCTTCGGCGGCTCGGTGCCGTCCCCGTCCGGCCCGGGCTTGCGGGCGTTCCAGTCGCGACCGGGGGGCGGCGGCAAGCTATTCATCGAGCTGCCCCGGGATCGCCCGCAGGAACGACTCGAGCGCCTGCCGGTAGCCCTCCAGCGAGGACACCGAGACCCACTCGGCCGGGCCGTGATGGCCGGCGCCGACCGGGCCGAACTCGACCGCCGGCACCCCCACCCGCAGGAAGGACACCGCGTCGGAGGCGCCGTCGCGCCCGACGCTCATCGGCTCGCCCTCGCCGCAGGTCGCCGCCGCCTCGCGCAGCCCACGGACGAAGGGCGAGTGGCGATCGACGGTCGCCGGCGGCCGCACCAGCAGCGGCGTCGCCGTGACGCCGGGCAGCGCTCGCACCGCGGCCAGCAAGGCGTCGGGGTCCTGGCCGGGCAGGTAGCGGATGTCGACGTCGATCACGCATCGGTCGGGCACCTTGTTCAGAGCGTCGCCGCCCCAAATCCGCCCCAGATTGATCGATGGGCGGTCGAACAGCTCCGAACTCTGTCGCGCAAACGGTAGCGACTCGATACTCCGAAAAACGTCGATCGCGTTGAGGACGGCGTTGTCGCCGAGCCAGGGGGTCGCGCCGTGGGCCGCAGTACCCCCCACCTCGAGGCGCAGAGCGAGGACTCCCTTCGCCTCCACCCCGATGTGCAGGTCGGTCGGCTCGCCGGTGATCGCGAAGTCCCCGGTGAAGCCGTTGTCGACCAGCGAATCGCAGCCGCGGTCCTCGCCCTCCTCCGACTCCTCGTCGCCGACGATCCCGAGGCGCACCCGTACCCGATCCTGGTCGCGCAGCGCCGCGGTGACCACCATCATCGCCGCGATCGCCCCCTTCATGTCGTAGGCGCCCCGCCCGTAGAGCCGATCCCCCTCCAGCCGCGGCTCGAACTGCTCCGGGTGCGCCGGGACCACGTCGATGTGGCCCTCCAGCACGATCGTCGGCGCCTCCGCCGGGCCGACTTCCGCCTTCACCACCGGCAGTCCACGCACCTCGTCGCGGGACGCCTCGATATCTCTCGCCTCGAGCCACGCTTCCACAAAACCCGCGCACTCGACAATGCTTCGGTCATCGCAGGTTTCGTATGCGATGAGGCGCTTGGCGAGGCTTAATAGCTCGGATTGGGAAGGGTTCATGGGGTTTGCGGGGGAAGGGGTCCGGTCATCTCGTTCCGGAATTGGGGCGGGCGACCTGCGGTCGCGCCGCCGGGTATTTGAGCGCGCCTATGGCGCGCGATGACCGGATTGCATTTCCGCCGCTTCGCGACATTCCTCCACGAGATGACCGGACCCCTTCTCGGGCGCAGTCCGCTGGATCGTCGCAGTCTCGACTTACGACGGGCATCGCAGCCCCATCGAGAGGACGTCCGAGTCCCGAAGCCTTCTCTCGCTTCGCGCAGCTTCCAACCTCGGGCCGCAGCATCGCTCGCCCTGCGAGCCTCGGCGTCACCCAGACGAGGCCTCGAAGTGGCGGCCGGCTACGGAGCCATTTTTCCGGACATGCAATCCGATTCCTGCTCGCCATAGGCGGGCAGACCTATCCCCCAGCCGCCCCGCAGGGGCGCGAGAGCAATTCCGCCGAGGCGAGTCCGGCATCCCCGCCGACGCAAAGCCTCCGCCAGTCGGCCCCCCAGGGCTCGACTCATCTCTGCGCGATGTTGAGAAAAGCCTCCGCGCGTTGCTTGTCTTTGAGGGCACGCGCCGCCTCGGCGGAATCGGGATCGGACTCCGAGAGGCGACGTTCGGCGTCGGAGAGCTCTTCTTTGAGCGCCCCGGCGTCGAGATCCTCCGGCGCCACGACTTCCTCGACCAGCACCCGGGCGGTGTTGGCGTAGACCTGCAGCCAGCCGTGCGACTGCGCCCAGCTCTTCGTCTCCGAGTCGGAGACTTTCAGGCGCAGCGTGGTCGGCCGCAGGGCCCCGAGCACCGGGGCGTGATTGGCGAGGACGCCGATTTCGCCGACCTCGGTGCGGGTCGAGAGCTGGCGGACTTCACCGCTGAAGACCTCCCCCTCCGGGGTGAGGACTTCGACGTCCAGCATGTGCTCCTGCGCCAAGGTTCCGCTCCCTAGGCTTTCGCGGTGGCGTTCTCGGTGACCTGGTCGATGCCGCCCTGCATGTAGAAGGCGCCCTCGGGTAGGTCGTCGTGCTGGCCGTCGAGGATCTCGCGGAAGCCGCGGACCGTCTCCGAGACCGGCACGTACTCGCCGGAGCGACCGGTGAACTGTTCGGCGACGAAGAACGGCTGCGAGAGGAAGCGCTCGATCTTGCGGGCGCGGGAGACCGTCTGCCGGTCCTCGTCCGAGAGCTCGTCGATACCGAGGATCGCGATGATGTCCTGGAGCTCTTTGTAGCGCTGCAGGACTTCCTGGACCTCGGTCGCGGTGCGGTAGTGCTCGTCGCCGACGACGTCCGGCTTGAGGATCGTCGAGGTCGAGTCGAGCGGGTCGACGGCCGGGTAGATCCCTTTCTCGGAGATCGCCCGGGAGAGCGCGGTGGTCGCGTTGAGGTGGGCGAACACCGAGGCCGGGGCCGGGTCGGTGTAGTCGTCCGCGGGCACGTAGACGGCCTGGATCGAGGTCACCGAGCCGCGGTCGGTGGAGGTGATCCGCTCCTGCAGGCCGCCCATCTCGGTCTCCAGCGTCGGCTGGTAACCGACCGCCGAAGGCATGCGCCCGAGCAGCGCCGAGACCTCGGAGCCCGCCTGGACGAAGCGGAAGATGTTGTCGATGAAGAGCAGCACGTCCTGGCCGCCCTGCTCGCGGTAGTACTCGGCCATCGTCAGGCCGGAGAGGGCGACGCGGAGGCGCGCTCCGGGCGGCTCGTTCATCTGACCGAAGACGAGCATCGTTTTGTCGATGACGCCGCTTTCTTTCATCTCGAGCCAGAGGTCGTTGCCCTCGCGCGAGCGCTCGCCGACGCCGACGAAGGCGGACAGGCCCTCGTGCTCCTCGGCGATGTTGCGGATGAGCTCCTGGATCAACACGGTCTTGCCGACGCCGGCACCACCGAACAGCCCGACCTTGCCGCCTTTGGCGTACGGCGCGAGCAGGTCGATGACCTTGATCCCGGTCTCCAGGACCTCCTGGGTCGGGGTCAGGTCGGACGCCTTCGGGGCGGGCCGGTGGATCGGCCAGCGCTCGACATCGTCGGGCAGCGCCTCGCCGTTGTCGATCGGGTCGCCGAGCAGGTTGAAGATGCGGCCGAGGGTGACGTCGCCGACCGGGACCGTGATCGGGTTGCCGGTGTCGATCACCTTGTCGCCGCGCTGGACGCCGTCGGTGGCATCCATGGCGACCGCGCGCACACGGTCGTCGCCGAGGTGCTGCTGGACCTCGCAGACCAGGTCGGTGTTCATGCCCTGGTCGTCACCGCGGCTCTCGATCACGATCGCCGAGTAGATCTCCGGCAACCCATCGGGGAAGACCGCGTCGATCACCACTCCGGTGACCTGCTCGACGCTGCCGATGTTCTGCCCTGCTCCGTTGCCGTTCTCAGCCATTTTGATCTGAATCCTTTTGCTCGTCTTCGAAATTGGTTCGGGTCTGTGCTTGTCCGGCGCGCCGCTAGCTCAGCGCCTCGGCGCCGCCGACGACCTCGAGGATCTGCTGGGTGATTTCCGCCTGGCGGGCGCGGTTCATCTCCAGGGTGAGTTCGTCGTTGATCGATTCCGCGTTCTCGGCCGCGTTGCGCATCGCCGTCATCCGCGCCCCGAGCTCCGAGGCGGCGGACTCGAGCAGCGCCCGGTAGACCGAGATCGTCACGTACTCGGGGATCAGGCGGCCGAGAAGCTCCTCGGCTTCGGGCTCGAAGACCCACTCGGAGCGGGACTGGTCGAGGCCGTCGGGGGTCGACTCGGCCTGCTCTCCCTGCTCCTCCTCCTCGGCGCCCTCGCCGACCACCTCGGCCTGCTGCAACGGCAGCAGGGTCTGGCGCCAGACGTGCTGGGTGAGCGGCGAGACGAAGCGGTTGTAGATCATCTCGACCCGGTCGACGCCCTCGTCGACGTACAGGGCGGTCAGCGCCTCGCCGATCTCGCGGGCGTCGGAGAAGGCGGGGCGATCGGTGAAGCCGACGTATTCACCCGCCAACTCCTGTTTGCGGAAGGTCAGCGCCGAGACGCCCTTGCGACCGACGACGGAGAAGATCGGCTCGGCCCCTTCCTCGCGGATCCGGGCCGCCGTCCGCATGCCCTCGCGGATGATGTTCGAGTTGAAGGCGCCGGCCAGGCCGCGGTCACCGGTGACGAGGACGACCCCTACCCGTTTCACGTTCTCGCGCTCGATCAGCACCGGGATGCGCGGCACCCCGGTGGTGTGGGCCGAGGCGATCCGCGTCAGTTTCCGCATCCCCTCCGAGTAGGGGCGCAGGTCGGCGATCCGCTGTTCGGAACGGCGCAGGCGCGCTGCCGCGACCATCTCCATCGCGCGCGTGATCTTCTGAATGTTCTTGATCGACGCAATGCGGCTCTTGACTTCCTTCTGCGAGGCCATGACGGTTCTCCGGGGCGACTAGGAAGCCGCCGAGGCCTCCGCGGTCTCGTCCTGCGTCTCGGTCGCCGAGGCGTCGGAGTCGGGCTGGTCATCGGCTTTCGGCTCATCTTTGGCGCTCGACTTCGAGCTGCCGAGTTCGCCGGCCTCGACCGGGTCGCCGTGCTCGTCGAAGTCAGGGCCGAAGTCGTCGACGAAGGCGCCGATCGCCTTGCCGAGGGCCTCCTCGTCGGCGTCCTCCAGCTTGCCGGTCGACTCGATCCGGTCGAGCAGATCCTGGTGTTCGGAGTGCAGGCGCACCCGCAGGTCGGCGAGGAACTCCCCCACGCGCTCGACTTTGATCCGGTCGAGGTAACCACCGGTGCCGGAGTAGATCGAGGCGACCTGGTCGGCGACGCCGAGCGGCTCGCGCTCTTTCTGTTTCAAGAGCTCGACCAGTCGTTCACCGCGGGTCAGCGCTTTCTGCGTCTCCGCGTCGAGCTCGGAGCCGAACTGGGCGAAGGCCTCGAGGTCGCGGTACTGGGAGAGGTCGAGGCGCAGTTTTCCGGCGACCTTCTTCATCGCCTTCGTCTGCGCGTTACCGCCGACGCGGGAGACCGAGATGCCGACGTTGATCGCCGGACGGACGCCGGAGAAGAACAGGTCGGACTCGAGGAAGATCTGACCGTCGGTGATCGAGATGACGTTGGTCGGGATGTAGGCCGACACGTCGGAGGCCTGGGTCTCGATGATCGGCAGCGCCGTCAGCGAGCCGCCGCCGAGGTCGTCATTCAGTTTCACCGCCCGCTCGAGCAGGCGCGAGTGCAGGTAGAAGACATCGCCCGGGTACGCCTCGCGACCCGGCGGGCGCCGCAGCAGCAGCGACATCTGGCGGTACGCGGAAGCGTGTTTGGTCAGGTCGTCGTAGACGCAGAGAGCGGCTTTGCCGTTGTAGAGGAAGTGCTCGCCCATCGCGCAACCGGCGTAGGGGGCGATGTACTTGATCGGCGCTGCCTCGTCGGCGGGCGCGGCGACGATGATGGTGTTCTCCATCGCGCCGTTCTCCTCCAGCGTCTCTTTCAGCTGGACGACGGTGGACATCCGCTGCCCGATCGCGACGTAGATGCAGATCAGGTCCTTGTCCTTGTTGTTGATGATCGTGTCGATCGCGATCGCCGTCTTACCGGTCTGGCGGTCGCCGATGATCAGCTCTCGCTGGCCGCGGCCGATCGGGATCATCCCGTCGATCGCCATCAGGCCGGTCTGCACCGGTTCCTCGACCGGCTGGCGCTCGACCACGCCGGGAGCTTTGAACTCGGCCGGGCGGGTCTCGGTCGTGGCGACCTCGCCGCGGTTGTCGAGCGGGCGGCCGAGCGGGTCGACCATGCGGCCGAGCAGCTGCTCGCCGACCGGGATCTCCAGAAGGTGGCCGGTCCGTCTGACCGTGTCGCCCTCGACGATCTTGTCCCACTCGCCGAACAGCACGGCGCCGACGTTGTCGGACTCCAGGTTCAGCGCCAGGCCGGTCACCCCGTGGGGCAGCTCCAGCATCTCCAGCGCCATGCAATTGTCGAGGCCGTGGACGCGGGCGATGCCGTCGGCCACCGAAAGGACGGTGCCGACCTCGGTGAGATCGGCGGAATCGGTCTCCAGACCCTCGATCCGCTCCCGCAGGATGCTTGCGATCTCGTCCGGCTTGATCTCCATCGCCATCTTGGTCTACTTCCTCCTTACGCCGCGCTCGCGACGCTTTTTCGCAGTTTCTCCAGACGAGTGCGGATGCTCGCGTCAAGGACCATGTTGCCGACCCGCAGCACGATGCCGCCGAGGATCTCGTTGTCCACCTCGCTCGACAGCTCGACCTTCTCGCCGGTCTGCCGTTCGACCTCCTCACCGATTTTTCCGACCACGCTGGGGTCGAGCTCGATCGCACTGGTGACGGTGACGTCGAGGCGGCGGTTCGCTTTTTTCCAGAGCTCGTCGAACTCCCGCCGGATGCGGAAAACCTCCGGCATCCGGCCTTTCTCCACCAACAGCTCGAGGAAGTTGACGAACTCCGGCTCGGCGCCCGTCACGGCGCGTCCGAGGCCATCCACCTTGTCCTGCGAGTTGAGGTAAGGGCTGAACAGGAACACCTGCAGGTCACGGTCGCGATCGACCGTGTCGGCGAACTGGCCGAGCTGCTCCTGCAGGGCGTTCAGGTTGCCTTTGTCCTGACCCGCCTCGAAGAGGGCCTCGGCATAGACACGAGCGGCGTCGGCCATCTGCTCCAGCTGCTCCTAGTTCTCCGACCCCGAGAGGGCAGAGAAATCGACCTCGCCGAGGGCCTCCTCGACGAGCCGCTTCTGGTCCTCTTCGGAGAGGGTTTTGCGGGTGACTTTCTCGGTTGCCAGGACGGTGAGGTCGGCGACCTCCCGGCGGATCGAGTCGAGCGAGCGCCGCGTCTCGGCCTCGATGTCCCGCTGTGCCTGGGCGACGAGCTCGTCGCGTTTCTCACGGCCGGCGGCGGTTGCCTCGTTCTCCGCCGTCTCGGCGGCTTTACGGGCCCGGGCCATGATCTCGTCCGCCTGCTCGCGCGCCTCGGCCAGCCGGCCGCGGTACTCCTCGAGCAGTTCGTCCGATTCCTTGCGCTGCCGTTCGGCGGTGTCGATCGAGTCGGCGATCGTCTTCGCGCGTTTGTCCAGCGCCTCCTGGATCCGCGGGAAAGCGACCTTGCTCAGCACCCACATCGTGAACAGGAAGACGATCAGCGTCCAGATCATCAACCCGAGGCCGGGTGAGACCAGGAAGCTTCCTTCGCTCGCCGCGACCGGGATCGCGGCTATCTGGCCGACGAGCGCCATCGCTACGAGAGGAAGAAGGCGATCAGGCCGAAGATGAACGTGTAGAAGGCCACGGCCTCGGTAAGCGCGAAGCCGAGCCAGCGAATCGATTCAAGCTCCGATTTCATCTCGGGCTGGCGGGCGACCGACTCGATCTCCTTACCGAAGATGAAACCGATGCCGATACCGGCACCGATCGAGCCGAGCCCGGCACCGACACCGAGGGCGATCGCTTTACCGGCGCCTTTGACCCCTTCGTCGGTGACGGCAGCGATGGGGGACAGATCCATTGAAGACAGTGCTCCTTTTCTAGTTGTCAATGCTCGGCGGAGGTGGCTCCGCCGATGTAGATGGCGCTGAGGGTCGAGAAGATGAATGCCTGCAGGGTGGCCACCAGCCCGACCTCGAAGATGAAGAAGGCGAAGGCAAGCGGGAAGGTCAGCGCGCCGAGCGCGGCGATCCCGAGCAGGACCGCGAGCCCGCCGCCCATGAAGAGCAGCAGCAGGTGGCCGGCGAGGATATTGGCGAAAAGACGGACGGAGAGACTGACGAGGCGGACGAAGTGGGAGACGACCTCGATCACGAAGATCGCGCCGCGGCCGATCGGGCTCATGTTCTCGAGGCCCGGCGGCAGCCAGCTCTTCAGGTACGGGACGAAGCCCTTCGCGCGCACCCCTTCGACGTGGTAGCTGATCCAGACGACCAGGGTGAGGGCGATCGGGATCGAGATGTTCGCCGTCGCGGCGTAGATCGCGAAGGTCGGGATTTCGAGGCCGAAGACGTTGAAGTGCTCACCGGTGTTGGTCGGCAGCGGCAAGTAGCCGATGATGTTTGCGAAGAGGATGAAGAAGAAGAGGGCGCTGATGAAGGGGAACCAGCGGATCGCGACGTCGGCCGAGGCGATGTTGCCGCGGGTGATGTTGTTTTTCGCCAGGTCGTAGGCCATCTCCACCGCGGCCTGGGTCTTGTTCGGCCGCTGCTGCATCTTGCGGGAGATCCAGACCATCGTCCCGATGGTGAGGCCGCTCGCCAGCAACAGGTAGAAGACCGCGCGATTGATCGAGAGGTCGACCGGCCCGATGTGGATCGAGATCCAGGGATGGAGCTTGAACTCGTTCTGCGGCTTGAAGTCTTCGTTCTTGCCTTCGTTGCCGAAGATGACGAGCAACAGGATCACGATCAGCAGCCAGGTGCCGCCTGCGATCAGGGCTTTGGTTTTCGTCTTCATCGCGGTTGGACGCTGTGCCCTTCTTCAGGTTCGAGGAGGTAGGCGAGGCCCGACGAACCCATCGAGATCGTGAAGAGGATCGCGAGCAGGATCGCCGAGGAGAGCCCGGCGGTGCGCTGGGCGATGCCGACGCACAACACCACCGTCGCCATCAACCAGACCCGGCCGAGGGTGGTGGCGGCGACGATCCCCATCGCGCGCTGGCGGTTGCCGGCTTTCAAGGCTTCGGTGGAGCGCCGCTGGGCGAGCCACTGGATGGCGCGCTGGGCGAGCCAGGCCACCGCTGCCGCCGCGTAGCCCAGGAGCGAAAAATCCGCCAGGACAAACACGACCGCTGCTGCGGCCAGCACCACTAGGTCGACATGCTTAGGAGGAGACATAAGTTGGCCCGCCTCTGCGGGACGAGCGCAGGCGCGACTATAACCAAAGCGGCCGACAAATGGCTTTCTGATGCGGGTTAGTGCCCCTTGCCACTACCTGCCGTCGGTTTTGGCCCGGGCGAACCTGAATCGAGTTCAAGCGCTTCGAACTCGCCCGTTTCCGGATTGATCTTGCCGCGACGCAGCTTCAGGATCTCCAAGACGTATACGAGATAGACGCTGTAGGCGAGCGCGGCGACGATCAGGATCAGCATCACCGCGGTCCAGAGCGCGTTGAAATGGCCGTGATTGTCGCTGTAGGGGACGAAGCGCAGGGCGAGGGCAAGTGCCGCCATCACGATCGTCCAGGCGTAGAGGTAGGCGACCGTGCGGCGCTGGCTGAACCCCTTGTTCGCCATCCGGTGGTGGAAGTGCCAGCTGTCGGCCTGGTAGATCGGTTGGCGGTATTTCAGCCGTTTAGCGACGACGAAGCCGGTGTCGAGGATTGGCACCGCGAGGACGATCAGCGGAAACGCCAGGGCGATCACCGCGTTCGTCTTCAGCGCTCCCTGCACCGAGGCGGTGGCGAGCAGGTAGCCGAGCAGGTTGGAGCCGGTGTCCCCCATGAAGCTGGAGGCGGGCGGGAAGCCATGGCGGAGGAAGCCGAGCGCGGCGCCCGCGGTGAGCGCCGCCAGCACGCCCGCCGAGTTACGTTCGAGCGAGAGCGCGATCGTCGCCAGCGTCACCGCGGCGATCACGCAGACGCCCGCGGCGAGCCCGTCGACTCCGTCGAGAAAATTGATCACGTTGACCACGGCGACGATCCCGAGCACGGTCAGCGGGTAGCCCCAGCCGTGCAACTCGAAGCCGCCGAGGAACGGCAGGGTGAGGTTCTCCACCCGCACCCCGGCCAGCACCGGGATCAGGGCGGCGCCGATCTGGCCGACCAGCTTCGGCAGCGCGGGCAGGTCGTAGATGTCGTCGAGGACGCCGACCGCGGCGATCGCCACCGCCCCGATCAGGATCCAGCGGCTCTGGCTGTCGCCGGGCAGCCAGATCCAGCCGGCGGCCTCGACCGCGACCAGGATCGCCAGGCCGGAGAGGCGCGGCATCGGTTTGTCGTGCAGGCTGCGCGCCTTCGGGTAGTCGATCGCCCCGACCCGGAAGGCGAGGCGCTCGGCGTAGGGGACCAACAGCCAGGCGATTGCCGCGGCGGCGATGAAGGCGAGTGCGGCGTCGGTGGTCGCGGCCAATCTGGGTAGTCCCGCGTCTGATCGAGAGGAGCGAGTGCGTCCGGCGGCCCGGACGGGGTCAGGTTACGTTACGGGTGGACGGCGACGGCGCCGAGCACCGCGTCGACCAGGAAGGCGGGGTCGCGCGGGTTGCGGACGCCGATCGGCTCGGTCCGCTTGACCAGGGGGAGCGCGGCCGGGTCCTCCAGCACCCGCAATCGGCCTTCGTGGATCAGCACCTCGTCGACCCCGCCCATGCGGCCGCTGAAGGTGGTGTAGACGGGGGTGCCGAGGGCGACCGCCTCGCGGTTCATCGTCCCCCCCGCGCTGACCACGAGGTCGGCGCAGGCGATCAGGCTCTGGGCGTCGATCGCCCGCTCCGGGATCAGCAGGTTGGGGGCGCCGAGGGCGCGCGCCGCCTCGCCCTGCTGGGTCGTGCGCGGGATGATCACCGCCTGCACCTCGCCGTCGGCGTCGGCGAGCCGGCGCACGGTGGCGGCGTAGAGGTCGTTGGGGGCGTGGTACTCGGAGGTCTCCGGCGGCGGCCGGACGACCGTGATCACTTTCGTCCGGTCGAGGCCGAGGTCGTCGATGATCCCCTCGTCGGGGACGAAGTCGGCGAGGTAGTACTCCTCCTTCAGGCCCGGGTAGCGGACCAGCTTCTTCGGCTTCGCGCCGATCTTGCGCAACCGGTCGACCGGGATCGCCTCCGGGGCCAGCACCCGGCGAGCGGCGCGGAAGGCGATCTGGCGTTGCAGGTTGGCGAACTCGTAGTCCTGCATCTGCACCGAGGCGATCCGCAGCAGCCAGCTGACCACCGCCAGATCGACCGACCCGTGCGCGAGCGCCAGTTCGGGCTGCTGCTTCCAGACCACCCTGGTCAACGCCCGCGAGCGCGACTCCAGTGCCCGCGCCTTGCCCAGGCGCGAGGCCCCGCCGTGCTCGCCGACCACGGTGTAGTGCATGCCGAGCCGGTCGAGGATGCCGACCGTCTGCCCGTACTCGCGGGCGGTGATGAACACGTCGTCGCCCATCGCCTCGAGCCGCTCGATGATCGGGCGCAGCACCAGCGGGTGCGCGGCGGCGGTGCAATCGACCCAGACCTTCATCGCGGGCGACCCTAGCGAGGTGCGGCCGTCTGCCGCTCGCACCCGGGACGGCCTGCGGGGAACGGACCCGGCGAAGATACGGAGAGATGCCGAGAACGTCACCTCGTCTCATGTGTTCTTCCGACGTCGCGAACACGTGACCACGGTTTGACCCTCCTATAGGGGGGTCAACTCACTCAGCGCG
>ERZ778021.1741-NODE-1741-length-23108-cov-5.393398_pt1 | contig 23108 bp, 21 predicted proteins | sample MGYA00375751_ERZ778021 | MGnify/ENA primary metagenome ERZ778021 (study PRJEB29350, sample SAMN05389814) | bioreactor metagenome | isolation source: Thiocyanate stock bioreactor | place: South Africa: University of Cape Town | collected 2013-08-29 ... | reverse complement strand
CGCCCAAGCTCGACCCGGTCGCCACCATGTCGCGCGGCAAGCCCCTGCCCGTCGGCCCCACGGCGAAGCTCCCCGAGGGGATGGACTTCGACGCCCTCGCGAAACTCTCGCCCGAGGAGATCCAGGAGCGCGGCGTCTTCCCCTACGGCTCCCTGCCCCACCCGCTGCACGCCAACGGCGGCCAGGTCTTCCCGCAGGTGCAGACCGCCATGTTCCCGAGGTTGGAGCGGTTCGACGTCGAGTTCGACCTCCCCAACGAGTTCCTCCCCGAGTTCCCGCCGGCCATCTTCCTGACGAACCGGCCCGAGTTGGGCGACGTCTCTCGGGGCCAGGTCGTCTCGGCGCACAACTTCCACGCGCTGTTCAAGGACATCGTCACGCCGGTCCAGCTCGACGGCCTCCGGATGCTGGTGACCCCCCTGCCCCAGGAGGAGTTCAACCCGACCGACGACCGCAAGTCGCCGCACCCGCAGCTCGGCGTCGCCTGCTTCGACTGCCACGTCAACGGCCACACCACGGGCCAGTTCCACCTGAATCCCGACACCCGCCCCGAAGAGCGCCGGATGCGCCTCGACACCGTCAGCCTCCGCGGGATGTTCAACCAGCAGATCCACGGCTCCAAGCGCAGCCTGCGGTCCGTGGAGGACTTCACCGAGTTCGAACAGCGCACCGCCTACTTCAACGGCGACCCCATCCGCGCCATGAAGAAGGGCTTCACGGAGCTGCCGCGCGAGATCATCCCGCACATGGCCCAGTTCCAGAACATGCTCGACTTCCCGCCGGCCCCCAAGCTGACCATCCTGGGCAAGCTCGACCCGCGCAAGGCGACGGAATCCGAGGTCCGCGGCGAGGCCCTGTTCCACGGCAAGGCCCAGTGCGCCGCCTGCCACCCCGCCCCGTTCTACCTCGACGACAAGATGCACGACCTGCACGTCGAGCGGTTCCTGAAGGACGAGCCGGGCGACGGCCCGATCAAGACCTTCACCCTCCGCGGCATCAAGGACAGCCCCCCCTACCTGCACGACGGTCGCTGCCTCACGCTGGAGGACACCGTCGAGTTCTTCAACCTCGTCCAGGAGTTGAAGCTCACCGCCCAAGAGAAGGCCGACCTCGTCGCCTTTATGCGGGCGCTCTGATCCGGGCCGGATGGACGATGGATGAATTCGAGGCGTCCCGCGTCGGGGAGACCGTCGCGGGACGTCTCGCGTATTGAGCTTCACAAAATCGGCGGGGCGGGGAGAATCCCCGGCGTACGGCCCGGCCGACGGCCGATAAGAGACGGATGGCGACGCCGTCGTCCCCGAGCAGGGAGGTGGGCCTTGGACCGCTGGCGAATTCTCGTCCTGGGTGGGTGCGTCGGCCTCGGCGCGATCGGCTCGCCGATCGTCGAGGCGCAATCGGTGAGCCGCGAGCGCAACGTCTCCGTCACCGGGCCCGGGGGCAGGACGATCGAGCGACACGTCTCGGCGAGCCGGGGGGGCGGGCAGATCGACCGCCAGGTCTCCGTCAGCCGGCCGGGCGGGACTTTGGAGCGTTCGGTCCACGCCACGGCGGCCCCGGCCTTCCGCCCCGGTCCGGGATTCCGACCGGGCCCCGGCTTCGGCGGCCCGCGCCCCGGCCCGTGGTTCGGCCCCCCGCCGCCGTCGGGCCCGAACCCGCTGCTGTCGTTCGGCCTCGGGGCACTCACCGGGGCGGCCGTGGCCGCGCCCCTGGCGCGCATGACCGCGCCGGAGACCGTCGTGGTGGCCTCGCCGCCGATGATGGTGGTCGACCAGCCGGTCGTGGTCGCCGCGCCGCCGACGGTGGTCGTGGAACAGCCCGCGGTCGTCGCGAGCCCCGTCGACCCGCTCGACCCCGTCGCGCTGGCGGCGCAACGGCTCCAGAGCTACCACGGCGGGGCCCGTCGCGAGGCGGCGGAATCGCTCGGCCTTCTGGGCGACCCGCGCGGGCCCCCGCCGCTGGTCGACGCCATGAAGAACGACTGGAACACGAGCGTCCGCGTCGCCGCCGCCACGTCCATCGGCCAGATCGGCGGCCCGGAGGCCGAGGCCGTCCTCGGCCGGGCCGTCGTCTACGAGAAGAAGGACGCCGTCCGCGACGTCGCCGCCCAGGCGCTGCACGTCGCCCGCGCCAAGGCCGCGGCCCTGGCCGCGTCCGCGCCGACCGAGACCGTCATCGAGTCCCGCGTCGAGCCCCCGCCGCGGACCGCCTCCCGCTCGACCACCCCGCGCCCGCCCGTCCCCGCGCCTCCCACGCCCCGTCCCGAAGCCTGGAGGCCGAAATCCCGGGAATCGGCCCCGACGGAGCTGGAGGCCATCCCCCTCGAAGCCCCGAGCCTCGACGACGAGCCGACGACCGACCGCGTCCCGCCCCCGCCCCCCGCGCCCGTGCGGGGGTGAGCGAAGGCTCATCGGGCCCGGCTCAGTCGTCGTGGTCGTTCTTCTTGTGGCGGATCTCGTCGACCTGCGGTGGGGTCTCGGCCTGGAGCTTCTTAGCGACGGCCTCGGCCTCGCGGAGGGCGCGCAGGGCGTTGCCGCCGAGGATCTTGTGGATGTCGGGCTCGGAGTAGCCGCGACGGAGGAGTTCTTCGGTGATGCGGGGATAGTCGGAGACGTCCTCCAGGCCGACGGGCCAGGAATTGATGCCGTCGAAGTCCGAGCCGATGCCGACGTGGTCGATCCCCGCCACCTTGACGATGTGGTCGATGTGGTCGACGACCGTGGCGACCGTCCCGCGGATCGCCCCCGGCTCATTCTTGTACCACTCGGCGATCGCCTTCCGCGCCTCGGCCCGGTCGGGGTGGACCTTGCGGATCTCGGCCTTGGCCTCGGCCGCCTTCTTGTTGGAGTCGGGGACGAGGAAGGCCGAGTAGAAGTTGACCATCACCACGCCGCCGTTCGACTTGAGGCCGGCCAGGATCTCGTCGGGGACGTTCCGCGGCACCGGGCAGAGGGCGAAGGCGCTGGAGTGGCTGGCGATCACCGGGGCCTTCGCCACCCGGAGGACGTCCGCCATCGTCTCGGCCGAGACGTGCGAGATGTCCACCAGCATCCCCAGCCGGTTCATCTCGGCCACGACCCGCTCGCCGAACTCGTTCAGGCCGCCGTGCTTGCGCTCGCCGGTGGCGGCGTCGGCCCAGGCCAGGGTCTTGTTGTGGGTCAGCGTCATGTACCGCGCGCCGAGCTTGTGGAAGGCGCGCAGCTCGGCGAAGCTGTCGTCGATCGCCACGCCCCCCTCGATGCCGATCAGGCTGGCGATCTTGCCGGCCTTCACCGCGGCCTCGACGTCGTCGGCCGTCAGCGCGAGCTGGAGGTCGTCCGGATACTTCTCGACGAGCCGGTTCACGAAGTCGATCTGCTCGACCACGGTCCTCGTCGGGTTCGGGTAGTCGCTGGGGATGTAGACCGACCAGAACTGGGCCTTGAGGCCCCCCTTCCGCAGCCGCGGGATGTCGGTCTGGCCGGGGGCGGATTTGGCGAAGTCGATCCTCGCCATCCCCATGTCCCCCTCGTCGCGGATCAGCCAGGGGTAGTCGTTGTGGCCGTCGAACAGCATCCCCGCCGCGTGGACCGCGCGGGCCCGCTCGGAGACCGGCGGCAAGGTCGGCCCGGCCGGTTCCTCGGCAGTCCCCCCGGCCCCCAGGCCCAGCATGATCGCCAGCGCCGCCCATCCCGCCGCATTCGCTCTCACCATCGTTTCGAAGCTCCCGCGCGTCCCCGGCATGTCGAAGTCCCCATTCTCGCCCCCGGCGCGCCGCGCGACAACCGATCGCCCCGGCGCGCACGGCGGAACTCCCGCGGCCGGGCCGCGCGACGAATCCATTCGGACTGGACGGAGGTCGGATCGACGCCGAGGGCGTCGCGGCGGAGTCGAGAGGTGGAGGGTCGCGGCGTCGCGGCCCGGGAGATGGGCTTACTTCGAGTCGTCGACGCCCAGGACGAAGATGGGCATCTCGCCGGAGTCGATCAGGAGCTTGGGGGCCTCGTCGGGGAGGCGGCGGGCCTCGTAGCTGATGATCCCGCGCCGCGCCGCGCAGGCCAGGCAGAGGCGCTCGGAGTCCTGGTGCAGGTGCAGCTCGCCGTCCATCAGGCGATGGTAGTAGTCCTGCCCCGGGGTCATCATGTGGCAGAAGACGCGGTCGCTGCCGCGCTTGATGCTCACGCGCCAGCCGGGCTCGTGGACGAACAGGCGCGCGCCGGCCGGGGCCTCGGCGCGGGGGGCCGGCGCGGGCGTCGAGGGGTGCTTGCCGTTGATGTTCATGCTGCCCTCACCGTCTTGGCGACAGGTCCCGGGCGCGGCCCTCGGTCGCGGAAGAATCGCGACCCTGAGAGGAGGGGCCGGCCGGAGAGACCGGGGGATGGAGACCGCAAACGTCGTCCGTGCAGGCCGCGTCGCGCGGCCGCGAGGACGCCACTCGATCGTACACGATCCGCCCCACGTTCGCGACCCCCGGCAGTGCGCCGACGATCGCCAGCGGGCGGAACAGCGGCAACCATGAACCGACCCGCACGACGGCGTCGTACCCCGCCTTCACCTTCCCCGACCGCTCGACGACGTGCATCGCCCTCATGCACGCCTCGGGCGTGAGGCTCGGGTGGACGGCCTTCACGTCGACCGCCGTCAGGTCGATCGGCTCGACGACGTGATCGGGGTCGGCGGCCGTGAGCAGGGCCATCGACGCGCGACACCTCGGGCACGCGCCGTCGAACAGCACCCGGACCGCCGGCTGCTCGTCCTCGCGGCCGGTCGCCAGGCCGCGGAGCCATCGCCCCGAGACGAACGCCAGGTTCGCCGCGATCATCGCCAGGCCGAACTCGGCCAGCCCCGGGCTCACCAGCGCGATCCCCAGGTGCAGCAGCACCGCCCCGGCGATCATCAGCGGTCGCGTCGCCCCGAACCAGACGAGGATCGGATAGGCGATCTCCAGCGCCAGGCTGCCGTGGGTCAGGACGTTCAGGACCATCGGCCAGGCGGCGAGCCGCGTGAAGTCGAGCCAGGCGAACTCGCCGGCGGTCATCGTCCCCCACAGCGCCATGCCCGTCCACCACGACGGCCCCTGGAGCTTCGCCAGGCCGGCCATGCCGTAGATGAACGCCAGGTGGAGCTGGATCAGCCGCAGGCCCAGGTTCGCCGAGACCGTCGCCCCGGGCCTCCCCGGCGCGTCCGGCGAGACCACCCGCGCCCCCTTCGGCCGGACGATCGCCGCGTTGAGGCGGGCCTCGCGATACCGCTTCAGGAACCGATCCAGCGACACCGCCTGGCCGCTCGCGCCGCTCGCCGCGAGGTACAAGGCCAGCGTCGAGAGGATCTGGTCGAACCCGAACAGCGCGATCGGGATCCGCCGCACGGTCGAGACGATGACGACCCACGCCAGCACCGACGTCGTCCGGCTGAACAGCCCCAGCGTCATCAGCGCGAACACGCCCAGCGACGCCAGCCACGCCGCCCTGAGCATGGGATCGGGAACGAAGAACCAGAGCGACCAGCCGAACGGCGGCATCGCCTCGTAGGCGTTCGTCGCGTCCGACCACCCCTGCGAGCCCAGGTAGGCGTGCAGGTCCAGGCCGATGACGAACAGGCTCCAGAAGCCCAGCAGTCCCACGGCGACGCGGATCAGGCCCAGCGGCGTCGGGTCGGCGGGGAGGAAGAAGAACCGCGACCAGCCCCGGGCGAACCCGGAGGCCAGCCCGCGCAGGTAGTCGACCGCGTCGATCAGGAACCGTCGCACGGGAAGTCTCCGATCCATCGGGGCGTGGTGAACATGGACGGCGCGAACAGGTCGAACGGGCCCCCGGACTCCTGCAACTCGTCCAGCACCCGGTCCGGCGCCGGGATCAGATGCTGCTGGAGCTTCAGCGTCACCGACGCCGTCCCCGGGTGCGTCCGTCCCAGGTGCCGCGCGTACGATCGGGCGAGCCACGACTCCCGCGGCTCGTCGTCATGGTCGTGGTCGTGATCGTCGCGCGGCGGGCGGCTCGCGGCGAACAGCGCGTTCGCCAGCGCGAGCTGCCGCTGCCGACGCATCGGCGGCCCGGCGACGTGGCGCTCGGGGAGGCGGATCGTCTCGTCCCCGCCGTCCTCGCGATGGAGCGTCGCCACCACGAGCGGCGTCGGCGGCGGCTCGGCGTAGTAGCGATAGGCGTAGCCCTGGTCGAACAGGCCGTGATGCCAGGTGAAGAGGTCCGCGAACCACCGCTGGAGCCGCGACGACGGCGGCACCCCCAGCGCGCCCCCCGCCACCGCCGCGATGTGGACCGCCAGCGCGGCCGTCGCCAGCCCTCGCGCCCACGGCGGCCACGGCGAGCCCTCCGTCGACGGCACCCCCTCGACGAGCGGGTCGCCCCCGGGGCCCGACCCTTCCGCCTTCCGGGTCTCCGGCTTCCTCCCCATGCGATCCCCCCTTCTCCATCCAGGATGGTCACCGCCCATCCGCTCGAAGCTCAATCATAGCCGATCGCCGGCCGCGGCCCGACCCGGATCGACGATCGGCCGGATCAACCGCGCCAGGCGGCAGGACTATTTTTCCCAAACCACCTCGGCTTCCTAATCATCCAAGATTTCGTTGCCGGCCCATGGAATGCGTATTAGAATTTGGTCTGCCTGGACAGAGATTAGCGATCAAGGGGACCCCACAGGCCGCGGGACGTGAGAGGCTTCACCGCCCCCGTCCCGCCCATCGATCCACAACGGGAGACATGACATGCATGGGACGGTCGTGATGCTGATGGCCCTGAGCGGCCTCGGCTGTCACCACAAGCACGCGGACGTCGCTTACGTCCCGTCGTGCTACACCAGCTCCTACGACAGCTGCTATTCGTCGTACGAGCCTTCGTGCTACAGCGGCTGCTATTCCTCGGCCGACTACATCGGCGGCTGCTACAGCGAGAGCTGCTACAGCGACCCCTGGCCGAGCTGCTACAGCGAGCGGAGGGGCTGCTTCCTGAAGAGGCTGTTCCACGGCGGCCTGTTCAAGAAGCACCACAGGTCGTACGCCCCGATCGAGACGAGCTGCTACTCGTCCTGCTACAGCGGCTGCTACTCGTCGGTCTACGAGCCGCCGGTCTTCGGCTCGTCGATGCCGATCTACGAGACGCCGTACGCCTCGCTCCAGGCCCCGTCGAAGTCGGTCTATGCGGCTCCCGTCGCGGCCCCCGCCGCCACCGAGGCCGCCAAGCCCGCCGCCGCGGCCCCGGCCGCCCCGGCCCCGGCGACCCCGCCGGCCGACCCGGCCCCGGCCTCGGCCGTCGAGGACGCCGTGAAGTCGGTCGTCCCCGACGCCGTCCCGGCCCCGCCGCCGGCCAGCGTCCAGCCCTGATCGCGGCGGCCCTTCGCGGGGCCGCTCCGTCCGAATGCGTCCGCCCTCGGCCTCGTCCAGGCCAGGCGGACGCGTTCGTTTCGAACCCCGATCCTTGATGCTCCTTCAGCATCGGAACCCCGATCCGCTCGCCGGCACTTACTGGGTGTCCCCTCGCCGCGAGGGGCCGCCGGCTCGAACGCGAACGGGAAACGATGCCGCCTCGAAGCGCCCGCACCATCCTGCATGTCCTGACCCTGTTCCTCGGCATCCTGTCGCTGGGGGATCGCGGCCTGCATCGGCTGACGGGGACCGAGCACGGGCCTTCGCACGCGGGGACGGACGAGGGCACCGCCGTCTCGGCCGCCGAGGCCGACGGGGCATGCCCGCTCTGTCGTCTCGCTTCCGAGCCGAGCTTCCCGGCCGGCGCCTTCCGACCTCACCCCTTCGACCGGCCGATCGCGCCGGCCGAGGCCGCTCTCCCGGCGGGCGAGCGGCCCATCGCCTCTCGCGACGCGGCGGCGTCTCGCGCGCCGCCCGCCTCGGCCTGACCTTCGCGGACGACGCCTCGGCGCCGCCCTCGGCATCCCGCCGCGCCTCGCCCGTCGCGACGACGGGCCCGACCTCCGTGCGCCCCGCGTCTCGCGACGCGAACGGGCGACGCCCAGCCCGCGCGCCGACGTCCCCGACGCTCGTCGGGGCCGCGCGGGATGGTTCCCCACCGCCGACGACCTGGAGATACTCCCATGCGCCTCCCGACCTCGCTGACGACCGCCCTGCTCCTCCTGACCGCGACCGCCGCGACCCGCGCCGACATCGCGCCGTTCCTCATCGGCGTCGACGGCCGGACGACGATCCCCTCGGGGACCTACGCCGGGCTCCCCGACCCCAACGGCGGCCGGCTGACCTTCCTCTACAATCACGGCGACCACTACCACGCCAAGGCCGCCTACACCTACACCGGGCCGAACCTCGGCGCGGGGACCGAGGTGACCGTCAGCCCCTCGAACTACGTCCCCGAGGGCTCCGCCGCGCCGTTCGCCCTGACGCCGGGCTCCGGCGTCTTCTCCGGCCTTTACATCTCCGATCCGACGGGCGCGAACACCGCGATCGGGTCCGTGGAGTCGCTGCGCGGCTTCGCCCCGGATGCGGACGAGACGACGCTGCTGAATTCGAGCGGGGGCCGCTGGAACGGCTCGATCGCCGACGCCGAGCTGGTCATCGAGCTGGTGGGCGCGACCGCCGGCCTGTCGATCCTCGACGCCTCCGGCCTGCCGATCTTCTCCGGCGGGACGACGCTCGCCCTCGGGCTGGCGAATGCGGCGCTGAGCTTCTCGCCCATCTTCACCGCCGTCGCACCGGGGGACTACGCCGCGCAGTTCCGAGTGTATGACGCCAGGACGAACGGGTTCGGCTCGTCGGGCGTCTTCGAGTACCGCTTCAACGCGACCGCCGCCGTCCCCGAGCCCGGGAGCCTGGCCATGGCGTCGATCGCCGGGCTGGCCGCCACGGGCTTCGCCCTGCGGAGGCGCCGCCGGGGCGTCCGCTCGATCTGACGGATGCAGCACGGAAGCGGCCCGCGCCCCGATCGGGCGCGGGCCGCGTCGCTTCACGCCGAGGTCACGCGCTCGGCCGGCAGGGTGTAGCGCTCGTCGATCGCCTCCTTGATCTTCGCGCGACTCTCCTCGGCGGAGAGGCCGGCGGCGGCGGCGACCTGCTCGGCGGCGGCGGCCAGGTCGTCGTCCTTGATCCCCTCGCGGAACCACGTCGCATAATCGCCCTGCTGGAGGTGGTGCTCCCACGTCGCGTCGTCGACCCCCTCCGCGAGCTGGAGGAATGCGACGAGGTTCTGGGCGCGGAGGTTGAGCTTCTCCTCCGGGCCCTTGAAATAGAAGCTGCGGTCCGGCCCCAGGTTCCCCTCGGCGTACTTGCGGCTGTGCCGCCGCCGCTGGATCTTGGGCGGGGCCGTCTTCACGCGGAACGGCGGCCGGCCGTCCTTGACGAACCAGGCCAGGGTCTCGCCGCGCTCCAGCTCCGTCGGTTCCAGGCCCTCGGGCTCGGGGAGGCCGGCCGTCTCGCAGAACAGGCGGATCGTCTTCTCCGGCTCGCGGCCGATGGCCAGCAGCACGTCGACCGACTCCAGCAGCGCGGGGGCGATGGCGTCGGGGTGGACGGTGATGTAGAGCATCCCGCGCATCTCCTTGGGGATGACCAGCGGGGCCGGCTGCCAGGCGGCGGGCATCAGGTGGTGGACCTCGTCCACGACGACCCAGTGCGGCCGGCCGGTGTGGGCGCGGAGGTCCTGGAGCCGCGGGATGAGCTGGTCGGAGAAGCTCGGCCGGTCCTTCAGGTCGATCCCCAGCATGTTCACCGAGACGTTCGGCGTCTCGGGCCGCGACAGCAGCTCCTCGACCTCGTCCACCGTCGGGGCGTTCTTGGGGTCGCCGAGCTTCATGGTCAGCTCCAATTCGTCGTAATCCCCCTCCGGGTCGACGATGACGAACTGGTAGCGCGACTCGGCCAACCGCTCCAAAAGGCCGGTGGTGAGCGTGGACTTCCCCCCGCCCGACGTGCCGGCGACCAGGATGTTCAGCCCGTAGGGGTTGACCCGGACCTCCTCGCCGTCGTCGTCCTCGCCCAGCAGGACGTGGTGCCGCGTGAGCTTCGGCTCCAACTCGGCGAGGTCGTCTTCGAGCAGCTTCCGCACGAGCTGCGTCACGCCGCGGCCGTGGTCGGCGGGCGTGGTCCAGTCGGCGCGCTCCTTCAGGGTTTCGAGGGCGTTGGAGACGGCCACGGCGGCCTCGCTGGAGCCGAGGAACGCGTGGTCGTTCTCGGCGTCGCCGATCCCCACGACGTTGTGCGCCGAGAGGCCCATGTCGCGGAGGCACGCCTCCAGCCCGGTCGCCTTGTTGACGCCCGAGGGGAGGACCATCACGGCCCCCTTGTTGAAGATGACCTGGAGTTCCAGCCCCATGTCCCGGACGACCTCCAGGACCGTCGACTCGTGCGGCTCCCACGTCGCCACGATCACCCGCCCCACCGAGATCGGCCCGACCCCGCGGGCGACCAGCCGCTCGGCGAACTCGGGCGGCGGGGCCTCGGCCAGCTTCACCTCCTCCTTCGTCTCCGGCCGATAGAGGAGCGCCCCGTTCTCCGCGACGATCCGATCGAACAGCGCCGGCTCCTCGACGAGTCCCAGCAGCTCGTCCAGCTCGCGGCCCGTGACCATCACGAGCTTGCGGCCCGACTCCTTCAACAGCCTCAGCGCCTCGATGGTCGGCGGATCGATGCGGCCGTCGGTGGCCAGGGTCCCGTCGTAGTCGGCGGCGAGGACGTGGTAGCGCATGGCGTCTTCTCTCGGGCGATGAACGGCGATGTCCACCTGCGCCTGAAGCAACTCACGCGCCGAACGATCCCGCGACGCGGCCGGGGGCCGCCGCCGGCCCCGTGGTTGCGCGAGTCGTCGCGACGGGCTTCCGAGCCCGGCGGCCGGTTGACGGGGCGAGAGCGACGGTATAAGGTCGTCCCGACGCGCCGGCGTAAGGCGGGCGCCAACCTTGCCATTCCTTCATGTTCGAGGCGAAGATGTATCGTCGTTCTCTCCTATCAAGCCTCTGCGCCATGCTAGTCGGCGGCGCCTTCCTGTCGGTCGGTTGCAGCGAGCAAGGGGCCGCCAACATCCCCGAGGAGAAGGTCATCACCAAGGAGCGGTCCGACGACATGATGAAGCAGTTGGAGGAAGGTCGGAAGTCGATGGGCAAGGCCCCGAAGTGAGGCCCAGTCCCCCTGGAAACGCGACGAGGCCGCCGTCGGGATCATCCGACGGCGGCCTCGCTCGTTTTCACGCCCATCGCGCCGGGCCGGCGGCCCGGGGAGGGTCAATAGCTGTCGGCGCCGACGACCTCGCCGCCGGCCCTGGTGCCGAGGGCGTACCAGGTCTGGACGTTGATCGAGTCCTTGATGAACCGGACCGAGCCGTCGGCCAAGCAGACGTTCACGCCGCCGGAGTGGTAGCTGCGGGGCGTGTGGAACCCGTAGCCGATGCCGTGCGAGCCCCAGTTGGAGCAGTCCGGCGTCTTGTTGTTCGGCGTGATCATGAAGTTGAACGTCGTCTGGTTGTAGTTGCTGTTGCCCCAGTGGGCCCCCGAATGGTCCCAGGTGCTCTGAGGGTTCGCCTTCGCGAACGCGGCGCAGGCTGGCATCATCTGGGTCCGAATGAACTCGGAGTCGGCGGCGTTGGAAGCGACGTAGGTCGGGGGGCCGGGCATGCCGGCACCGACGTAGATGTCGCTGGGGCTCTTCTTGGCGGCGCTGTTGTCGCCGCGGGAACGCTCGGCGAAGGCGACGGTGTTCGAGGTGCCGTCGGTGATCGCGGCGATCGTCCCGGCCCCGTAGGCGCTGGGCAACGTCCAGTTGTCCTGGTCGGGGCGGCCGAAGACGCCTGCGCCCTCGATCCGCGAGTGCCAGTCGTAGTTGGTGCCGTTGGACAGCATGTAGTTGTTGCGACCGATGCCGCCGCCGTCGCTCGGGCAGAGGAACGACGAGATGACGGTGCGGGCCGCCGTCCCCTGGATCACGTCCAGGTCGTAAGAGTAAAGGAACTGGTGGCCCCAGGCGTAGTTGAACGCGTTGGCGACGGTCTGCTGCTCCAGGTAGGGGAGCAGCAGCGAGTGGCCGCTGCGGCCGTGGGCCACGTCGATCGTGGTCCAGCTAGAGCCGGGCCGTCCGCAGGCCTGGTTCCAGGGGAACCCGCCCTGGGCGGACTCGTAGTTGTGCATGGCCAGGCCGAGCTGCTTCAGGTTGTTGACGCACTGGGAGCGTCGGGCGGCCTCGCGCGCCGCCTGGACGGCCGGGAGGAGGAGGGCGATCAGGACCGCGATGATGGCGATGACGACCAGCAATTCGATGAGCGTGAATCCCGAAGGCCTGCGACGATCAGAGACGAGCATGCACTGCTTCTCCAGAAGAGGGACCGAACGATCAAGCCGTTCGTGCACGATGGAGCCAGGTCGGGCCTCGACTTACGATCAGGAAAAGACCCGGGCAACCGGCAATTGACAATACTCGACCGCCGATCGCAAGGACCATTCGGATTTCTTTCTAAAATGTAGAATTTTTCATGATCCAGGAATGTGGATGTTCGCTATGCCGCCGGCTCGTCCCCATCTATGGTTCCGATCGGCCGAAGCCCGGCCACTTCCTGCAATTGGGCCCGGAAACGAAGACGCCCGGCCGCTCCCCGAATGAGTGGGGAACGGCCGGGCGGATGGACGCACCTGGCGATCGGCGGCCCGGGGTCAGTGCCGGGCCTTCTTGCCGGGCGGCGGGGGCGGCTGCATCTGCTGGATCTTCTTGGCGGCTTCCAGCCCGGCGTCCGGCCTGTTCTCGTCGATCGGGGCCGCGCCGCCGCTGCCGGCGTCCTCGCCGCACCCGGAGAAGGAGGCGAGGACGGCCACGGCGAGGCCGACGGACGCCATACGTATGAAAGACATGGAACGAACCTCTTTTCGACCAGCGGGATGGAGAGACGCGGCCGGGATCTGCGATCGCCCGGCCGCCGCGACGACGATCAGAGCGAGTCGGAGCTGACGACCTCGCCGCCGGCGCGGGTGCCGATCGCCCACCACGTCGGGATCGAGATCGTGTCCTTGATGAACCGGACCGAGCCGTCGGCCATGCAGGCGTTGACGCCGCCGGAGTGGTTGCTGGTGGCCGTGATGGCGTCGATGGCCTGGCCGGGGGGGTAACCTTCGGCCATGCACGACATGCCGTTAGGCGTGTTGAAGTGCGTGTAGCAGTTGAACCGCAGCGTGTTGGCGTGCGAGCCCGCCCAGACCGCGCCGCCGATCCAGGAGTTGTTCGTCGTGTTGGCGGTGGTGGCGGTCGCCGGCAGGCTGCGACAGGCCTGGACGAACGCCTGGGCCTGGACGACGCCCCCCGTGTCCGCCGTCACTCCGGCCCCCGTGGGCTGGAAGGTGACGCGCTTCGCGTTCGGCGAGCCGAGGGTGACCACGACGTCGCCCGGGCCGACGCCGACCAGCCGCTCGCTGAACGCCACGGTGTTCGACGTGCCGTCGGTCACGCTCTGGATGCCGACCGTCCCGCAGTTGTTGGGGTAGTTCGTCCCCACCCGCGTCTTGCCGGGCTCTTCCCGCATCGGGATGATGATGCCACTCCAGGTTGCCATCGACGCGGGGCCGCCGACGTTGGCGCTGTAGTTCATCCACGACGACGCCAGCCACGGCCCGGTCGCCAGGCTCTCCGACGGGCAGATGAACGTCGCCACCCGCGCCCGGCAGACCGTCTGGTAGTTCACCGGGTCGTTCGAGCCGAACGAGTAGTTCATCGCGTTGGCCATCTGCTGCTGCTCCATCATCGGCAGCAGCGACGCGGCCCAGCCCAGCGGCCAGTCGCCCATGACGGGCTTCGCGGGGCCGGATTCCCACATGTTGCCCGCCAGCGGCGGGAAGCAGTTCTGCTGGGAGACGTAGTTGTGGAGCCCGAGCCCGATCTGCTTGAGGTTGTTGGTGCACTGGGCGCGGCGGGCGGCCTCGCGGGCCGCCTGCACGGCGGGGAGGAGCAGAGCGATCAGGACCGCGATGATGGCGATGACGACCAGCAGCTCGATGAGCGTGAAGCCCCCGGGCCGCCTCTGGGGCGCGATGTGCATATGCACGAACCCTCATACAAAAGGACTGTCGAACCGACCGATTCGCACGACGCAAGGAGATAGGAAGGATGGGACTTGCGATCAAGATCCGACCCTTGGCCACTTAGATTATAGGCGACTTCCGCGGCCCCGCGGCAAGGGGACCTTCGCCCACCGCCCGAATTTCCTCGCGGCCTGCGGCCGCCCCCGCCCGCCGCGAATCGACGGAATCCGGCCGAAAGCGACGGGAGCCGTCCCCGACCCGGCGACCGGCCCCGTCAAACCTTGGCATTAAAACACATACACCACCATCGCCCGCCTGGCCCGTTCCCGCCGCACCCCGGGGGCTCGCCTCGCAGATTGACGGCCGGATATGATTGCCGGGCGGGGCGATTAGGCCGGCACGCCCCCATCACCTCACTCGAACACCGCGGAGCGCACGGGCATGGGGAGACGGCCCTTGAATCGTCGGGACCTGAGGGCGGCGGCGGAGGCCGCCGAGGCGCGGGGGATCCCGCAGGGGCCGGACCCGTCGCGCCCGCGGCCCCGGCCCGAGTCGTCCGGGAGGCCCAAGCCGAGCGCGACGGCGCGGATGAAGGTCGTGTGGGCGGTGTGCGACGTCGGCGGCCGGACCGTCGCCACGTTCGACTACGTCGACAAGGCCGCCGCCGAGGCCAGGGCCGCCGACCTGAAGGCCAAGGGGAAGGGGATGCACTTCGTCCGGCCCGTCAAGGAGCCCATCGGCTACGACGGCGCCTCCTCCCCCGATTGACCCCGCCGCGCGAACTCGCCGGGGCCCCGGCGCCTCTGGCTCGCGGGCGCCGCGAGGGCGCGAAAATGTCGGGTCGCGTCGGGTTGTGGCCCGGGGGCGCGATCCATTAAGATTGTCAGCTTCCGGGCGAGCGGATTCGACAGCACGCCGAGACGCAAGACGAGGAACGCCAGTGGCCGCCATCGACGATCGCAAGGTTCCCACCGCAACGAGGCCGACGACCGGGGCCGACGTCCTGGTCGAGTCGCTGGCGAGGCACGGCGTCGAGGTGGTGTTCGCCTACCCGGGCGGCGCCAGCATGCCCATGCACCAGGCGCTGACCCGCTTCCGCGACCGGATCCGCACCATCCTCCCCCGCCACGAGCAGGGGGGCGTCTTCGCCGCCGAGGGCTACGCCCGCGCCAGCGGCAAGCCGGGCGTCGTCATGGCCACCTCCGGCCCCGGGGCGCTGAACCTCGTCACCGGCCTGGCCGACGCCAAGATGGACTCGATCCCCGTGATCGCCATCACCGGCCAGGTGCCGACCCACGTCATCGGGACCGACGCCTTCCAGGAGACGCCGACCGTCGAGGTCTGCCGCGCCATCTGCAAGCACACGTACCTGGTCACCGACGCCCGCGACATCGCCCGCGTGGTCAAGGAGGCGTTCTACCTCGCCACCACCGGCCGCCCCGGGCCCGTCCTGATCGACATGCCCAAGGACGTCCAGAACACAATCGTCCAGGATCCCGACTACGACGTCGAGATGCAGCTCCCCGGCTATCGCCTCCCCCCCCCGCCGACCCCCGCCAAGATCCGCGAGGTCGTCGAGGCGCTGAAGGCGGCCGAGCGCCCCATCATCTACTGCGGCGGCGGCGTCCTGGCCTCCGACGCCGGCGACGAGCTGCGCGAGTTCGCCGCCAAGGCCGGCATCCCGGTCGCGATGACCGTCCACGGCCTGGGCTCGATCCCCAGCGACCACTACCTGTCGCTGGGCATGCTCGGCATGCACGGCACGGTCTACGCCAACACGGCCGTCAACCAGGCCGACCTGCTGCTCGCCCTGGGCGTCCGGTTCGACGACCGCGTCACCGGCAAGCTCACCGAGTTCGCCAAGCACGGCAAGATCGTCCACGTCGACATCGACGCCTCGGAGATCAACAAGAACAAGTACGCCCACATCCCGATCCACTCGGACGTCAAGTCGTTCCTCCGCGAGCTGATCCCCGTCGCCCCGGCCGCCGACTACCGCGCCTGGCACAAGCAGGTCGACGAGTGGCGCGCGGCCGACCCGATGACGTACGACCAGCGCGACGACGCCATCATGCCGCAGTACGTCCTCGACGAGTTCTCGCGGATCACCGACGGCGAGTTCATCATGTCGACGGGCGTCGGCCAGCATCAGATGTGGGCCGCGCAGTGGACGAAGTTCAAGAAGCTGCGGACGTGGATCACGTCCGGCGGCCTGGGCTCCATGGGCTACGGCCTCCCCGCCGCGATGGGCGCCCAGGCGGCCTTCCCGGACGCCCTGGTCGTCGACATCGACGGCGACGGTAGCTTCGTGATGAACGTCCAGGAGCTGGCCACGGTCTTCTGCGAGAACCTGCCCATCAAGATGATCGTGCTGAACAACCAGCACCTGGGCATGGTCGTCCAGTGGGAGGACCGCTTCCACGCCGGCAACCGCGCCCACACCTACCTCGGCCCCGTCGACCACCCCGAGGCCGTCGGCCAGGGCTCCGGCGAGCTGCCCGACGTCACCTATCCGGACTTCGTCTCGCTCGCCAAGGGCTTCGGCATCAAGGCCCGCCAGATCCGCAAGAAGTCCGAGGTCGTCGAGGCCCTCAAGGAGATGATCGCCCACAAGGGCCCCTACGTCCTCGACGTCATGGTCCCCTACCAGGAGCACGTCCTGCCGATGATCCCCGCCGGCGGCACCTACCGGGACATCATCAAGAGCTGAACCCAGGACCTCGAAGGGCCGCGCGGCCTCCCCGGCCGCGCGGCCCTCGCATGGGTGTCCGACCATGCCTACGACCCAGTCCCGTAGGCTGGGTCTCGACCCAGCCCGGATGACGCGCCGCCTTCTCCGGGCTGGGTCTCGACCCAGCCTACGCGATCAGCCCGACCCCGCGCGCCGGAGCATTTCCAACTCCTTCGAACGCCGGAGGCCGCGGGTCGTGGCGTCCGCGTCCCAGTCCATGTCCTCGGCTTCGAGGAACTGGATCGCCGCGGCCAGGACGTCGGGCGGGATCGGGACGCCCAGTTCGGCGTGCCGGACGACGATCCCCGCGTAGCCCAGGCGGTCCAGGTCGTCCCACTGCTCGCGCTTCGAGCCGGCCTCGTCCAGGAACAGGTCGAGGGCCGCGGCGAGCGTCTCGGCGCTCGCCAGCCTCGTCTGGACCTGTTCGAGGGTCAGCGGGTTCTTGTCGTCCATGAGGTCGTCGTACACGTCGCCGTGGACGCGTTCGAAACCGCGGTCGAGCGCCTCGTGGGCGTCGTCGTTGTCATAGCTCTTGATGCCCCAGCAGCCCATCGCGATGTCCGTCTTGTTGGTGTCAGGAGAGCCGATCCGCGGGGTAGGCCCGCGCCGACCTGAGGAGGGATTCCAGCCGCCTCGGGGCGGCGACGAACGTGGGGACGGGGACCGGCGTCCTCGCGACGAAGTCCGCGGGGTCGATCCTCCCGTCCCGCACCGTGCCGACGGCGCATCCGGCCTCCGTCGAGATCACCACCCCGGCCGCGACGTCGTGGGCCTGCTCGCCCAGGAAGACGGTCGCCTGGAGCCGTCCGGCGGCCACGAAGACCTGCTCGCAGCAGGCGCTCCCCAGGTCGCGGAGCCGCCCCGGCATGCTGCGGGGGTCGACCGTGCGCATGGCGTTGGTCCCCAGGCAGACGTTGTCCTGCTCGTGGAAGGCGTCGGCGTCGCGGACCTCCAGGCGACGGCCGTCGAGCCACGCCCCCTTCCCCTTCACGGCCCAGTACGTCTCGCCCAGCGGGGGGATCACGATCGCGCCCAGGGTGGGGACGCCGTCGACGATCAGGCCGACGCTGACCGCCCAGAGCGGCAGGCCGTGGACGAGGTTGCCGGTGCCGTCGATGGGGTCGATCGACCACCGCCGGGGTCCGTCGCCCCCCTCGGCGGCGTACTCCTCGCCGGTGATCCGATCGTCGGGGAAGGCCGCGGCGAGCCGGCCCCGGATCAGCCGTTCGAGATCCTTGTCCAGGTCCGTGACGTAGCTCTTATTGGCCTTCTCGACCGGCGTCACGCTCCGCGACCGGGACAGGGCCAGCCCGGCCGCCTCGGCCAGGACGTCCAGCACCAACTCCAGCTCCGCCGCGTAATCCCGCTCGTCCGTCATCGCAACTCCCGATGGCTCGCCTCAGAAGATGGGCGTGCCGACGACACGCATCCTCCCTCGTAGGCTGGGTCGCGACCCAGCCCGGAGTCCGCGTCGCATATCTTGGGCTGGGTCGCGACCCAGCCTACGAGGCCCCGAAGACCGAGGCCCCGGTCGCGCCGGGTCGGTCCATCTTCGGCTCCGGCCCCCTCGGCGGCAAGTCACAAATCCCAGACGCGCTCGCCGTCCAGGAAGCACGAGACGACGCCGTCCTCGCTGACCTTGAGCACGGGGCCGAATCGGCTGGCGACGATCGCGGCGGTGGTCCTCGCCCCCTCGGCGACGTCGCGGTGGGCGCGGGGATCCGAGAGGTCGTGCCGCAGGATCGCGCCGAAGGCCAGCAGCCGGCCCTCCGCGTCGACCGCCAGCGCCCCGTCGAGCGACGCCAGCGCCTCCACCACGGAAGGCGCCATCTCCAGCACCGACCGGCCCTCGGCCAGGTAGTGGATCGACCGCTTGGAGAGGGCCTCGCCCCGCGCGCCCGAGGCGACGTGGGCGTCGAGCGCGTCCTCCGGGGCGATCACGCGGCCGATCACCAGCGCGGGGTCGGGGAAGACGACCAGCAGGCCCCCCTGCCGCTCCTCGGCCAGCTCCAGCGCCGTCTGGAACAGCGAGCGGGCCAGCCGGGGATCCTCCACGGCGTCGCGCCAGAGCGCGAACTTGGACGCCGGGTCGAGCACCCGCCATCGGCCGTGGGCGAAGGCGAACGTCTGGGCCCCGCCGGAGAAGACCTTGATCTCCTGGTGCGGGCTCAGGACCAGGCAGACGCGGCCCCCGTCGCGCGTGGCCAGCGCGTGCGAGCGATAGATCCGAGGCGACGGCACGTCCGGCTCGCCCGCCCCGGGGGCCTCCCGCTCAACCCAGTCGCGGACGTCGACCACGCCGGCGAGCCGGCCGTCGCGATCGACCAGCATGACCGTGCGGCGACCGTCGCAGAGTCGGTGCAGGCTCTTGAGGCTGGTCAGCTCCACGCCGAACCCGAGCGCCCCGTCCGGCGACGGGCCCGCGGCCGGGTCGGGCCCCAGGATCAGGACGCCCGTGGTGACGCGGCGGTTCTCATACGTCGCCAGGGCCATCGTGCGCAGCGTGAGCACGGCCTCGGCCACGCGGCTCGGCCCCGCGGAGCCGGGCGCGTACGCCGAGGGCTCCAGCCGGGCCGCGACGTAATGGTCCTCGGGCATCCCCCGCAGCAGGTGGAGGATCGACATCCCCGAGCGCCGGAACAGGATCTGGTAGTTCAGGTCCAGCACGGCGCCCATCGCTCGGATCAGCCGGACGTCCTCGTCCCCCAGCCCCATCGGCCCCTCGGGGACGATCCGGTGCCACGACCCGAACAGGGAGACGGCCACACCGCGAGTCTTGCCGTCCGAAAGCTCCTCCACCAGCCGGAAGTCCAGCCCGCCCCCGGGCCGAGGCCGTCGCGAGGCCCCTCCCGGCGCGTCGTCGTCGAGCGGCTCGACGCGGCAGTTGGGGAAGAACGATTCGAGGTCGCGGAAGAAGACCCCGACGAAGACCTGCACGAACGCGCGCGGGTCCCGCAGCGCGCCGAACCGGCGGCCCTCCGGCGCGCCGGAGGGCGAGTGGATCGAGATCGACATCGCCGGCCCCTCCATGAGCCCAGCCCGCGCCCGCCCTCACCTCGGCCGAGTCGGACGGGGGATCGTATCCCGCCCGCCCCGATCCGGGAAGGCCGATCGTCCCCCGCTGGCGTCGCTCTGTTTCCTGGATTCCGCCCCGTCCCTCGGGGAGACAGGTGGTCCGGGCGGTCCGCCCGGACGTCGGCCGATTTCGGCATGGGGACGTCCGGGCGGACCGCCCGGACCACCGTGAAAGCGCCGCCACCACCGGTTTCGAGAGTGACGCCCGGCCGCCGCGACGACGCGATCAGCCGCCCCGTCTCGCCGCGTCGAGCGAATACGTCGGGTCGGCCTCGTCCCACGTCACGTCGCCCGACGGCCCGTAGATCGCCGGGACCGGCTCATGGCCCGCCAGGCGCAACCAGCCCTGGACCTGGGTCCGGTGGTGGCAGGTGTGGAGCCCCCGCCGCCAGAAGATCCAGATCCGCTCGCGTTGCAGGCCGCCGAAGAACGGCCGGCCCTCCAGCCACCAGGCCGACGTCCCCCGGGCCAGTTGCGGCAGGCGCAGCCGCACCTGCCCGACGTACTTCTCGATGTACGCCCCGGCGGGCGGCGTCTCCCCGGCCGGCAGAAGCCCGTCGACCGGCGGCTCCTCGGTCCCCACGAACTGGGCGAAGAAGCGGCGCTCCGAGAGGAGTTGGTGGGCCAGGATCGCGCGGATCGTGTTGGTCTTCTCGTGCGGCCGGAATTCGAGCAGGTCGTCCGGCACCGCCCGCCACATGGCGGCCGTCTTGTTCGCCTCGCTGACGTAGGTCGTCAGGACGTGCTGGTACGCGGGCTCGACCGCCCTCGGGATCTCGGAGTCGGGGATCGCGGTGAAGTCATAATGCATGGCCGTCGTCCGCTTTCGGCATGGGCCTCCATTCCAGGGACCGTTCGATCGATCGTTCGTCCTCGGCGTCGCCTTCATCGAAGCCCGGCAACCTGGGATGGCCATCGTGGGGAATGGGCAGCCTATCGGGCAGGCCGGGGCCGTGCAGCAGGGCCTCGAACAGGCGGAAACCATCCTGCCGGTCGAGGAACCGGGACAGGTACTCGTCCGGATCGCCGAGCTGGACGCCGCAGCAATCGCAGAAGAAGGGGCTCAGGTCCTGGGATTCGGCCGACCGGTCCGGGAAGTAAGGCCGCAAGACGGCCGCGCCGGATCGCATGTAGAGGACCGCCGCATGCTCGGCGTTGAATTGGAAGGAGACATGCTCGTCGCCGGCCTCGGCGGAGAGATCTCCGCGAGCGAAGTCCCGGAACGCCCGCACGACCTCCGGCCAGTCGAGGTCGCGGAGCGTGGCCGTGTCGCCGTCGAAGTGGAACCGCCAACAAGCCGGCACCTCTCGCATCGATGCCACCTCCATCCCCACTCGCCGAGCCCCAGACTCACACGGCCGCCGCCCGCATCATACCCGGACGGAAGGCCGGGACGGCGCGGGCGGCGAGGGCCGAGGCCGCCGCGCGGAAGGCCCGCGAGCCGGCCGCGCGGACGTTGCGGGCGCTGACGCGCCGGGCCGCCGGAGCGGGCGCGACGTACGCGTCGCCGGCCGGGCCCGAGCCGGACACGCCCACGGCCTGCGCGGCGTCGACGATCCCGCCGGAGGTCGTCACGCCCGCCAGGCTCGCGACCCGGCGGACGGTCGCCTTGACGTGCGCGACCACCTGCTCGGCCGACCAGCCCGGATGCTGCCCCACCACCAGCGAGACCACCCCCGCGACGTACGGCACGGCAATCGACGTGCCGGAGAGGGTCGCGTATTTGGAGCGGGATGCGTAGGTGCTGTAGACGTCCACGCCGGGCGCGGCGAGGTCCACCGTGTTCGCGCCGTAGTTCGAGAAGCTCGCCAGCGATCCCGACTTGTCGACGGCCGCGACGACGAGGATGTTGGGCAGGTCGAACGTCGCCGGATAGACCGGTCGCAGGTCGTCGTTCGCGGACTCGTTCCCGGCGGCGACCACGACGACCACGCCCTTCAAGCCGGCGTAGGCGATGGCGTCGTAGAGGTCCTGGCTGAACTCGTCGGTGGCCCAGCTCGCGCTGACGACCCGGGCGCCGTGGTCGGCGGCGAACCGGACCGCGGCGGCGGCGTCGGCCGGCTCGCCGTCGCCGCGGGCGTCCAGCACCTTCAGGATCATCAGCCGGGCGTTCCAGTCCACGCCGACGATCCCCCGGCCGTCGTTCGCCGCCCCGAGGATCCCCGCGACGTGCGTGCCGTGGCCGTAGTCGTCCCGGACGTCGCCGTCGTTCGCGACGAAGTTCCACCCGTACGACGGCCTCCCGCGCCGCGAGGCCGACGGGTTCACCCACAGCCTCCCCTTGAACTCGGGGTTGGAGACGTCCACGCCCGAGTCGATCACGGCCACGATCGTCGCCGCCGACCCCGTCGTCGCCCGCCACGCCTCGGGGGCGTCGATGTCCACGTCCGCCGGGTCGTTCAGCCCCCACTGGCGGGCGAAGTCGGGGTCGGCCGGATAGTTCGGCGCGACCCGCGGCAACCCCGAGGCGCTGAGCGCCAGGCGGGCGTCGAGGCGTTCGACCCCGAGACGGACCGTGCGCGAGGCGCGCCGGGCGGGTGGGCGGTGCATATCCGGGTGTCTCGTCATGGTGCGGGCCGAGATCGACTTCGCGGGAAGTCTACACGGCGATCGCGGCCCGTGCCATCTTTCTATGGCACGAGCATGCAATCGTGACGCCCCGGCCGTCCGCCGAGGCGCCATCGCAACATTTCCGTCCGCCGTTCTTCGAGACTCGGGCAGGATTTCTAGGTTTTTGGGAGCAACGGGCTCGCACGCTGGGTTGCCCAAGAGTCCATGACTGCGTTCCGCATGGCCGTGGACTACCCCATAGGGCCTACATCAGGGCGACTTGAATTTATTCGATTCCATTCAAAGTATTCGAATACGGGCAGCCCACCGGGACCTGGCTTCATCCCAGTGGCCTTGTGCCGGAATCGTACGTCCGGCAGGAGTGGTGCACTGGTATAGGTGACGGTGCCTTTCATCTTGTATACCGTGCCGCCTGCGCCCGGACCAACAGCCGTTATCGTGTTGACGGTCGTTGAACAGGTGAATGACGCCGGCACGTCATTGCCGCTTGCATCGACGGAATACGGCTTCACCGACCCTGAATTCGGATCGAGAATCACGCCGTTCGGCACAGTGAACGTCGTTTCGAAGGAAACCAGCGAACCCGCCCCTCCGGTGTGCGCACCGGCCGCGGGGATGGGGTTCGTGACAGGCGTAGGATTGACCTGAGCCCTCGCCGGCGAAGTGCAGACGGCAACCACGGCGAGCGAAACGAACGCAGGCATGATCGAGCGACGCATGACTCCATCTCCTAGTGCGTCCTCAGGCTTAAGAACTGGGGTTGGTGGCTTGGGGGCTTGCTGGG
>ERZ778021.1739-NODE-1739-length-23126-cov-3.617962_pt1 | contig 23126 bp, 24 predicted proteins | sample MGYA00375751_ERZ778021 | MGnify/ENA primary metagenome ERZ778021 (study PRJEB29350, sample SAMN05389814) | bioreactor metagenome | isolation source: Thiocyanate stock bioreactor | place: South Africa: University of Cape Town | collected 2013-08-29 ... | reverse complement strand
TGGTTCGAAAGCGGCGTCACGGACTCGACGCCCGGAACAACCGGCGACCCGATCGACGACTTCTCGGCGTTGAGGTGCCTTGGCTTCTTGCCAGGCAGCGCCTGCCCGCATTACGACGGAGAATCGGCACGCCGCCCGGCTTATCAACGCTTGGTGGCGTCGGGAGCGATCGCGGCCGGCTACGCGGCTGACGACGGCGCCGCGCTCCATTTCGTTGGACGCGACCTCAAACAGGCGGTCAGTTCGCGGCCCGAGGCGCGCGCCTTTTGGGTCGAACGGCGCGGCCAATCGGTCATCGAGACGCCGATCGCGCCCGTCTTCTTGGGCGCCGCCGAAGCGGTGATCCCCTGAGGAGACAAGTTCGCTAAGATTGACGCAAACGCGGATCGGCGCGCGTCATCTATAAACCTCTCATCCAACACGTTTTCACGGATCAAGCGCCATGCCCCACGCACGCACCGCACCGAAGCCTCGAACTCCCGAAATCGACGCCGAGGCAATTGACTCGGGCGGCAGCGAGACGACCCATGCTGGACAGGAGGCACCACGCCTCAGCTTCAGCATGGCGGCGCGCAACGGCTTTTTCCAACGCGTCATCAACGGCGCGCGGCGCGACCTGCCGGACGAGCTGGCGCAATTCCACGCCAAGCCCGGCTTCGATCTCGTCAAACTTTGGTACGACAACGACCGCATCCATTACGAAGCGGCGATCGACCTGCACCGCGAGCAGATCGAGGTTGCCCTCCACTTCGAGGACGGTCCGGTCAGCACCGGCATCTATCTGCGCGCGTTCGACCAAGAGATCGTCCAGATCAAGCATGAGCTCGGTCATACCGTGGAGTTGGAGCGCTGGACGCAGTCATGGGGCCGTGTCTTCGAGCTGACGCCGCTGACGACGCTCGACGCATCCGTTGGCGAGCGCGCCGCGCGACGCATGATCGAGTTCATCACCGAGCTGCAGCCGATCGTCAATCGCACCTATGCCCCGCCCGAACGCTCGGCCCAGCCTAAGCGTTATGACGAGTCGCGCGGGTGGAACGGCCGAAAACGCCGCACCCGGGCATGACGGACGGCGGAGCGCTGCCGCCCCGCAGTCCGTTCCATTCAATCGAATTCGTGAACTACTTGCCGCCAGCCTTCTGATAGGCCTGGCCGACCTTGTCCCAATTGATCACGTTCCAGATCGCGTTCAGGTAGTCCGGACGGCGATTCTGATACTTCAGGTAGTAGGCGTGCTCCCAGACGTCGATGCCGAGCAGCGGAGTCGCGCCGTCCATGAGCGGCGAGTCCTGGTTCGGCGTGCTGACGATGTCGAGCTGGCCATTCTTGACGACGAGCCAGGCCCAGCCGGAGCCGAAGCGGCCCGCGCCCGCCTTGTTCATCGCCTCCTTGAACGCGTCGAAGCTGCCCCACTTCTTGTCGATCGCCTGGGCCAGCGCGCCGGTCGGCTTGCTCGATCCGCCCGGCGTCAGGATGTCCCAGAAGAGCGTGTGGTTCGCGTGGCCGCCGCCGTTGTTGCGCACCGCGGTCCGCTTGTCCTCCGGCACCTTGTCGAGGTTCTGGACCAGCTCCTCGACGCTCATGTTCTCGACGCCGGAGACGCCCTGCAGCGCGTTGTTCAGGTTCGTGACATACGCCTGATGGTGCTTGTCATGGTGAATCTGCATCGTCTGCGCGTCGATCGTCGGCTCGAGCGCGTCGTACGCGTAGGGAAGCGGGGGAAGCTCATAGGCCATGGTTCGCTCATCCTCCTGCCTGCGGCCGAGGGCAATTCTTGCCCGGGGCGCGAAAAATGGCGCTCCGCACCTCTGATGCGAAGCGCTCAAACATGGGCATTCTTGCATAGTTCATGCCGCCGTGCCCGGAAAACGCGCGGCCACGCGTCCGAAAACCCGCCGTCCGAACCCCCTTGACGAGCGGGCAATTTGCCGCTACGTTGTCGGCATGGACAACATGAGTGGCCAGATGAATGTGATTGGCGCCAAGGCGGCAGTGACGCCGTCCTTCGACGCGTTCTGGTTCTCCTTTAGCTACTACGCCTGCCCGGCATTGCTGGAGGGAGGAGAGAGCACGTAAACAAGCCGCTCCGACCAAAACCAGCAGTGACCGGGACCGAGGCGAAAGACCTCGGTTTTTTGTTGCCCGCGAGATGACTAGCCAGAGAAAGGACGCCGCCATGATCATCACCCTCGCCGCCGACGCTCCCGTCAGCACCCTAGGCCACGTGCTCGCCGCCGCCGCCAGCCTCCGCCTCGAAGCGCGCACGCTCCGCTACCCCGACGGCAGCGCGGTGATCGGGGTCGACGGCGCCCTGCCCGGCGACGCCCTGACCCATCCCGGCGTCGTCAATGTCCTCAGCAAGCACAAGCCCTACATGCTCGCGGCTCGGGCTCATCGCGGCAATTCAGTGGTGCGGGTCGGCGAGGTTGAGATTGGCGGGGGAACGCCGGTCGTGATGGCCGGGCCGTGCGTGGTCGAGGGACGCGACGAGCTGATCGAGGCCGCGCGAGCAGTCAAGGCCGCTGGGGCGACGATCCTTCGCGGCGGCGCCTACAAGCCGCGCACCTCCCCATACGCTTTCCAGGGGCTGGGCGAACTCGGCTTGCAGCATCTCGCCGACGCCCGCACCGTCACCGGCCTGCCGGTCGTGACCGAAGTGCTCGAGCCGGAACAAGTCGACATGGTCGCCGAGTACGCCGACATGCTCCAGATCGGCGCGCGCAACATGCAGAACTACCCGCTGCTGCGCCGGGCGGGCAAGTCCTCGCGGCCGGTGTTGCTCAAGCGCGGCTTCTCGGCCACGGTCGAGGAGTGGCTGATGGCGGCCGAATACATCCTCTCGCAGGGCAACCCGAATGTTGTCCTGTGCGAACGGGGCATCCGCGCCTTCGATCCCGCCTTCCGCTTCAATCTCGATCTCAACGCCGTGCCGTTGGCGAAGGAGCTCTCGCATCTGCCGGTGATCGTCGATCCGAGCCACGGCACGGGCCTGCGCTCACTTGTCGGCAAGATGTCCGTCGCCGCGATCGCCGCCGGGGCGGACGGCCTCATCATCGAAGCCCACCCCAATCCAGAGCGCGCCAAGTGCGACGGCCAGCAGACGATCGCGCCCGCCGACCTCGCCGCGATCTGCCGCCGCGTCGACGCGGTTCATCAGGCGCTGGCATACGAGGAGCAGATCGCACCCGTGGAGTTGGGACTGGCGGTCTAGCGATGTCAAGACGCGCGCCGCTCGTTTCGGGTACCTTGCTCACTCGCGGCGCGGGCCGCAATGGGTGAGCACGCAATCGAGGAGCGGCGCGTGGCAAGCGGATTCGTGGATCTGGCGACGTTGCAGCGGCCAACCCGGCACGTCTTCTTGTCGCCCCATTACGACGACATCGCCCTTTCCAGCGGCGGCACGGCGGCGCTGGCGGCAAAAGGAACCGGCGAGGCGGATGTCGCCCTCATCTTCGGCGACCATCCCGACCCGGATCAGCCGTTGACCGGCTTCGCCCAGTCGCTCCACCGGCAATGGGGCATGGACGCCGGGAGCGTGATCGCCGGGCGCCGGGCGGAAGAAGCGAAGGCGTCCGAAATTCTCGGCACGCGCGATCTCTTTTTGCCGTTCCGCGACGCGATCTATCGCGGCGAGCGCTACACCAGCGATCCTGTTCTCTTCAGCCAACCCGCCGATGACGAGGCTGACCTTCCGCGCAAGGTCGCGGAGGCCGCCGGGCTTTCCGGCCCCGCCGACGCCTCCGTCCGGATCTACGCCCCCCTCGCGATCGGCTTTCACGTCGATCACCAGCACGCGTTCATCGCCGGGCTAAGATTGGCGCGGGAAGGCTGGGAGGTCTGGTTCTATGAGGATCTGCCCTACGCGCTTCGCAATGGAGCGAAGGACCGCCGATTGGCCGCGATCGGAACGATGGTCAAGCCGGGTCCGCTCGTCGACGTCGAGCCGGTTTGGACCGAAAAGATCGACGCAATCATGGCTTACCCGTCGCAGCTCTCGACCATTTTCGGCGATTATGTCGGCGTCGGCTCAACCCGCGAGGCAATCGACAGTGCGATGTCCCGCTACGCGCGGGAGCTGGCGGTGGGTGGCGGGCCTGCACACGGGCGGCAAGCCCTATGAGGCGCAGGCCGACAACATCGCCCGGCTGACCGGCGGCCGCTTTGCCCCGGCGCCCGGCGATCTGGCCACCGTCACGCAGGGGCTGGAGGCGACCGAACCGGATGGCCTGCCGCCCACGCAACCGCTGCGCAGGGTCGTCCCGCCCGAACCGGGGCGCCCGACGGCGCTGCTGATCACCGATGACGATTGCTGTCCGGGGGATGTGCTGCCGCAGGGCTTGGACATCCGCGCGGCGGTCGCGCTGTCGGCGGGTCATCTGCGATCGCCGCTGGCGGTGTCGGAGGGGGTGCTGGCCTTTGATGCGGTCGCGCTGGCGGATGCGGCGGCACGGGCCGGGATGCGGGCCGATCCGCTGCCGGCGGAGGACCCCGCGGGCCTGGCGCAGTGGGCGCTGCGGGCGGGCGTGACGCAGATCGCGACGCCCTTTGTCACGCATGGGCCGGTGCGGGACTGGCTGGATGCGGCGCGGCACCATCTGGCGGCGCAGGGCATCGTGCTGTCCGAGGCGCGCCGGGACTGGGACGCGGCGGTCTGGCCGCTGGCCACGGCGGGGTTCTTCAGGGTCGGTCAGAAAATACCGGACCTGCTGGACCGGCTGATCCCGGTCTGATCAGGCCGGAACCCCGCACAGGCCCGCCAGCGCGTCCAGCATCGGCGCGCCGCGATGGGCCGGGGCGTCGCGACCCGGTGCCTCGGGCGCGTCAAAGCCGACATGGCCGGCCATCTCGGCCACCTCCATCGAGGTGACGGTCGGCTGCACGCCCAGCTGCGCCAGAATCGCGCCGATCCGCAACGCCGTCCGGCGGTCGCCGACCCCCAGCACATTGCCCGAGGGGATGCGGATCTCTCCTCCGACGGGGCTGTTCGAGGGGCGCGCCGGCCAGTGGCAGATGCCGAAATCGCGGCCCGCCGTCAGGCCCGACACCTGCTGGATCGCCTGTTGCAGGACCCCGCGGATGGTGCCCGGCAGGACCGGCGCCTGCTGCATGACGACGTGGAACCCGTCCTTCAGCGCCAGGATCTGGCCCAGGGTGCGCCCGGTGGCCTGCAGGGCGTGGCAGCTGCTCTGGCCCGGCTCGGCGATGTCGCAGCCGCCGGTCACGATGGTCACGTCGCTGGCCAGCACCGCGGGCAGGATGTCGTCCGATGCCTGGATGCGCCCCACCAGGACGCCGCGACGGACCAGCGCCGCCAGGGCGGGTTCGATATGGGCGATGCGGCCCTGGGCCAGCATCTCGACCCGGTCGGGATCGACATCGACGCCGATGACATGATGGCCCAGATCGGCCAGCATGGCCGCGGTCATCACCCCCTGCCGGCCCAGCCCCAGGACCGAGATCACCGGAAGCGGGCGCACCGACAGGGCCGGGCGGAAGGCCTGATGGGGAAGCTGGTGGATCATGATCGTCACTCCTGCTGCGGTCTTGCCCCCTTGTGGCAGATCGCGCCCCGCCGGTCCCGCTGTCGGAAGCATGGTGGCGGGGTGCAAAAGGCGCAGCTGATCACGACGAAGGGATAGCCCCTATCCGATCGGATAGGACGCCCTCCAGCGGGCCGCGATCGCTAGGATTTTAGAAAGCTTTCCGTGGCAAACTACCCTTTCGGATAGGACACTATGCGACGCTCCGACCGCCGGGGACGGTCTGCGTGCCAGACTGGGGGCTGTCCAAACCCTGCATCATGAGGCTTACCGATGAAGCGACTGACCCTCTCCCTGCTGCTGGCCCTGACCGGCCCCGCCCTGGCGGATGAACCCATGCTGACCGTCACGGGGCCCGAGGGCAGCCGCGGCTATGACCTGGCGGCTTTGGAGGCCTTGGGCGCGGTCAGCTTTGCGACCTCGACCATCTGGACCGAAGGGTCGCCGACCTTCACCGGCGTGCCGCTGCAGGCGCTGCTGGACGATGCGGGCATCACCGACGGGGTCGTCGCCGCCACCGCCATCAACGATTACGCCGTCCAGATCCCTGTGGACGAGGTCACCGCCGAATACCCGATCGTGGCCTATCACGTGGACGGCCAGGTCATGTCCGTGCGCGACAAGGGGCCGCTCTGGGTGGTCTATCCCTATGATTCGGACGCCGCTCTGCAGTCCGAGGTCGTCTATTCCCGCAGCATCTGGCAACTGGACCGGCTGTCGGTGTCCAGATGATCGACGCCGTGGGCAGGGATGTGCAGGTGCCACGCATGCGATGCTGCGTCCGGCTGCTGCCCGCGGTCTTTGCGCTGGTGATCCTGGCGATGGGGGTGACCGTCTGGACCCTGCAGGAGGATGCCCGCGCCCAGATCGAGGAGATGGGCACCGCCGCCACGGACAGCACCCAATGGTTCCTGGCCCAGTCCGAGGTCGAGGCCCTGGCCCTGCAGCGTGCGATCCTGCTGATGGAGGTGGATACCACCGGTGATCCGGCGCTGGCCCGCGATCTGCGCCGTCGTTTCGACATCTTCTATCCGCGCATCCAAACCCTGCGCAGCGGCCGCACCTATCAGCGGCTGCGCAATGAGCCCGGCATGGCCGAGGCGCTGGCCGGGCTGCAGGCCATGCTGGACGCCCAGATCCCGGCGATCGACGGCGACGACGCCACCCTGCGCGCGGCCCTGCCCGTAATGGGCGCAGCGATGGGTCCGGGCATTGCGCAAATCCGGCACGTCTCGCTGGAGGGGGGGCGCATCTTTGCAGACAAGTCCGCCGAACGCCGCGAGGGGGTGGCCCGGGCCATGGCCACGCTGTCGCTGCTGGTCGTGCCGCTGTTTCTGGTGCTGGCCCTCAGCGTGGTCATCCTGTCGCTGATGGTGCGTGCCGCGGATACACGCAACCGCCGCATCGCAGCCGTCGGCAGCCGGATGCAGTCGCTGTTCGAGGCGTCGATCGACGCCATTCTGGTGGCCCGACCCGATGGGCGTATCCTGGGCTTCAACGCCGCCGCGCAGCGCATCTATGGCTATTCCCCGGCCGAGGCGATGGGCAGCGACATGGTCGATCTGCTGACCCCCCGCGATCAGCGCGCGGCGGTGCGCGCGCTGCTGGCCGAGGTGCGCGACCGGCGCGCCCGCCCGCGCGATGGCGGCCCCGACATCATCCAGGCGACCGCGCGGCACAAATCCGGCAGGATCATCCCGGTCGAGGTGTCGATCTCGGTCGCCGAGGGCGAGGATGGGCCGCTGCTGGTGGGCTTTGTCCGCGACGTGTCGCGCCGCGCCGCCGAGGAGGCGGAAATGATCGAGGCCCGCGACCGCGCCGTTGCCGGAGAGCAGGCCAAGACCCGCATGATCGCCGTCATGAGCCATGAGATGCGCACCCCCCTGAACGGCATCCTGGGCCTTCTGGACCTGCTGTCCCTGACCCCGCTGGACGACCGCCAGCGCCAGTATCTGCAGGCGATGGAGCATTCGGGCCGGATGCTGCTGGGCCATGTGAACGACGTGTTGGACACGTCGCGGGCGCGGGGCGGGCGGCTGGTCCTGGCGGCGGCGCCGGTGGATCTGCGGGCGGTGGTGGCGGCGGCGGTGGATGGCCTTCAGGCGCAGGCGCGCGCGGCGGGCAACTGCCTGACACTGGACTGTCAGGGGGCGGATCAGGGCCTGGTGGTGGGTGACGCCGCACGGCTGGAGCAGATCGTCGTGAACCTGGTCGGGAACGCGATCAAGTTCACCGAGAACGGCACGATCAGGGTCGATCTGGACCGCACCGGCCCTCCGGGCCAGATCGAGCTGCGCGTGACCGACAGCGGCATCGGCATCCCCGAGGAGGATCTGGGCCGCATCTTTGACGAGTTCGTCACCCTTGGGTCGACCTTTGACCGCAAGGTCGAGGGGACGGGGCTGGGTCTCAGCATCGTCAAGGGCCTCGTCGATGCCATGGGCGGAGAGATCGACGTGGCCAGTGAGCCGGGGCAGGGCACGGCATTCCGTGTCGGCCTGCATCTGCCGCCAGCCAAGGCCCAGCCACAGCGTCCCGACCTGCCCGCGCCTGCCCCGGTGGCCTCGGGCGATCTCAAGGTCCTGTTGGTCGAGGATAACGCTATCAACCGCCTGGTCGCCCGGGAGATGCTGCGTCGGCAGGGGTGCCATGTCCTTGAGGCAGAGGACGGCCTGGTCGGCGTGCAGATGGCGCAGGATGAGCGGTTCGACCTGATCCTGATGGATATCAGCATGCCCCGCCTGAACGGCATCGACGCCGCCCGCCAAATCCGGGCCGAGGGGGCCAACCGGCACAGCCCCATCGTCGCCCTGACCGCCCATGCCATGCCCGAAGATCTGGCCCGCTTTCGCGAGGCGGGCATGGACCGCGCCCTGGTCAAGCCGCTGTCGCGCGCCGATCTGGTCTCGATGATCGAAGGGCTGCGGCCCGCGCCCCCTGCGGATGATCTGGATGCCCTGATTGTGGCATCGGGCCGCGATCCGGGGTCGTTGCGCCAGCGTATCGTGGCCGAGCTGCGCGAGGGGTTGGACCAGCTGTCAGACGGGGGCGGCGCCGCCCTGGCGCACCGCCTTGCGGGCAGCGCGGCGGTGCTGGGGCTGGCCGAGATGCATCAAGGTCTGATCGCGCTGGAACGTGACCTGACCGCGGGATGCGCCAGCGGTCAGATTGCCGCAGATCTGCGCAAGTTTCGGCAAATGCTTGACAGTTATGCGCCCGAAACGGTCGTGCCGGAGGCTGAACCGCGTCGACAGGCGGGCGCCGGGCCGTAAGATGGGCGGGCGCATGGGCGGTCCCGAGGCCCGCCCGACAGCAGCGAGGATGACATGAGGATATTGCTTGCCGATGACCACAGCCTCGTGCGCGAGGCCGTCTGCGCCTTTCTGACCGCCGAAGGGTTCGAGGATGTCACGGGCGTCAGCTCGCTGCACGAGGCGCTGGACCGGGTGGCCGATGATGCGCCCTTTGATCTGGTGCTGCTTGATTACGACATGCCGGGGCTGGACGGCCTGTCGCGGATGCGTGCCGCCATGGGCGCGCGGCCTGTGGCGATGTTGACAGGCTCTGCCTCTCCGGCGGTGGCGCGGCAGGCTTTGGACGCGGGGGCGCGGGGCTTTCTGCCTAAGACCCTGTCGGCCAAGTCGCTGGCCGCGGCGATCCAGTTCATCGCCGCGGGCGGCGTGTTTGCGCCCTATGACCTGATGGCCGCCGCCCCGTCGCGCCCCGCCGACGGGCTGACGCAGCGCGAATCAGAGGTGCTGTCGGGCCTGTGCGAAGGCAAGTCCAACAAGGAAATCGCCAACGATCTGAACCTCCAGGAGGTCACGATCAAGCTGCACGTCAAGACCCTGTGCCGCAAGCTGGGCGCCCGCAACCGCCCCCAGGCCGCGATGCTGGCGCAGGATCGGGCGCTTCATCCGTAAGGGCCGGATTTGCGCTGGCATGCGCCGCGTTGCTGTTTCAGGATGCGGGCGCAGGGTTGCCACGGGGCCGAAGATGGACAGACGCGGGTTGGAGATGACGGTGCTGATGACGCCGGACATGGCGAACTTCAGCGGCAAGGTGCATGGCGGAGCCCTACTGGCGCTGCTGGACCGCGTCGCCTATGCCTGCGCGTCGCGCTGGTCGGGGGAATACGCCGTCACCCTGTCAGTCGATCAGGTCACCTTCAAGGAGGCGATCCATGTGGGCGAACTGGTCACGTTCCGCGCCCGTGTGAACCATACCGGACGCACGTCGATGGAGGTCGGCATCCGGGTCGAGGCCGAGCATATCCGCCGCGGCACCCGGCGGCACACCAATTCCTGCTATTTCACCATGGTCGCGGTCGATGAGCGGGGCAGGCCGCTGCCCGTGCCGCCCGCCGATCCGCAGGACGATCTGGACCGCGCCCGCTGGCGCGCGGCCGAGGTGCGTCGCGCCATGCGCCGCGAGATCGCGGCCCGCCAGGAGGCCGCGTCGACCGGGCCGTGATTGGGCGTGGACTTTGGCGCGCGGGTGGCGTAACAGACCGCCTTTGGCCCTGCTTGTCCGGGGCGGCGGGTGCAGGGTGGGCCGGTCGCAGCGACTTTGGGTGCCGCTCACCGGATGCCGATCAAGGCGTCCCCGCATTTGGCGAATCACATGACTGAACTGAATATCCCGGCGCCCCTTCAGGCGGCGCTGGCCGACAAGGGCTATGAGAGCCTGACCTCCGTGCAGACGGCCGTTCTGGCGCCGGAGGCTGCGGGCCGCGACGTGCTGGTCTCGGCGCAGACCGGATCGGGCAAGACCGTGGCCTTTGGCCTGGCGATCGGCGCCGATCTGCTGGACGGCGCGCGCATGATCGAGGGTCAGCTGCCGCTGGCGCTGGCCATCGCGCCGACGCGCGAACTGGCGTTGCAGGTCGCGCGCGAGCTGGAATGGCTGTATGCCGGGACCGGCGCGCAGATCGCCACCTGCGTCGGCGGCATGGATTACCGCAACGAAAAGCGCGCCCTGCAGCGTGGCGCGCAGATCGTGGTCGGCACGCCGGGCCGCCTGCGCGACCATATCGACCGCGGCAGCCTGGATCTGTCGGACCTGCGCGCCGCCGTCCTGGACGAGGCCGACGAGATGCTGGACCTGGGCTTCCGCGAGGACCTGGAGTTCATCCTGGGCGCCGCACCGGTCGAACGCCGCACGCTGATGTTCTCAGCCACGGTGCCCTCGGCGATCGAAAAGCTGGCCCGCGATTTCCAGCGCGACGCCCTGCGCATCGCCGCCATGGGCGAGGCGCGCCAGCACGGCGACATCGCCTATCGCGCCTATACCGTGACCGCCCGCGACCGCGAGCCTGCGATCTTCAACCTGCTGCGCATCCATGAGGCGCAGACCGCCATCGTCTTCTGCAAGACGCGGGCCAATGTGAACCACCTGCTGGCGCGCATGTCGAACCGCGGCTTCAAATGCGTGGCCCTGTCCGGTGAGCTGTCCCAGCAGGAGCGGACCCACGCCCTGCAGGCGCTGCGCGACGGGCGTGCCCGGGTCTGTATCGCCACCGACGTGGCCGCACGCGGCATCGACCTGCCGGGGCTGGAGCTGGTGATCCATGCCGATCTGCCGACCAACCCCGACACGATGCTGCACCGCTCGGGCCGGACGGGGCGCGCGGGGTCCAAGGGGATCTCGGCGCTGATCGTGCCCTCGGCCGATTACCGGCGGGCGCAGCGCCTGCTGCAGAACGCCAAGGTGACCGCCGAATGGCTGGATGCCCCCACCGCGGATGAGGTGCGCGCCCGCGACGATCAGCGCATGCTGGACCACCCCGGCCTGCACGAGCCCGCGGGCGAGGATGCGCCCCTGGCCGCCCAGCTGCTGGAGCAGTTCGGCGGAGAGCAGGTGGCCGCCGCCTTCCTGCGCATGTGGCGCGAAGGCCGCCCCGCCGCCGAGGAGCTGTCCGAGGCCCATGCCCCGCCCACGCCCATGGCGCCGCGGCCGCAGCGCGAATTCGGACCATCGGTCTGGTTCACGCTGTCGGTCGGCCATTCGGGTCGGGCCGAGGCACGCTGGCTGCTGCCCAAGATCTGCGATGCGGGCGGCATCACCCGCGACGGCATCGGCGCGATCCGCGTCAAGCAGGACCTGTCCTATGTCCAGATCGCGGCCGACCAGGCCAGCCGGTTCGGCGATTTCATCGAGATCAGCGACGAGGTCACCATGCGCCGCATGGACGGCGCCCCGGATCTGGATGCGCCCATCGAACGCGCCCCGCGCGCACCGCGCACCGACAACCGGTCCGAAGGCCGCAAGCCCGCGCCCCGCGCCAAGCCTGTCGCGTCGGACGAGGGCCATCAGAGCCGGGTGAAGGCCGCGCGCGGAGGCTGGGTCCCTGATGAGGCCCCCGCCGCCGACCCGCGCGACGCCGGACCCCATGGCGCCGTGAAAGCCTGGAAGAAGAAGCCCGCCGCCGCCGGCGCCGCCAAAGGCCCGAAACCGGCTTGGGCCAAGCCGCGCGCCGACAAGGCCCCGGCCGCCAAGCCGCATCGCAAGGGCCCCAAGCGCCCCGATTGAGCTTTGCGCGTTGCCTGATTAACAGGCAGCGCCCCGGCTTCCCTGCATGTCGTGCAGGTCCGCGCCCGGTGCGCCCCCCGGGGTTGCCGGGCGCGACGCGTTCGCGTCATGGAATGTCGTAATTGGTGTTGCCAGCCGCGGATGGCGGCGCGTAACCTCTCCCTTGCGCTGAATAACCAACGACAACAGGGAGAGCGCCTTTTGCTGGACGACCGCCACGGCGACGCTTTCGTCGCCTTCGAGCATGTGCAAAAAAGCTATGACGGACAGACGCTTGTCGTCAAAGACCTGAATCTTTCCATCGCCAAGGGAGAGTTCCTGACCATGCTGGGACCGTCCGGTTCCGGCAAGACGACCTGCCTGATGATGCTGGCGGGTTTCGAGACCGCCACCCACGGAGAGATCCGCCTGGATGGGCGCCCGATCAACCAGGTGCCGCCCCACAAGCGCGGCATCGGCATGGTGTTCAAGAACTATGCGCTGTTTCCCCACATGACTGTCGGAGAGAAACTGTCCTTTTCGCTGGAGGTGCACGCGCGTCGCCCGCGCGCTGGACATGGTGCAGATGGGCAAGTTCGCCAATCGCCGCCCCGCCCAGCTGTCGGGCGGCCAGCAGCAGCGCATCGCCCTGGCCCGGGCGCTGGTCTTTGACCCCGAGCTGGTGCTGATGGACGAGCCGCTTGGCGCGCTGGACAAGCAGCTGCGCGAGCATATGCAGTTCGAGATCAAGCATCTGCACGAAAGGCTGGGCATCACCGTGGTCTATGTGACCCATGACCAGGGCGAGGCGCTGACTATGTCGGACCGCATCGCCGTCTTCAATGACGGGCGCATCCAGCAGCTGGCCGCGCCCTCGGACCTCTACGAGCGCCCCGAGAACAGCTTTGTCGCCAGCTTCATCGGAGAGAACAACGCCCTGCCCGGCGTGATCGAGCAGCTGGACGGCGACAAGGCCCTGGTCCGGCTGGACGGCGGCGGGGTGATCGACGCCACCGCCGTGAACATCCGCGAGAAGGGTCAGCGCACCACCGTCTCGATCCGCCCCGAGCGGGTCGAGTTCAAGCCCGAGATGATGCCCCCCGGCGCCCATACCATCGAGGCCCATGTGGTCGAGGTGATCTATATGGGCGACATCCTGCGCGCCCGCCTGAAGGTGGCGGGCAGCGACAATTTCGTCATGAAGATGCGTAACACCATCGGCCAGACCCGTCTGGACCCCGGCCAGGTGATCCGCATCGGCTGGCATCCGCAGGATGCCCGCGCCCTCGACCCGATCTGACTGTCCAAGCGGAGACCTTGCAATGAAACGATTTCTGGCCCTCAGCACCGCGATCGGCCTGGTCGGCGGACCGGCGCTGGCTGATGTGAACCTGCTGTCCTGGGGCGGTGCCTATGGCAACAGCCACCTGGAGGCCTATGCCAAGCCCTTCACCGCCGAAACCGGCATCAGCGTCGTCATGTCCGACGCCGACAACCCCGCCACGCCCATCAAGGCCCAGGTCGAGGCGGGCAATGTCAGCATCGACGTGGCATCCGTCGAATATGCCGATGCGGTGCGTCTGTGCGACGAGGGCGCGCTGGAGGTGATCGACCCCGCCATCCTGCTGCCCGCCGAGGACGGCACCGCGGCGATGGACGATTTCATCGAGGGCGCGGTGACCGAGTGCTTTGTGGGCACGGACGTCTATTCGATGGTCCTGGCCTTCAACGACAGCGCATTCCCCGAGGCCAAGCCCGCCAGCCCCGCGGATTTCTTTGACACGGCCGCCTTCCCGGGCAAGCGCACCATGCGCAAGGGCGCCAAGTTCAACCTGGAGCTGGCGCTGATGGCCGATGGCGTGCCCGCCGCCGAGGTCTATGAGGTGCTGGCTACTCCTGAGGGCGTGGATCGCGCCTTTGCAAAGCTGGACACGATCAAGACCGACGTGATCTGGTGGGAGGCCGGCGCCCAGCCCCCGCAGCTGCTGGCGGATGGCGAGGTCAGCATGGCCTATGCCTTCAACGGGCGCATCTTCAACGCGGCCCAGGCCGACGGGCAGCCCTTCGAGATCATCTGGGACGGCCAGATCTACGAGATGGAGGGCTGGGTGATCCCCACCGGCGCGCCGAACCTGGAACAGGCGCTGGAATTCGTCGCCTGGACCACCGCCCCCGCACCCCAGGCCCGCGCGGCCGAATTCATCAGCTATGGCCCGCCGCGTCGGTCGGCCGCCGCGATGGTCGGCAATATCGAGGGCACCGATCAGCCGATGGGCCCGAACCTGCCCACCTATGAGGCGAACATGGAAGGCGCGCTGGGCTCCGATCTGGAATTCTGGGTCGACCGCGACGCCGAGCTGAACGAGCGGTTCAACAGCTGGCTGGCCAGCTGATCCCGCCTTGTCCCGGGCGGCCACGCGCCGCCCGGATCGCCCCGCAGGGGGCCAATGACAACGGGCGCAACAGCCCGAGACCATCCAACCGGGAGAAAACCACCGTGAAAACCACGCTTATTCTGTCGACCGCCCTTGGCGGGTTCGCCTTTGCAGCCACCGCCCAGGAGGTCAATGTCGTCTCCTGGGGTGGCGCCTATGAGGTCAGCCAGGTCGAGGCCTATAACAAGCCCTTCACCGCCGAGACGGGCATCCGCGTCAACATGCTCGCCGCCGACAACCCCGCCACGCCGCTGCGCGCGCAGGTCGAGGCGCGCAACGTCAGCGGCGACGTCTTTGACGTCGAGGTCAGCGACGCGATCCGCCTGTGCGACGAGGGCGCGCTGGTCGAGATCGACCCCGCCAGCCTGCCCGCCGCCCCTGACGGAACCCCCGCGGTGGACGATTTCGTGCCCGGCGCGCTGCTGGATTGCGCCGTGGCCAACATCGTCTGGGGCACGGTCATCAGCTATAACACCACCAAGTTCGAGGGCGACGCGCCCACCACGGCGGCCGATTTCTTCGACACCGAGACCTTCCCCGGCAAGCGCGGCCTGCCCAAAAACCCCAAGCGCACGCTGTATCTGGCGCTGATCGCCGATGGCGTCCCCGCCGCCGAGGTCTATGACCAGCTGGCCACGGATGAGGGCGTGCAGCGCGCCTTCGACAAGCTGGACACGATCAAGGCCGACACTGTCTGGTGGGAGGCCGGCGCCCAGCCCGTGCAGTTGCTGGCCGATGGCGAGGTCAGCATGACCACCGTCTATAACGGCCGCGTCTTTGACGCGATGGTGGCCGAGAACCAGCCCTTCGAGATCATCTGGGACGGGCAGTACATGGACATGGACATGTTCGTGATCCCGGTCGATGCGCCCAATCCCGAAGCCGCGATGGAATACCTGAAATTCGCCACCGACACGCAGCGGCTGGCCGATCAGGCGCGCTATATCGCCTATGGTCCGGCGCGGAAATCCTCGGCCTCGCTGGTCGGTCTCTATCAGGACGGCGTGACCGAGATGGGCCCGCACATGCCCACCAGCCCCGAGGCGCTGGCCAATGCCGTGATGGACGACCCGGAATTCTGGGCCGATCATGCCGCCGAGCTGACCGAACGCTTCAACAGCTGGCTGGCCTCCTCCTGATCCGAAACGCCGCCGCCCCATCAAGGGGTGGCGGCCCTGACTGCCGGGGACGACATGGCGAACGCCGCACTTGATCCACATGCCGCCATCGCGACCACCGCATCCGGGGTGGGGCAGGGGCTGCTGACCACCGCCGACGGCAAGCCGCTGGCCCGCGCCTTGGTGCGCAGCCAGCGCCGCGCGCGCAGGCGGGCCTTTCTGCTGGTCCTGCCGCTGCTGGCTTTTGTCGTCATCACCTTCGTGGTGCCGATCGGGCAGATGCTGCAGCGGTCCTTCTATAATGACGGATTCTCGGCCAATATGCCCCAGGTCTCAGCCTGGTTCGCGGCCACCGAACGCGGCACCGACCCCAACGACGCGGCGTGGGCCGCGCTGGCCCAGGATCTGGTCGCCAGCGCCGACGCGCGCAGCATCGGCGTGGTGGGCACGCGGGTCAATTACGACATGCCGGGCACGCGGTCGCTGTTCACCGCCACGGGCCGCCAGGTCCGCGGCGGGCTGGAGCCCCCCTACCGCGAGGCCCTGCTGGAGATCAACGAGACCTGGGGCGATCCGCGCCTGTGGTCGGTGATGCGCGAGGCCTCGACCCCCGTCACCGCCAATTTCTATCTGGCCGCCGTGGACCGCACCCGCGACGATGAGGGCCGCGTCCAGCAGGTCGCCGAACAGCAGCGGATCTATGTGACCCTGTTCTGGCGGACCTTCTGGCTGTCGGCGGTGATCACCGCGCTGACCTTTGTTCTGGGCTTTCCCATCGCGCACCTGCTGGCGACGCTGCCCATGCGGCAGTCGAACCTGCTGATGATCCTGGTGCTGCTGCCCTTCTGGACGTCGCTGCTGGTGCGGACCACCAGCTGGATGGTTCTGCTGCAGCAGCAGGGCGTGATCAACGACATCCTGGTCTGGATGGGCGTGATCGGCGGCGGGCAGCGGTTGCAGATGATCTATAACCAGACCGGCACGATCATCGCGATGACGCATATCCTGCTGCCCTTCATGATCCTGCCGCTGTATTCGGTGATGCGCACGATTAACCCGTCCTATGTCCGCGCGGCGCGCAGCCTGGGGGCGACCAGCTGGACCGCGTTCCGCCGCGTCTATTTCCCGCAGACCTTACCGGGGCTGGGGGCGGGGGCCATGCTGGTCTTCATCCTGGCGGTCGGGTACTATATCACGCCCGCGCTGGTCGGCGGATCGTCGGGGCAGCTGATTTCGAACATGATCGCCTCGCATATGACGGGCACGCTGAACTGGTCCATGGCCGCGGCGCTGGCAGCCCTGCTGCTGGGCGCGGTGCTGGTGCTCTATTGGCTCTATGATCGCCTTGTCGGCGTCGACAACCTGAAACTGGGGTAAACGCATGGCCGTTCCGACCTATGCCAGCCCGCTGGAGCGTCTGTGGCATTACACCCGCCTGACGATCTGCGCGCTGATCTTTGTCTTCCTGATCGCGCCGATCATCGTGATCATCCCGCTGTCCTTCAATGCCGAGCCCTATTTCACCTTCACCGACCGGATGCTGTCCTTTGACCCCGAGGGCTACAGCACCCGGTGGTATTCCAGCCTGCTGACCTTCGGGATGCAGAACCCGCAGGCCGAGGGCTGGGCCTTCTGGTCGGATGCCTGGAACAACGCCAACTGGATCAAGGCGGCCAAGAACTCGATCATCATCGGGGTGTTCTCGACCATCGTGGCCACGGTGCTGGGGACGCTGGCGGCCCTGGGCCTGTCGCGCCCGGAGATGCCGTTCCGCCGCGCGATCATGGCGATCCTGATTTCGCCCATGATCGTCCCGCTGATCATCACCGCGACGGGGATGTTCTTCTTCTACTCGAACCCCTGTGAGCTGCTGACCCTGATCGGGCTGGACCCGCAATGCGGGCGGCTGGCGGGCACCTATCTGGGGGTGATCCTGGCCCATGCGACCCTGGGCATTCCCTTCGTGATCATCACGGTCACGGCGACGCTGGTTGGCTTCGATCAGTCGCTGAACCGGGCCGCGGCCAGCCTGGGGGCCAATCCGCGGACCACGTTCTTCAAGGTGACGATGCCGCTGATCCTGCCAGGGGTGGTGTCGGGGGCGCTGTTCGCGTTCGTGACGTCCTTCGACGAGGTGGTGGCGGTGCTGTTCATCGCCGGGCCCGAGCAGCAAACCATTCCACGGCAGATGTGGAACGGCATCCGCGAGCAGATCAGCCCTGCCATCCTGGCGGTGGCGACGCTGCTGGTGATCTTTTCGATCGCGCTTCTGACCACGGTCGAGCTGTTGCGCCGCCGGTCCGAGCGCATCCGGGGCGTCACGCCGCGATGACGCCCGAGGAGCTGGAGGACGAGGACGCGCGGCCCGCGCCGCCCGTCTATCCCGCGATCACGCGGGCCGAGCGCGCCCATGGCCGCCGTCTGGCCACGATCCACGACATGTATCGGGCCGAGCTGGACGCGGTGGCACGGCTGCTGGATGCGATCAGGGCGGGCAGCGGGAATGCCGCCGATCTGGCACCGGCAGTGGCGGGGACGCAGCTGGCGCGCAACATGGCGCTGTTCGGCACCGCCTGCGGGCGTGATTGCGCGTTGCTGCAGAACCACCATGACATTGAGGAGCAGTGGATGTTCCCCGCCTTGGCCGATCGGGGCGGCGCGGTTCTGGCGCCGGTCATCGCGCGGCTGAAGGCCGAGCATGCGGTGATCCACGGGCTGATCGGCGCCCTGCACGAGGCGGCGCGCGATCTGGCGGCGTCGCCGGGGGCGGAGGGGTTCGCACGCTGCGCCGCGGATTTCGCGGTGCTGGACCGGGCGATCCGGTCGCATTTCGGCTATGAGGAGCGGGCGTTGGAGGAGCCTCTGGGGGCGTTGCGCGTGCCGATCTGACGGCGGGGTTGCGTCCCGCGACGGCGGGGGGCCAGCCCCCCGCACCCCCCGCCGGGGAGCCTGCGGCCACCCGGACCCCCGCGTCATGTCAAGGGAGAAGCGCCAGCCACATCCAGACGGACAGGGTCGAGAGGGCCGTGGCGATCAGGACGCTGGAGGCCGCCACCCGCCGCGCGGCGCCGTAGATGTTGGCGAAGAGATAGGCGTTCACCCCGGGGGCCATCGACGCGGTCAGCACCGCCGAGCGCATGCCGTCGCGGTCGAGGCCCAGCAGCCATCCCGTGCCGAAGGTGATCGCCGGGTGGACGAGCAGCGAGGCGGCGCAGCACATCGCGATGGTCGCCATGTCGCCCTCGGGGCGATAGCGATAGAGAACGCCGCCCAGCCCGAACAGCGCCGCAGGCAGTGCCGCGCGGGCGATCATGTCGGCCGCGTCCCAGAACCCCTGCGGCAGCGCCAGGCCTGCCTGCATCAGCAGGTTCACCGACAGCCCCGCCAGAATGCCGATCACCAGGGACGTCCGCAGCACCCCCGTCAGCGCCTTGAGCGCCACGCGTCCGACGGACAGGCCGCTGCCGCGGGCGCGGGTGAATTCCATCACCGTGATCCCAAACGTATAGAGCATAGGCGAATGCAGCGCGATGATGGCCCAATTGCCCGCCAGCGCGTCGGGGCCATAGGCGCGTTCGGTGATCGGCACCCCGAGCAGCAGCGTGTTCGAGAAGAGGCAGACAAAGCCGATCGCCACGCAATCGACCGGGGGGCGGCGGAACAGCCAGCGCGCCCCGGCCCAGCCCGCACCGAAGGCCGCGAAGGCCCCGGCATAGAAGGGGATCAGCAGCTGGGCGCGAAATTCGGTCCCCAGATCCAGCCGGGCCATCGACACGAAGAGCAGCGCGGGCACGGCGAAATTCTGGGCAAAGCTCATCAGCCCGTCGACGCCCGCCGCGCTGAACCAGCCGCGCCAGGTCACCAGATAGCCGAAGCCCACGATCAGGAAGACCGGCAGGATGATCGTGAAGAGGACGCTCATGCGGCGGGGGGCAGGTCGGGGCTGTGGGCGGTGGTCACGATCCGCATGCCGTCGAATGCGGGTTCGACATGGGGCGGGGTCCGGGCGACGACGGCGGCGTAGTCCATCTCGATATGCATGTTGGTCAGCACGGCGCGCGGGCTGCGGGCGCGGGCGATCCAGTTCAGCGCCAGGTCCAGATGGGCGTGGCTGGGATGAGGCTCGGGGCGCAGGGCGTCGATGACGAAGACCGGCGCGTCCTGGATCAGCGGCCAGGCGGTGTCGGGTATGTCGGACACGTCGGGCAGATAGACCAGCCCGCCGATGCGAAAGCCCAGGGCGGTGATCTCTCCGTGCTGGACACGGAAGGGGATCAGCGTGATCGCGCCGCCCGGCCCGTCGATGGTGATGCGGCCGGTTATGGGGTGCAGGGCGCAGATGGGGGGGCACTGGCTGCCCTCGGGCGTCTGGAAGACATAGCCGAAACGGGTGGTCAGCGCCTCGGCCGTGGGGTCGTCCGCCCAGAGCGGCAGGATGCGGCGGGCGTTGAAGACCAACTGGCGCAGGTCGTCGATGCCGTGGACATGGTCGGCATGGGCGTGGGTATAGACCACCGCATCCAGCGTCGCCACGCCCGCGTCCAGCATCTGCGGCACCAGATCGGGGCCTGTGTCGATCAGCACCTGCGTGGTGCCGCCCGGCCCGTCGCGTTCGACCAGCAGCGAACAGCGGCGGCGGCGGTTCCGGGGGTTCGCCGGGTCGCAATCGCCCCATCGGTTGCCAAGGCGCGGCACGCCCCCCGACGATCCGCAGCCCAGGATCGTGGCGCGGATCGTGTCGGTCATCGGGCGGCCTTCCAGAACAGGCGGTCGAAATTCGCCTCGGTCCGGGCGGCGAAATCGGGCAGGGTCAGGCCGAACAGGTCCGCGCCCACGGCGGCGGTATGGGCGACATAGGCGGGCTCGTTCCGGCGCCCGCGATGGGGGGGCGGAGCGAGATAGGGGCTGTCGGTTTCCGCCAGGATGCGGTCCAGGGGCGCGGCCTTGAAGATGTCGCGCAGATCCTGCGACCGCGGAAAGGCTGCGATGCCCGACATCGACAGGTAGAACCCCAGATCCAGCGCGGCTTGTGCCAACACCGGGGTCGAGCTGAAGCAGTGCATGACGCAGCTGTAGGCACCCACGCGGTGTTCCTCGGCCAGGATGCGCGCCATGTCGTCATCGGCGTCGCGGGCGTGGATGATCAGCGGCAGGCGGGTCAGGCGCGCGGCCTGGATGTGGATGCGCAGGCTGTCCTGCTGGGCCTGCGCGCTGTCGGCGGTATAGTGATAGTCCAGCCCGGTTTCCCCGATGGCCACGAATTTCGGGTGTTCGGCCAGGGCCACCAGTTGATCGACAGTGGCCATTGGCTCATACGCGACGCTCATCGGGTGGGTGCCGGCGGCGTAGAAGACGCCGTCATGGGCGTCGGCCAGGGCGCGGACGGCGGGCTCCTGGCGCAGGCGGGTGCAGATGGTGACCATGCGCCCGACGCCCGCGGCGCGGGCGCGGTCAATCAGGGCGGAATGTTCGCCGTCGAAATTGGGAAAATCCAGGTGGCAATGGCTGTCGGTCAGCCGGAGGGCCGCATCGGTCATCGGTCAGGCCTTGGTCAGGGACGCTTGCGCGGGCGGCAGCTGCGCCAGTTCCAGCACCATATCCATGACCAGCGCGGCAGGGTCAAGGTTGACCGCCCGACCCGTGCGGGCGCGCGCCGACAGGCGGGATTGCGCCTCGGCCCAGATGCGGGCGGCGTGATCGTCGGGCGACAGGCGCGCCATCAGCGCACCCTCGCCGCGCGCGGCCTGGGGCAGGGGCGCGCCCATCAGACCCGCGCGCGCCAGCCGTGTCACGAAGCGGTCCAGCACGGTAATCGTCAGGTCGAACGGATCGCCATCGGCGCCCGCGCGCCCCGCTGCGCCGTCGGCGAATTTCGACGCGGCCACCCGGTCCAGCCGGGGCAGGGTCACGAACAGATCGACCAGCGCCTGATAGCGGTCCAGCCCCCCCTGACCCGCCAGCCGCAGCGCCTCTCCGACCGATCCGTCGGACAGGGCCGACAGCGCCTCGGCATCCTCGTTCAGGCCCATGTCGGACAGAATCGCGGACATCTGGCGCGGCGGCAGCGGCGACAGGCGCAGCGTGCGGCAGCGCGACCGGATCGTGGGCAGCAGCCGCGCGGGCTGATGCGCGATCAGCAGGATCAGGGCGTCGGAGGGCGGCTCCTCCAGCACCTTCAGCAGGGCGTTGGCGGCGGCGGTGTTCATCTCATCGGCGGCGTCGATGATGGCGACGCGGCGCCCCCCTTCGGCGGCCGACAGGTGGAAGAAGGACAGCAGCCGGCGGATCTCGTCCACGGTGATCTCGGCGCGCAGGCGGCTGGTCTTGTCGTCCCAGGGGCGGCGGATCAGGGCCAGGCGCGGCTCGGAGAGGGCGGCGATGCGGCGGGCCTCGGGGGTGTCGGGGTCAACGGACAGATCGGCCCGCCCGGTATCGGCCAAAAGCCAGCGCGCGATGGCCCAGGCCAGCGTCGCCTTGCCCACGCCGCGCGGCCCGGTCAGCAGCCATGCGTGATGCAGCCTCTCGCCCTGTGCGGCCTGCAGGAAAGACGCCACCGCTGCATCCTGCCCGATCACGCGGGGCGCGTGGCGTGGATGGGGCGCGCCGGGAACCCGGTCGGGTTCGGGAATGTCGTCGGGGGCGGTCTTCACAGCGCGGCCAGGATGCGGGCGGAGACGTCATCCGCGCTGCCGCTGCCGTCGATCAGGCGCACGCGGTCGGGATATTCGGCGGCCAGCGCGCGGAACCCCGTCGCCAGACGCTGCTGGAACGACAGGCCCAGGCTTTCGAACCGATCCTCGGCGCCGCCACGCGCGTTGCCCCGCGCCAGCCCCGTCGCAGGGTCGATGTCGATGACGAAGGTCCGGTCCGGCTCGACCCCGATCATCAGCGCATGCAACCGGTCGACCATGTCCCGCAGATCACCCCGCGCCGCGCCCTGATAGACGCGGGTACTGTCGGCAAAGCGGTCGGTCACCACCACGCGGCCAGCCTGCAGCGCGGGGCGGATGGTGCGTTCCAGATGATCGCGGCGGGCGGCGGTGAACAGCAGGCATTCTGTCTCGGGCGACCAGCGTTCGCCGGAACCCTCGACCAGCAGGCGGCGGATCTCCTCGGCGCCGGGGCTGCCGCCGGGCTCGCGGGTCAGCACCACGTCGCGGCCCTCGGCGCGCAGCGCGTTGGTCAGCAGGCGGGCTTGGGTGGATTTGCCGCAGCCGTCGATGCCTTCCAGGCTGATCAGCATCAGCCGGTGACGGCGGTGATGGCGCGCTGACCCAGCTGCATCACGGCGCCCTTCATGCGGCCCAGAAAGCCCGCCTCGGGAACGTCCTGGGTGGCGATCAGCGGCGTGACCGTGTCGCGGGTGCCGGGGATGGTCACGACCAGCTGGCCCAAGCGGTCGCCGCGCGCGATGGGGGCGGGGATGGGGCTGTCATAAACGACCTCGACCCGGACCTTGTCCTGGACGCCCGCGGGGACCAGCACGTTCACGCCATTGGCGGTGGTCAGGCCAACGCGGCTGG